>Ga0210400_10005952_pt1 | contig 10296 bp, 14 predicted proteins | sample IncBWH26MmetaG_FD_155456 | JGI IMG/M metagenome (GOLD analysis project Ga0210400, IMG submission 155456) | Forest soil microbial communities from Barre Woods Harvard Forest LTER site, Petersham, Massachusetts, United States - Inc-BW-H-26-M | ecosystem: Environmental > Terrestrial > Soil >... | reverse complement strand
ATTCAGGGCATTCGCTTCCGAACCATGACGCTTGAGGCTGACGGCAAGATTGAAATGGTAGTCGGGGTCGTTCGGATCGGCGGCAGCAGCTTGCACGAACAGTCCTGTGCCGTCATGATCCTGTCTGCTCACCGCGACGCCTTCGTTATTCAGTACCTCGGCCAGAGGCAGTTCGCGTGCAACCCCGGCGAAGGCGCTTTGAGCCTGCGAATAGGATCCGAAGTATAAGAGCGAAAGCCCACGATAGAAGCCCGCTTCGAGGGCGTTCGGATCATTCGGGCTAACTTTCGCGAATGCCGACGCAGCCTCTTCGTATTGCTGTCCGTTGAAATCCTCGCGGCCAAGAGCCATCCATGCTGGACTGTAATTTGGGCTCAGAGCAACGGCCTGCCTTAGATGCCGTTCGCGCTCCTGTTGGTCTGGCTCGGAGATGCCGCGGATGTACTGCTCGAAGGCGTCCAATCGCAATCCAGCACCGGCCGCGAGGAATGTATCCTGCGCCACGTTGAATCCCGGATCCATGATCCGCGTGAGTCGCCAGGCAAGCGAATCGAATACTGCAACCAGGTCGTTCATCTCTCCCCGGGCCATTACGGGGTCGCTCATCCGCAAATGCGGCACATCCAGCACCCGCGCCTCGGCCACGATGCCGTTGCCCTCCATGCGGTAACTGCCAACGATGATCGAATCAACATCGAGTGTCTGCGCCAGCTTGATGGCACTGGCCCGTGAGGGCTGAAACTGCTGAGGCAGGCCGAGGTGATCGAGCGCGTACATGCGATCGGCGCGGCTCATCGGCGCAAACCCGGCAGAAGCAAAACGCGCGTCCAGAATCTCAGGTACTGCCTCGCGAATCCACTCAAGGTTCGGCTGGCCGGTTCCATTGTCGAAGGGAAGGACCAGGAGGATCCGGTTCTTGCCTGCGTTTGCTAGATCCGTGGCTGTGGCCTGGGTGTGTGCCTGGACGGCGAGGACGAGCGCCGCCAACAATGAAATTCCGGCCCATGCCCGCACCGGATGGCTCAGCAAGCGAAATCGAAAAAGAAAAAACACGACAGGCTTGATTATAGGTGTTTAGGCTCTCGTGTCGCAGCGTTCCGAAAGTGCCGCAAGCTCAGCGTACCGGCTCCGGCAACCGTGTTCGAGCCTCAAATTGCCTGTTGAATCGGATCAGGGCAATCCATTGTGCGTGGTCTTCCCGCTGCCAATTCAACGTTCCATGCAGTCGCAGTGCAATGGCCTCCGGTGGCAGGTCATGATGCAAGCCAAAGTACTTCTGGTCGATGGCTTCGCTCTTCGGACCGAGGCTCAGCAGGAGCGAAGGGGGATCGTATTTGGTTGAGAACACCAGGGCGGTCGAATAGCCGCCGGGGTCGTCAGCTGCGCGATCAATCTGCTCGGAGGTGAAATCTTCAAGCCGGTAAACCTGGTAGGGCGTCTTTACGTAGCCTAGTTCCGGCTTGGTGAGTTCGTCGGTAACAGGCCACGCTGACAGCACAGTCGATCCGGGGTAGCGCTTGTTGAGTTGCGCGATGCCGGCCACGTGCAGGCGAATCACGCGGGCATATTCCAGGTTGTCCTCGGGGGCAAAACGGTATGGAGGATTAATAAACAGTCCCGCGATAAAAGCCGCAGCCGAAAGCACAGCAAGAGCCTGCCAATACGGTACCCGGCGCGCAAAGGTCGACACCGCGACCAGCAACACCAGCGGATACATGGGCAGCAGGTAGCGCGTAAGCAGCGCGCCGCCAAGCACACTGAATAGAACGGTATTCGCGAGGAGGACAAAGAATATCCGCCAAAGGACCGGCGTGCTGATGCGCGGGCGTTCCTGGCCTTCGGCATCGAGTCGGGGATTCAGCATCAATGCGGCGAGAGTGAGCAGGGACGGCACAAACATATTCATGTGCGCCGTCAGGTGGAGCAGTCGATGCCCGAATGCCGCGAGGAAGCGGGTTGGTTCCAAGTTGGCTTCGGCGTTGTACTTCAGGAACGCCGGGTTTCCGAAGACGAACCCTGTCTTGACGAAGTGCCAGCCGTACCAGGCAATCAGCGGCAGAGCACAGCTTACGAACCACGCTGCCTCTATCCAGCGGGATTTCCGTTGCGGCTGCGTTGAGCGAAACCCCTCCACCACCGCGATCACCGCAAGCGTCAATGGCACGACAATCGCAGTTTCCTTTGAGAGCACCGCGGCCGTGAACCACAATGCAGCAATGACCGGGTTGCGATCGCCATCCGGCAGCGCGTAGACCATTCCCCAGAGAGTGAAGGCGGCTGCAAAGATGTCCGCCTGCGCCAGTGTGCTTTGCGCGAACCAGATTGGATAGAGGGCCGTTAACGTGACCGTCCAGAAGGCTACCTGGCCGGAGCCGGATGCGCGCTGCGCCAGTCGCCAGACAGCAAGCAGTCCAACCGAAGCGACCATCAATACGGCTTCACGCGTCACCTCGGGATAAAAGCCGGAAAGCTTCCACCACAAGGCCAGATAAACGCTTGGCAGCGGCGGATGGGCATTCGACATGGTTGTGATGGGAATCAGCGATCCGGTGCGAAAAAAATCCCATGCGGCAGGAATGTAGTAGCCAGCTTCGTCCCAGTAATAGGGCAGCCGCAGCAGGGAGAAATGGCTGAGATAGAGCGCCGCAAAGATGACAGGAAACACCATCCACGACGGAAACGGCGCGTCCATGCGCGGCTCGAGGATTGTTCTCAAACGCGATCGCTTGCTCATGAACCTGTCTTTGTGGCGTTGCCGGTTTTGAACTGGTGTGTGACAAACCGGCGGGTGGCACGTTGACCGTCCCCATACCCCTCAAACAAAGCTAATTGACCGGCCCTTGGGGAAAGTTCACATTTTGCGGCTCAAGATTCAGCGTGCCGAAGGCCTGTTCGTATTGCGACAGGTTCTGTCCGAGTACGTTCCACAGAGCCTTGGCCTGTTGCGGGCTCAGAAAAATGGCCTGATGGTTGCGGATGGTCACCTGGTCAGGGCTGTCGCTGGAGGCAAGTCCGAAGACCAGGGAGAAATCCCACACGCTGACGCGCACCTGCACGCTATTGGCGTAGGACTCGCGATAGTCCGGGGTCTGAACGACATTCATCTGGGGCTGTTGCGGGGTTGGGCTCATAGTTTCTTCAGCTTACTCTGTCCGGGGGCGCTAAAGGCTGACAGGACTCTTGTTGAGATTTAGTGGGCGATGAGTCCGAGCGGGATGAGGCAATACCGATTCCCGCAGATTTGGTCTATGGTGCGAAAGGAGGGACTCGAACCCTCATGGATTGCTCCGCCAGATCCTAAGTCTGGTGCGTCTGCCAATTCCGCCACTTTCGCACGCTTTATTTTCAACTACTTACGTCGATATTGCCCAACTGCCGTTCTGCCGGTAACCGATCTAGTCACCACTGCTCCGGACGAAACCAGCCGCTCCACCGCTGCCTGAGTGTGTTCCGGAGCTAGGTGGGAATAGCGCATCGTCATTTGGATTGTAGCGTGGCCCATCAGTTGAGCGACAGTTCTGATGTCCACTCCAGCCATGACCAAACGCGAAGCAAAAGTGTGCCTGTTGCAATGCCACGTGTAGTCCTTGATCCCGGCTTTTTCTATGGCAGGTTCAAACCAGTCACGCCCAGAACGTAGCCGGTCACCGTCCGTATTCAAAAAGACCGGACCGGACGTATGGTTACCAGATTGGCGACTGAGTTCTTGAAAGGCCGCCAGAGCAACCGCGTTTAATGGCACATGGCGGGTCTTCCCGGGCTTCGTCTTGTGCAGGGCGATGGTTTTCCTTGCCAGCGACACGACGGGCCATTCTAGGCCCCATTGCTCGCTTGCGCGGAGACCCGTGTGTATCGAGATGATGAAGGCCGGGAGGTAGTGGGGCCAGTACTCCCGGATGACCGTCGTCAACTTCTGCTCCTCTACCTGACTCAGGAACCGGATGCGGTCGTTGTGTTCCGCCTTACGTTTGATCCTTGCGGCGGGGTTGACGCTGATTTTCTCGTTGTCCACCCCCACCCGAAACACCAGCGAAAAGGCCGCCTGATACCGATTGCGGGTTGCCGGTGACCATTCCCTTTCCTCTCCCTGCTCCATCAGCCAATTCTGAATATCCTGCTTGGTAATCCCCTCCACGGCCCGGCTGTCGAAGTCCTCCCCAACAATTGCCAGCTTGAGAGACAGTTCGTGCGTGCTTCGCTCGCCGTTCTCTTCCTTGGAGTGGGCGAGTGCATCCTTGGACAGCTCACTGAACATGAGCGTTCTACCCCGCAGCCGTTCGGGGAGTTTTTTCTTGATTAGCGATTCATGCTTGCGCTTGGCGAGAAGGTCTATTGCATCCCCGCGCCGTCCGGCCTTTTCTAAGTGCCTCTTCCCTTGGTGATCTGTATAGCGAATCCACCAAACCCCGGAGTTGGGAATACGCTCAATGACGCCCGGAATTTTCTCTTGTTCTTTCCTCACAAGTGCCATGCTCGAATTTATATCACCAGACTTGTCGCTTCTCAACGTCTGGTTATACTCTCTACCAACTCTTCTACAGATCGTTTGTGTAAGTTATTGTCCGCATTACTATTTAGCTTGACATTTAGCCGACTCTTCGTTACCTTCAAAAAGTCGATGCAAGTTAGTGCATTGACCGGTGTCAAGCGGTAGTTCTGAAGCGGTAGAACCCAGCGGTAAAGTCGAGCGGTAGAGCTTACGAGCATAACCCAGAGACAGAACCCAGCGGTATAACCCATCCAAACGACACCTCAATCATGGCAAGGCATGGCGCGGTATGGCTCGTTCGGCACGGTAGGGCGGGGCAAGCGCGACCACTACTAGTTGAAGACAGGGCGATGTTAAGCGGAGCATAGCGGGACAGAGCAGGTCGAGACTAGACAAGGCATAGCAAGGGGGAAAGGGCCGATTCGACATCGGCCTTTTCTTTGGTAGCCATTGTGTGCAAGCCTGTGATGCGCAGGCCAACGGATTTCATTTGCAACTCACAACCGATCGATTGCTGTACCCGCGTAAAGACGCGGCGTATCAACTTGGCGTATCAGTGCGGACGCTGGATTATCTGGTTGCTCGAAAAGAACTGGAGACGCGGCGCATCGGCAAAAAAGTTCTGATCACTCGTAGGAGCCTTGTTCGATTCGCCAATGCCAACCACTACGAGGCTGTACGTGGTGACGCTGAGCAGTCCGAACAGGCCGCCTAGCTCCTTGCCTTAGGCTCCCTCCGTGTCATCTACGATGCTCTCTCTTCCCGCGGTACAAATGGTGTGCAAACGAGGGCCAAATGGTTATCAAATTCGGGCTGGAAGTCTATTGTGGAAATAACGAACCAAATCGATTTGTGTATCAGTACCGGGGCGAGATTTTCGACTGGAGCGAAGATGACGATTTTGACGAGCCTGATGTCAAGGTTGGTGAAATCGTTGTGTACTACTGCGACCGGGTACGGGCGATCAACGAGGGAGAAAGCTTCTTCGCGGCGATGGATGACACCGGTTCTGAAGCAATGGCTTGCTATGAGGCTCTGATCGATCAGGAATCGGGCGATTTGAAGGACGAAGTGAAGGAACTCATCGGTGAAGATGCTCTCGTTCTCGACAACATTCTTCTGATCGAACGCCTAGAAATTGATGAGCGGTTCCGTCGTAGGGGAATCGGAGCCAAGGTGTTCTACGAGGTTATGAAAACCTTTGGCTCTCAGTGCGCGGTCATTGCGTGCAAGCCGTTTCCACTTCAGTACCAAGGGTACTTAAATCCAGAGAACGAAGCAGAGAGGAAAGAACCCGGCGCCGAACAGAAGAGACGAGCTGCCTTTCAGAAGGTCATTGCGTTTTGGGAAAATCTCGGCTTTGAGAAGCTCCCGTCCAGTGAGTTCTACGTTCGCGCATTCCAGTAGCGAGAAATGCGGCCTTGACCGCGTCCCGTTCAGGATCGAACAGGACGCAGCCATGCCGTTGAGAAATTTGGGCATTTCTCAAACCTTTCTGAAAGTGCTCCAACCCGAGGCCTCTGACAGCTAGGCTGGAGCACTGACAAGATAGGTTGGCTGCACAAGTGCGCACCTATGCAGCGGTTCATAAGGCGTAGCTGGCCTTAGAGTGCTACTGGTGATGTGCCGATTACGGGTCGGCGTACTGCCGTAGGGGGGTGCCGTTGACGGGGCGGCTTACGTCAGATGGCGGATGCATGATGCCGCCGGGAATAAGACATGCACTTGCGGCTTTGTCTGCCCCATTGTGGCAAGCCCGTCTCAGCGACGTCCACCACATAAGAGTTGAAGTCTAACACATCTAAGTTGTTGAAAATAGTAAATGCGGTTAACTAAGTATGTTACTGCCATTTGCTCAAGACGAAAAAGGGGCAGAGCCGAAGCCCCGCCCGTGCGTCCGCTCTTCGGCGCCGCCTCCACGATCCGGGCCGGGCATCTAAAGCAACCCTCAGCACCCTCGGGAGCACCCTCAAAACACAGAAAGAAGAGGTCTGGGTGGAAGTCGGACCCTGCCTCGCTACAGCAAAGGCTACACCCGCCTAAACAGTTCCGGTAGCGGAGTCTTCAGTCCCTTGCTGATCCTCTCGACATTCACAAGCGACAGATTCCGCACCCCTCGCTCTACTCCTGAGTAGTACGTGCGATGCAGACCGCACCGGTCCGCCGCCTCTTCCTGATTGATTCCTTGCTCTTCCCGGATGCGCCGGATTGCGCGGCCAAACCTGATTCTGATGTCGAGCGGCATTCATTCGCATCATGAATGCCTGTAGCCGATGCGTACACAGCCGATAAGTCACATTCTTGTTGACTGCTGACTCGGTTCGATTCAGGATTATGGCATGGACACAATTGGGCCTCGCACCTTGCACTCGAACGGGGGACTCTCGCGCCGTGTACCAGATAGATTGCCTCTCCCTCTTCGCCTGACGAGGTTCGTCGGCCTCTCGCTGGCGTTCTTTGTCTTGCCCTGTGCCTTCGCAAAGAAAAGAGAAGTCGTTCAACATGCCCCGCTACCGGGACAGATGATGGCTGCAAAGACAGTGTTCATTCAGAATGAATCCGGGCTGCCAAACGTGGCGGATAAGGCGTATACGGACCTCAAGTCTTGGGGCCGCTATGTGATTGTTGATTCCAGAGAAAAGGCTGATTTGATCCTCGACTTCACTGTGTCGCACTCGCAAAAAGAGAGTGAGGATTCGCAGTTCGTGAGCCTCTACAACTCCCAAACCGGCGCCTACACATACGGCACGGCCCCCGGTGGTGCATCTTCAATCACGTGGTCGTTTACCCACATGAAGGTTATCGATCCCAAAACCCAAGAAGTGATATGGGAAGATCAACGAGCTTGGCTGAGGAAGCATCCTGCAACGGATGAACTTATAAAATCACTCAAGTCACGGGTTGAGGAGCAAGATAAGGCGCAATAACCGGAGCCAAGGCGCAGAGGGCAGAGCCTAAGCCCTGCCTCGTTTCTTGCTCCGGAGCGCGTCCGAGATTCCCTACTTCTTTATGGGGACAGCCGCCCTTAGAAGATCGTCCGTCCCTGCGCGAGATTGTTGACGTTTGGTCTCAAAGCCAAGATGATCCGGGATTAGCTCCCGGCATTCCTTTGTGGATTGCGATTTTGCCCAAAGCTCGATTTGCGAGGTTCAATGGGCGGGTGGCTTCGAGCTATATGAAGGCTGAATTGAGCCCCGAACCACTCAACATTTTCGATTGGGTTCGTGATGCGCGGAACGCCTTGCGGCATCTGTTCGCCACACGTGGAACACTTGGCAGAGATCGGAATGCCGTTCTCGTCATACCTCGTTTGTAGCTGTGGCACAGGGGACATACCTAAGATTGTAGGCCCTTACGAAGGGTGCCACTGATACCAGCAATTAAAGCTCTGACCCCGACGCCCAATCTGACAGAGCCTGACGTGCAACTCTGACTTCACCTGCAAGTATTAACAGCACGGCCTGCTGCATTTTCGGCTCCGTCTTTATCAAGTCGTTGAATACAACGGAACTGAGCCTGAAAATCTCCGCGTCCCATGCTGCCTTGGCCGTCATGGAGTAGGGCTGATTCCCGACAATCGCAGGAATGCCAAGAAGCGAACCCCTGCCCGCTCGAATCCTGACTTCCTTGTCTCCGGCGTGCATCGTCAAGCTGGCTTCGCCGGATTTCACGAAATACAAGCAGTCAGCCGGTTCCCCCTGACGGAACAGAATTCCGTCTTGAGGGATGATCTCCGCAGACCGGCTAATGATCTTCTCCACCAATTCACGGTCAACGATGGTTTCCAGCGAAGGAATCGACATACTTTCATTATGGGGGGAGTTGATTCGGATAAGTGATTTTGATTACTCGGTATGGTCTGTAGGTCGTGATGTCATACGATGCAACATCACGAACTGTTTGCCGCAACCACCCTTTGGAGGACAGCGGCTCTGCAATGATTCTAGGGAAGACCGGCACGAGCCCGTGTGATCTACGTCACTCGATAATGGGAGAGCAGATCAAAACTGGAAAATGGCGCGGAGCCTAAGCCGGTTTCTTGCCAGTACACGCGCTCAACGCCAGTCGCCCTCCCATTCGATGCCACTGCGACGTGCCGTCTGGGCCCGGGAAGAATTTACTTTTCAGTCCATCACCGTCGAATGCCCCCTCTGCGGCGAGCCACGCCGGTACTTGCCTTCCGAGGTCTTTCTCGGTCGGCCTGACCGACTTGTGGTTCACCGGCAGAAGGCTGGAGGCCGGTTAGGACGCTTGGCTGTAGATGCTGCCTACGTGAACCAGCTACTCCGAGAATGCTATCGTCGTGAGCACCAGCACCCCCGCTTTGCAGGGCGAGTCGGAGGAAACGAATGACGGACGAGAAAACCGAACTAATTGTTGGCCGGGAGTATAGCAAGGAGGGCCACCGCCAAGCACTGTATGTGCGTGTAGTCTCCGGAGAGGATATCGACGGCGTGGTGTTCCGATTCGAAACATGGAAGAACAAGAAAGAGGATGAGAGGTTGCGCGTGGAATCGGATGACATCTACCACGTTCAAACGAAGTTCTTCAGGAAGTTGCTTGACCTTTTCGAATGGCGTTGGAAAAGGGAGAAAATCCGTGACGGAGAACCTCACGTTCGTGAGTATATGCGGTACTTCGACCCCCAATCGTTGTGATTACGCGAACCAGCACCGGCCCGACAAAATTTGACCTCACGTTCCCGTGTTCCGAACGCGGGTACAAAATCAAGCCTTCAGAGATAATGCATGTAGACGTCCCACTTTGCGTTTTTTGTGTCGGATGGAAGACCGATTTCCCTCGTTCTGATTTTCAATAATCAGAAGATGGAAGACGTTAAAGCTATACCTCGCGTCATCGAGGCATTACGGTTGAGGGATGGTGTAGTCATTACATTTGAAGACGGTAAATGCGCGTTATACACTTCGGCTCTCCTGTATGAAATGTTTCCCAACGCCGATGAATTGATTAAAGACATGAATGACCAAGATTAAATCCCACGCCGCATCGTGAACTAAGACCTCATGCGCTCAACTTGAGCGCAAAGTGCCGTTGAAGTTCTTGATACTCCGCAATCACCATACCGCCTACCAGCACACCGTACACCTTGGTGTCCCCGTCTCGCGGGCTGTTCTTTGTGCCGAATGCAACATCAAAAACGTACCGAGCCCCCTCCAGATAATCAATGAACACCGGCTCTCTGATTCTGCCATGTTCAAGAGCCATGGCGTTCGCCGAATCGGCAACGGCCTCTGTCTCCGCAAAGGTACAAGCGTGCTCCCAATCCTTCCAAACACCGCCCTCGAGTCTTAATGCGAATACCGTAATAACCATTGATTTTTATGCGCAGGGTGCAGAAGCGTCTTTCTCTCGTTCTACGTTCCACTGCGACAACGTACAGCCATTCCTCCTATGGGAAGGCTAACAAGTCATCCTAACGCTGTCAGGTTATACGTTCGTATTAGTTGACAGCTCGGGTCAGGCGTGACGTTTGACTGAACTCAAGCTTCTAATGGCTTAGGTCACTTGCTGAATTGCGGGCAGATGAAAGTGTCATAACGAGTCGGCTGCCTAGTCTGACCTTCGGCAGAAAGGAGCCACCTCAATTCTGACGGGTGGGTTTTGTAGTGGGTGCTGCGAGGCGTAAACTCGCGCGATGGGCGTGAATAGAGAGTCGGTCGAGACTGGTGAGTACGCGTGCAGATATGGGTATGCAGTAATTGCTCATGGGCACGTCCCTATGCTCGCCCTGCCTACAAGGGGCGAAAACTCGCGAGACGGCCTGCTAAAAGAGTTCGTACGAGCGG
>Ga0210400_10005951_pt1 | contig 10297 bp, 8 predicted proteins | sample IncBWH26MmetaG_FD_155456 | JGI IMG/M metagenome (GOLD analysis project Ga0210400, IMG submission 155456) | Forest soil microbial communities from Barre Woods Harvard Forest LTER site, Petersham, Massachusetts, United States - Inc-BW-H-26-M | ecosystem: Environmental > Terrestrial > Soil >... | reverse complement strand
CTTCAAGATTGGCAGTTTCACGAGTTTTAGACCTTCCGGTTTTGTTGGGCCTTATGCAGACGTTGGCCGTCTGAAAACGTGCGCATCCGACGCAAAGACCAGTGCATATTGCTCGCCGTTTGTATGTTGCTGCTGATTCAATGAGTTACAGTGATCGCACCGTTTCAGAAGTGTTCAAAATCTGGACACATAGGAGGAGTTCGAACGCCTGCACTTGCAAGATACAGAAGCGCCGTTTCCGGGCGGATGGACCGAATTGCAGCGAAATTCTGCGGCGGGACATGTTTACGCCGAAACATATATAAGGGTGGAGATGGCTCCTCTGCACAGCTTCGCGCTTCCGGTCCAATCGCCGTTTGACTGGGAGTATCTGCTCGCGTTCCTGCGAGTGCGTGCTACTCCTGGCGTGGAAACGGTAACGGACTCCGTCTACACTCGGACCATCACTGATGGCGCTGAGCCGCAGACGCTTTCCGTGACTTACGACTGCATTAGCGCCACTTTGCAAATCGCATATTCAGGTGAGGCGGCCGTGCGGAGCATGGTCGAGAGTCGCGCGAAACAGATCTTCAAGCCCGGCGTGAGCACCGCTCCGATTGAAGCATGTTTTTCACGCGACGCATGGCTCGGTGGATTCGTCATGCAACAGCCTGGTTTGCGAGTCCCGGGCGGCTGGTCTGCTCTTGAGATTGCCGTGCGAGCGGTGCTGGGACAACAAATCTCTGTGCCCGCTGCCACCACGCTCATGGGACGTCTGGTGCGTGCGGCTGGAAGCCGCTTGAGTGAGACTTCATGGCAGTTTCCGACTGCGGAGAAAATAGCACAATCGAGTCTGGCCGGCTTGGGCGTTCCGGGAAGCCGATTGGAAACTGTGAAGACGCTGGCCAAGTTCTTTGCGGAAAATGGCGAACACTGCCTCGCGCAAGAAAATATCAAAGACCGTTTGCTGGCGCTTAAGGGAATCGGAAAGTGGACAGCCGGCTACATTCTGATGCGCACCGGACATGACCATGACCACTGGCCCGAAGGCGATCTGATCTTGCGCAAAGCCTTAAGCAAGAAGAAAGAAATGATCGCGCACGCCGATCTGGCAGAGGTATTCAGCCAGTGGAGCCCGTACCGCAGCTATGCGACGATTCACATCTGGCGAGGATATACACCCCAGACGGTAAATGAACCATGAATCGAGGGGCATAAGATCGACGCGCGTGGGATAATGAAAACTGAAATCGAGATCCAACTGCGAAGCCCTCATTGAGGAGGTATTTACAATGGAACCGAAAAGCGATGGATCGCCAGGTGGCGAACAATCTCTATCTGAACCGGTGCAGCACATTGCAGGCGCTCATCACCTGTTGAAGACATTAAGCGAGAAGATCGGGACCATGAAAAGATATCCCGAACTGGAGGAAGCAATTTCCAAGCTGGAGCTCGCACTGAGCGCGTTGACAGTGAACACCGGCGGGATGTTCTAGCGGAGTCAAGATTTCGCTGCGGACCAGGCCGCGCTTATTACTGGGCTTTTTGAGACGCCCTGGCCGGCGCAGGCTTTCGTTTCAGTTTGTTGAAATCCACCATATAAACATTCAGCCCGAAAGATGGCGTGGTCTTGCTGTAGCCCGCCACGAGCTGGTCTTTGTAATGATCCAGGTAGAAGTCGAACGGGTCTTTGGGAGCCGGATCGATCAACACCAGATCAGTGTCTGTCATCAATAGCTTTCCAAACTGCAACCGGTTGCCGCGATACGCCATGTAGTTCTGCGCCGCAACCTTGATCCACGGATACTTTTTCGGGTCGCCAAAAATCTGAACAATATTATTGCCTTCCAGATGAATGTCAGTGATCTTGCCGGAAATCCTTGGTGGCGGAAAAATCTCTCCGGGATCGAGAATCAGATCGTCTTTTTCCACCTGCACTCCGCGCACCTTACCATTCTTGATCAAGTCGGCGATATCCAGTCCAAACAGGTCCATGAGGCCTTTCACCGGCAAATGCAGCGCTCTGATCTTTTCCGCATGCAGCCGGATTTTGCCATCGGCAGTAGCGCTGAGCTGGCCTTCCGTCTCAAAGCTGATGTCACCCTTCTGATGCAGCTTACCTTTGACTTTAAGCTGGCCTTTTTCAATGGTGATGGAAATGTCTTTCAGAGGCGCGTCGTTGGCGGCGAAGACATGAGTGTTCAGGACGTTCGCGAGCGATTGCGGATCCATGGTCATTTCGGCGGCGGTAATTTGCAGCTCGAAAGAGTTGTTGTCGTCAAAGACAGGTATTCCGCTCGCCGACGTGGGCACCAGGCTGCCGCCCACATTTATCAGATGCACCGCAACTTGATCGGTAAAGTGATACATCACGTTGTGCATTTGCACCTGGACCGCTCCGTTGTCCTTGTGGGGCTGAGCCTGTTCTTGTGCGCGAGTAACGCAGACCGCGATTGTGCAGGCTACTAACAACACTAAAGCAACGTTCTTCATCATGGATAGGAGTCAGGAATCCGCTGGCGGGTTGGTAAGAAGCTGCTGAATCTGGCCATGAAGAGCAGCCGCGGCGCAAACCACAATGGTCATCTCTCCGGCTGGATGATACGCTGGTTAGCCATTAACTGAGGGACATGCTAATGACTGAGCGGCAATACGATGTGGTGCTCTACGGCGCCAGCGGCTTTACCGGCCGCCAGACGGTCCAATATTTTGCCCACAACACGCGTTCGTCTGAAGTCCGATGGGCCATCGCCGGACGCAACCGCCAGGCGCTTGAGGCCGCGCGTGCCCAGGCAGGCGAAGGCGCCAGAGCGAGCGATATACTCATCGCGGACGCTCAGGACCAGCAGGCAGTGGACGCCATCGTGTCGAAGACCCGCATCCTGCTGACCACAGCAGGCCCGTTTTCTCTTTATGGCAGCAAGATCGTGGATGCCTGCGTGCGCTTTAAAACGCATTACGTTGACATTACCGGGGAAACTTTCTGGGTGCGTGATCTGATTGACCGCTATCATGCTCGCGCCGCTGCTGACGGAACACGCATCATCCCTTGCTGCGGATTCGATTCCATTCCGTCCGACCTCGGTACATATCTGGTGGCCCGGCACGTACAAGCCGAACTGCGCGCCGACTGCCGCGAAGTGAAATCGTTTTATCAGATACGTGGCGGGCTCAATGGCGGAACATTTGCCTCAACGTCAAACGCACAAGCCTCGGGCCGCGCGGCGCAGATGCGCGAGCCATTCCTGCTCAATCCATCGGAAGCGCACACAAGGGAAGAAAACAAGCTGGATCGAGACCCGCGCAAAGCCCGCTTCGATTCCGATATCGGCGCATGGTGCACGCCTTTCATTATGGGAGTAGCCAATACGCGGATTGTCCGTCGCAGCGCGGGCTTGTTTGAACAGTGGCATGAACCCTACGGGCGTGAATTTCATTATCAGGAATATCAAAAAATTACCGGGCCGATGGCGCGGGCGAAAGCGTATGGCATGCTGGCAGCGCTCGGCATGCTGCAAGCCACCTTGAAGTCGCCTGCCGGGCGGCGATTCTTGAAGCGCCTTGCGCCTAAGCCGGGGCGGGGCCCGTCACAACAAACAATGGATAACGGCTTCTTCCGCTGTGATCTGGTGGGAATCGCAGCGGACAGCCGCAAAGTTTATGGAGTAGTTTCCGATAAAGGAGACCCCGGCAATCGGGCAACCGTGAAGTTCCTTTGCGAGTCGGCGCTCAGCCTGGCGCTGAATGCAGACCAGCTTCCCGGAGCGCCGCAACGCGGCGGGGTGCTCACACCCGCCACAGGATTAGGAGATGTTCTGGTCGAGCGCCTGCGCAAGGCGGGTATGCGGCTGGAAACCTCGGAGCACGGACCGTTCAATGGCGCAGCGGTGTAAAATTTAGAGATATCCAGTGAGGTCCTCAATGACACCCAGCGCAACCGCAGTCGAACTGAAACCCTGTCCGCTGTACATCAATGGAAAGGCTGTCATTTCCACTGGCCCCAAAGATATCCAGCACAATCCCGCAACGGGCGAGGCTGTGGCGGAGATTCCGCGCTGTACCCCAGAAGAGATTTCCGCCGCTATTGACGCGGCACACAAGGCGTTTCCTGCCTGGAGCAAAACGCCTGTGGTGCAGCGCTGCAAAGTGCTGTTTAAGTTTCGCGAGCTGCTGGAGGCGAACGCTCAGGAGCTGGTCGGGCTGATTACGGAAGAGAATGGCAAGACTCGTGAAGAAGCGCAGGGGTCGTTTGATCGCGGTATCGAATGCATTGAATTTGCCTGCGGCGCGCCAACTCTGATGATGGGCGATACCGTTGATCGCGTGGGAACTTCCGTTGACAGCTGGTCCACTCGCTCTCCGGTGGGAGTATGCGTCGGCATCACGCCGTTCAACTTTCCCATCATGGTCCCTCTGTGGATGTTTCCCCTCGCCATCGCATGCGGAAATACTTTCATCCTGAAGCCTTCAGATAAAGTGCCGCGCACAGCGGCTCGCATGGTTGAGCTCGCGCAGCAGGCCGGAATGCCGCCGGGTGTATTGAACCTGGTGCACGGCGCCAAGAGCACGGTCGACCAACTGCTGACGGATCCGCGCGTGCGTGCTGTGTCATTCGTCGGCTCCAGTGCCGTGGCTAAGTACATCTATCAGACGGCAGCCAACAACGGCAAACGTGTGCAGGCGCTGGGCGGAGCCAAGAACCACTCCGTGGTTATGCCTGATGCGGACATGAAATCGACAGTCGCGGCTGTAATGGGCTCAGGTTTTGGCTGCGCCGGCGAGCGCTGCCTGGCGACAAGCGTTGTTGTCGCGGTGGGTGAGATCGGCGATCCCCTGGTAAAAGAGCTGGTGCGCGCCGCTGACAACCTGACCGTCGGCAACGGCTGTGATGTAAAGACAGGCATGGGCCCTGTGATCACCGACGAATCGAAGAAGCGCATCCTTAGCTATATCGAACTGGGAGAAAAAGAAGGCGCGGTGCTGGCGCGCGATGGCCGCAAAGATCCTGTCGCCAATGGCAAGGGCTATTTCGTCGGGCCAACCATTCTGGACAAAGTCAATCCTGAATCGCGCGTAGCCAAAGAGGAGATTTTCGGTCCCGTGCTGTCGGTGATTCGCGTAAAAGACCTCAAGGAAGCAATCGAGGTTGTCAGCCAGTCTGAATACGGCAACGCTGCTTCAGTCTTTACCCGCTCCGGCGGCGCGGCGCGCCATTTTACCCAGAACGTAACTGCCGGGATGGTCGGCATCAACGTCGGCGTACCGGCGCCGGTGGCGTTCTTCCCGTTTTCAGGATGGAAAGGTTCATTCTTCGGGGACCTTCACGCCCTAGGCAAAGACGGTGTGAATTTCTATACGGAAACCAAGGTTGTGACGTGCCGTTGGCCGGACTGAGATCCTTCAATCCGACCAGGGCAAAACCGTATTGGTCTCATCTTGAAAAACGATGCCTCACCTGCGTGAGGGGACTGGCTGAGGTTGTGCTGGTGGCGTGACTGCAGGCATTTTGAAAATGGAATCGTCGACAGGAACGTTCACTTCGATTTTCTTGAATACGATTTTTTGTCCGGGGCCTTCGCCGCCAACCTGATGTTGCTCAATGGCAAAGGGAAACTTCAAACCATCTACCTCCCTATAGTCGCCAAGGATGCTCTCAAGCTCAACTTCAGTGCCACGCATCATAGTTTTGGCTGAGGTCTTTTGTCCTAGAAGGGTCACGGCATCCAGATATAAGTGGCGGACACCGCCGTTTTTAAGCGTAACTTTTAGATGGTAGGAGTCTTTGCCCGCTATCTTCTCTTTCCCGATCAACTCGACGGTGTTTCCTTTCTTTTTATAGTCCATCAGGGGACCGTCGAGGTCAGCCTGTTCCTGCGCATTTGTCAGGTCATCGCCTGTCATGGGTTCCGGGTCTTTTTTGCCGGTGAATGGGACGATTTGCCATCCCCTCTCGCCGTCGTAGGCTTGCGTCATCGTGAGGCCCTGGACGGAGATATCCAGCCGCATTTTCATCGGACGCTGGAAGACCTGGGTGAAACCGGCTTGCATGCCTCCCGTCTCAAAGTCGCCCGTCATCCGGATACTGTGAAGGGCTTTCAGCTTAGTCATGCCGCCCTGGGCCGCAATATGCTTGGAGATGATCTCATCCACAGTTTGAGCGGACAGCGAAAGCGAAAACAAAACTGCAGCCATGGCGATGAAGGTCCACTTACGCATGCAAGAACTCCTGTAAACCAGGCGAGTGATCGCAGGAAGATACAGCCTCGCTCGGGATTCCTGATACTGGAAACATCATATGCTACGCTCGCGACCTTTCCCCACATGGGGCCTCGCGCGCCGTTGCGGAAGCGCACATATGAGTTAGAAACGGCAGCATGAAACAGGTGCTCGCGGGGAAGAAGTGATCTGTATTATCATTTCCACCCTGAAAGGAGCGTCAATGATGGAGCGCAGAAAAGTGTTGCAGGGGGCTGGTGCAATTGCGGCCGTCGCCGCCTCAGGAGGTTTCACCATGGCGCATGCTGGTTTGAGCGCGGACGAAGGGCGTAAGCGCGGCATGGCGCACGGGCTCACCGTGTTGAACCTGCGTCGCAATGGCGCATATGAGCTGGCTGTCAAGACCGACAAGGGCATCCTGATCGTGCCAGAAGCTGCCAAAGTGCTGAAGATGCATGCGCCGGCAACTGTCGATAACCTGCTGCAAAATGAACACGGCCCCAGCCTGAACGCGTTGGTGGATGCCGCTCTGAAATCCAGCTCCGCGCATTCGGCGTTTATCAAGGAAGATGGCATCGAATATGGACCGGTGGTGGTGCATCCGGAAAAGATCGTCTGTGTTGGCCTGAACTACCGCAAGCATGCCCAGGAAATCGGCTCGCCCATTCCCAACGCTCCCGTGCTCTTCAACAAGTTCAATGTCGCCCTCAATCATCACAAAGGCACGGTGAAGCTGCCGGTGGAGTTTGCCAAAAAGTTCGATTACGAATGTGAACTGGTGATGGTGATCGGCAAGGAAGCCAAGAACGTCAGCGAAGCCGACGCGCTTTCCTATGTGGCCGGATATTGCACTGGCAACGATTTCACCGCGCGCGATCTGCAACTTGAAACCGGCGGCCAGTGGATGATCGGCAAGACGCCTGACCAGTTTGCTCCCCTGGGGCCTTACATGGTCACCGCCGACCAGATCAATCCCGACAACCTGAAGCTGGAGACGCGGGTCAACGGCGAAACGCGCCAGTCATCGAACACGAGCGATTTCATCTTCAACAGTAAGCAGATGGTCAGCTACATTTCGCGCTACATTACGCTGCGTCCGGGCGACATTATTTTTACCGGAACGCCGGAAGGCGTAATCCAGGGCAAGCCCAAAGATCAGCAGGTGTGGCTCAAGCCCGGAGACAAAATCGCATGCAGCCTGGAAAAGCTGGGTGAGCTGACGTTTGAATTGGTGTAGAGCTGGCGGGGAGACTCAATGGCATTTCTTCAGAACCAGGGTGCGCGGATTTATTGGGATGAGCAGGGAAGCGGCGATCCCATTTTGCTCATTATGGGGCTTGGCTATCCTTCCTATCTGTGGCATCGGACGCGTCCGGCGCTGAAGGAGCGGTACCGCACGATCGCGCTCGATAATCGTGGCAGCGGCCAGAGTGATGCACCGGCAGGGCCGTACACCATTGCGATGATGGCTTCCGACGCCGCGGCTGCACTGGACGCTGCAGGAGTCGAACGCGCCCATGTGTTTGGTTTATCCATGGGAGGAATGATCGCGCAGGAGTTCGCGTTGCAATATCCTGCGCGCGTGCGATCGCTCATTCTGGGATGCACCGCGCCTGGCGGCCCCAACGCTGTGCGCGCAGAGAAGCGCGTTACAGAGATTCTAATGGGGATCGGTTTGAGTTCGGAAGAACATGCCCGCGCCATGCGGCCTTATGTCTATGATTCGGCCACGCCACTGGAGCGGATTGAAGAGGACCTGGCGATTCGCCGGCAATGGTTTCCCAGGCCGGATGCTTACATGGCGCAGTTGCAGGGAATCTTTGCCTGGGAAGCGTACAGCCGTTTGCAGAGGATTACTGCGCCAACGCTGGTGATCCATGGCGAGACGGATCAGCTGGTTCCCGCGGGCAACGGAGAATTGATTGCCGCACGAATCACCGGGGCGCAACTGGTGAAGCTGCCGCATGCCAGCCACATCTTTACCACCGATCAGCCGGAAGCCTCACTCAACGCGATCATGGATTTCCTGGGCGTACAGGCCTGAACCAGGCAGGATCTACCTCACCTGTGCCTGTTTTGCCGGCGATGCGGAGGTTGCGACTGCCAGGTTATAGTGGTCGCGGAGAAAACTCGCCGCTTCCGCGCGTTCCGGTGATCCGTTGTCCGGCGTGGAATTCAGGAATACAATGTACTCGGCTGCGGCGCCGTCGATATCCTGCTGTTGCGACCGTTGGCGCGCCTGCTGAAGAAGTTTCTCGGGCAGGTGCGCGGCTTTCTCTCCGACCGCTTTCACCAGCGCGTCGCGCGCCTGGAGTTCCAGGTCGGTCACAAACTGAACCTCATCCGGAGGCGTGTTCAGGGCCTTGACCCCTTCCGTGTCCTCAGGCTTTACATTTTCCAGCACGACATAAGTCTTGTGGTCTTCGCGCTGAATGGAAGGCGTGGAATCGATCAGGCTTCCGGATGTGTCCGTCAAACGGAAAGCAAGTTCCACTACGGCAGTCAGGTCGATGGTTTTCCTGGTGTAGTTGTAGGGCTCCAGAACGGCTTCAGGCCGTGTGGGATTGATAGCGTCCAACTGCTTGCGGAGATCGTCGGCCTTCTGCTGTGCAGCGGCCAGAGTGTCCGTTGCAGCCGCAACATCTTTCTTGTTGTGCCGCTGCTGTGCATCGGCGACGGCGCGTTGCGCCTGGGTTAGATCCTGCTGTGCCTGTGTGTAAGCCTGGTTCGCCGTAAGCCACCCTTCGCTCTTCACTTCGCGGGTGCCGGCTCGGTATTTCGAGGGCAGAGTTTCCAGGTTGGTGTTCTTCACCATACGATGCTGCAGGATCTCGCTCACCAGGACAAAATCCGGCTGAACAGCGTTTGGATCATCGCTATAGCGGCGAATGACTTTCATGGGTTGGCTGGATGATTCGAGCCCGTTGGCGATGGCGTCGCCAAGTTGGTCGGCAAAGCCCTGGCCTTCGCGGCGCGAGCTCTGGTCGCGAACCACCACGCCTACTGATAGGCGTCCGCGCAGCTGATAAGCGCCCTGGTAGCGGGCCATCTCATCCTTCACGGCATCCAGACTCGGCTCGTATTGCTGCGCCTCGCGCAGATAAAGCCAGCCCAGCCCAACGCCTGAAGCCATCGGTTTCTGCAGATAGCGGCGCGCCAGGTCCAGATAGTACGCGCCGATTTTGTCTGAGAGCAGATCCACCTTGAGTTTGACTGCGGGATCATTGCTGATGCCGCCGCTACGCTGGAGCAGTTCATACGCCTGCCGTATGGCTTCTTCATCGGCACGGCCACGAATCGGCAGATGCACTTCTTGCAATTTCATTGCCCGCCTCGCAGCCGCGGGCGCATAGTCTTTCTTCAGGACATCGAGTTGGTCCGCGACCAGCACGCGCTGCTGGTCGGGCAGGTTGGCCAGCACGTCATAGGCGGCGATGAAATCATTCTTCTGAGCATGGTTACGACTGTCAGCCAGCGCCTGCTCAGCCACCCGTCGGTTGAACGCGTTGGCAGCCTGGCCTTCGGCATTTTTGAGAGCGGCCGCTGTTTCCTGGCTGTCCGGCCGTACTTTGATGGCGGCGCGGAATTCATCCGCCGCCTGCTCCCAGCTTCCCTGAGCGCTTAATTGCTGCGCGCGAGAAAAATGGAACCGATAAGCTGTCTCAATGATGTTTGCGACCTGTGGAAGTTCTGCGGCCATGCCGCGATAAGCGTCCACGGTCTTGAGGGCATCGTCATAGAGCCTGGCCAGCATCTGGCTGTCGGCATTGTGCAGTACAGTGTCGAGATTGTTTTCCTCACTGCTGATTTCATTGTGCAAGGCGATGGCTGGCGGATAGTCTGGCTCGACTTCGAGAATTTGTTCACTCCGCTTTTTCGCCGCAACCAAATGCTCATATCCGGCTGCGCGTTGCGCCAGGGCTTTGGTGAAAGACTGTAGTTGGCGGCGGTCTTTTTCCAGCAACAAGTCCAGTTGCGCGTGAAGCTCCGGCCTGACTTTATCGGCGGCAGCGCGGTTGCCGCTGAGTGCTTCAGCCTGGGACACATAGGCGCGCGCTTGTTTCAAGAGCCCGAGTCGCGGGGCCTCGGCGGGCGCGGTGCG
>Ga0210400_10005950_pt1 | contig 10301 bp, 5 predicted proteins | sample IncBWH26MmetaG_FD_155456 | JGI IMG/M metagenome (GOLD analysis project Ga0210400, IMG submission 155456) | Forest soil microbial communities from Barre Woods Harvard Forest LTER site, Petersham, Massachusetts, United States - Inc-BW-H-26-M | ecosystem: Environmental > Terrestrial > Soil >... | reverse complement strand
GAACTGCTGCGGCCGCTGCCATTCCGCGATCCCGGGAAGCTGGTGCGCGTTTGGGGGACCAATTCGCAGACCGGCGGCAAGAGCGGCGCGCTTTCCTATCCCGATTTTGCAGACTGGCGCACCCAGAATCAGGTGTTCGAACAAATCGGCGTGTACACCGACGCGAACTACACGCTGACCGGCGTCGAGCAGTCGGCGCATCTCGAGGGCCAGACGATCTCGGCGGAGTTGATGACGCTGCTGGGGGCCACGCCGGAGCTCGGACGGCTATTCGCGCCCGGAGAAGACGATGCGCATCACCACGTGACTATCCTCAGCCATCGCTTGTGGAAAGAGCATATCGGCGGCGATCCACAAGTCATCGGGCGCACGATTACGCTCCAGAACAGCGGATACACAGTAGTCGGGGTAATGCCTGCGAATTTCGCATTTCCATTGCAGCGCCAGCCAGTGGAAATCTGGACTACTTTTTCAGCGCTGCAGGAATCGGAGGATAGCTCGCCCCCCATCACGCACCAGCGCGGCGCACATTTCTTGATTGGGATCGCTCGCTTGAAGCAGGGCGTTACCCTGGCACAGGCCCAATCAGCGATGAACGTCCTCGCGAGTTCGCTGGCAAAGCAATATCCGGACTCGAATAAATATTTTGGCGTGCGGCTGGTACCGGAACAGGAGGAAATCACCGGCGCGATTCGCCCGGCGCTTTTTGTGCTGTTAATCGCGGTGGGCGTGGTGCTGCTGATCGCTTGCGTCAATGTAGCCAACCTCTTACTGGCGCGAGCGACAGCACGCACTCGGGAAATCGCTATTCGCTGCGCGCTCGGTGCGGGCCGGATGCGGGTGGTTCGACAACTGCTCACGGAAAGTCTTCTGCTCTCGCTTCTTGCTGGGGCGTTGGGCGTGATCGTGGCGGCATGGGGGATTGATGTGCTGGTGCGGCTCAGCCCGGAAGATTTGCCTCGCGTCGGAGAAATTCACTTGGACGGACGAGTGTTGGCTTTTACCGCGATTCTGTCCGTGCTGACAGGAATGATCTTCGGACTCGCGCCGGCACTGCAAATCACGCGCGCGAATCTGGTGGACACGCTGAAAGAAAGCGCGCTGAGCGCGACCGCCGGAATGCATCGGCACCGGCTGCGCAGCTCACTGGTGATCGTGGAAATGGCGCTGGCGCTGGTGCTGCTGGTGAGCGCGGGGCTGCTGATTCACAGTTTAGTTTCGCTGCAGAATGTGAACCCTGGATTCAACCCGCAAAACGTGATGACTTCGGATATTGATTTGCCGGACGAGAAATTTCCAAACGCGAAGAAAATACAGTTCCTGCACGACTTGATCCCGCAGTTGAAGGCGCTGCCCGGTGTGGTGACCGCCGCGGCTATCGAGCCATTGCCGATGAGCGGAAGTGAGCTTCGCGTGGCGGTGGAGATTGAAGGCCATCCCGTGCCGAAAAGCGACGAAAAACTTTCATCCATCCGGATGATCACAGAAGATTATTTCCGCACCATGCAGATTCCGTTGCTGCAAGGACGTGAATTCAAGGAGCAGGACAACGCGGATGCGGCGCCCGTAGTCATCGTCAATGAAGCCCTGGCACGCCAATTTTTCCCTGGTGAAAATCCGATTGGAAAGCACATCCGCCCGGGAATTTCCACGGACGAAAGGCCTTCGCGGATGCGAGAAATTGTTGGGGTGGTGGGCAACGTGAAATACAGAGACCTGAAGACTGAATGGACGCCCGAGTCCTACGTCCCGTACGCACAACTGCCGTTCGGCGCGATGACTATTGTGGCCCGCGCTGCAAACGATCCCTACAGTCTGGTGAAACCCATCGCGGAAGCTGTTCTTTCCGTGGATAAGGGTGTCCCTGCTTTTCAGCCGAGGACAGTGGAAGATTATCTGAATGGGACCATCGCCATCCCGCGCTTCAACACATTTTTGCTCGGCATGTTTGCAGGGCTCGCGCTGGTGCTAACGGCTGTCGGGCTGTACGGCGTGATTTCATATTCGGTGGCGCAGCGGACTCACGAAATCGGAATCCGCATGGCGTTGGGCGGACAGCCTCGAGACATGCTGCGGCTGGTGGTCGGCCAGGGACTGCGGCTCGCGCTGATAGGCGTCGGGCTTGGCCTTGCGGCGGCATTATTTCTTACGCGGTTTGTTTCGAGCTTGCTATTCGGCATCACTCCCGCGGATCCAATCTCCTACGCCGGAGTGATCCTCTTGCTCCTCGGCGTGGTCCTGCTGGCCTGCTACGTCCCCGCGCGGCGGGCCATGCGTGTGGATCCGATGGTAGCGTTGCGATACGAATAGCGGCATCGCGCGAGGGGCAAAAGGCGCACTGTTCGAAACCGCAACGAGCATTCCCGCAACTGGGCAGGATAGCACTTCCGGTGGTCCCAAATTACTTCCAAGCTATTCTAAATAAGGCTGTTATAATCACGTTCGGCTGGAATTCCACCTGCCCATATTTGGGAGGCTTCTACACCAAATTGGCCCGAGGGCCAGGCGCGGGGGCTACAGACGATGGCCACAATGGCGCTCCAAACCACGAACGATCCTGAGGCGATTCAGCGGCGCATTCTGATAGCGGACGACCAGCCGGACGTCCTCGAGGCGTTGCGTCTGCTGTTGAAGGGCCACGGCTACACCACGGAGGCTGTGGCGTCGCCGGCAGCCCTGCTCGAGTCGCTCGCCCGGCGCGAATTCGACTTGATTTTGATGGACCTGAACTACGCGCGGGATACCACGTCGGGCCGGGAAGGGCTGGACCTGCTGGCGCAATTGAACGCGGTGGAGACTGCGCCGCCGATTGTGGTGATGACCGGGTGGGCTTCCGTGGGGCTGGCGGTGGAGGCCATGCAACACGGGGTGGGCGATTTTGTGGAGAAGCCCTGGGTGAACGCGCGGTTGCTGGAAATTCTCGAGAAGCAGATTGGCGTGGGGCGCGCGCGCCGCGAATCGCGCCGCCGCGCGATCGTGGAAAGCAAGGCGCAAACGGATATCGCGCATCAACTTCACCAGCAGGAGCGGGAAATCGGCGAGGCGCGCGCGATTCAAGAGGGATTCCTGCCGAAAGAAATCCCGCAGCTCGCGGGCTACGAAATTTCGGGAACCTGGCAGCCTGCGCGCACCGTTGGCGGAGACTATTTTGATTTCCTCCCATTCGGCGCGCAGACGCTGGGGCTTTGCATCGGAGATGTGGCGGGGAAGGGAATGCCGGCAGCGATGCTGATGTCGAATCTGCAGGCGGGTGTGCGCGGACTGGCATCACTGGACATAGCGCCTGAAGTCTTGTGCGCGCGGCTGAATACACTGGTGTGCCGCAACATCGCTAGCGACCGCTTCATTACGTTTTTCTACGCGCAGCTGGACGGCGCGGCGCGGCGGCTGCACTACGTGAATGCGGGGCACAATGCGCCGATCGTGATTCACCGTGATGGCTCTCACGAACGGCTGGAAGAGGGCGGCGGCGTGCTGGGCGTTTTCCCACTGCTGACATACGCAGCCGGCACAAGAGAGCTCGATGCGGGCGACCGCGTGGTTCTCTTCACCGATGGCGTGACGGAAGCGAGCGATCCGGAGAATGAGGAGTACGGGGAATCGCGGCTGCTGCGGTTGCTGGAAGAGAATCGCGGCGCGAGCGCTGTGGAGCTGCAGAGGAAAATATTGACGGCCGCGGGCGAATTCTGCCGCGGCATATGGCATGACGACGCGACGTTGATCGTAATCGCCGTCGAATAAAAATCCAGGTAGGGAGTGCGAATGGGAACGCTGCTGCAAGACCTGCGCTACGGATTCCGGATGCTCGCGAAAAGCCCCGGTTTCACGGCCGCCGCGGTTCTGACGCTCGCGGGGGAATTCGCTTCCTATATTCCGGCGCGGCGGGCATTGCGCGTGGACCCCATGTTGACGCTACGGTACGAATGACCCGTCCGGAAGGTGGCGGATGAACAGTGATGCGTGATGACCGAGAGATATGTTCGATGGGAGATGACAACTCGTGATCAAGCTGACCGATGTTGAAAAGGCGTATGAATCCGGCGCAGGGAAAACCTGGGTGCTGCGCCGCATCAATCTGGACATAGCCGATGGTGAGTTCGTCACCATCATGGGTCCATCGGGAGCGGGAAAATCCACGCTGATGGGCATCATCGGAATGCTCGACGGCGCCTGGAAAGGAGAGTATTACCTGGTGGACCACGCTGTGCACAAGCTCGACAACCGGCACCGCGTGGAGCTGCACAAGAAATACATCGGCTTCGTCTTTCAGCAGTATCACCTGCTCGACAATCTTACCGTGGCCGAAAATCTCGATCTGCCGCTTTCCTATCGCGACATCAAAAAAGCGGAACGCGAAGGAATGGTGGCGGACGCGCTGGACCGCTTCCAGATCGTCGGCAAGAAATCGCTGTACCCGAATCAGCTTTCAGGCGGGCAGCAGCAATTGGTGGCCGTGGCGCGCGCCGTGATCGGCAAGCCAAAACTGATCCTCGCCGACGAGCCTACCGGCAGCCTGCACTCGAGCCAGGGGAAAATGATCATGGACATGCTGAAGAAGCTGAATGATGACGGTACCACGATCGTCCAGGTGACGCACAACGACGCCTGGGCCGCCTACGGCCATCGCATCGTCCAATTGGCAGACGGCTGGATCGTGAACGGCCAAACGCAGGCAGGAGCGGCGTGAAGAACGAGTGACGACAAGGGCAGGCAAATGTAGGGCAGGTAGAAGCTAGAAGTGAGGTTCGATGGGCGCCACTTGGCAGGACATCCGTTACGGCATACGGATGCTGACGAAAAATCCCGGCTTCACGATTGTTGCAGTGCTCACACTGGCATTGGGGATCGGCGCGAACACCGCCATCTTCAGCGTGGTCCACGCCGTGCTGCTGCGCCCGCTGCCCTATGCGGACCCGGAGCGGCTTGCCGTAATCTGGAATGATTACGGCAACGAAGGGCAATCGCTTCCCGCTGTTTCCCCGCCTGACTATCTCGATTACACACGAATTGCCCAGCAAAACGCCAGCTTCGCGGCGGCCTCGGGCAATCGTTGGCCAATAAGGTTTGCGCCAGGAGCGAGCGATGAGCCACCTCGGCAAGAGGATGTCGCTTTTGTCACTGCGGATTTTTTTTCAATGCTGGGTGTGCAGCCTGCACTGGGGCGTGATTTTCGGCCCGAAGATACGGTCGTAAAAGGTCCGCCAGTGGTGATTCTGACGGACCTGGTCTGGCGGCGTGAGTTTGCCGCGGACCCTGGAATCATCGGCCGGTCGATGGAAATGAACGGAGGGCCATTCACGGTCGTGGGCGTGCTTCCGCGAGGTTTCCATCTTTTACTTCCTACGGAAGCGCTGCAATTGAAGGACACCGGCCTGTGGCTGCCGATGCAGATCGATTACGCCTCCTTTCCGCGGAACCTCACGTTTTTGACCATCTTCGCGCGATTGAAAGAGGGAAAAACATTCGCGCAGATGCAAACCGAAATGGACGGCGTCGCCGAACGTCTGCGCCGCGAAAACGCCGTGCACCGGAGTTCCGGGCTGCGCATCCGCGTAGTGCCATTCCAGCACGATGTGGTGAAGAACGTGAGCTCGTCACTCTGGGTGCTATTGGGCGCCGTGGGATTTGTGCTGCTGATTGCCTGTGCCAATCTCGCGAATTTGCTCCTTGCGCGCGCCACCGCACGCGAGAAGGAAATTGCCATTCGCGCGGCGCTGGGGGCGGGGCGCATGCGCCTTGCGCGGCAGGTTCTCACCGAATCGTTGCTGTTGTCGCTGCTGGGCGGGACCGGAGGTGTTCTTCTAGCGTCACAGGGGCTCAGTCTTCTGACGGTGCTGCATCCAGTGAACCTTCCCCGCCTGGGCGAGATTCAGTTGGATGGAACGGTGCTGGGATTTACGCTCGCGGCCTGCCTTCTCACGGGCATTCTGTTTGGGCTTGCGCCCGCACTACAAGCCGCGCGCACGGAATTGAATGAGACGTTAAAAGAGACCGGGCGAACCACGGAATCGGTGAAGCACCGCGCGTTCAGTAAACTGCTGGTTGTGTCCGAAATTGCACTTTCGTTGATGCTGCTCGTGGGGGCAGGGCTGCTGGTGAGGAGTTTCTCGCAACTCCTCAACGTCCGGCCGGGATTCGATGCGCAGAATGTGTTGACGGCGACAACCGCGATCACTTTCAAGAATTATCCCGAGTACGCGGACCGGGCGCGCTTCTACAAGACACTGGAAGAAAAGATAGCAGCGCATCGGGGGGTCGAATCCGTGGGGGCAATCAGTCAGCTCCCATTGACGGGGAGCGGCGCGCAGATGCCTTTCGCGTATGACGCGGCCACTTCAGCAAAATGGGAAAGCCTGTCCGCTGACTGGCGTTCGATTACTCCCGGCTACATCAAGACTATGGGAATCCATTTGCTCGCGGGTCGCAACTTTACCGATCTCGATGACACCCAGCATCCCTTCGTCGTGATCGTGGATGAAATGCTGGCCAAGCGTGCGTGGCCGGGACAAAACGCGGTGGGCAAGAAGCTCGAAATTGAGATTTTTCGCTCAGCGCAATCAAAGACCACGGAGCATGTTTGGTCGGAGGTAGTGGGGGTGGCCGAGCACACGCGCAGCCACGACCTGACGCGCGACGTGCGCGAGCAAATTTATTTCCCGCAGGGTCAGCAACCGTTCGGGGTGATGATGCTGGTAATTCGTTCCCGCGCGAATCCGGCTGAACTCGAAAAAGCGTTGATCGCCGACGTCCGTTCGCTTGATAAGAACGCGCCGATCTCGAATATTCGCCCAATGACGGCCTATGTGACGGACGCGCGCGCGGGCATGGAATTCAGCCTGGTGCTGCTCAGCGTATTTGCGGCCGTTGCACTGCTGCTCGCTTCGATCGGACTTTACGGCGTGATCGCCTATTCGGTGGCCCAGCGAACTCATGAAATCGGAATACGCGTTGCACTGGGCGCCACCCGGCGCCACATATTCGAGCTTGTAATTCGTCAGGGTGCGATGCTGGCGATCGCCGGGATCGGCCTGGGTTTTGCCGGAGCGCTGGTGCTGCAAAGCGTCCTCGCGACGCTGGTCTACGGAGTCCGCCCGACGGATCCCGCCACGTACGCCGCGGTCGGAGGACTGCTGGCAGTGATCTCGCTCGGAGCGTGTTATGTTCCTGCGCGGCGCGCCATGGGCGTTGATCCGCTGGTGGCGCTGCGGCACGAATGAATCGGTCTTGTGCTCAGTCCGCTCGGTGCGCGCAAATGACGCGTGGAGGGCTCAGAACGATCGTAATGAGGCGCGTGAGCGAGGTTGCAACGTTCGCAGTGGAGATCGACGCGAGGCTTGCGGGCATGGCCGGCTCGACGACCGAGGAACTGCGCCGAGTCCGACGGGAATATTCGCGGCAGCTGAAGAATGCAGAGCCACACATGGTGATTGAGCTGGCCGAGCGACTGCTCCGCGTGCCGCGGATGGATTGCCGCTTCGTGGCCTACGAACTGATCCATCATCATCCGGGCGCTCTCTCGCGATTGAATGCGAAACAGCTCGAACGCCTGGGCCGCGGCATGGCGAGCTGGAGCGCAGTAGATTGCTTTGCCGTGTACCTGGCAGGGCCGGTTTGGCGCGAGCGGCAAGTTCCGAAACGCTTGATTCACGGCTGGGCGCGAGCGACGGACCGTTGGTGGCGCCGTGCGGCGCTGGTAAGTACGGTGCCATTGAACAACAAATCGCGGGGCGGCACGGGCGAGGCAAGACGCACGCTCGAGGTTTGCCGGCTGCTCGAGCACGACCGTGATCCGATGGTGACAAAGGCGCTTTCATGGGCGCTGCGCGAATTGGCGAAGCGCGATTCACGCGCCGTCCGCGCGTACATCGCGAAACGCGAGCAGGTATTGCCGGCGCTCGTCCTGCGCGAAGTGAAGAACAAGCTGAGAACAGGTTTGAAGAATCCAAAGAAACGGTGAACCGAAGATGGGCGCACTGTGCACGAACGAAATCGGTGTCCGCATGGCCCTCGGCGCACTGGAGCTTGCAGGAGCCCTCGCGATGTCGAGATTGCTTTAGAGTTTGCTGTATGGAGTGCAGGCGACCGATCCGGCCACGTTTGCGGGCGTCGCCGTGCTGCTTGCTGCGGCCGCGCTCGTAGCGTGTTATGTCCCTGCGCGGCGCGCCATGCGTGTGGATCCGATCATTGCGTTGCGATATGAGTAGTTATCTGAAAGGTGTATACCGGGTAATTAAGAAGTAATATAGCCCGTCATCTAAACACCTCTCGGAACGGGATACATGGAAACCATCTGGCATGATTTGCGATACGGCTGGCGGATGCTACGGCGGAGCCGGGGTTTCTCTGTCGTAGCCGTACTGACGCTCGCCGCCGGCATCGGCGCAAACGCTGCGATTTTCAGTATCATCAACACGGTCCTGCTGCGCCCGCTCCCCTTTCCTGATTCCAGTCGCATCGCGCTGATCTGGGATACCGACCCGAACCGCAATGTGCCCCGCGGCGTCGCTTCGCCTGCGGAATTTCTCGATTGGCGCGCGCAGAGCCATGTATTCGAGGAGATCTCCGCCTGGCGCACCTGGTTTTACAGTCTTACGGGAAACGGCGAGCCCGAACAGGTGTGGGGCGCGCACGCGTCCGGAAATTTCTTTCGGCTGTTCTGCGTAACGCCTGCGCTGGGCCGCGACTTTCTGCCCGAAGAAGAGCAACCCGGCCACGAGCAGGTGGCCATCATCAGCAATGGATTGTGGCAACGGCGTTACGGTGGCGACCGCGGAATTATCGGCAAGAGCATTCTGGTGGACGACAAGCCTTACACTGTCGTGGGTGTTCTGCCGCGCGGTTTTTCGCTGTTCGGCACCAGCCGCCAGTACGACCTGTGGATGCCGTTCGCATTCGACGGCGCACAACTGAATCGCGCAAACCACTCGATCATCGTGTTCGCACGGCTGCGGAAGGGCGTCACCTACCCGCAGGCCCAGGCGGAAATGGAAACCATCCTGGCGCGGTTGAAGAAGCAGTATCCGGGTGTGGACCAGGAAAATGGCGTGCGCGTGGTCCGCTTTCGCGACGACCTGTCCCGCGGACTCAAACCGGCACTATTGGTGCTGCTGGGCGCCGTCGGGTTTGTGCTGCTGATTGCGTGCGTCAACGTGGCGAACCTAATGCTCGCGCGCGCCGCCACACGCGAGCGCGAAATTGCCGTGCGCGCCGCGCTTGGTGCTGGGCGGCGCCGTATTCTGCGCCAACTCCTTACCGAAAGCGTCCTCCTCGCTTTGATTGGCGGCGCACTAGGATTGTTGGTTGCTTTCAGCGGGCTGCATTTGCTGCGGGTTGCGTTTCCCCCTGAGGGAGGCTACGGCGAAATTCCGCATGCCGAGTGGATCGGCGTTGACGGCGCGGTGCTGGCCTTCACTTTTGCCGTGTCGCTGGTCACCGGAATCATTTTCGGATTCGCGCCTGCCATTCAGATTTCACGCTCCGAATTATTCGAATCGCTGAAGGAGGGAAGCCGCGGTTCCACCGGGGGACGCCGCAGCCAGTTCGTGCGGTCATCGCTGGTGGTGGCGGAAATTGCGCTCTCGCTGGTGCTTCTCATCGGTGCGGGATTGCTGATCCGCAGCTTTTTTCTGCTGATGTCTGAAAATCTTGGCTTCGATCCCGCCAACGTGTTGACCATGCAAATCTGGCTGCCCGAAGCGCACTACGCGCCAGGACCGCCACTGACCAATTTTTATCAGCAGGTGATTGACCGGGTTGCCGCGCAACCGGGCGTAAAATCCGCGAGCGCCGTCAATTTTCTGCCTTTGAGCGGCTGGGGCGACTTCTGCAACTTTGATATCGCCGGCCGCGCAGCACCGCCGCCTGACCAGCCTTTCACGGCGCAATACCGCGTGATGGACTGGCGCTACCTGCAGACCATGCGCATCCCCTTGAAAGAGGGACGCGATTTTTCATCTGCTGATGGCGTGGACACGCAGGGCGTTGTGCTGATGAACGAAGCGCTCGCGCGGCGTTACTGGCTGCACGAGGATCCCGTCGGAAAGCAGATTCGCATTCATTTTCCGGAGACCAGGACTCCCTGGCAGCCGGCGGCGCGCGACACCTGGCTCACGGTCATCGGGCTTGTGCAGGACCTGCGCGAGTGGGAATGGGGCGAAGAAAAAGTCGGGCAAGTGTATCTGCCTTACGCGCAAAATCCCTCACGGATCATGCGGCTGGTCGTTCGTACGAATGGCGACCCGACTGCTCTGACCTCCGCGGCGCGCCATGCCATCGAAGATGTAGACCCCAACCAGGCGGTC
>Ga0210400_10005949_pt1 | contig 10301 bp, 6 predicted proteins | sample IncBWH26MmetaG_FD_155456 | JGI IMG/M metagenome (GOLD analysis project Ga0210400, IMG submission 155456) | Forest soil microbial communities from Barre Woods Harvard Forest LTER site, Petersham, Massachusetts, United States - Inc-BW-H-26-M | ecosystem: Environmental > Terrestrial > Soil >... | reverse complement strand
CCTCTGAAGACTTTCCGGTCACCATGTCGGTTGCCCCGGATATATGTTCGATGGTGCCGTCACTCCCGAGCAGGCGCTCGCCCAGGCCGTAATGGCTGTTGCTGAAAGTGGACTGCCACGTGACAACTGTGTCTGCGGGATATTCGAGCGTTGCCACGATCGTGTCCGGCACTTGGCGACCGTCTTTCTCCGAAAACACACCTCCAGACATATATGCTGCGCTGGGCTCCGGAAGATCCAGCGCGGTCATGATCCAAGCGATTTGATGGACCATGTTTTCCGTCACATTTCCGCCTGAAAACTCCCAGTACAACCTCCAGTTAATAAACTTGAAGGGATCAAATTCGCGATCGGGGCGCCCGTTCAGGAAAGCTTTCCAATTGACATTTTGCGCGGTGCAGTCCGCGGGTACCTTGCGCACCCACTGACCTTTGCCGTGCGGAGTGTTGCGGCTCATCCAAGACTCCACTTGGGTAACCTTCCCAACAATACCGTCTTTGATCCACTTCCGCGCATCGGCGAGTGACCCGGAACTTTCGTGTTGTAAGCCGATTTGCACTACGCGGTCGGATTTCTTCGCTGTCCCGAGGCATTCCTCTGCCTCCGGGACGGACCACGTCATTGTTTTCTCAGAATAAAGGTCCTTGCCGGCTGCGAGAGTATCCAGAAAATGCCGCGCATGGATGTGCAGCGGGCTCGCCACGATGACGGCGTCGATGTCCTTCATGTCGAGCAGCCGCCGGTGATCGTCGAGCGTCTGAATGCCCGGGGCCATCTGCTTGGCTTCGTCGCGACTTCGCGTGTAGACGTCGGCTATGGCGACGAGTTGAGCGTCGGGAACTCCCAGCACCTGTTTGAGCAATTCTTGTCCGCGTCCACCCACACCGATCATCCCCACGCGGACGCGGTCATTTGCGCCGAGGACTCGCGAAGGTGGATAGGCCGCCAGAGTTGCCGCGCCGATCGCAGCCTGCCTTATGAATTCGCGCCGAGAGTTGTTTGCCATATGCGTATCCCCCGAGGATTAATTTCGAAAAACAGTCAAGAAGACTTTGGCTTCGCGGTCGCGGCTTGAAGATACTGCGTCACTACCCGGGCAAAATCCGCAATCGCTACTTCAGGCTCATCGATTTCGGGATGCCAGGCTTTTTCCCATTCGAAAGAATAGTAACCCGCATATCCGGCTTCGACTAGCAGTTCCACCTGGCGCTTCACGGGCACCCCGCCGCGCCCGGTGAGGACGTAATGAGCCTCGCCACCTTCCATGCGCGAGTCCTTCAGATGGGTATGCCGGATGTATTTGCCAAGCTGACTGACGCTGATCGCCGGGTCTTCCTTGCCATCGACGAAAGTGTTATGCGCATCCCAGAGCAAGCCGACATGCGAAGAGCCAGCCTTTTCGAGTATTTCGCGAAGCGTTGGAGCATCCGTGAAGTCTCCGTGCGATTCGAGCAACACAGCGACGTTCTTGGGGCCCGCATAGTCCCCAAGTTCGCGCAGCGAAGCGGCAATGTGCTCGATCGCCGGGGCACGCGGTCCGATCAGTTTGTTGCCGAAAACGCGCACGTAGGGAGCGGCGAGCTGCGAGGCCAGGTCAATGAACCGCCGCGCGTCGGCAAGCTGCTGTTCGTGGTCCTGGCCAGCAGTGTGCAAGTTGGCCGAACTGCTCACACAGGAGATTCGCAAACCTCGGTCGGCAATTTCCTTCTTGGATTGTTCAAGGCGCTTCGCCCCAAATTCGGGAAGCGAAGGCAGGTCCATCGTTCCCTGCATTCCGCGAAGTTCGACCGCGGCAAAGCCATTCTGCTGGGCGAAGTCGAGAATCTTGAGCCAGTCCCAGGACGGGCAACCGAGCGTCGAAAAGCCGATCGGCAAGCGCCCGCCCGCAGCGCGCAAGGCCGCTGGCAGCGCAGCTATCGTCATTGCTAGGCGCTGAAGGAATTCCCGCCGGTCCGGGTACGGTATCACCATGAGCGTGCGGCAAAAAGCATTTCCCGATTCTCAAAACTCGAACGTAACACCAGGTTCACTCTCCGTCTACTTCGTCCCGGTGAGCTAGAGACTAAAGCGCTCCAGCGTCTTGCAGCGCTTTTTTCATCCCGGCCCAACTCTGCCGCGAGGATTCCTCCGGTGTGTCCGCTCCGCGCCAGTGGGTCTCGAGACTTACGGCGAAATGATAGCCGTCGCGCTTCAGCGCCTTAAACTGCCCGACCCAATCGATGATACCGCGGCCCATCGCCGCCCATTGGTAGCCCTTGGCGTCCGGTTTTTTTGCCGCATCCTTGCAATGACAGTGGCCAATGCGATCCTTCGGCAAGAGATTGTATCCATCCGGGTAGGGCTTCTCATCTTGCTCCGCTGCGTTTCCTGGGTCCCAATTGAGCATTAGGTTAGAAGATCGTACCGCGCCAAGGACCTTGGCGGCTTCAGCCGCCGTAGCGGTATTGCAAGCAGCTTCATTTTCGAGGATCAGAATCACGTCCTTCTTGGCCGCTGCTTCGGCCGCATTCTGCAGTTTTTCATTAATGGCTGTGCGGTGCGGCCCCTGATCATCGAGCCGCCAGAAATCAAACAATCGGACGCGATTGGTTTGGAAGGCCTTCGCCAGCTCGACACTTCGTTCAAGCACTTCATCCTGCTGCTCAAACGTAAAGTCAGCGTTGAATTGATCGCGCTTGGGACTGTACTTCGACTTCGGTGCGCCCGGCCAATCCACCTTGAAAAGCGGGCTAGCGATGTCGGTTACACGCAACTTGTTCTTTTCCAAAATGCGCCGTGCTTCTTCAATTTCCTTTGCGTCCAGCTTGAGCAGGTTCTTGTTCCACATGCCCCGCAGCTCGATCCATTCCATGCCGAATTCCTTCGAAGCTACTTCGCAGGCGCGGCCAAAGTCCTGACTGATCTCGTCGTTGATAACGGCGACCCGGAAGGGGGAATTCATACCGTCACCCCAAACTTTTCTTCGAGATATTTCTTGCTGATCGCTCCCGACTCTTTGGGCGTGCGCGTCTTGTCGGGCACGACGTCTAGCTCGACGACGGCCCAGCCCCTGAAATTGACTTTGTGTAATGCATCGAAGACTGCCGGGAGATCCACCCTTCCACGGCCGAGTTCGACAAAACGGTACGGGCGCTTCGCATCCGCGTTTCCGGGCACCGGCTCAACATCCTTTATATGCAGGAAGAGCAGCCGGTCGCTGTATTTTTCAATCGCCTTCGCCGGATCGCCGCCACCCTGGAAGTAGTGCGCCACGTCCAACTCCAATTTGGCATAGCGCGGGTCGGCGGCTTGCAGGATTTGCTCCACTTCTTCGGGACGCTCTCCGAGTGAGCCCATGTGGTTGTGATATCCCAGCGAGACACCGAGATCGGCGGTGCGTTTCCCGATTTCCGAAATAAGCCGGCCCAGCCGTTTATAGTCCGCCGCCGTGATGGCGCGGTCCTTAGGGCGTTCGTCGGTGACTTGGAGATAGAGCCCTCCAACGTCGCGCACAAATTTTGCGTTGGCGGTGTGCTTGGCAATTTCTTCGGCTTCGAGTGCAGGGTCAATGCGTACGCCGCCGCTGGAGAGCGCAACCATCTTCAGTTGGTGCTTTTCGAGCAGGTCCCGCAATTCAGCGGGGCTGCCAAAATCCTTGATGACATTGGAGCGCAGTTGAATTCCGTGGAAGCCCAGTGATGCAATGTCTTCGATCGCCTGGCGGTCTTTTCCGCCCCAAGTGATGGACGCATACCCGAAGCGAATGTCGGCGGGTGCGGGTGTGATCGGCGTATCGAAATACGACAAGTCCATTGGCGGATAGAGCGGCTGAACCAAAGATGCATAGCCTGAGATCGCAGGCACGGCGGCCGCGGCTGTCATCACCCCGAGACCGGTGAGAAACTCACGACGCGAAACATAAAACGCCATGTACACTCCTCCTACCCGATACTATTAGAGGGATTGATCATTGTCCGCAAGCAACATCACATTCCCTTGAACAATTCGACGATTGGCGAGCCCAACGGGAACCCGGACTGCCCAGCCGGCACATTGTTTCGTCGCTATCGGCATGGTCAGAAGTTGAACTTTGCGCCGAGTTGAAGTTGGCGGCCACCAGTCGCGCTGCTGATGTGGCCGAAGGGACTGGTAGGATTAGGGTTATAGGTCGTACCGTTGGAAGTGCCGCCGTTTGACGTGAAAAAGAATTGCGGCGTGTTGGTGACGCCGAAGGCTTCGAGCCGCATTTCCATGGTGTAGCGTTCCGTGAAACGGATCAATTTGGAAAGAGTGGCATCAAGGTTGAAGAAATTGGGGCCGCTCAGATAGTTGCGGCCGACGTTGCCAAAGGCGCCCGCGGCAGTGGGAGCTGCAAAGCTGGTTGTCGAGAACCAAGGGTCGTTGGGCCCGATGCCATGAAGAATCTTTACGGGGGCAACAAGATCAGGCGTTTGCGTGTTGCCCGGCGCATTAAGCGAAGTGCCGCTGGCCGTGAATGCCATAGGCAGGCCGGACATGATGGTCATAAACGTCGAAACCCGCCATCCGCCGAGAACCGCGGCAGCAGGTCCGGACGAAACCCAGCGCCTGCCGTGGCCGAGCGGGAAATCGTACACAAAGCTTTGGACGAAGGTTTGCGTGCGATCGAAATCGTTACGGGCGTAGTTTCTACGCTGGTTGATGTAGAAGAATAGGCCGCCATCGTCACCGGTTTGGAAGCCCATGCCTTTGCCGAAGGTGTAGGCAGTGGTAGTGGCCAAACCGCTGGTAAATTTGCGGTCAAATTTGACCTGCAAAGCATGATAGCTGGAAGAGTATCCGGCGAAGAGCAGGTTCGTACTGGCGGTCCGGCCGAACGGCGCCTCGGGAAGTCCCGCATTGCCGGCGCCGGCAATCGTCGCGGCATTGAGATTGTAGTTCAGGACGGTGTCCACGCTGTGATTGCCAACGTAGGCTACATCGAGAACGAACTTTCCCGGGAGCGACCGCTGGACTGCAAGATTCCACGATTCGACGTAAGGGTTTTTGAAATTCTGATTCACCACAAAGAGGTTGGAGTTCTTGAGCACCACCGCTGCCGCCGCGCTGCTCGCACTTGTGATGACACCATCCGGCGGAACCACGGGCTGGATGATGGCGGGAAAACCATTCTCGAAAGTTGCCGGAGTTACATTATCAGCGAGTACTGCGGGGCCAAAGCTGGCGACTGCGGGATTGAAGGCATTGTTCGAGCGGACCGGGAAATTGTAGGCGTAGCTGTTGTCTGGGAAGGGTGTGAAGCTGATTCCGAAACCGGCGCGCATGACGGTTGAATTATTCAAGCGATAAGCCAAGCCGATGCGTGGCGCAAAGTACTTGTAATGGGTGGTGATTCCAAGATTGCCGGGAATGCTGCCGTACCCGCTGACGCGAAGCGTGTTATTGGTCGGATCGTAGTTCGAGAAACCGCCTTTTTGGACAGGCGTGGCGGGGGGATAAAACTCCCAACGCAGGCCGATGTCGGCCGTAAGCTTCGGAGTGACGAGCCATTTGTCCTGAACGAAGGAGAAGAATTGCCAGGCGCGATAGTTGGGGAAGAAGGTCGCGAGGTCGCGGCCGGCCTGGCCCGGAACGTCAAAAAGGAAGCTGGCAAAGTCGTTCGTAAAACCAGTCTTCGATGCGCCACCGTTTGGAAATTTAACAGGATCCGGGCAGCCTGCACTCGTATCCCCAGGCGTGCACTTGCGTGCCGTCTGACCGTCGTTGAAGGTGTAAAGGCCCCGAGGGCTGAAGGTTTGTTCTTGAAGTAAAGCGTCGCGCACGCGGCGCAGGTCCACGCCCAGCTTTACGGTGTGATTGCCGAGGATTTTGGTCCAAGTGTTTGCGAAATCGATATTCGTTTCCGAGCGAATCCAGGGCAAACTCGCGGAGAACCCGATGATCGGATTCGAAAGAACACCACCGTTGATTTGAATGCCGACGATTCCACTGGTTATGGTTTTATCGAGGTTAACGCCGGGAATGCCGAGCGTAGTTGAAGTATTGGTGCCGTAATCGGTGTTGTGAGCTTCGTTATGATACCACGCGACACCAACGCGGAATTCAGCAACCAGGGTATTCGAGAAAAAGCGATTGTAGTTGAGGCCGGTGCTGTAGGTGTTCTGAAGGCCCGAGCCTTCAAAATTGCCTTGCGCTGGTCCGCCGGCTATACCGAATATCGGAGCTTGGAAAATTGCCGGACGCTGGTAGCTCAATCGAAAGCTCAGGCGATCTTTGTCGGTAAGATTGGCATCCACTTTACCGTCAAAGAAGTCCGTATCCTTGTGGTAGGGCAGTAAGGCAAAGTAGTTATTCGTGTTCCCAGCGGCTGTTGGGGTTGGCAAAAGAGCCATAAGCTTGGCGGAGACGGGATCAATCAGGGCCGAGGGAATAATGTTCGGGCAGCCAGCAGGGTTAGTGCATGCTGGATTGTAAGCATCCACAGGTCCGCTGGGGCCGGGAACAGTCGAAACTCCCGGCGACGAAGAGGCAGCAATCGGCTGGCGGAGGGTGCCGTCGGCGTTGCCGCTGAACGGATTGTAGATCGTAGTTGCAGAGGCACTCAGGTCGCCGGAGCGAATAGCCATCGTGGGGATGCTGATCGTGTTTGGATTGGCCTCGTGGTCTTTGACCATCAGATAGTCGGCGAAGAAAAAGAGCTTATTCTTCACGATTGGACCGCCAATATTGCCGCCAAAGTAGTTATAAGCGAGATGCCCCACCGACTTATCGAAAAAGTTCCGGGCATTGAAATAATTGTTCCTGACGAATTCATAGGCAGCGCCGTGGAAGTTGTTGGTACCGGACTTGAGGATTACGTTTACAACGGCGCCACTCGCGCGGCCCAGTTCCGCGTCGTAATTGCTCGTCGAGGCGTCCACCGTTTGGATGGCTTCGAGCGGCGGTATCAGGATCTGCAGAAGACCTGTGCGTTCGTTATCGTCAATGCCTTCGATCTGGTAGTTGTTGCCCATGCGCAGCTGGCCGTTGACTTCTGTCTGCAACGAGCTGCTGGCGTTGAAGAACTGCGAATGCTGAAAAGTGGCGCGAGTCGTGCCGGGCACGATATTCAAAAGATTTTGGAAATTGCGATTGGTGCCGAGAGGTACGTTCTCCGTTAGCACCTCTTCGAGCTTGCGCCCGGTGTCCGCTCGCTCGGTCTGAAGGATGGGAGTTTCCGCCTCCACGGTGACAGTCTGGTTAACGTCTCCTGGCTGAAGGGCCAAGTCGACGCGCTCGGTGGAGTTAACGATCAAATCGATGCCGGCTCTCGAGGCTCGCTTAAATCCCGGCTGCTCCGCGGTGACCGTGTACGTTCCCGGCGGCAGATCCGGGAACACGTAGTTGCCACTATCGTTCGTTTGGGAGGTATGACTAATTCCTGTGTTCGTTTCCGTGATCGACACCTTCACGTTGGCGACTGCGGCCCCGGACGAATCCGTCACGGTTCCGAGCAAAGTTGCGTTGACCGCCTGCCCCATGACCGGCGCGGACAACCCTAAGAATATTGTCCCGAGCAGCACGGCCATGCTCAGCCACCACAGTTTGTCAAGACCGGCTGTGGCATACGCCACAGATTCTTTGATATTCATTACATGAGGATTATTCGTGTTTCGCATCCATAGGAAAGACGAACCAAACAGTTTTTTCATGACATCACCCCACTCGATTCGAAAAGACACAAACCCCGATACGCGCAAAACCACCGAACCCCTGGAACTGGTTCCACACCCTATCCGAGCGAAAACTCCCTGTCAAGCCCGATTCTCGTGAGACCAATAGTTTTGCATCAGTAGGACTGGATCCCTCGACCCGTTGACTACAGGCAATACCACAGCCGTTTTGGTGTGTTAGACTTGCTCGGGCTAGAGAGGTCGACGGTTCCTCGCGGAATCCCGCCTCACGGCGAAGCGACAAAAGGCCGGATTGCTATGGAAGCAGTTCCAAGAAAAACGACGATTCGGGAGGTTGCCCAAGCCGCTTCCGTCGGCATAGGAACGATTTCCCGCGTGCTCAATTCCAGCTCTCAGGTCAGCAGGGAAACGCGTGCGCGCGTACTTGAGGCCATCCGGCGTCTGGGATTCCGCCCTAATGCGCAGGCCCGCCGGATTCTCAAGCGGCGCACGGAAATGGTCTGCTTTCTGCTCAGCAACCGCGATTTTCTCCATCCCTTTCATGCGCGCATCCTGCAGGGCGTCGAATCCTATGCCACCAGCTTGAAACAGCACGTGCTGTTTGCCGCGCTACATTATTCTCCGAGAACCCCTCCCGATAGGATCGACCTGCCTCCGGTTCTTCAGGAGCATGGCTTGATCGATGGACTTATTCTGGCGGGGACGATTTATCCGAATCTGCTCCGCAGGATCGAATCCATCCATATGCCCTTTGTGGCCTTCAGCAACAACGTGGTTGGAATGGGCGAAGGGCAGCAATTCGACCAGGTCGGCTTCGATGACTTCAATGGAACGCTCAATGCCACGCGCTACCTAATCGGCAAGGGACACCGCCAGATTGTCTTCGCCGGAGACGTCGCCTATCCGTGGCTTCAGCACCGATTCGAAGGCTACCGGCAAGGAATGCGCGAAAAGAAATTAAGATCCGTCCTAATCATGGCTCGCAATGCTCAGAGCTTTGTCGATTTCGGTCAGAGGAGCGTAGCGCGAATCCTGTCTCGGCAGCCGCGACCTACTGCTGTAGTAGCAGGCAACGACGAAATCGCTTACGGGCTTTGGCGCTCGCTGCAGCGGCACGCAATGAAAGTGCCGGCCGATGTCAGCCTGGTAGGCTTCGATGATCGTGAAGAGGCCGTTCTGATGGACCCGCAACTTTCGACCGTCCGCGTCCACAAAGAAGAGATCGGCGAGACGTGTGTGAAGATGCTTCTCGAGCGGCTACATCATCCGCAAATGACTTTCAGCCAGCGAATTCTGCCCACGGAATTCGTGATTCGAGGGACGGTTCGCACCCTGTCAAAATGAGCGCGGCCTCACGAATCCAAGAATCTTCTTACCCATCTCTGCTCAGTCGCTCAGACTACCGGGAGATTGAAAAGAGGCAAAAATCGAACTCTGCACCTGCACCGTAGCTCGGCTCGCTTGGAGATCGAACGCCAACTCCACTGGGTTCAGGAATAGTCGCCTCCATCCCGACCAGCGGCGTTCGAAGCACGGAGATCATGCAACTTTACAAAAACTCAATAGATGCAAAAAATTGTGAATCTCGATAGCTTCCCTGCGAACTTTCAACAGGCCCTGATTTTCCCAGTTGGTGAGTAGCCGGTTGACGGTGGATGAGGTCATCGCTGTCATCTGCGCCAGGGCTTCCTGCGAGACGTTGATTTCGACGTGGTCATAAACTTTGTGACCAATTTGATCAGTTAAACGAACCAGGGTATGAGCCAGACGTGGGGAGGCCGTTTCAGTGGCTATCTCACAAAAGCGGCGTTCTAGCTCATCCAGACGCCGCGCAAGGATGCGCTCTACATTGCTCTGGAGGATTGGAAAGCGTTCTAAGGCTCCATCGAAGCTCTCTGCGCCCCAGACTAACACCTTGCTATCCTGGAGTGCTTGTGCGGTAGAAGAGTGGGTACTGCCAGGCGCCAAACCAAGCTCGCCAATCACTTCACCAGGAACGGTAAATCGAATAATAACTTCACTGCCGCTCTCAGCAAGCTGAATTGTTTTCGCACGTCCATCAGTCAACAAGAGTATTTCCTTTATGGTGTCACCCGCAAGAAACATCACCTGGCGGCATACATAGTCTCGCGGACGAGCCGTGGCCACGATTTCCGCACGGATAGAACTTGGAAGATCCGCAAATAGTTCGGACATTTCCAAGGACGGACTCTTCTCGATCGCTTCAGCCAAAGTCGATCTCCAGGCACTGGTTGGAATATTTCGTTTGGAACTCCCCCCAAATGCTCATTTAGTCTTCGGCACCGTGAAAAGAGAATGCTCCAGTTTGGGGTTCACCACAACATTCTCTGTGGCCATCTTATGCGATTGCTTGGCCGCTTGCACGCTAGTTTCGAGATTGCAGGGAACCATCCCCGGTACCCAAGTTGCCGGTAAGCAAACTTACCCGGACGTTTCACTAGTCGCTTTGTTTATCGACCCTTTCTTCTTGCGTGGAGTGTCCCAAAGTGGGCAGACGGGGATCAACCTGAACAGCCATTATCAAATAGCGGCTCAATTAACTGCTCGTGGCAATTCGCAGGACCTCGGTGTAGTATGCAAGCTCTTTTGCAGTGATTCCATTCTAGAGGTGTGCAATGAAACGTTTAGTTCCGATTCCGAGTGGATGTA
>Ga0210400_10005948_pt1 | contig 10303 bp, 8 predicted proteins | sample IncBWH26MmetaG_FD_155456 | JGI IMG/M metagenome (GOLD analysis project Ga0210400, IMG submission 155456) | Forest soil microbial communities from Barre Woods Harvard Forest LTER site, Petersham, Massachusetts, United States - Inc-BW-H-26-M | ecosystem: Environmental > Terrestrial > Soil >... | reverse complement strand
GGCAAAACGATTTGTATCGCACATCAATGTCGGTGCTGCGCACGCATGAGTCGAAAGATTTTCTCGGCGGCATCATCGCCAGCCTCTCGATTCCCTGGGGATTCAACAAAGGCGACGAAGACCTGGGCGGATATCACCTGGTCTGGCCGCGCGATCTGGTAGAGACCGCCGGAGCGCTGCTGGCCGCGGGCGCGGTCACGGACGCGGTCCGCGTGCTGCGCTACCTTGAAACTACGCAGGAAGCCGCCGGCAATTGGGCGCAAAACTTATGGCTCGACGGACGCCCTTACTGGGGCGGCGTTCAGATGGACGAAACCGCGTTCCCCATCCTCCTGCTCGATCTGCTGCGCCGCGAAGCGCCGGAGTCTCTGGGCAAGCTCGAGCGCTGGTGGCCCATGGTGCGCAACGCCGTCAGCTTCATTCTGCGTAATGGTCCGGTGACGCAACAAGACCGCTGGGAAGAAGACGCAGGTTATTCGCCGTTCACGCTGGCCGCAGAAATCTCTGCGCTGCTGGCCGCCGCCGAAATTGCGGAACTCACCGGCCACGCCGATCAGGCCCCCACCATGCGCGATACGGCCGACGCCTGGAACGACAACATCGAGCGCTGGGTGTATGCCACCGGAGGTGATCTGGCGCAGCAGCTCGGGATTGATGGTTACTACGTGCGCATTGCCCCGCCTGACACCGATATCGCCGGAGCCGCGTCACCCACCCAAGGCTTCGTTCCCATCAAGAACCGTCCGCCGGGGCAGGATGGGGGCCAGGAAAACGAGCGCGCCTATCACATCATCAGCCCCGACGCGCTGGCCTTGGTACGCTTTGGCCTGAGAGCAGCAGACGATCCGCGGATCGTGAATACGCTCCGCGCCATTGACGCCCTGCTGTCGGTCGAATTGCCCCAGGGCCCGTGCTGGTATCGCTACAACGGCGACGGCTACGGCGAACACAAAGATGGCTCGGCCTTCGACGGAACCGGCATCGGCCGCCCCTGGCCTTTGCTCGCGGGAGAGCGCGCTCACTACGCCCTCGCTGGTGGGCACCGCGACGAGGCCGAGGCTCTGCTCAGCGTGATCGAGAATTCGACCATGGGACACGGCCGCCTGCTTCCCGAACAAGTCTGGGACGGCGCCGATATTCCCGCCCTCGAGCTTTTCCGCGGCAAGCCCACCGGTTCCGCCTGCCCGCTGGTCTGGGCGCACTCCGAATACGTCAAGCTGCGCCGCTCCATTCGCGACAACAAGATTTTCGATCAACCGCCCCAGACGGTGAAGCGCTATTTAATCGATAAACATGTCCGGCAAATCATCGGGTGGAGGTTTAATAATAAAACGCGCTCCATCCCGCGCAACAAAACGCTGCGCCTCGTGCTATTAAATCCCGCCCGGGTGCACTGGAGCGTCGACGGCTGGAACACTTCGCATGACACCGACACCCGCGACACCGGCCTCGGCATCTACACCCTCGACCTGCCAACCGCGTCGCTGCCGGGCGGAGCACAGGCCACCTTCACGTTTTTCTGGCCCGAGGACAATCGCTGGGAGGGTACGGACTTCGTTGTCACGGTCGCCCCCTGATCGATTCCGACGGGGTTCATTCCTTCGCTATAGAGGCAAGAGACGGCCGTGCCTGTCAGGTGTTGCGCGGACGGCAAACTGGCTTCCGAGCCGCTCTCCCTCCCGAGTGAGCACTTTTGATCAGAAACCATAATGACAAGAGTGGTTCAATCGCCGGACTAGTCGAAAATGGAAATTCAGAAAGAGGAAAGTGAGCAACGCATGATTGCCAATATTATTTCGATTACCCGGTGGTCGGTTCTCCGCGCTTCCCTCTTTGCCCTGATATCGGTCGCGACATTTTCCGCGCAAGCGACCGAGAGGATGACTCCGGGCCAGTGGGAGCTTACGACGACGACGAAGGGTGACACCCAGGTGATGAAGTTCTGTGCCGATCCGGCCACCCTATCAATCGCCAATGGGGACACGCGGTCGGGCCGCGAAGCGCTGGTCAAACTCCACACCAAGACTGGGTGCGCGGTCGCAGACTTCAAGGCCGAGGGAAGCAAGATTTCGTATTCGCTGAAGTGCCGAGACCGGACGGTCCAGACCAGCGAAACTTATTACGGTGATCGGTACGAGGGGGTGCTGAAGACCAAGCTGGCCTCCGAAGATGTTGCCTCCGACTACAAGGCTCGACGACTGGGCGCCTGTCACTGATCGCTGCGATTTATTTCCACCGATCCCCGCGCTTCAGCACGAACTGCGCGAACACATAGCGCCACGGGATCATGGGGATAAAAATAACCGCTATCATGACGGCTTTTATATCTTCCGCCATCGCTGCCGTGATCTGGTGGGTGGACCACAGCGGCAGCGCAAAAGCGATGAGGTAGATCGCCTTCCAGGTGAGCTCGAACAGCAATATCGGCAACATCTGCAGGGGATATCGCAGCCCCAGTGCCGCCGTCGCACCCAAACCGGCCAGCAAGGCGATTCGCACTCCGCCCGTAACCGCCAACTCGCTGCTGTGGTGAAAAACAGCGGGCCACACGAAGACGGCGAGCCCTGCGGCCATCACCAGATACGCGGCGCGCAAGGTGTACAGGCGAAACAGCGAAACCTCGGGTGTGGTGGCAGGTGAAATCACAATTCCGCCTTACTGTTCTTACTGTTCCTCGACGCTGGTGTAGCACAACTCGACCACGGTGCAATCGTCGCTGAGTGGATTTCCGGCGCAGAATTCGGTTACTGAAGAAAAAATTCCTTCCAGCGTGGGAGATTTGGCCGCGGCCGCTTCCAGCCGGAAGTCTTCATAGAAATCGCCCATGGCGTTTTCCGCCTCGGTGACGCCATCGGTCACCAGAATGAAGCGGTCGCCAGATTTCATCTGGCAGCGCGCACTCTCGAACGTCGCGTCGGCCAGCAAGCCCACCGGAACATTGCCGTGCGGGGGACGCATCACTTCTCCAGCGCACACCAGAAGAGGCTGCACGTGGCCGCAATTTACATATTCCAGATCGCCATCGCGCCGCAAGCGCACCAGCAACACGGTCGCGTATTTCTCACCCACCAGTTTCTCGGTAAAGAATCGGTTGACCGCCACCACCACCTCGAGCAACGGCACGCCTGCACTCAGATGTGAATAGATCATCCCCTGCAGGGTGGAAGCCAGCAGCGCGGCTGAAACTCCTTTGCCGCTGACGTCGGCCAGCACCACGGCCAGACCTTCCTTGGTATTCACGGCGTCAAAGAAGTCTCCGCCAATTTCCTTACAAGACAGATTCTTGCCGCGCAGCTTGGCAAACGGGACCTCAGGAATCTTCACCTGCATCAGCCGCTGCTGAATGCTGGCCGCGATGCTCAACTCCTGCTGGTAGCGCCGCGACTCTTCCTCGGCCTGCACCAGCCGGGCATTTTCAATCAAGGACGCCGCTTCCGTCGCGATCACATGAAGAATGTCTTTGCTCACGCCGGCAATATCGCGCGAGGCAAAGCGCGAATCGACGTACAGCACGCCCATTGCCTCGGGAGCGGTCGCGGCGTGCACGGGAGTTTGCGCGTCACGCGTCGACTGCACCACCATCTTGCGCAAGGGTATGCACACCACCGTCCGCAGATCATAGGCCACAACACTCTGACGACCCGCCAGATCGAGCGACTGGCTCGTATCGGTCTCCAGAAATTCGGAATTCGACCGCATCGATTCTTCCAGAATCGAGTGCGAAATCGTCTTGTCGTCGAGCAGGGGTTCCTGCTTGGAGTTGCGGCCGGCGGCCAGCCGCAGCTTGCCTTCTTCGTCTTTGAGAAAAACATAGGCGCGTTCGGCCCGCGTCAGTTTCAACGTGACGTCGAGCATGGTCATCAGAATCTCGTCGAGCACGCCGGTGGTATTCAGCTTGCGCGCGGCTTCGAGAAACAGCGTGAGCTTTTCCAGGTCGGTGGCTTCCTGCTTAATCTGGATGCCGGAGATCTGGCTGAGAAATTCCCGCGCCGTGTTGGACGTATTATGCGCCGGATTGAACAGGATGTAAGCCGAATCGCGCGCCCCAAACTCCAGGCGGTCGCCGCGCTCCAGTTTCTGCCGCTGGATGCGCTCTCCGTTGACGAACGTCCCGTGCTTGCTGCCCAGGTCGACCAGGAAAAATGCCTGCCCATCCTGCATGATCTGGGCATGGTCGCGCGAAACGCGCGGATCGGCGATCACCAGGTCCTTATCCACTTTCCGTCCCACCGTGAACGGAGTGCGGTTCAGAACGATGTTCTTCTGCTCGCTGCCCTGCACGAACACCAGGGCGGGAAAGACACCGGAGCCAGAGCTGTGATGACTGATTGCGTTCAGGGCCATTGGATGATGATGATGAATAGTCGATCGTCGACAGCGGAGCAGCGCGCTCTTTTCTGTCGCCGGGAACGATCGGTAGCGCACCTTGCAGCCAACCGGACTGCTGCACCAGACTACTCTGCTGGCGCGGTGTCCCGCAAGGTACGAGGTTGGCTCGTCTCAGTAGGGATGCGCGTCCAGGTATCTAGCAGCGCCAATCCGAAGATGAACACGGGCAGCATGAAGCTGGAATAGAACGGGATCGTCCATAACCGCTGGGTCGATTCCGGGATCAGCCAGAGCGAAGCGAGACTCAGGCCAGCGGCGGCAATCCACGGCCAGGCCAGCAGAACTCCGCCGATGAATCGGGCCAGTCGGACCGCCGGAAGGACTGGTTCGCCGCAACTCGAACTCTGCAACAGCGCCAGAATCGCGGGAGCCAGCAGCACTTGGTTGTAGAGCGCGGACATGGGCACAATGACCACGGTCAAGGCCAGCACCAAAGCGTAAGATCTTCCGAACGCAGCACTGGAAGCCGGCTCGAGGCGCAGGTTCCGGATGCAGATAACGCAGGCAAATGCGCACAACACCGCTAGAGTCCACCCTGCGACGGGGCCAAGCAGGACAATCAGCACCGACTGATTCTGGGTGTACTGGTGATACTGCCCAATCGCGCCGACGAACATGCGGACCCACCCGGGGAGAACGAACTCTGCACCTGCCAGCAGCAGCGTCATCACCAACCCAAACCCGAATAAGAATCGCCGTCGCGAACGCCAATCGCTGGCCGCCCACAGCAGCAGCCATAGCACGAGCGGCCAAGCCAGTTGCGGTTTGATGGTCGCCAGCGCCAGCAACCCTCCGGCGAGGAAGAGCCATCCGCCGGCCAGGCACGCTCCGCATGCGGCCAACAATCCCGCCACCAGCAAGCTCAACTGTTGCAGCTTGATGCCCTGCACCATCGGCAGCCAGCCCAGCATCAGGACCATGAGAATCAGAATTGCTTCAAACGAAGTCCGCCAGCGCAGAACTCGAAGCCAGAGCAGGACGCTCGCCGCCGCCAGTCCGACCAGCAGCCACCGGAACGCGGTTCGAGCTGTTTCAAACGGCAGATCGAGGGTCGGAGCCAATAGAAATACGACGTAGACGGGATAAGCAAAGCCCTGCCGATCTTTGGGATCGTCGGGACGCCCCGAATCGATCGGCCTGCCGTAGTATCCCTGCTGAATTTCGCGCGTGATTTCCGCGCTGTAAGGATTCCGCCGGTGGCGCAGTAACTCGCGCGCCCCCAGCCAACGCGGGTACAGATCGGACAAATTGCCCCGCGGACGGTTGTGCTCGGCGTCATAGGCGATCTGCTGCGCGATCAGAATCCGATTGATGAAGAACCACATACTCGCCGACGCCACAAGAGCCAGCACCAAAGCGCCCATGGACGCCGGGAGTTTCGCCAGTGGAGCGTTGGGCTGGTCCCCGAGCTGCTTACCGGTCGGGTTCCGGAGCATGGGCAGGCTCACAATTCCACCGCGGAAGGCGAGCCTTCGACAGGCTGGGACAACAACGGCCTGAGTCGCGCCTGCAACCAGAGGGTTGCAGAGATCGTACCGGCCACCAGCAACCAGGGGATAAGCGGGTTGATCCAGACCAAAGGCAAGCCCCAGCGCACCAGGACCATCCATGCCACCATCAGGAGCGCTCCACTCAGCAGTGGGACAAAACGCCGCGGGTTGAAAAAGGAAACGTTCAGAGCACACGCAGCCTGGATCATCAATGCAAACGGGAAGGCGGTCACCAGGTCGATGAAGTAATGCTCTCCCAAGGCAAGCGTTGAACCGACCGTCCCCAACACAAAGACGAAAAACACAACCTTAGTCGACCGCGATAAGCCTTCCGCGTACCAATCAATGAGCAGCGCCCAGGCCAGGTGCAACGAGGGGAAAGCGTTGCGCGGACCGGGAATGGTCAGCGCTTGCATCGGAATCCGTCCCAGTTGCTCTGTGGTAAGCGGATCGAAGGGAAACCTCGCACCGAACAGATTCGCCGGACCACCTGCCGGAACCAGATTGTAAAACACGACTCCAATCGGTCCGGCGACGGCAAACGCCAGAAAGGCCATCATGGCAAGGTTTCGGTTGCGCACCAACTGCCTGGCGTAGGTAAACATAATCGCAATCGGCAGCGCATAGTAAACCGCGAGCGTAGCGCGAGTCAGCAGCCGTGAAGGCAACACGACTTGGCCAAGGCGGAAACTGAGCTGCGTACCCAGACTCTGATCGAAGCTGTAAAGAAACCAGTCGAGCGTCTTGGGATGCAGCCGGGCGGTCATGACCAGCGGGCCGGAGCCGAAGTATCCGAGAAGCAAAAATAAAAACGGAGGTAAGGTCGCGTCCTGCAGCAACACACGATCATCGTTATTTCCGCTGCTCCAGATTCTCCTCACGGCCAGGAGCAACCAGCTTCCCAATCCAAGAAGTGCAAAGGCAGTCAGGACTCGGAACGAGGTCCCCAGAATGAACATTTGCAAGCCGAGTAGAACCGCTCCTGCACCGACCGCCTGCGGAAATTCCCGCCAGGAACGAACCGAGAGAAAAATAATCGTGCAGCCGGCCAGAGTGAGCGAAAAAAAATTATCGCGCGCGACCTGCTCCGCGAACTTCTCGCTGATCGTTACCGCGACCACCACCCCCACGACAATGGCCGTCGCCACTGCCCGCGTCCGGCCGTTTATCGTCTGCGTCGAATCCAGCTTCGTCGTGGGAGCCTCCCTCACCGCTTCCCGTGAGCCTTGTCCAATTTCCGAGTCCGTTTTAATCCCCAACCAATTCCTGGGCCGCGAATGTTCGAGATCGCGATCTCAGTTCCCCGGCTAAACCCACGAAGCAGAGCAGCACGGCCCATCCGAGAAAGGCCAGATGGTTGTATCGCATCAAGAGAACCAACTGCAGCGGTGAAAAAAGCAAAACTACCAAGCTGGCGATAATCGCCGCTCGCGACCAGGTGTTGCGGGAGATCCGGTTTTTAAGACTCCCGACAATCAACAGCGCTGGCAGCGCCAGAATGCAGAGATCGTATCCCAACCCGTGATAGCTGACCAAAACGGTTGCGAAGACCGCGAAAGCAAACTTGAGATCATCCGTTGGCTCATCTACCCGTTCAGCCTGCGATCGTAAGATCCACGCCGCCACCAGAAAAACCACCGCCGACAGCGCAACCGCCAGCAAGTCGAAGCCAGGCATCTTTGACGCAAGCAGGTAAAGAGCGCCACGCAGGTTCGGCATGTCGGACGGCATGATGGCTCCCCGTGCCATTGTCCTTTCGAGGCTCAGGACATAGTGCGGATAGGAAATCAATTGCGGCACACCGACCGCTGCCACCGAAACCACGCCGAGCACCGCCCCGACCAGCACGAAGCCACCGAGAATCCTCCTTCGATGCTGAAACGTTTTCTGCTGAATCAGCAGCAGCAAGAGAAATGGGAGCACAAGATGAAATTTGAACAGCCCGCAGGCAAGCCACGCGCCCGCCGCCCCCAGACGATCCCGCTTGAGCGCCACAAATGCCAGTCCATAACAAAACATCAACAGGATGGCGTCCTGCCCCTGGAGAAGCGCGAAGAAAATCGGGAAGAAAGCAAGGCTAAGGCCGGTCCATGCCAGCGCAGGCCACGTCCCCAGCAGGGGTACATAAGGTCGCAGCAGGATCGGCAAAACGGCAAGCATCGCCAAATTGGCGAGCATCCACACCAGGTAGGCCTGCTGGTATGTCAGCCAGGTCAGCGGCAAAAACAGGATCGCTTCAAACGGCGGGTGGTTGAACGGGAGCGCTCCCAGGCGGGTCGCCACCTGCGGCGCGAATTGCTTCTGCACTTCAAACTGCTTCACGTCATCGTAGAGGTTGCGGCCGGTTCCCTGCCGCAGGATCGTCCCGGCGGTGTAGTAGATCGTAAAGTCCGGGTAGCCCTTCCGGATCAGGTCGCGTGCATTCCAAAGAACCAGCGAATGAATCAGCAGGACGCCCGCCACGTACAGACCGCCGACCAGCTTGAGATTGCCAAGTTTCATAAGCTCCGGTGACCGGACGATCCTTCTATCGGACGATCTTTACCCGGACGATCTTACTCCCCCAGGATTTGCAGCTACGGACTGGGCGCCTGCGGGAATGAGAAGCCATCCCGGCGGCAATCCCTTTTTGCCCAGGTATGCAAGAAAGTACGACCTTTCCTTCTTGTTGCAAGGTATGATTAGCCAGTCGTGCGGCAAATCTCAATCAGTTTGGCGGCGGTGAAGGGTGCATTCCCCTTTGACTTCGAAAAGTTTAAGGAGAGAGGCATGTCTATGGAGTTTGTGCGCAGATTTTGGTGTGAACAGCAAGGACAGGATATCGCGGAATATGCGGTCATGTTGGCCGTGATCCTAGTCATTGTCGTTGGGACCGTCAAGCTCATCGGGTCCAATGCCAACAACGTGTTCTCTTCCGTTGCCAGTTCCTTGCAGTAACGGACGACCCGAACGACCCACTAGACCGCTTGCCTCGGTTGGGCCAGCGATCGGAATTACGGCTTTCAAGGGAGCAGCATGAACCGCACACGTTTGTTGATGATCGGAGTTCTGGCACTCGCTCTTGGCTTCTTCGCAAGTGTGTATGTCTACAGGAACTTGCAAGCTAAGTCCGGCACCTCCAGCGAACCGGGCATTGATGTGATCGTAGCCGCGGATGATCTGCAGGTGGGCGCGAGAGTAGAAGAACGCGACATCAAGGTAATCCGGATTCCGGCCTCCGATCTGCCTCCCGGCTCGCCCCGCAGGCGTTCCGACGTGATAGGGCACGGCGTGATTGTCCCCATTTCCAAGGGCGAATTTATTCTGCCCAACCGGCTGGCCGGAGAGAACGCTGGCTCCGGACTTCCTTCCCTGATTCCTCCCGGCATGCGCGCGGTTTCGGTGCGAGTGAACGAAGTCGTGTCCGTGGCCGGATTCGTGACGGCGGGGACGCGCGTCGACGTCCTGCTCACGGGAACACCCGGCTCCGGCGGCGAACAGGAGACTACGACAGTTCTGCAGAACGTCGCCGTGCTGGCCTCAGGCCACACGCTGGAACGCACAGCCACCGGTGAAGCCCAGACTACAGCCGTCATCACGCTGCTGGTTTCGCCCGACGATGCCCAGCGCCTCACCCTGGCCAGTTCCGAGGGACACATCCAACTCGCTCTGCGCAATCCGCTCGATACCAAGCAGGATGAAGTGCCAGCCTCCAATTCCAGAGGTCTGTACCGCGGACTTCCCATTCCGCCCACCGTGCAACCGGTCGTGCACCACCCGATCGCGAAGACCGTCAAGCCCATGGTTCCTCCACCAGCCACCGGCGTCAGCGTTGAGGTCTACCAGGGCGACAAGAAACCAGAAATCGTGAAGTGCTCGGAGGAGAATTGCGGCTCGAATTAAGTCGGATGAGGGCAATCTTCCGGGCGGGCGTCGAAGGCAGCACAAGGCTGTACGCGTTTCCTCACAGGGAGAGGAATCTGAAAATGAAAGTTCACGCGTCTTTGCTCGGCGCTGTGCTGTTCGCGGCCTTCGTGGTTCCCGCCTTCTCCGGGATCGTGCGGCAGGAAACTGCTGGCCAGGCTCCCGCTTCTGCTCCTACAACGACCCAGACCACGACTCTGCCTCCGCAGTCCCAGCAGACTCAAGGGTCGGCGCCCTTGCGGGTTATGGTGGGCAAGTCGCTGCTCATCAACACCACCGAACAGTTGAGACGCATTTCCATCACCGACGGAGCCATTGCATCCGCTCAGGTCATCACACCGACCCAGATTTTGATTCACGGCAAGGCGCCCGGAGAAGTATCCCTGCTCATTTGGGACACGTTGGAGCGCTCCCGCAGCTTCGATCTCCGCGTCGATGTGGATGTCAGCGCCTGCGCCGACGAACTGCACCGCGTCTTTCCCGACGAACAGATTACGGTCACTCCTTCCCGCGCCGCCGTG
>Ga0210400_10005947_pt1 | contig 10303 bp, 5 predicted proteins | sample IncBWH26MmetaG_FD_155456 | JGI IMG/M metagenome (GOLD analysis project Ga0210400, IMG submission 155456) | Forest soil microbial communities from Barre Woods Harvard Forest LTER site, Petersham, Massachusetts, United States - Inc-BW-H-26-M | ecosystem: Environmental > Terrestrial > Soil >... | reverse complement strand
CGCGTGAACTGATGAAGCTGCTGTTCATCGGGCGCCGCTTTCAGGGTATGTCGAGCTACGACAAATATAATCAGGTTCAATTGATGACGATGTCCGCCATTGATTTTCTCGATCAATGGTTCGAGACCGACGTTCTCAAGGCGACGATGTCGGCGTCCGGAATAATCGGAACGTTCCTGGGCGTGCGTTCTCCGGGAACCGCGTACGTTCTGCTGCATCACTACATGGGCGAAATCGACGGCGCGTTTCGTGCCTGGGGATTTGCCCGCGGCGGCACAGGCGCGATCTCCAACGCGATCGCTGACGCCGCTCGCGAAGCTGGCGTCGAAATCCGCACCAAGGCGGCGATCTCGCAGATCATCGTCAAGAACGGCAAGGCCAAGGGCGTCGTGCTCGCCAACGGCGACGAAATCCACGCGGAAGTGATTTCTTCCAGCGTCGATCCCCGCATGACCTTCACCAAGTTCATGGGCGCCGAACATCTGCCCACAGATTTTCTGGAAGACGTGAATCGCTTCAAGTATCGCGGCTCTTCCGGCAAAGTGAACATGGCGTTGAGCGGGCTGCCGAACTTCAAATGCATGCCCGGACCGGGTGCGCACCTGCGCGGCGCGATTTCAATTTCGCCTTCGGTCGAGTACATGGAGCGCGCCTACGACGACGCGAAGTACGGCAACTTCTCGCGGCATCCCTACATCGACATGGTCATCCCCTCGCTGACCGATCCGTCGGTGGCGCCTCCCGGCCAACACGTGATGTCCTGCTTCGTGCAGTACGCACCCTACAAGCTGCGCCCTGGCTTGAACTGGGACATGGAGAAAGAGGCTTTCGGCGACACTGTGGTCAACACGATTGCCGAATACGCGCCCAACATCAAGGACATCATCATTCAGAAACAGGTGATCACACCGCTCGATCTCGAGCGCGAGTGGGGCCTGAGCGAGGGCAATATTTTCCAGGGCGAGCTTTCGCTCGAACAACTTTTCTTTCTGCGTCCCGTGCCAGGCTGGGCGCAATACCGCACGCCCATCAAGAACTTATATATGTGCGGATCCGCGACGCATCCCGGCGGCGGCATCATGGGCGCGAATGGCCGCTTAGCAGCGCTGGAGATCCTGAAAGACATCAAGGGAGCGGCGTAACCATGTCTGCACAAACTCAGGCGAGCCAACCCCGCGATATCGTCATCATCGGCGGCGGCCACAATGGGCTGATCACCGCGTTCTATCTGGCCAAGGCGGGATACAAACCGCTGGTCATCGAACGCAGCGCGCAGGTTGGCGGCGCGGCGGTCACGGATGAATTTCATCCCGGGTTTCGCTGCTCGACTTTGGCGCACACCGCGGGACCACTTCTACCCAGCGTCGTGCGTGACATGCAATTGGAAAAGCACGACCTCAGGCTGATCACGCCGGACGTCTGCGTGACCGCGCTTTCGCCGGATGGGCGCGCGCTTTCCCTCTATCAGGATGTGAACAAGTCGGCGCAGGCGATCGTGGCTTTCTCGGAAAAGGACGCGGCGAAGTATCCAGAGTTCGAGAAGTCGCTGGGAAAGATCGCCGCGGTGATCGCCGAAGCGCTGGCCACGACGCCGCCCGACATCGATCATCCCAGCAGTGGCGATCTGTGGAGCATGTTGAAGACTGGGCGCGCGATCCGCAAACTCGGCAAGCGCGACATGTTTCGCCTGTTACGTTGGGGACCGATGGCTGTCGCCGATCTCGCCTCGGAATATTTTGAGACCGAACTATTGCGTGCAGTGATTGCGGCGCGCGGTGTTTTCGGAACATTTCTTGGTCCGTGGTCGGCGGGAAGCGCTTTAATGTTGCTGATCCGCGCAGCCGGAGATCCGCATCCCGCAGGTTCAGCGACGTTTGCCGCGGGCGGCATGGGCGCGATCACGCAGGCAATGGCGTCAGCCGCCAAGACTGCGGGCGCGGAGATTCGCACCGGCGCGGAAGTGATCGAGATTCGCGTGCAGAACGGCGTTGCCACGGGAGTCCTGCTTTCCACGGGCGAAGAGATTCACGCCAGGGCCGTGATTTCTAATGCGGACCCGAAACGCACGCTGCTCAAGCTGACCGATCCCACGCATCTTTCGCCCGACTTCGTGCAGAAGCTGCAGCACTACCGCGGAAACGGCACGGTTGCAAAAGTTAATCTCGCGCTTTCCGGGCTGCCGAAATTCACAGCACTGAAAGACGGCGACGCTACCGCGCTCAAGGGTCGCATTCATATTGGCAATGAAATCGACTATCTGGAGCGCGCGTTCGACGAGTCGAAATACGGCAATTTCTCGCGACAGCCTTATCTCGAAACCACGATTCCGTCGTTGACCGATCCCACGCTTGCTCCCGAAGGCAAGCAGGTGATGTCGATTTACATGCAGTACGCTCCTTACAAACTGAAAGGCGACTGGGAAGAGCAGCGCAAGGCTTTGGGCCAGACGGTGGTGAAGACCATGGCGCAGTACGCGCCGAATCTGCCGGAACTGATTCTGACCCACCAGATCATCACGCCGCTCGACCTGGAAGAAAAATACGGGCTGACGGGCGGGCAGATTTTCCACGGCGACCTCGCGCTCGACCAGTTCTTCACCATGCGTCCGCTGCTGGATTGGGCGCGCTATCGCACGCCGATCCAGAATCTGTATCTATGCGGCAGCGGGACGCATCCTGGCGCTGGGCTCACCGGAGGCTCGGGCGCGAATGCGGCGCGCGAGATCTTGAAGGAACTGAAGAAGTAGCGCCGGCGTCCTCGCCGGCTGTCGCGAGGGCGTCTCGCCCTCGCAGCGGCGGCGGGACGCCGCCGCGACAGCCGCCAGAACGGCGGCGCTACTATGAAGAATTCTGCCATCCTGCTGATCTCCTGTCCCGACCGCAAGGGCGAGGTCGCGACCATTGCCGACTTTGTCTACCGGCACAATGGCAACATCCTGCACGCCGACGAGCACGCCGACGAAGAGTCGGGCCTCTTTCTCATGCGCGTCGAGTTCGATCCCAAGGATTTCGACATCGACCTCTCCCAGAGAGACCTGGCCGACTTCGGCAAGCACTTCTCTCCCGTCGCGGAAAGGTTTCAGATGAAGTGGCGGCTGGCGCTGTCGTCGCAGCGGCCGCGCATGATCATCCTGGTTTCGAAATACGATCACTGCCTGGTCGATTTGCTGTATCGCCACAAGAGCGGCGAATTGGCCTGCGACATTCCGCTGATTATTTCCAATCACGCCGACAACCAGGCGATCGCCGACTTCTACAAGATGCCTTATGCCGTCGTTCCCGTCACCAAGGACAATAAACTTGAGGCAGAGTCAAAGATTCAGTCGCTGATCGACGAGCAGAAGCCTGATTTCATGGTGCTGGCGCGGTACATGCAGATTCTGTCCGACGAGTTCGTCAATCGCTATCCGCAGCGGATTATTAATATTCATCATTCTTTTCTGCCGGCATTTGTGGGCGCGCGACCTTATCACCAGGCGTTCGAACGTGGAGTGAAGCTCATTGGCGCGACCAGCCACTATGTCACGGAAGTCCTCGACGATGGACCGATCATCGAGCAGGATGTAGTCCGGGTGTCGCATCGCGACACGGTTGAAGATCTCATCCGCAAAGGCCGCGATCTCGAAAAAGTTGTGCTGTCGCGCGCGGTGCGCTGGCATGTGGAAAATCGGGTGCTGGTTTATGGCAACAAGACGGTCGTGTTCTGAGTTTCTTCGCGGCTGAAGCTGCACCCTTTCAAACCACCTTCCTCAGAACCGAAAGCTCGGCGGCCCCTTCTCACAAACCAAAGTCGTTCGCTCTCGCGGACGATATACAAACAGGAACGCGTTCAATGCCGAAGTGTCGCGGAAGGTCATGTACTTCCGGCAAACAATTTGTCCGCGTGAGAGTCTCGCTCCGGTAGTAACTTGCACCAGTAGTAACTTTTCGTTTTTACTGGAAACATTAGTAAAGTTTCAGAAGGGAAACCTTTCTCCCGGGGGCACGGTTGGCGGAAGATCTTCGGTTTGAATTAGCCATATTGGCGACGGTCCAGGGCTTTTACCAGAAGCTCATGCGCGACGCGCTCGGCGGGGACGTCCCCATTCCGAGCGGTCTCGATGAGGACGCGCTGCGCCATTCCGAGCGCGAACTTCCGACCACGCTGTCGCGCATGTATCGCTGGCTGCATCTGCTGGATATGGCCATCACGCCGGCGATGGTGCGGCAGGCGCTGACTCCCGACACAGATTCGGAAGTCGCGGAAGCGCTGCTGCGATATTTTGTGCGGCGCCGCGAACCGAGCGACGTGAACCGCGACAAGACCGATCTGATTGCGACTTTTCTGTATCGCCATCCGCGCGTGCCGGGACAGTGGGAACAAACGGGCTACGGGCTTGACGGGGCATTGCCGCTGTCGCCGTTCGAGATTGCGCTGATTGAAATTCTCGCCGACTCCGATGTGCCTTCGTTGCCTGAGGAGCATGTGCAGTTGTTGCGGCGGTTCGATCCGCTGCGCGACGAGATTGCGCGTTTCCGCGACTTCAACACGCTGATCGATTCTGGGATCATTGGCCGCGTTCGGGAACTGAAGCAGTGGCTGGATTCGTCGTTTTATCATCCCGGCGTGCTGGCCACGGTTTCTGCATACAACGCGAACTTCGGCAAGAAGTTTGACGACTTGTTCGCCAAGGCGCTGACCGAGATCAAGACCTTCGGACAGGCTCTCGAAGAAATGGGCGGCACGATTCTGACCACCCTCGACGGCGTGGAAGTGACGGTCGATCATGTGGCGGCGATTGAAGAGAAGCAACTGCTCGACGCCGACTACGGCAGCACGCTCGAGAAATTCCGTCGAGTTTCGAAATTGAAGAAGGAACTGGACCGGCGTCCGCCGATCCGGCGATCGCTGCTGACTCCGGTGGGGCAGACCTCGCGCGCCACAGGCAGTGCGGCGGCAGCGCCAAGAGCGGCCAAAGCGGCTGCCGCGAAGGCTCCGGCAGCGGCGGCGGTTTTCCAACCGCCTGCAGTGACGGCGCAGCAACTTTCGGCGGAGGAAGGTAAACTGCGGCGGGTCGAGGAATCGATTCGGGTGTTTGTGCGAGTGGCCGATCCGAAATATCGCCAGGTCGTGCCCATGCGCTTCTTCAACCTGACGTTAACTACGGCGGAAGCGGATGCGTACAGCGCTTCGTATCTGGAAGAAAAAAGCCTGCGCGCCGATGTGGCGCGTACGCTGATTCGCATGGTGTCGATTTCCGGGCGCATCAGCACTGAACTGGAAGAATTGAAGCGCAGCCAGAAGATGTCGTCGCTCTGGAAACTGCATGCGGATTCGGTGGTAGTGTTGCTCGATATGGCCAGCACGTCCGCCGAAGATGCAGGCGGCGTCGCGAAGACGGCGGAACAAAACGGCTCGGGTCCGGCGGCGCGGACCATTCACGAATCCGCGCAGAAACTGCGCAATCATGCCGATGTTGCGGTGAAGACGCTGGCGACGGTCAGCTAGAATCCTCTTCGAAATCCTACCTTATAAGCTTGGACGACTGCACCAGGCAAAGCGACCCCTCGGGATCTGAGGCCCATGCGTTTATTGGCTCTGGGGGGCGCGGCTGAAAGCCGCCCCCTTTCAAAGGGTGCTAGTTGATGTCGAACTGCTGCTGGTGGACGGCTGGATCGCTTTTCACGATGATGGTGCGCTTCGTCATTTCTTCCATCTCGTTGAGCAGGCGGCCGTTGTTCGACTTCAGTTCTTTGGCTACGTCGGGATGCACGCGCAGCATTACGTCTTCGTGCTCGAGGTGCTTGGCGATCTTGCGCATCTCGACGTAGATTTCGTTGCACACCGTCGTCACCGACTTCACATATCCCGTCGACTCACAATATGGACACGGCGCGCCGATGGTGCGTTCGAGCGACTGTTTGACGCGTTTGCGGGTGATGGCGACCAGGCCGAAATCGTTGAACTGAAGAGTTTTCGACGGGGCGCGGTCGTGGCGGAGCTCTTCTTCGAGAGCCTGCATGACGCGCTGGCGGTTGCGGCGCTCATCCATGTCGATGAAGTCGATGATGATGATGCCGCCCAGATCGCGCAGGCGGATCTGACGGACGATTTCCTTAATTGCATCCACGTTCGTTTTGACGATTGTGTCTTCGAGGCGCGCCGTCTTTCCCACATATTTGCCGGTGTTGATGTCGATGGCAACCAGCGCTTCGGTCTGGTTGATGACGATGTAGCCGCCGCTCTTGAGCCAGACTTTCGACTTGAGCGCCTTGTTCATTTCTTCAGCGAGGCCGAATTGTTCGAACAACGGCGTCTCTTTCGTGTAGAGCTTCACGCGCTTCACCATCTGCGGCTGGAAGCGGTTGAAGAAGCGGAGCACGCGCTCGTACTCGGGCTCGGTGTCGACCCAGATGACGCTGAACTCGGAAGTGACCTGGTCGCGCAGCACACGTTCGACTACGTTGAGATCGTGGTAGATCAGCGCGGGCGGCTTGGAACTTTCTGCGCGGGTCTTGATGTCGTGCCACAGGCCTTTCAGGAAACGGATGTCGGCGCGGAGTTCTTCCTCACTGGCGCTCTGGGCGGCGGTGCGGACGATGAAGCCTCCGTGGCCGTTTTCGCGTTCGCTGAGGATGATGCGCTTCAGGCGCTGGCGCTCTTCCTCGGAGGAAATCTTGCGCGACACGCCGGTGTGGTTCACGGTCGGCATGTATACCAGGAACCGGCCGGGCAGAGCGATGTGGCTGGTGATGCGCGCGCCCTTCTTGCCGATGGGTTCCTTCGCGATCTGAACCAGGATCTCCTGGCCTTCTTTGAGCAGGTCGCTGATCAGGGGAACGGGAGCGTTCTCGCGGCGACGGAAACGGCCGCGGCCACCGCCTCGGTCTCCTCCGCCGCGGCGTCCACGGTCGCGCGGACCGCCTTGACGATCACGATCGCGGTCCTGGCCGGGACGTGGGCGTTGGGTGCGTTGCGTGTAGCCGGCGGTTGCGGCCGGGGCACGAACTTCTGCTCGGGCATCAACCGCGCCGGTGCCGCCGGCTTCGGCGTCGAGCAGGGCTTCGGCTTCGGCCTGGGCTTCTTCGAGTTCCATTTCTTCGCTATCTTCTTCGCCTTCAACCGGAGCACCTTCGGCGGGATGCGCTTCGCCGGAGTCGGATCCAGACTCGTTCAATGAAGCCTGATGAATCTCAGCGACAACTTCCCGGGCTTCGCCGTTCAGATGTCCGGGGCCAGCCTGGGTTTCTTCTTCGAACTCGTCGTAACCTTCGTCGGAGGAAGCTTCGTAGTGGACGGCGTCGGCCTCTTCTTCGTCGATGGTTTCTTCTTCCATGGTGCCGGGAGCGGCGAAGACTGGAGTTTGCTCGTCGCGCGGCGGACGCACGGGAGAAACCATTTGCTCGGCGACGGCCTCTTCCTTCTCGTGTTCGAGAGCGATTTGATCGACGGCGACGGCGGTCTCCCCGGGCCAACCCAAGGAGGGCAGCGGCGCCGGTTCCGAGAGGCGGAACTCCTGATTCCAGGTAGCCGAGGTCGAGGCGGATTGAACTGGTTCCGGTTGGGAGTGTTCTATCTGCTCTTCTTCCAGTTGGTCTTCTTCCACTTGCTCTTCTTCGATATGCGCCTCATGGATCGCGCGAAAGTCCTGATGGGCGTCGTGGTCATGCTGCTCGTGGAGAGGCTCGGCGGCCGACCCTGCTGCGGCGAAGATGGGCTCGTCCTCGGGGAATGCGGCGGCTACCGGCGACTGGGGCTCGGCGGGAGCTGCGGGCGCGATTTCAGAAGTTACTCGCGTGACAGCCTGCCGCGCTGGCGCTTCCGGGGCGGGCGGTTGTTGGGCGTAGCGTTGGTACTTGGAGATGGATTCTCCCGGCAAGATGATGGGCTGATAGCCGGGGGGCGGGCCGGAGGGCTGCACTCGGCTGGAATCCATGATCCGGGCTGGCTCTACCGGGCGAGAAAAGCGCTCGGGACCGCGATCGGACGCGAAGGTGCGGTCTGAAGTTCGCTCTGAGGTTCGCTCGGGACCGCGGTCGGAGCTGCGGTCTGGGCCGCGGTCTCGGCCATCGCCTCGGCCGTCGCTTCTTCCGTCCCGGCGTCCGCCACGGCGACGGCGGCGGCCACGGAAGCTTCCGCGGTCGCGGCTCTGATCGGCGGCATTGCCGGGCTCTGGGACCCCACTTGCGGCGACAGACGGCTGAGAGTCCGCCCCTTCGCTCTCGGCGAATTCCTGGCCCAACTCCGGGATAGCGTCTTCGAGACCTTCATCGGTGACTTGCACCATATCCGGTGCAGCTTCAGCGCGCGCCGGTTGCGGACGCATGTCCGGGACGCTGCGGGTGGCTGGGACGACGTCGGTCAGATCGTCATCGTGTTCTTCCAGTTCCATGAAATCGGAAACGTAGAGGAAGGCGTCGCGCTCCAGGCCGATGTCGACGAAGGCGGATTGCATGCCGGGCAGGACGCGGGTTACGCGGCCTTTATATATGGATCCGGCGAGGGTGTATTCGTTCTCGCGTTCAAGATAGATTTCCGCGAGGAGATCGTCTTCTACCAGGCCCACTTTGGTTTCGTGTGGGGTAGAAGAGACAAAAAGTTCCTTGTTCATCAAACACTCCGGTCCCGCCGACTCATTTGGGTCGGACGGGCTTCACCGGGGCGGAGTCAGAAGGGGTGCGGGAGGATGAAGGGTCGAGCGTCGCGATGCTGCCCCGCATGGGGGACAGACGGGGCCGGAGAGCTCGTTGCTCTCTTCCTGCCGAGTCCGTTGCACAAGCTTGGGAAACTTTTGCACTAATCTCGCTTTCACTTCCGCCGGGGTTTGTGACCGCACTCTCAGACCCGAAATCAGGTCGGGGGGCCGTTCCCTGCCCGGCTGCTGCTCAGCTTCAATCCTGCCCGGCCGTCTACTGCCCGACTAGCCGGTGAAATGCCCCCTTAACGCGGGGGCGCTCGATATATTTTGTGGCTGCGCCTGCGAGCGCAGCGAATACTGCTAAATCCTGCCGTTTCTTCCCCGTTCAAAGTTCCCTTAGTTTACGAAACGGCGCATACGAACATTCATGACCATCCCCAGCGCCAGGAACATGAACAACACGGAAGACCCACCATAACTCATCAGCGGCAAGGGTATTCCGGTGACCGGCATAAAGCCAACCACCATGCCGACATTGACCAGGATATGGAAGCTAAGCACAGCCACCACACCCATCACCACGAACGTCCCAGCGCGGTCGGGCGCTGTTTGCGCGTTCTGGGTCAAACGCATCAGCACTATGAAGTATAGCAGCAGAACGCCGAGAGCGCCGACGAATCCATGTTCCTCGGCAAAAGCCGCGAAAATGAAGTCGGTTTGTGGGATGGGAAGGAAAGCACCGTGGGTTTGCGAGCCTTTTCCGCCCCAAAGACCTCCGGAACCGACCGCGATCATGGATTGCTTAACTTGGTACCCCGAGCCTTGCGGATCGGAGTCGGGGTCCTGATAGCTGGTCAGACGCTGCTTTTGATAGGACTTGAGAATGTGAACCTGTGGAACGAAAAAGGCCAGGCCGATGCCAAGGGCGGCCACCAGAGCGACGGTGGTTCCCTGTTTCCACTGCAGGCCGCCGAGAAACATGCCCATGGCGGCGATGGGGAGGTAGGTCAGCGCCGTGCCCAGGTCGGGCTGCTTGAGCACGAGCAGCATGGGGATAATGACGATGGCCCCGGCTTTGATGAAATCGGGCCAGGAAAGCTCACGCTGGCGCATGTCAGTAAAGAACTTGGCGACGGCGAGGATGAGGATGAGCTTGACCCACTCGGACGGCTGAAAGTGGTTCCCGCCGGGCATGTGGATCCAGCGCTTCGCGCCGAGATACTTCTGTCCAAAGAGCAGCACGGCCACCAGCGAGCCCACGCCTGCGATGTAGAACCAGTGGATTTGGTCGAGCAGCGCCTGATAGTTGACCAGGCTGACCAGAAACATCATGCCGACGCCAGCCATCACCCAGTAGATCTGTTTCACGTGCGCCCCGGCGAACTTAGTGTGCATGGTTGCGCTGTGGATCTCCATCACCCCGAGTCCGCAAATCAGCAGCACGAAGCCCAAGAGGGCCCAGTCGAAATCGCGGTATGAGACGTAACGTGCCATGGGAAACCAGTTCTCGGTTCTCAGTTCTCGGTTCTCAGTTGTAGCGCCGGCGACTCGCCGGCTGTCGCGGGGGCGTCCCGCCCGCGTCTTCGACGACATAGCTAATGCACAGACATTCCGGGAGCAGCCGTAGCCTGCGCCAGCGGCTTCTTGGGCAGGTCCAGGACAAACTTGCCGCCTGCCAGCTTTTCT
>Ga0210400_10005944_pt1 | contig 10304 bp, 7 predicted proteins | sample IncBWH26MmetaG_FD_155456 | JGI IMG/M metagenome (GOLD analysis project Ga0210400, IMG submission 155456) | Forest soil microbial communities from Barre Woods Harvard Forest LTER site, Petersham, Massachusetts, United States - Inc-BW-H-26-M | ecosystem: Environmental > Terrestrial > Soil >... | reverse complement strand
CACCGCCTTTTACCGGTGCATTACCACCGGCGGCGTGGCGGCAGATTTGGAGGCGCTGGGGATGTATTTAGATTCCGCCCCGGGCGCGCTGGTAGCGCGTAGGCTCGAGGGCAAGATGCAGTTCGCTTTCGGCTGGACGATGGCCACAACCAAGCGGCACCTTTCGGAAATTGGCGGCTGGGAAGCTATGGCGAATTATCATTCTGACGACTTTGAGCTGGGAAACCGAATCGCGCGCCGTAATTATCGCGTGGAATTGATGCGCAAGCCGGTGTGGATGGTATTTCCTCAAGAGACGATCGGGCAGTATTTCCGGCACGAGCTGCGCTGGTCGATCGGATTGAAGAATGTGCGCCCCACTGCGTATCGGTGGCTGATGCTGACCCACGGGTTGCCCTGGGCGCTGCTGGCAGCAGCGCTCGCGGCCAGCGCCGGATGGGAGGGAATTGCGGCGGCGCATCTCATCGCCTACCTTGTGTTGCGTCTCGGGCTGGCTTGGACGACAGGTACTTGGGGTTTGGGCGATACCGGAGCATGGAAGAAACTGTGGCTTGTTCCGCTGCGCGATGCCATCAATTTCATCGCTTGGGTGGGTGGCTTCTTTTCAGAACGGATTCTGTGGCGCGGTCTTGCCTACCGCGTGAAAAATGGCCAACTCTTCCCATTGGCAAGTGCGAACTTCGTGAAAGAGAGTACGGCCCGCGGATTGAGCGCCAGTATCACGAATTCTGAGAATATTACTTAAGAGAGTATGAATTTGCGGGCGCCCAGCACGTCCCACAATGCGCCTTGCTGGGAAGGCCATTCTTTCGGCCGCAGTTCTTCCCTTCGCTTTCGCCATCAAGAGTTCTCGAACCAATTTCCCATTGTCTGGCAAGCTGCTAAAGTGGCTTGAGAAGTGAATCGCGTGCGAAACTTTTGTCGATGACGAGTAGACTCGCATGATGGCGCACTCCGCGATGTGGCGTAATGCAGTGCTCCTGCTGGCTCTGGCTCCGCTTGGCTACTATGTACTTGCCGCCCTGGCAGCCCTGCGGTTTTTCGGGCGTGAGCGCGCGCGGCAGCTCCCCAATTTCACTCCGCCCGTGAGCGTGCTCAAACCAGTGCTTGGCGTAGACTTCGGATCCCACGAAAATTTCGCAAGTTTTTGCCGCCAGGAATATCCCGACTACGAGGTTTTGTTTGCCGTGAATGACGACAACGACGCCGCCGTGCCGATGGTGCGGCAAATCATCGCGGAATTTCCCGAGCGGAACATCCGCCTGCTCGTGGGCGCGGAGCACTTCGGCGCAAACCGCAAGGTAAACAAGCTGGCGCGGCTCGCGCGGGAGGCGCAATACGAAGTGCTGGTATTGACCGATGGCGACGTGCGTGTGGGACCGTGCTATTTGCGTGAAGTTGTTTCGCTGCTCGCGGATCGCAAGACCGGTGCGGTGACTTCTTTTTACCGCGGCATCGCCGAGAATAATCTTGGCGCGGAAATCGAAGCCGTCGGCGCTTCGAGCGATTTTTTCGCTGGAGTGTTAATGGCGGGATGGACGGAAGGAATCACCTTTGCGATGGGCGCTTCCATCGCCACGACCAAGGAATGGGTCGGGAAAATGGACGGCTTTGAGGCCATTGCCGATACCCTTGCAGACGATTATGAACTCGGCCATCGGATCTCCAAAGCTGGAGGCGTGATCGTCCTGTCACGCGAAGCCGTCTGGACCATGTATCCCGCGCAGACCCTCCGCAGCTTCTGGGACCACCAGGTGCGCTGGGCACGGACGGTGCGGTTGTGCAGGCCGCTGTCTTACCTGGGATTGTTGTTTACGCAAGGACTGCCTTGGGCGCTGCTTGCCGCGCTCGTCGCGCCGGCAAAATGGATCGCGGGCGTCTACTTTGTTGGGTATTTGATCCTGCGTTTTGCGATGGCTTGGACGGTAGGGATTTGGGGCGTCGGGGACGAAGTCCTGCGACGGAAAACTTGGCTGGTGCCCCTACGGGACGCGGTCCACTTCATGGTTTGGCTGGCAAGTTTTGGTTCGAATCACATCCGCTGGGGAAACGTCGAATATGTGATTCGCCACGGTCGCATGGTGCCCCTAGCCGGCCTCGAAAGGACCGCAGCAAGTCCCGCGAAAGACGCCCCGCGATCGTAAACTTGGGCTACCTCGTTCCAGGTGCGCGGTTGACGGTTGCGGAAAACACGAATAGATTAGATAGATAGAATCGTGGCTGTCCCGATCATCGGGAACGCGCTGCGATTCGTTGTTTTCCTCGCCTCGCGTGAGAGATCGTCCAACGGGTAGGTCTCCAGATTCTGGATTAATTTAAATCGCGTGATAAACCGTTCGGATCGTTGCACTTACATCGAAAACAAAGTCTCCTAGATTGTCCCTCTGATTTACCCAGCGTGGGTCCCGGTTTTTGGGCCGCATTGGATGCCCTAGATACAGTTAGAATTCCTGATCCACAACTGTCGGTTGACTTGAATGATTGCATCCTAGATCGGTATATACGTCAAACGAGGCGACGGGTCTGCAAGTGGAGGGGCCTCCGGGAAGGCCCCTGCGGGGGCGCAATCTGATTATTGGTGTCTGTCTACTAGGGACCTGCATCACGCCCCCGACTTTGCTGGTATTGTGGGTCTCCCCATCCGGGCCCGTTGACAATAGAAGGTCTTGCTTGCTTTCCCAACCAAGCTGTCTCCCCATGTGCTACAAAGCGTCCGCTCACATATCTTGGGGCAACTACAGAGGTATCCACGGATATGTCAAAAAGAAAGCCCTATGCCCGACCTTACGTTATTCGGTACGAATTCGCGACAAAGTATCCCGAAGCGGCTAGAGGTCCTGCCCGGTCCCTTCGCCAAGAATTACAGGCTCGGCAATTTGAAGTGGAACCTCGGTACGTCACCGTAGTAGACAGCGACAGGAAGTACGTCGAAGTTTCAGATAGTTTCTGCCAACTCCTCGGGTATCAACGCGAAGAACTGGTTGGCATGCGATACGACGATTTGACTGCACCGAATTCGAACGACATCCCGACTGTCTTTAGCTTGTTTCAAAAACTCGGATATATGCATGGTCTGTGGCTGCTCGTTAGTCGCCAAGGTACCCGCGTCTTGGTTCGATATGAAGCACGGCTTCGACCGGACTCCTACATCGAAGGACACATGGAAGTCGTAGGCGCAGGGTACTGAAAGCCGGCGGTTATTTGCTGGTTTTACGACCTTCAAGGCGGGAAATTCATTTTGCTTCGATGGCTGGGGATAACTTCCGGTCTACGTGAGTTTCTTAGCGCACTGCACCTGAATGCCGCACACAAGGCATCCCGGCAGCGACACCACACTCACGACGGGGGACCGGGGACATCTGTTTGGGAGTGAGTTCTTTCTTTTTCACGCCGCAATGTTGTGTTTCGAAATAGCCTGGTTGGGAAAGCAAGCAAGCTCATCCTTTTTTACCCGTCCTAGCCGTAAAGCCTCGGCGTTCAGGCCGGGGATATAAGGCTGCTTTCTTTTTTCTTCGGTTTGTTTTATCCTCTTCGCGTCCAAAAGACCTACGGGCGGACAGCCCGAAAGTAAAGCCTCTTCGTTGTCCTCCGCTGAAGTAAGGCGGTTGTGGGAGGAACCCACCGAAGAGACCGGACCAACATCCGGCTCCGTAGGAATCCTCTCCCTTTTAGGGAGAGGAGGATGTCAAAGCATGAGAGCCTGATAGAACACAAGATAGTCGCAATGCAGGGGCGCGACCGGCCCGCAGTAAGTGCGAACCAATAATCAGATTGCGCTCCGAGGGGCTCCCTACGAGGGGCCCCTTTCCAATTCCTCCCACCGCTTGACATAGATAGAAATCTGGGATTTATAGAATGCAGTAAGCACCTCTACATATCTTCCTCAGGAGGGGTATATCCAATGATTATCGGTGACCGCCTTCGCGCACTCCGCGAAGAAAAGAAACTCTCCCAAGGCGACATCGAAAAGCGCACGGGCCTGCTTCGCTGCTACATCTCCCGCGTTGAAAACGGCCACACCGTTCCGGCCATCGAAACGCTAGAGAAAATGGCCCGAGCCTTCGAAGTCCCCATGTACGAGCTTTTCTACGACGGCGAGGAGCCGCCCAAGCTGCCGAATCTTCCAAAGCGCAATTCGTCTGATGAAAACGCATGGGGCAGTTCAGGCAAAAATGCGCGGTATCTGAGCAAACTCCGCCGCCTGTTGGGTAAGTCCGATGAACAGCATCGGAAGCTTATTCTGCTTATGGCTCAGAAGATGGCCCTTCGCTAGCTTCACGAATGGCTGACCTCCGCATCGGTACATCGGCGTTCACAGCGGCGGGCTGGAAGGCCGCTTCTACCCGACTGGTACGAAGCCTACGCGCAGCATTTCAACTCGGTCGAGGTAGACAGCACCTTTTACCGAATTCTTTCTAAAGCAACGGTGCAGGGTTGGGCGCAGAAAACGCCCACACGGTTTCGGTTCCGGCCTAGCCATGTGAAGAGCTTAGCCCCGTTGTCTTAGGACACCGAGGTCGCCTTCCTCCCCGGGAAGGCAATAAACTTCGTTGCCTGTGAGAAGGTATAAGTCTTGGTGCCTTGAGCGTCCGTGAAAATCTTCACGGGTGCCACGAAGTTCTGGACACCACTTATCCCCGGACTATTTATGCTCACTGTTTTGATGTCGTCTCCTGCTCCGGCGAAGCAGGTACCAGCCACAAATTCGATGATCGCCAATTTCACGGCTTGGCCGCCACCAATAGCATAGGAAGGTATTGTTGTGGGAGTTCCGGTGGGAGGCACAAAGTTGACGCATTGCGGGCTCGACGGGACATCCGTTTCGCATAGCGCGTCCTGATTTCATGCGGGATGAACTTGCCCGAGTGCCTGATTTCACTCCTAAAAACGCATCAAAAATCGTTGAGATTGCCCCGGTTGCCCCACAATTGGCAGTCGCGGTATGATGTAAGTCTATAGTTTTCATACTGCTGGGAGATCGTCCAACGGTAGGACTCCAGATTCTGGATCTGGCTATCTAGGTTCGAATCCTAGTCTCCCAGCCAATTTTTTCTATGCATTAGCAGGGACCCGTCTTCAAATTTGGGAACATTGGGAACATTATTTTTTCCAAGCGCGTGATTGCACTCCGTTGGGACTCCTCGACCGACTGAACGTAGTACGCCAGCGTTATCTGTGCGGAAGAATGCCCAAGAACTTGCTGGGCTGTCCGCACGGGTTCTCTCATTTCACTCAGGGCGGTGGCAACAGAACGGTGGAAAGCGCGCCATCCAGTTTGAGGCAACCCCAGAGAACTGAGAGCGGGATGAAGACGCGCTTCAACAGCATGGCTTCCCTACTGCATTGGGAAACATCAGGTCTATCGAACTGTGCCTGGCATGTTGTTTGTTAGAATGCCGGGCCGGATGACGCACTCGCTGGTTTCATTCTTTGGTAGTCCGAATTCGCCTCGATAATAAGTGCGCCGAATGAATAGCAAGCGGCGCTCGAAGTCCACGTCTGAGCTTGCCATAGCGAAGTCGCGAAACCGGAAAAGTCCGGTCCCAATACTTCACATGGACGGTTGGTGCATTTATTGAGAGTTATCCTTGAGAACAACCTTCGGATGAAGACTCCGGAGCCCCTCCGGTAGGCGTAGATTTAAACGTATGGACAGGAATCCTCAACCAAAGGGAGAGTCCGACCTGCAGTTGCGCAATCAACCGTGGAGGAACGAAGCGTTCTATCGGCGATGGGACTGGGATATCGTCGATGCGTGTAAAAGGACTAAATTAGACCCGTGAAATTGCGCACAAGAACGTTGCTGAGCGTCGCTCTCTCCCTGGTGAGCCTGGTCTCGATCCTGTACTCGGTGGCGCGGGTTTCAATGATGCACAGTTTTGTAACCCTTGAAGCGGATGACACGCGCCAGAACCTCGCACGCATCACTGCTGTTTTGGCCGACGACCTCTCCACACTCGACCACACCACCAGTGATTACGCCGCCTGGGACGATACCTGCGCATTCCTTGAGGGCAAGAATCCCAACCTTCCGACCAGCCAATTCTCCGATCAGTGGTTTCCGCGTTTGCGGATTGACTTCGTCATGATCTTCGATCCCCATGGCCGGCAGGTGTTTGCAAAGGCCTATGACCCTGCGGCGGGAAAAGAGAGTGAAATTCCTCAAGGTCTCCGGGCGCATCTTGCACCCAGCTCCCTGCTGATGCGCCACGCCTATCCTGGGAGCAAGGTGCTGGGAATAGCGCTGCTTACCTCCGGCATGGTGCTGATTGATTCGCAGCCCATTATCGACAGCCAAAGCCGGGGGCCGATTCGCGGCACGTTCGTGGCGGGACGCCGGCTGGATGCCGCGGAAATCGCGCGCCTCGCCGGCATCTCTCACCTCTCGTTGACCGTGCACCGCCTTGATGCGACCGGGTTGCCGGACGACGTTGAATCCGCGCGCGCGGCGCTCACCACCTCCTCGCCTACCTTGCTGCGCCCGCTGAATTCCAAGGATGTCGCCGGATATGGATTGCATGAAGATATCTATGGAAAAGACGATCTGATTCTGCGAGCAGTGATGCCTAGAAAAATAATGCAGCAGGGAGAAGCCAGCCTGTTCCATTTCCTGGTGTCGTTGCTCGTGGCGGGATTGGTGTTCGGTCTCGTGACCATGCTACTGATGGAAACGTTGGTGCAATCGCGTGTCATCCGGCTGAGCGCCAGCGTGGCCGCCATTGGCGCCAGCGGCGACCTCTCCGGGCGCATCCCCCCGGACGGTAGCGACGAAATTGCTGGCCTCGGTGCGGGCATAAACCGCATGCTGGAGGCCCTCGAACTGTCGCGCCACGAGCTTCACAAGGCCAAGAAAGGCGCGGAAGCTGCCAACACCGCCAAAGGTGAGTTCCTGGCCGTGATGAGCCACGAGATCCGCACGCCGATGAACGGCATAATCGGCATGGCCGGACTTCTTCTCGATACCGCTCTCAACGCCGAACAGCGCGAATTCGCCGAGACCGTGCATCGTTCCGCTGACGCGTTGCTCTTAATCATCGACGACATCCTCGATGTGTCGAAGATCGAAGCGGGTAAAATGACCGTGGAGCCCATCCCCTTCGACCTCCGGCTGGCAGTCGAAGATATGGCCGAACTCATGGCTTCGAAGGCGCAGGAGAAGGGGCTTGACCTCATTCTGCGATTTTCGCCCGATACGCCTTCTCGCGTTGTCGGCGACCCCGGCCGCATCCGGCAGATTCTCGTCAACCTTTCTGGCAACGCCATCAAGTTCACGACCAAGGGCCACGTTTACCTCAGCGTGGAATGCGAAAAGCGGACCGGCGAGCAGGCCCGTCTTCGCTTTTCGGTCGCGGACACCGGCATCGGCATTCCTTCCCCCAAGCTGGGCCACATCTTCGAACGCTTTACGCAGGCCGACGCTTCCACGACTCGTAAGTACGGTGGTACGGGGCTGGGCCTGTCGATTTCGAAGCAGTTGGTGGAGCTCATGGACGGCGAAATGGGCGTCGAGAGCAAAGTCGGGGAGGGCTCTCGATTCTGGTTCACTCTGCTCCTTCCCGTCGATCTAACCCCACCGGACCCGGTGCCAATCGATATGGATATGACCGGCGTCCGCGTGCTGGGCGTGGACAATAATCCGACGAATCTCTTTGTCCTCCGCGAACAACTCAATAGCTGGGGCCTGCGAAACGATTCGAGCAGCTCCGCCGAAGACGCTCTGAACCTGCTGCGCGCCGCGCAGTCCGTCGGAGACCCTTACCAGATCGCCATTCTTGACCAGCAAATGCCCACCATGGATGGCGAGGAGCTCGCCCGCACGATCAGGGCCGACGCGAAGCTGAAGAATACTGCGTTAGTGCTGCTTACCTCCATCGGTACCCGAGGCGACGCCGCCCGCATGAAGGAGGCCGGTTTTTCGGCCTTCCTCACCAAACCAGCGCGTGCCTCCCAGCTTCTGAACACTCTTATCACGGTGTGGGGCAACCATAAGCGCACCCCGTCGGCCCAGTTCGTCTCTCGTCATCTCGTGACGGAGAGGCGTGCGGCAATTTACCCCGGCGAGTCCGCCGAGCCGATTTTCTGCGCGCGCGTTCTGATTGTCGAAGACAACGCGGTCAATCAAGTGATTGCGGCTCGGCTGCTCGAAAGGCTGGGCTGCCGCGTGGATGTCGCTGCCAATGGCCGGAAGGCGGTCGAGATGGTCGGTCTTCAGCCTTATGATGCGATCTTCATGGATTGTCAGATGCCGGAAATGGATGGCTTTGCAGCCACGCAGGAGATCCGCAGGCGCGAGGGCTCAAGCGTTCACCGTCCAATCATCGCCATGACAGCGAACGCCATGCAAGGCGACCGGGAACGATGCCTCGATGCAGGAATGGATGACTATGTATCCAAGCCCATACGAAAGGCAGATTTGACCGAAGCGCTGGAGCGTCATCTCCCTAAGAACGTAAAAGCCCATGGAGGTGGGCTGGAGCAAAAGCTTTAATGGAAGCCGGGGTGGACTGCGCGGGGACTGCACGTCCTGCGTGCCACCGCCGAAGCCATCTTCCCTTGGACGTGGGCTACTCGGAAATTATCGTCAGATCAATTCAGATCAATGAGGCTACATGACGCAACCAGACCAGCTTTCTCCGGAACCTGTCTTGAAACTTTCTGAACTGCTCGAACGCGTGGACAACGATTCCGAGTTATTGCGGGAGGTGATCGGTATCTGCAAAGCTGAGATTCCGCGCTACATCTCCTTAGTGCGTGAAGCTGTTGCTCAAGCAGACATGAAGAACATCGAGAAGTTAGGACACACGGTGAAGGGGATGCTTTTGCATCTCGCCGCCACGCGAGCCGCCGCGGCTGCAGGCCGCCTGGAGCAATTAGGGCGGTCGGGTGATACTACAGCATTGAGGAGTGCCGTTGCAATTTTTGAGAATGAGGTTGCAAAGCTCATGACGGAGCTGGAAGCGCATATGGCGAAAATTCACCCATGATAGTTCTTGTAGCAGATGACGACGTACTTTCCCGACGCCTTCTGGTGACGACTCTCGAGCGCGCCGGATACGAAGTCATCGCCGTCGAGAACGGGCGGCTAGCCGCTGAAAACTTGTGTCGGCAGGATGGACCACGTCTCGCGCTGTTAGACTGGGTTATGCCAGAGCTGGACGGGCCGGCAGTCTGCCGCGAGGTACGCCAAAAGCGCGAGCAGCCTTATGTGCATATGGTCCTTCTCACATCGAAGAAATCGAAAAGAGACATCGTCGAGGGTCTGGAGTCCGGAGCAGACGACTACTTGATTAAGCCATTCGACGCAGCGGAACTGACGGCCCGACTGCGCACAGGGCTGAGGATACTCCAGCTCGAAGACAAGCTGGTCGAAGCGCGAGAAGAAATGCGGTTCAAGGCGACATACGATCCGCTGACAGGTCTTTTTAACCGTGGTGTGATCCTCGATCTGTTGTCCCGCGAGCTTTCCCGTACGCGTCGTGAAGATGGTTGCACCACGGTTTTGCTAGGAGATCTGGATCACTTCAAGGGCATAAACGACACACGCGGGCATCCCATGGGAGACGAAGTACTAAGGGAGATTGCCCGCCGTATGCTTGCATCGGTGCGTTCGTACGACTTTGTGGGACGATATGGAGGGGAAGAGTTCCTCGTCGTGCTGAACGACTGTGACGCTTCGTCGTCGCTCCTGCGAGCTGAGGAGATTCGCCGAGCGATTGCCAGCGTGCCGGTGCAAACAATACAAGGCCCAATTCCTGTCACCATGAGTTTAGGTGTTCTCTCGAGTAGGGATTGGGGAGTTCGGCCGGTCGAAGATCTTCTTCGTGAGGCGGATGTGGCACTCTATAAAGCTAAAGCTGCCGGGCGAAATTGCGTCAAACTTGCGAGTCCAAGTGTGCCCTCTAATGTTCCGACCAAGTCACTCGAAGATCAGCCGAAGTAGGCTTGACCTACTGCATCGTCTCAGCGCCCGCTGGTGGCCTCCCGTTCGCGTCTGTCATCCTTTCCTCTGCGCCGCATGTGTATTATAAAATAAGATAAGAAAAGGATGAGGTAATAAAGCCTGTCCGGATCTGTGGAGAGGATCTTGAGTAATCAGGATCCCTACTCCAACTTTCCCAAGCCTGGGTCGTCGAACAACGAGCCAGCATTGTTATGAAATCAATCGTTTTCAGCTTCCGGTACCGGCGGTCGGGATGGGTGCGACGGGCGGCACCTACGGGATGACCGCGTGGAGCAGGCGTGGCCATAGGCGGTGATGAAGCCGCGGCGAAATGATCACTGACTTACTTAGGAGGATGAACTGG
>Ga0210400_10005941_pt1 | contig 10305 bp, 7 predicted proteins | sample IncBWH26MmetaG_FD_155456 | JGI IMG/M metagenome (GOLD analysis project Ga0210400, IMG submission 155456) | Forest soil microbial communities from Barre Woods Harvard Forest LTER site, Petersham, Massachusetts, United States - Inc-BW-H-26-M | ecosystem: Environmental > Terrestrial > Soil >... | reverse complement strand
GCACGTCCGCGTCGCGCACCGCATCGAGTACTCGCCAGGAGACGCGCGGGGCCTCGACGCGAAACTCACCACCGGTTCCGTGGTATTCGCCTTCCCCTAAAAAATGATTTTCCACCTGCTTGAAGAACGGCAAAACATCGCGCCATCCCCATCCCTCGAGTCCGAGGGAACGCCAACCGTCGTAGTCCGCTGCCTGGCCGCGCATGCTGATCATCGCGTTGATCGCCGAGGAGCCGCCGATGACCTTGCCGCGCGGATAAGCGAGCGCGCGGCCATTGAGGCCCGGCTCGATTTCCGTGCGGAACATCCAGTCGGAGCGCGGATTACCGATGGTAAAAAGATATCCCGCCGGAATGTGGTACCAAATCCAATTGTCCAGGCCGCCGGCTTCGAGCAGAAGAACGCGGCGTTTGGGATCGGCGGTGAGGCGATTGGCCAAAATGCATCCCGCCGTCCCGGCGCCCACAATGACGCAGTCGTAGTCCCCGGCTAAACGCAACATGGCGGCCGTCTAACCATAGGCAGGATAGGTGACGTAGCCCTCGGGCCCTTGCGAATACCAGGTTTTCTGATCGTCGGCGTTCAGCGCCAGATCCTTCGCCAACCGATACGGTAGATCGGGATTCGCCAGGAATTTTCTGCCGAAAGTGATGGCATCCGCGGCACCGCTGCCGATGGCCGCCTGCCCACGCGCGAGGTCGTAATCGGAGTTCAGCACCAAAATGCCCCGGAACGCCTTGCGTATCAGCGGCGCCACCGGGGGTCGATCCGATTTACCAAACGTGCCGTCAGGTCCGGGTTCGCGCAGTTCCAGGAATGCGATACCGAGCGCGTCCAAAGCCGCCGCTGCCGCCGGAAAGAGCGCCGCTTGATTGCTGTCATCAACGCCTTGCGAGTCGCCGTTGGGCGATAGCCGTACGGCGCATCGTTCCTTGCTAACCGTATCGACAAGCGCTTGGACGACTTCGCGCAGCAGTCGCACGCGATTCTCGATCGGACCGCCGTAGATGTCGCTACGCTTGTTGCTGCCGTCCCTCAAGAATTGATCGATGAGGTAACCGTTCGCGGCGTGCAGCTGAACTCCATCGAAACCGGCTTCGATGGCATTTCGCGCAGCGGTCACGTAATCCCCGATCAGACGGGGAATTTCCTCGATCGCCAACGGCCGGGCTTCGACGTAGAGCTGTCTGCCGTCGTAGGTGTGCGCCTTGCCCGGCGCCGTGGTCGCGCTTGCGGACACGGGTTGAACGCCGTGCAAGGAGGGGTGAACGAGGCGGCCCATGTGCCAGAGTTGGGCGAAGATGCGGCCGCCCGCGCCGTGCACGGCATCGGTTACTTTCCGCCAGTGAGCCACGTGCTCGGCGCCCCACAGCCCGCCGGCGTAAGGCCAACCGCTGCCTTCGAGGCTGATATGAGTTGCCTCCGTTATGATCAGCCCCGCCGAGGCTCGCTGGGAATAGTACGTGGCCATGAGGTCGGTCGGAACATGGTCGCGCGTGCCGCGGCCGCGGGTCAGAGGGGCCATCCAGATTCGGTTCGGGCAGGTGAGGCGGCCAACTTTTATCGGGTCAAACAGTGTGGTCATGGATTCCCTGGCAAGAAATTGAGAGTTCCAGCGGAATGCTAGCAGAGCTTGGTGCACGGCCGATTGCATTGATCGCGTACAATGTCTGATCAGTCGATGCTAAAAAATTCTAACGGGGATTGATACACATGAAACGCAGAATTGTTGTTATCGCCTTACTGAGCTTGGCGCTGCGTGTCAACGCCGCCGACTCACCCGCTTCCGGCCAGTTCACGGTGGGCCGCTACCTTGACCTGCAGTCGGCCGGCGCGCCGCAAATCTCGCCGGATGGCTCGCAGATTCTCTATACCCGAAAGATGATCGACAAACAGGCGGACAAATACCAGAGCGCGATCTGGATCGTGAATGCCGACGGCTCGCATCACCGATACCTTGCCAAGGGCAGCGGCCAAATCTGGTCGGCTGACGGCAAAAGCTTTGCCTTTATCGCGGAGGGTGAGCCGAAAGGCATGCAAATCTTTGCGATGCAGCTCGGGGTTTCAGGACCGCCGAGCCAGCTCACGTGGCTCACCGAAGAGCCCGGCAATTTGCGCTGGTCGCCCGATGGGAAATGGATTGGATTCACCATGAAGGTACCCGATACGGAGAAATGGGCGGTCGACCTGCCGGCGGCGCCGGAGGATGCGAAATGGGCGAAGGCACCGCGCTATACCGAGCGATTGCACACGTTTCGAGACCAAGCCGGATTCACCGAGCGCGCCTGGCGCCATCTTTTCTTGGTGGCCAGCGACGGCGGCACGCCGCGACAGGTCACTAGCGGCAACTGGAGTGTTGGAACCAGCTCATTTGAAGTAGCGACGAGCGTCGAGTGGGAATTCACGCCCGACGGCCGCTCAGCAGTCATCGAAGGTTATAAGGAAGGCGATCCGGACCGCAATGATCGCGAGAGCTACGTCTACTCCGTCGATCTTAAGAGCGGCACCGTCACCCGGCTCACGAAAACCATAGGAAGTTGGGCGCAGCCCGCCGTGTCCCCCGACGGCAAGACCGTGGCCTACGTGGGATACACCAAGACGGACACCAATCACGTCATGGACTTATGGACGATGTCCGCGGACGGCGGTAATGCAACGCTGCAATCGGAGGGTTTCGATCGCGAGCCGAGGGGTCTCAAGTGGGCTCCGGACGGCAGCGCGCTGTACTTTACGGCCGAGGATCGCGGCAGCATTCACCTGTACTCCTGGGCCCGTGGAAAAGGCATTCGTCAACTCACCAACGGACCCGAGGTTCTGCTGAACCCGACGATCGGCAAAGGGGCCATTGCCGCCATCCGCTCGTCCTTTCGCGCGCCCGGCGATGTGGTGCTATTGAATGCGCGGCGGCCGGAGAGTGTGCAGCAGCTGACGCACCTCAACGATGAAGTGCTCAGGGAAGTCGCTCTCGCCAATGCCGAGGAGATTTGGTACGACTCCAGCGGCGGCGCGAAAATTCAAGGCTGGATCGTCAAGCCGCCGAACTTCGATCGCGCGCGCCGCTATCCGCTGTTGCTGGAGATCCACGGCGGTCCACAGGCGATGTACAACGTGCAATTCAGTCCGCAATTCCAGAACTTCGCCGCCAACGGCTACGTCGTGCTCTATGTCAATCCACGCGGATCGACGGGCTACGGGTCTGCATTCGGCGATGCCATTTTGAAACACTACCCGGGGCCGGACTACGATGATCTGATGGCAGGGGTCGATGCCGTGTTGAAACAAGGCATCGTCGATGAGTCTCGCATGTACGTATCGGGTTGCAGCGGCGGTGGCGTCTTATCGAGCTGGGTGATTTCGCACACAAATCGTTTTGCCGCCGCGGCCGTTCGCTGCCCGGTGATCGATTGGATCAGCATGGCGGGAGAAACAGATGTGCCGTTCTTCACCTATCGATTCTTCAAGAAACCATTTTGGGAAGACCCGACCGACTGGCTGGAGCAATCGTCCTTGATGCATGTGGGCAATGTGAAGACCCCAACGCTCATCATGACCGGGGAGCTTGACCGCCGCACGCCCATTCCGCAGAGCGAGGAATTCTACCAGGCGCTCAAATATCGCGGGGTTCCCGCAGCCTTGCTGCGCTTTGATCAGGAATATCACGGCACCGGCTCCAAGCCCTCGAATTGGATGCGCACGCAGCTGTACATGATGAGCTGGTTCCAGCGTTACAGCGGCACTCCGCCGCTGCCGGCGCCGCATTAGGCGCCTGATTTTTTCGAATTTAAACAGTAAGGTTAACGCAGCAATGAATATCAATTCCCTGAGTCGGCGCGACGTGCTCAGTTTGGGCCTGCTGGCAGCCGTGCCCTTGGGTCTTCTTACGGAATCGAGCCGCGCGGCGCCGGCCGGCGATTCGACTGCGATGCGCACATTGGACCGTTTTATCGCAGGCTACTGCGCGGCCATGAATGCGCCCGGATTGACCCTGGGACTCGCGAATGCCGAGGGCACCATCCGCGCGGCCTCGTACGGCTACGTTGACCTGGCGGCCAAAGTACCGGTTTCCACGTCGCATCTGTTCGAGATCGGTTCGATCACAAAATCGTTCGTGGGCCTGACCATTCTGCAACTGCACGAAGAACACAAAGTCGATTTGCAGGCGCCGATCCGCACCTACCTTCCGTGGCTGTCCATGGAGACCAGCTTTGGCGAGATTCTCGTACATCATTTGCTGACGCACTCGAGCGGGATGCCCGATGACGCCCCTTTGATTCCCCTCTCGCCCGAGCGGCGGCCGCGGCAGGCGCTGAAACCGGATTCCGAGTTCCACTACAGCAATTGGGGCTACGATGTTCTGGGACGCTTGATCGAAGCAGTCGACGGCCGTCCATGGCATGCCGCCGTCGCCGCGCGCATTCTGAAGCCGGTCGGCATGAACGATACCGCGCCCACCATCACCAGCGCGTCGCGTCCGCGCATCGCGCAAAGCTACATGCCTTTGCGCGACGATCGGCCCTATCCGCGGCATGGCGCTCTTGTGCCCGCCGGTAATTTGGCAGTGGAATTTGCCGCCGGGTCGATCGCATCGACGCCCAAGGACATGTCGCTGTACATGCAAATGCTGCTGAATCACGGCGCGATTCGCGGTGGCCGCATCATTTCCGAGGAGAGCTTCAAGTTGTTCTCGACACCCCACATACCGGCGCCGCCGTTCGGTCCGACGGCCGGCTATGGTTATGGGATCGCGGTCGATCAACTCGATGGGCATGTCCGGCTCAGGCATACCGGCGGCATGGTGTCGTTCATGTCCGCGATTCATATGGATTTGGACGCAAAGATAGGCGCGTTTGCGTCCATCAACGCGCAACTGGGCTACCGACCCAATCCTGTCGCACAGCTGGCAGTGCAGCTGCTGCGTTCCGAGAAAGAGCACGGCAAGGCACCGATGATACCGGCGTTTGACGCCGCGGCAAAAGTCGAGTCCGCGGAGAGCTACAACGCCATTTACACATCCGCTTCCGGCCGGAAATTAGAGATCAAGAACGCCGGGGACCGCCTCAATCTCGTCGTTGACGGCCGCACAATTCCCTTGCAGCAATCGGAAGGCGGCAACTTCATCGCAGATCAGGCCGGCTTTGATCTGTTTCCAATCACCTTTGAACGCGCCCAAGCGGCAACGGCTGGCGCAAACGACAAGACAAAAGCGCCCATCACCGCAATCTCGTACGGACCAGATTGGTATGCGCGGGCGGGATACAAAGGCGAGGCTGCGCTCGAGCCATCCGCGGCCCTGGCTAAATATGTTGGAGAGTATTATTCCGAGAATCCATGGTCCGGCACGGTTCGGGTGGTGCAGCGTCAGCGCCAGCTGTGGATGGGCGGCACGGATCCGCTGATCCCGATCGGTGATCACTTATTCAGGATCGGCGCCGAAGCAACGAGCCCCGGCGTTGCTGAATTTTCGGCGCTGATTGGCGAAAGGCCCAGTTTACTTTGGATCGACGGCGTTCAATTTCGAAGAATTGAGGAAACGGCGGCGTAAGTGGCTAGGCTCCATCGATCCTAACTCGACCATCGATGCCTCGTCATGGAGAAACCGTGTACGGATTAATGCTGCCGGGGGGCACGGCCGCCGGACCCAACTGCATTACCGCACTATTATTGTCGTTATTGAAATAGATGATCTGGTTCCCCGAGGCATCCACCGCGGCCGCGATGCCGAAAATGGCGCCGGGGGCGCCGGGGTCGATCTGGAGCTGGCCGACGAAGCCGCCGGGCACCACCGGGGACACCTCGATCAGCAAGTTGGTCATCGCGCTGGGCGCAGGCAGGGCGGCAGGAGGCGCGACGATGTCCCCGTTGCCGACCACCAAATCGCCGTTCTTGAGCAGGGCGGCGCTGATCGGGGCGCTCAAAGGTGCCCCGTGTGCTATGACCTTGGCCGAGGCCATCGACGGCCCTGAGAAGGTCGGCATGGGCGTGGGGGTGGCCGCGGTGCACTGTCCATTCACGACCACGCCATCCTTCGCGATGCTGGACACGCCCGCAAAGGCGATGACGCTGTTCGAACTCGTGTCGATGACATACAGAGTATCGCTCGACGGATCATAGGTTAGCCCCGAGGGCCCGAATATGATTCCCGGCGTGCCGCCGCTGCAGAAGCCGGTGACGATTTCCGTAAACCCCGTTTGCACATTGTTCGTGTCCAGGGTGATTCGATCGATGGTGCCGGGAAGGGTGCTGGCGCCGGGGCCGGCAACGGTGCCATTGTTGTCCGGCGCGTTCGATATGTAGAGGGCTGCGGGCTGCGTGGCCGTCGCCGCGACAAAGGCTTCTCCCCACGGGTCATTGAACATGTCGCCGGCAAAGGGCTTTCCGACGGTGCCGGTTGCACTGACCAGCGGATTCAGATTCGACGCCCACGCGGCCGCCGAGATGCCGTCATCCGGCAGCATCGTGAGCGCATTGCAGCCCAGCAGATCCGCCGATTGCGCGATGTGGTAGGGCTTGGATCCGGTGCCGGGATGCAGTCCGATGATGGTCGTACCTGCGCCCTGAACATTCCCCGAAGGGGGAGTGGTCGTTGTGATGGTGGCGTTATTGAAGTTGCACACCACGAGATCCCCCTTGGTGATCAGTCCCGCGGTCGCCGGAGCAACGACCAGGCCATAGGGATTCTGGTCTCCATTAGTCGGATCCACGGTCGAGCCGACCATCGCGATCGCGGTGCCGGTGGCCGGCGCCAGCGCGTTCAAAAGATTGGGCGTGACCTTCACGCTCGCGGATGCGGACTTGGTGCCGCCGGTTCCGGTGCAGCTGAGCGTGTAGGTATAACTTCCGGCCGCGGTCGGGACGACCGTTTGGCTGCCGCTCAGCATTTCGCTGCCATTGAATGCGCCGCCGGCAGCGCTCGATGTCGTCGCCGTACACGACGTCGCGTACGCAGTTGTCCATGCCACGGTCACAGCCTGGCCGAAGTTGACGGTGGCCGCGGCCGCCGGCATCGAGAAACTCACCGTGGGTGCGGGCATCATTGAACCATAGCCACCGCCGCCACCGCCGCAGCCCGCGAGCACGCTCACCCATAGCCCTGACGAAACTATACGCCACGTGGAATCGCGCAGGTTCATATCGACCTCCCTTGGTTGCGTGATCGCCAATGAGTGCTGTGAACCTCCGAGAATGTTTTATGAAATGACGAACGAGAGCCCGTTTTTTCTTGTTACGACCTCAGAGCGGATCTCTCGGGACCTCAGTGCGGACGTCTAAGAAGTACAAGTGAGAATCAAAGCGGGCGGAGCGACTAACGGCGGTTCTAAAGTCATCCCGCTGAACTCTCTGGGCAGACTTCGTCCGCGGATTTTCCGTTCAAGGGATTGTCGGTATCGGCGAAGCTGATGACCTTCCAGCCCGCAGGGGTCTTGAACAAGCTGTAGGACTCGTAGCCGCAGTGATCGAGCGCGCCCTTGTAGAGAAATACATATCTCGCCCAGACGTGAGCAAGCCCGTTCGGATCAACTCGCGTCGCGGTGCTCAAGAATCGCACCTCCCATTCACCGGGCTTCAATTTCGCGATGTCGCCCACGGCCCTGCTCCGCGTATCGACAAACACGTGATGACTTCCTTTTGTGCCCTGCAGTGACAAGCCCTGATAGTTGGCATGCAACAGGAGATCGACAGTCTTGGCATCTGCGTCGCGCATGGCCTGATGCAGCCGCTCAATCGCGCCCAGCGGCGACTGGTCAGTAACCTCTGCAGCGATAGCGACGCGCGACTTGCACGCACCCGAACACAGCAGCGACAACACAATCAATGTCATTATCCTTTGCATCGGCCCTGTCCTCTTACGCCGTGATGGCAACTCCCGCCGTGGAACACACGCTCCCGGCCCAGTCGTCGGGCAACTCGCCGCCGCGAGGCTGGTTCTGCTACTTCCGCAGCTTTGCCACGATCTTGATTTCGGTAATGCCGTTGGGCGGAATCAATCGAGAGACCTGAATTGCCGTCCATGCCGGAAAAGGAGGCTTCACGTAGTTGTTCTTCACAGCGACAATAGCCGGCATCTGCGTCGTCAGATCGGTGTGAAAGCTGGTGATCTCCACGACATCGTCCCAGCTCGCGCCGGCGTTCTTCAGGATTTCACCGATCCGTTCGAAGACGCGGGTGTAGCCGAGCCGCAGATCGGTCTCGCCCTCACGAACGCCGCTGACAACGCCAGAAAGAAAAATCGTGTCGCCGGTTACGATGGCGTCGGAAAAGCCCCAATCCTGTTCGATCTTGAGAGAGGCTGGATCCGAGGCCATCAGCACTTTGGCCTCCTGGCGCGCTCCCGCCAGAGCCGAAGTCGAGACGGTAAAGGCGAGCAGGGCGAGGGCCAACAATTCGAGGCGCATGGGTGATCTCCTTCGCGATGTTTTTTGTAACTCAGTCAAGCGCGACGACACTCATCAACAAAATTTCCCATCCGAAACTAGTAGCGTCGAATCCCTTCCCTTATCGATGTCAGGTCCGCCGTGCTGGTCAACTAAAGCATACGTACTAAGTATTTAGTTTGCACTGAAAGCACGCGACCCGGCCCTACCGCAGCTTCGCCGCAACTACCCGTTGACCGCTGCACCGCGCCGGGCAGCCTCATGCATACGCGTTCATCATGACCCGCGGCTTAAGCTTGCCTACTCATATCCCCCGTCTCGGTGGATAACTCGGTGCACAACCGGTTCCTTGTCACCGAAACGTTACCGCCATTCAGCGAGTTGCGCTGGAGTGCTGCTTTTTTGATCACTCTTCAGAATTCACATCACCGGCGGAGGCTTCCAGCGGCCTCGAAGCACATCCTCGCTTGGCCAATACAGGCGCAGGGAAAGATTGAATTTGCCGCTGGGTGCGGGCAACCAATTTCCGTCGTGACCTTCCCCGGGCGCATCGTGCTGAATGAAAAGATCCAGGGAACCATCGCTGTTGAATTTCAATGCGTCGCGATCTCCAATGGCAAATCGGTGAATCGCGTTGGCAACAAAATATCCATCCTCGCCGTACAGCGTGAGCGACCAGAATGCGTGCACCGGCGGCAATTGAGCGGTCGGGAAATGCAGCGTGTAGTCGCCGGCAAGTTGCTCGGCGCCCTGACAGCACGAGAAATAGATCGCCTCCTCCGGTGGCAAAGCACCGAGTCCGAGCCGCGCAACCGCGGCCCGCGCGTCATAGCGGATGCCGTATCGCCCGGTCGCGCCGCTGAAGCCCGATGACCAGCCGTTAGTCTTCTCACCGACGCCGGCTTGCGCTCCCAGCGTGGCTAATTTGTCGGCAGCCATTTTCGCGCCTTGCTCGAAGGCCTGCCCGCCTTCCACGCCCAACGATTCCGGATCGAACGCTTCGCCAGGCACGATCCCGACTCGCGCAAGCTGTTTCATCAGCGGTGCATCCTGCGGATGCGGTGGATTTGTTACGAGGAGCTTCTCCACGGTTTGAAAATATTCGCGCACACTCATTCGCTGCACTTGAATCGGAGGCGGCTCATCCCGATGGGCCTTGAGCGATGCCGGCGCCTGCGGCGGCAGGGACGGTGAGCCCTTGGGATACCGCCTTAGCGGCATGAGGATGTAGCCGTTCTGGATGGCATGAACCGCACCGTAGTCGGCTACGCCGTTGACTTGCGTGCGCCCGAGCAGCCACACGGTGTTTGTCGGTGCATCAATTCGTTCCACGTGGGGCGGCAAGGTGCCTTTCCAACCCGGTCCGGCAATTCCAAACCAGCGCTCGCCCGTACCGTGCGTGCGTTTACCGGGCATAGCAAACGTCTCGGTCCACGCGTCCAACAATTGCATGACGTAGTAGCGGTCGTGCGTATCCGGGACATGCAGCAGAATCGGTTCGCGCGACAGATCGAGCCAGGCGGTCGAATAGAGTGTGTCGGCGTTCGGCCGGATTACGATGCGGCTATGATCATCTGGAAATTCTTTCGCGTGAGCAAACTGGTTGGCGCCGGGGAGTCCAACCTGGGCTCGCCGCTCCGAATCTGTGAGCCGCGTCAGATCCATCAGCACCAAGGGATACGCAAAGGTGTAAGCGCTCGCGGCAATCTCACGAATTTCGGCTGCCGTCGGTCGGTTTCCGGATGCCGGAGCGCCTCCGGGCGCGAACGCGGCGGCCGCGATCGCCATTGTCAAGTATCCGAGAGCTTTCAAGTCAATCCTCATGCAAGCCCTGCAGGCGCGCATGTTGATTCTGCCAGCGACTCGAACCAGGATCCAGCGCGGAGATTTGAACGCGGATTGCCACACTAGCGCTCGGCACTTAACATCGGGC
>Ga0210400_10005940_pt1 | contig 10306 bp, 8 predicted proteins | sample IncBWH26MmetaG_FD_155456 | JGI IMG/M metagenome (GOLD analysis project Ga0210400, IMG submission 155456) | Forest soil microbial communities from Barre Woods Harvard Forest LTER site, Petersham, Massachusetts, United States - Inc-BW-H-26-M | ecosystem: Environmental > Terrestrial > Soil >... | reverse complement strand
AGCGAGTGTTACGGGTGATGCGCGAACGTGGGTTGTTGGTGCGCTCTCGTCGTCTTCGGGCGCGTCGCAAGAAAGAATGGGGCTGCGTGGAAGCCGCTGAACCGAATCAGATCTGGCAGTCGGACATAACTGCTCCTCCGTCTTAATCGGCACAAAGCGCATCCTCGGCCGTTGCACGGCTTCGGCAATGGCTTCGGCATCCAGGAAGTCACTCTTGTTGGTCTGCACGTAAGGCTTCACGTATTGCGCCGGCATCAATCGCACTTCATGACCTTGCTCACGCAGAGCCCGCCCCAGAAAGTGCGATCCACTGCAGGACTCCATGCCGATCAACTGCACCTGCAAATTCGCGGTGAAGGCCAACAGCTGCCTACGAGAACATTTCTTGCGGATCACTACCTTACCCGTCGAATCCAGTCCCACCAAATGAAAGACCGTCTTACCCAAATCGATCCCGAGTACGTGTAGTTTCATGGAATGCCTCCTTCCTCGAACTCTACAACTTCTAGAGATCCGCGACGGACCATCTCATTATGTGGAAATCGACCCAATAAAGTGCCAAAGCCGCTTCCGATGGGAGGACTTCCATGATAAGTCCGTGTCAAGAGGGCAAAGGGTCTCCTGGCGCGCGGGGTGAAGCGCGTACGTAACAGTTCAGGGTCTTCATCTCGCGTTTGTGCCTCTCGGCGGTGGTTCCTGCTCGGCTGGGAACCAGGTATCCACGAACAAACGCCTTAATCCCCATTCATTGACGACGGTAAATGCGTATGCTACAAGTCGGCTTCATGTCCAAACTATTTCTTACCATCGTTCTGGGTGGGTTCGTGGTCGCCGCCATGAGCTGGTCCCCTCCTGAACTCACAGCACAGGCCCCAGACTCCGTCGCCCTGAGCGGTGTCGTCAGCTCACGACAGGAAGGCTTCATGGAGGGCGTCGTCGTCAGCGCTCGACGCGACGGCGCCAACTTCACTGTGTCGGTGGTGAGCGACGCGCAGGGGGAATACAGCTTCCCCCGGACCCACGTGGAGCCCGGGAAGTACACCCTCACGATCCGAGCCGTGGGGTACGACCTGAGCGGTCCCGGGTCCGTGGAGATCGCCGAGGGCAAAACCTCAAGCGCGGACCTCAAGCTCGAGAAGGCCAAGGATCTCGCCGCTCAGCTCAGCTCCCTCGAGTGGGCTATGAGCATCCCCGGCACGCCTGAACAAAAGGACAAACTCGTCTATCAAACAGTGAGCTGTGCATACTGCCATACCTGGGAACGCATCATGAGGTCGAACCACACAGCCGACGAGTTCGTGGAGCTGATCACTCGCATGCAGAAGTACTACACGGATGGGTCGGCGGTCAGCAAGGACAAACGGGGGCGCGGACAGATAGGCCCGCCCGACCAGGTTGCCGCTGCCGAGCAGAACCCGATATGGGGCCGTGAGCCTTTCGGGATACCGAAGAAGGAACTGGCCGAGTACCTCGCCACGCTGAACCTCAGCGGCGGCAAAACAACGTGGCCCTTCGAGTTGAAGACGCTGCCGCGTCCGAAGGGTAAGGCCACGCGCGTCATCATCACCCAATACGACATGCCACGGCCTGACACGGTGGCACACGATCTCGACCTCGATTCCGTGGGGACACCGTGGTACACCGACGAAAGCCGGATGTTCTTCGGGAAGATGAATCCGAAAACCGGGACGTTTACTGAGTACTCGCTGCCGCCCGTCCCGCCCGGAGACCTGCCGGGCGCGAGGGATATTCAAGTCGATCGCGCCGACAACATCTGGTTCCCGCGGCGGATCGCCGGCGCCGCGATCGTGCTGACGAGGTTCAATCCGAAGACGGAAGAAGTGAGCACTATCGAGGGAGCAGGCACGCAATTCATGGCGCTCGGACCCGAAGGCAAAATCTGGGCGGGTTGGACGCGGATCGATCCGAAGACCATGAAAGTGGAGGCCAGGTACAGCTGGGAGAAATCGCCGAACATCCCGCCTGGCCCGCACCGCCAGTACGTCGATCTCACGGTGGTCAACTCCAAGGGTAATCCATACGCGCCGGATATCGGCGGCTCGTACATCATCGGCATCGACGCCAAGTCCGGTGAGGCCAAGTTCTGGCAAGTCCCAACGCCCAGGTCATCGCCGCGCCGTGGTCGAATGGACGCGCAGGACCGTTTCTGGTTTGCGGAGTACACCGGGGACAAGATCGGCATGTTCGACACACGCACAGAAAAGTTCCAGGAATGGCCCATGCTGCGCAAGTATACGACCCCGTACGCCGTCTCGGCCCCCGACAGAAACGGCTACGTGTATGCGACGAGCAACATGTCCGAACGCCTTATACGCCTTGATCCAAAACCAGGCGAAATCGTCGAATATCAGATGCCGACCGAGTTCGATTCGAAGAAGATCACTTACGATCCTACGACCAGCCGCTCGACGCTGTGGATGGTCAACACTCGCACCGCGAGAATGATGAAGGTCGAACCCCTTGATTAGCCGCGCCCGATGCACCCAAATAAAAGACGCATCGGCTTTGAGGGCTTTAAATACTTCTTATCCAGAAGGCGGGGCACTATAGAAAGGCGATTGCCCGGCCAGCGAGAGCCACGCCTAGCCAGCACATCAGCGACAAAGAGGCCGCCAGCTTGTCTAATCCGGAACCTTGCCCTGTGCTGGATGTGATTACTTTCCTGTGAAGCGTCAAATGAAGCGTGACGGCGCAAAACGGAAATATCATCTTGTAGAGAAAAGGAGAGCTTCCGCTCCGGCAGAATTAATAGCGTTCCACTCAAGAACATCACTGCGAAGCCGCCAATCGCCCACGGCTCCAGTTGTTCGATCCATCCGCGACGGGCACCTCGCGCATCGCAAGTTTCAGAAGACGCAAGTCCAGCCACATGACAGTTCCAACCGAGAAACCAAGCCCCAGAATATGAATTGTCTCTATGATGGGGAAAGGCCAATCGCTTTCACGAAGGTACACATGGGTGTGTCATTGAGCCATTGGACGAAGGTAAAAAGAAGATGAAACATGGGGCTGACCAACCCTCTAACCTACATATGGGATCAGCACGGCTGCTGTGGCAACACACAACCACAACAACAACTCTGTCAACCCCGCGACTTTAGCCACGGGAGGGGTTTCCGATGCTTTCTCCCAGGCCGGCGCTTTTCGCTGAATCAAAATGTGGTGCACGAGTCCTAAAGGGATTAGCAGGCCCAGCTTGGTGAGAAACGCAATGTTGGTTAGATAAGTCTCTGCCGAAACCGAGAAGAGCAGAAATCCACCAGTGACGGCTATACCAAATCCGATCCAGTTCCAAATAAATAACGCATCGGAGAGCTGCAAGGGCGTCGCGGATTTTTTACCGACTCCAAGAAGAACGAGATCAACAGCAACATTGGTTCCAACCCAGAGCGACAACCCCGTGAAGTGTGTTGCCTGAACAATAGGATATGCCCAATCCGAACCCGCAATGGACAAGGCAAATGGTCTGTTTTGTAGCCAATGTCCGAAACTAACCAATGAAGCGTCCATTAATAGACCTCCAATTGCCAACGGCTCTGGTTTTCCCTTATGCGGTGGTGATTCTTCGGACCTACCAGCGCTGAGTCTCAACGCAAATACCACCCGACGATTTCGCTTCATCTATCCGATGCCGGTAAGAGCAGGGACCTCGACCCCGGCAATAATTGCTCCAATCCATAACCCAATCGAAACGAGGGCCATTAATTTCGCCCATGCGGGCATGGCCGGCAATTGATCCCACTTGCGCACTTTTTGCTGGACAAGAATGCTCGCTACGATTGCGAGCAGGATCACGATCACCTTGTCGTAGAAGACGGTGTTACCGTAATAAGCGGTTGCGGATCCTGCGAACATCAGGAATCCTGATAGGAAATTCAGTGCTAGTGCAGCCCACATCCAGGGAAACAGCCGGTCTGCAAGTTGGGTTGCTTCTTGGCGGTGCCCCACAAGACCAAGAACTCTCAAATCCACGATTACCATCGACCCGACTAATATGAACATGCTGAAGTAATGAACTATCTCCAGGGCCGCGGCGCTCCAAGACGTACCGTTAATTGCAGCGATAAATGAGTTGTCTTGGAGCCATCTGCAAAGATGATGTAAAGACATAGTTGTCAACTCCAAGGCCAAGAGGCCGCCAGCCACTTTGCCTTGTCGACTCTGAAGGGGCTAGTGTATAGCCGCCTTCTTAACGTTTTCTGGGATCGGAAAGACCAGATACGGATTGTTGGCATCCACCATCTTCAACTGAATGTCCAGCACCGGATGGCCACCCTGTTTCTGAACGATGTGACCTGGGGACTTAACGTCGGACGCGATTTCTCCATGATCTGCGTAATCGGAATATTCGGTTTCCGTGATCATGTTGCCGAGAGCTGGATTATCGGTCCGGGTCTCGACCCTCGCTACTTCATGATTGGCATCAAGCGTCGCCTTTACCATTACGTCGGCAAGTAGTCCACCAAGAGGAAAAGTTACGACTGCGGACCCGTTCTCAGTTGAGATTTTGGTCTTGTCGCCAGCGGCTAAGGCGGCTTTGAGGACGCCGTAGGGAAGAATCCAGAGTTGGAGAAGGCGACTGCTAACTGCGGACATAGCAGGAGTCGCGGTACCCTTTCCCGGAACCAGACCAGCACCAATTTCGGATTCATCCCAGGCATATTTCTCGCGTACCACCTGAATCGTATGTTGTGCCGCGCCGCTGCCCTGAGCGGGAGTGCGAGTCATCTCCACGCGCATAGCGGGCGGATTGTAACCGATAGCGGCGTGATATTCAGTTTTGTAAGCTTGGCCAGCATCGTAAGTGGTGCCAGTGGCCCAAATCTCCATGGTGTTGACTGCGTCGACCGCCGGTAATCGGACGCTTCCCGCGCCTATGTCCGACCATCGAACCATGCCCAAAGCATCTGCCGCGGCTCTGAGCGTCTTGGCGCGATAGAGGGGATCATCGCTAGCCGGACCCACCTTGGCTCCTGCGCCCGCGTTCGTCGTGGCATTGCGACGCAGCGCATCGGCAGGCTGGAAGGCAATCGCCGCCACCGCTACGATCATGAACATCTTTAGCATTTTTGTTTTGGTTGGCAACCCGCCTCCTCATGCAAAAGCAATCTCACGGGCACAGATATGGCAAGAAGCGTTCTAGTGATGTTCTTTGGTAGCCAAGTGGCCTAAATCTCTTTCGCTGCACGGTAGCGATTCCGGCAGCACCGCCTTGGGGTCGGGATTGAGCAGAGCTACGCGCGGGGTGGTGGTCCATGGCTCCAGAAGCACGTCAGGATCGTCGACTGTGGCTGTCCAGGTCAGGGTGTTTCCATCGCGGTGGAAGCGTTCGATGACATGCATATTTTCGGAGTGAAAGTAGCCCCCAATTTGGTCAAACCAAGTGGAACTATTAAAACCGTAGGAATCAACCACCAGCGTGTCTCCCTCCCAGTGGGCAATCGCTTCTCCGGTGTACGTTCCGTCCAAATCCTGCAAAGGGGTGTGCTGCCGGCCATCGAGAGGGATCATGCGATAGCTCGTTTGAGTCGCAATCAAGCCGCCTTGTCCCGGATAGATGAAGATCAAGTATGTCGGAGCCTGACCAATGAAAGAGGGTATGCCCGCGCGTGGAATGCCGGCAGGCATGCAACTGTTGGCCGGATCTTCCTCATTGGCGTTCTGGTCCAGCTTCTTTACTGTTTCCCAGTACTGAGGTTTGTATACGGGTTTATTCGAGCCCATCCTGCGCATGAGCGCGGCCGCGCGCTCGGCCTGTTCGTCATTCAGTGGGATGGTGGTACCGCGCGGGAACGTCGCAATTCGCGCGCCGCTGGAGACATCCCGCGTAGGGGTTTCATTTTCAATCGCGATGCCGGCGTTGGCCGTTTGATTTGGGACCCCGATCAGATTGTCTCCCAACCCGTTCCAGACCCCAGTCAGATCGGGATGTCCGTCGGATGTCCGCGGCGTCGGGCCGGACGGTGCAACTGGTGTATTGGTTGTACGTGATACTTGCGAAAATTGTTGGGCGACGACGGCTGCTGGAAGCAAGCACACGACTGAAGCCACAGCGATCATGCTGCGACATCGAAAATAACGCGTCATGAAGCTCCTTTCTTTGCCTAATTGCCATTCGGGCCCGTGACGAGCTTAATCACCCGGCCATCGGCGAGCTTCAATTCCTGGAGCCACCCGGTGTTCGAACCATCTTTGGAAGCGAGTCCCGTGACGGTTATTTCGTCCCCTGGTTTCAAGCCACCCCGGTCTTCCCTGCTCATACCAGCCCTGCGAAGGACGCCCGGCGCCGCCAGTTCGAAAGCCCACCTTTGGACCTTGCCATCGGCATCCTTTACGTTCAGAGTTAGGTATGAATGGGGATTAATCCACTCCACCCTGGACACCGTCCCCGTGATCGTAAATGTTTTGTGAACATCGAACTGCGCTTGAACCGAATGGTGCGCTGACGCTGGTCCAGCTAAAGCCAAGCCAAAGATCCACAAGGCACCGCTGGCTAAGCCATTGCCGTTTTTGTGACGCATCATATTGTCTCCCCGACTGTCTTGGCGCGCGAATTGCTGTTTTCGTTGCGAGATAATGGTTTGTTTCCATTCTAACTCTTTGCCTGGACTTCACTCAACGAATATGCCCCAACATCATTTGTGGCAATCGATCCACTTGGGGTTTTGATATTGAAAATGGTGATGGAGGCAGCGTCGCCATTGCTCGTGTAGCCTTTGCCGGTTCAGAAGCGAGAGCTCAGCTACCTATACTTTGCTTTAACTCAGAATTACCAGATAAGCTTCAACGCCAACTGCATCTGTCGCGAGGTTGTCGCCGTGGATGTGATCAGACCGGCGCCGGTAGCAGGAGTGCCATCCGGATTAAAGACGGCATTACAACAGCCCGTACTGCTCACCGGAGCATTGAAATTGGCATGATTGAAAATGTTGAAGACCTCTACTCGGAATTGCACGTTGAACGTTTCAGAGATGCGCGGTACGTGAGTGTTCTTGACCAGGGACATATCGAAATTGACCAACCTTGGCCCGATCACGCTGTTGCGCCCGGCATTGCCGAAGAGGTTTGCACAAGTGCCTGGGAAGCCCGCGCTGAACGGGCTTGTGTTAGTAGGCAACGTCGACACAAACCCAAAAGGTTGGCACTGCGCAGCAATATCGGGAGTCGCAACCGGTAGAGAGAAGCACTGTAAGTTGAGGTAATTGACTCCGCCATGAGCGGGGTTACACCCGGGCACACGGTCGGGGATGGCGAATGCGTCCCCTAGCATACCAAGCGGATCTGGAGAAATGATCGGGGTAAACGGGGTTCCGTTGCTTATTTGGAATATTCCGCCGAGTTCCCATCCCGAAGAAACCCCGCCCACAAAGCCAGGTACGCCTTTGGGGCTCGGGATGTCCCAGGTGTAGCTGGCTATAAGGTTATGGGGCACGTCGAAATCAGAGGGACCGCGCCGAGTAGCCTTATCGAAGAAAAACATAGATGTGAGCCCATTCAGGAACTGATCGCCATCGGTAGAGCCGGAGCTGGTATCTTCGCTTCTGCCATACGTGTACGAGACTTGCGCCTCGAGGCCGTGACTCATCCTCTTTGAAACCTGGAGTTCGAGGGCGTGAAAAATAGAGTCCGAGCTCCAAACAACTTCAGACACGCGGCCAAAGTTGGTATTAAGCTGAGTAGTGGCTATGGGGTTGGCCGGCGTGCCGGTGGGTGAGAAGCCCACGACGCACGTCGGGACGCTTCCGTCTGGGTTGGTGCTTCCGTCTGGTCCGCAGGGCCAGAGATACCCGTGCGCCGTTTTCGCGATGGGAGGCACGATGGAGGAATTGTCCGTAACAAAAAGGTTATGCACACCGCGCGAGCCTACGTACGCAATCATAAGCGTTGTGTTAGGAGCGATCTCACGCTGAATGTTCAGGTTCCACTGCATCACGTAATTGCGCTTGGGATTCTGTTCGATGTAGTAAAGGTGCTGCGCCGACGGGCCTTGGGGGCTGAGCGCGGCTGGGACAGGGAAATCGCCCGGCGCTAAAGATGAGCTATTGAGCGAATTAGAAAATGGATATGCTCCGACTGCCCCGCGTAGGTTTACAGGAAAAATCTGCACGTCGAACAGTCCAACCCCCCCGCGAATGGCGGTCTTGCCATTGCGGAAGGGGTCCCATGAAAAACCGACCCGCGGCTCAAAATTCCGGCGTGAGGGATTCGCGATTACGGGATTGCCCGTAACGATCTGCGATCCGTCCAAACTTCGCAAGGTGGAAATATGACCGTTAGCCTCGATAGGCACGGTCGCCGTCTCATAGCGGAGTCCCGCGTTAATCGTCAGATTGGGGCGCAAGCGGATGTCATCTTGAACGTAGAGACCGAAGAGGGTCTCTCTCGCGTACTTAGCCGTTGGAGCCACATCGGCAATAACCGATAAAGGGTTGTTGATGAGAAAATCCTGAATTGTGTTAAAAATAAAATTTCCACCGCAATTGCCGCAATCGGATTCAGTCATTAGAAGTCGCTCTACGTTGCCGCCGAATTTCAGCGAATGAATCCCCTTCGTGAGAAACAAGTTGTCATAACCTTGGTAAGAGTTCCAAACAAAAAAGGCAGGGGTGTTGGAGCTCAACCCTCCGCTAAGATCCGACACTCCGGCCACGCCCAGGACGCCGCCCGCTGTGTCCCCCGGTAGGGTGGAATATATCCCACTCGTATCCGCCGCCGCCGGATTGATGGCAGTGGCTGACCCGGGCGAAGCTGCATAGATGTGGCTCCAACCAAATCTCGCCGTATTCACCAGGGTGGGGCTGAATAAGTGATTCTCCTCCACCGTCAGGACCCGCCGCCTGGTTTCGTTAGATTGAAGGACGTTATTATACGCATCAGGTTGTAAGAAGGGGGCTTTGTCATACATGAAGGTGCCGGCCAAGCTGTCGTTCGTCGAGAATTTATGGTCAACCCGGATGGTAAAGTAATTTATGGTGTCAATCTGCGACTGCGATGGGCTGTAAGTTGCAGTGTCACCTATGGGACAGTTGGGGGCACAGTCGGGGAGGTGGTAGAGTGGTGGCTTCCCGTTTGCCCCCACGATCCAGGGTAGAACAAGATCGCTCACGCAGACAGCCGCATTAGGATCGCGCAAGTGTGAGTTGGCCTGGCAGGTGCCAGTGAAGGCAGGTAGATTTTGCGTTGGGTTGTTCGGGTCGACTAGGATTCCGAGCCGAGCATTCGGAGAAGGGACCTGGTCCTGCGTGCTTAAGCCTTTCGCTTCGCGCAACCCTTCGTAATCACCGAAGATGAAGGTCTTGTCCTTTATAATCGGCCCTCCGGCCGACACACCGAATTGATTGCGTCGGAACTCAGGAATAGTGGGCCCGTCGAAAGGGTTCCGTGCATCGAAGACGCTGTTGCGCAAAAATTCATAAGCGCTGCCATGAAATTGATTGGTTCCCGAGCGCGTGATGGCGCTGATAACCCCGCCAGATGACCGACCGTACTCCGTTGAATAATTTGAGGTCAGGATGGTGAACTCCGACACCGCATCCGCGCCCAGATTGCCACCGAGGATACTGCCTGGCGCCTGGTTGGAGTAATCGTTTATGCTTACCCCGTTCAGGAGATAATTATTCTGCTGGGGCCGGCCTCCGTCGATCGACATCTCGTCTCCCAGTCCGCGGCCCAGCCGGTCGTGGGTGGTGGTCTGCGCCATATCATGGATGCTGGAGACCCCTGGCTGGAGAGTGGCCAAGTCCGTCCATGAGCGGCCATTCAGCGGCAATTGGGAAATTGTGTTCGAGCTGACCGACCCGTTGATCGTTGACGACGCCAATTCCACGTCGGGCGCCTGCGTGGTGACCTCGACCGTCTGTGAGACGGAGCCCACCTTCATGCTGATGTTCAGGACTTGCTGGGCCCCAACGGTGAGAACGATGCCGTTCTGGATAGCTCTTTGAAAGCCATCGGCCGAGATGGTGGCCTGATAGTTTCCCGGCAGTAGATTCGGAGCATTGTAGATGCCTTCGGCATTGGTCGTCACGGCCGTGGCCACCCCGGTCGCCACATTCATGATGGAAACTGTGGCTTTGGGAATGGCCGCGTGGGATTCGTCGGTAATTGTTCCCGAAAGTGTCGCTCCAACCACTTGCGCATGAGCGGAAACGGACCCGAGAAACCAGACCATCAACGCCATGGCGGGCATGCAGGCGGCGAGCATCTTCTTGGATATACGCACGGACCTCATGATCCTGGTCATCTTGGTGTGTCTCCTTTACAAGCGATGGTACGTCCACTCTCT
>Ga0210400_10005938_pt1 | contig 10311 bp, 8 predicted proteins | sample IncBWH26MmetaG_FD_155456 | JGI IMG/M metagenome (GOLD analysis project Ga0210400, IMG submission 155456) | Forest soil microbial communities from Barre Woods Harvard Forest LTER site, Petersham, Massachusetts, United States - Inc-BW-H-26-M | ecosystem: Environmental > Terrestrial > Soil >... | reverse complement strand
GCACCGCGCCCAGCCGCTCCGGCAATTCCTGAGGCGTTGGCACCTCGTAGGGAATCCGGGTCTCGCGAATCTTTGCCTTGGCGCGCACAATGCGCTGCGCCAGCGTCTGCGGAGTCGTGAGGAAGGCCTTCGCGATCTCCTCGGTAGTCAGCCCGCACACCTCACGCAAGGTGAGCGCAACCCGCGCTTCCGGCGCGAGAGATGGATGGCAGCAGGTAAAAATCAGGCGTAGCCGGTCATCTTCAAGAAAATCTTCATCAAGACTTTGCTCTGGATTGGATCTTTCCGCCGAACTCGATTGCGCTTCGATATAGTGCGCCAGCTCGTCTTGGGAAGCATCAAATCTGGCCCGTCGACGCAGAGTATCAATGGCTTTGAATCGGGCCGTCGAAATCAGCCACGGTCGTGGGTTGCCGGGTACTCCACTCTTCGGCCACAGCCTCAGCGCAGCCGCAAAGGCTTCGTGCATCGCCTCCTCGGCAAGATCAAAATCACCGAGCAAGCGGATCAGAGTCGCCAGGATTCGTCCCGAATCCACGCGATAAAGGGAGTCGAGCAATTCGCGTATCTGGCCACTTGTCTGCTCGGGGGAAGGCTCGGACGTGACGCGCTCGGACATTACGACGACCTTAGCAAACAAAGGGGCACCCGCGCAGCTTTGGGATTTCGCGCGCGCAATTATTTTCCACAGCCCGTTGTGACATCTGACCTTGTGCTCAAAATTAAATCGCGTAATCATGGTCGAGGCCGTGACGGTCAGAAGCGCCACAGGGCGATGCCGCGAACCAAATCGGCACGCCTGTAAGTCTCATGTTTCAAGGATTTTGCTTCCAATCTATTGAGGCCTTGGGATCAACAGGGAGTTTCCCGCTAACCCGATGATTCCAATCACGGGAGATATGGTAGGGGTATCAAGATCCAGTGCGCGCCCGCCGAACGGGCGCCCAATTCCGAGCCTTCCGGGAGAATTATTTTGCGGAGGAATCCACAACCAGAACTGCAAGGCCGAGATCTACTCCGAGCACTGGAAGGGTTGCGCGACACCAAGAGCGAAGATCGTGCCCAAGAGAAAAAGGGGCTATAAGCGATTCGATTTGCGGAGTGACCCAGAGCCGACGACTAACGACCAACGACTAACGACGAACGACCAGCGACTAACGACCAACAGCCGCCGCATGATCCGACATGCGCCGCTTGTTATGCCGCAGTGCCACATTCATATACACGTTGCCGAGAGAGGTTTCGAAGCAGATCACGAGGGCCTCGACGTCTTCGCTGGTCTTGTCGCCTTCAGCGGACGTCAGCAGCACAGGAGGATGTACGCGGAAGTGAAAGCCCTGGTCGTTGAGCGCGCAGACGGCGTTGCCGACCACTTGATTCGCCAGTTCGAAGATGGTCTCTTTGATCAGCCCATCGGATTCGGGTAATTCGGCGCCCGCATAGTGGCTGGCCACGCGCAGCGCGGTTTGCGGCTCGAGGTCGAGGACAATGCGCCCTTCGATGTCGCCGGTAAGCGCCACCATGCCGGCCACACCTTTGCGGCGATAGGCTTCCTCTTCCATCGAGAGGTTGCCGACTTTGGTTGTACCCGACAGTCCCTGCGACAACACGGCATCGGCCGCGTTGATGAAAGGCTGAATCAGATCCATCTTCATGAGACTAGGCCCCCGCGCCGGCGGCAGTCGCAACAGCGCCGTCTTCTCCCATCACGTACTTGATGACCTCGTACAACACTTCCGGCTTCACCGGTTTTTGCACGAAATGGCGAGCCCCGCGCTGCAAGGCAGCCACAATGTTTTCCTGGTATCCGACCGACGAAACCATGACGATGCGAGCCTCGGGATGAGCCTGCACGATCTTCTCGGCAGCCTCAATGCCCTCCATCTGCGGCATGGTGATGTCCATCAGTACAATGTCAGGATGCGTGCGATCGAACTCGCTGATCGCAGTCAGCCCGTCTCCAGCCTCACCCGCCACTTGTCCCCCGAAGGTTTCAATCATGCGAGCCAGGTTCTTGCGTGCGAATACCGAATCATCCACGATCAGGTAGCGCACGGGCTGTCCGTCCTTGCTGCGTTTGACTGCTGCAAACTGCTCCATAGCAACCTCCCCTTCCAATTTCACCACGGCGGTCACCCGCCGGCCAGATGACTCAAGTCACTAGACCCAAGTCAGCAACGTGCCGAGGAACTCTTGTAGAGCACACATTCAAAACCCGGCGCGAGAAGCTTTTCTCGCGCTGCTGTCGCCGCGGCCCTCATTGCGGCCACAAAGCGCCTGCAACGTGGACGAAAGTACATCCAGAGCTATCACGCGCGTGGCATAACCACGGTCGATGGCGGCTTTCGGCATACCATAGACCACGCAGGATTCCTCGCTCTGAGCGATGGTCATGCCTCCAGCCTTCTTGACCGCTCCCAGACCTTCCGCCCCGTCATCGCCCATACCGGTCATCAACACGCCAATGCTTAGCGGTCCAAATTCCTCCGCCACGCTGCGGAACAAAACGTCTACGCTGGGGCGATGCCCATTGACGGGAATATCGTCGTTGAGCACCACAATTTCGCCCATGGGCAACCGCTTTACCGTCATGTGCCGGCTTCCGGGGCAGACCAGCACGCGTCCCGCCTGCAGCACGTCTCCAGACTGCGCTTCTTTCACCCGCAGAGCACTCAACTCGTCGAGCCGGCGCGCAAACATCTCGGTAAATCCTTCCGGCATGTGTTGCACCACGAGAATCGTTCCCGGAAAGTCCGGCGGAAGCTGAGCTAGTAAAAACTCGAGAGCCTGAGGCCCTCCCGTGGAGATCCCGATGGCGACAACCCGGCTGGGCGTGGGCCCAGATTTTGAGGCAGCAACTTTCTCCGGACGCGTTGGCGCGCCCCGCAGAGTTCCGGGCCGCACCACTTTGCAATTGGCGGCGACCTTGATTTTTGCGATCAACTCCCGCGCCGTTTCAGCCATGTGCGCCGAAGCGTCCTGGGGCTTGGTCACGAAATCGAAGGCGCCCAAACCCAGCGCTTTGAAGGTGATCGACGCTCCCTCGGTTGAATGCGAACTGACCACGATTACCGGGAGCGGATTCCGGCGCATGATCTCTTTCAGAGTGTCGATGCCGTTCATGCCCGGCATTTGCAAGTCGAGCGTGATCACGTGGGGCTGCAGTTCTTCGATCTTTTTCAGGCAGAAGTTTCCATCCATCGCGGTGCCCACCACCTCGATGGACCCATCGGTCTCCAGCATCTGCGGAATCAGCTTGCGCATCAATGCGGAATCGTCCACTACCAGCACGCGTACCTTGTTCATGTTCACGCCTGCCCCCCCGCTGAACCGAGGGCCAGCCGGGCGCGATCGGCATGGTTCAGCAACAGTCCGAAGCTGGTGGCACCCGCTTCTTCCGGACGCGAGCGCGAAACGTGCTCCACCACGGCTGGCAAATTCAGGATCAGGACCACTTTCCCGTCTCCCAGAATGGAAGCTCCATTCACCAGATCGGTGACGAACGTCTGGTCGTCCAAAGCCTTGATGACCAATTCTTCTTCTCCTTCCAAAGCGTCGACGATCAGTCCAAATTTCTTTTCACCAACAGTAATCACCAGCACAAAAAGCTTGCTCGATTTACGGTCAACCTGGGCCTCGGCGCGCCGTCCCAGGCGGAGCAAAGGCAGCACTTGATTACGCAACTGCAAAACTTCGTAGTTATCCACCTGGTGGACTTCCGCTTCCGTGGTGCGCGCGATCTGGTTCACCGCATTCAGCGGAATCGCGTACAAGCGTTGCTCCACCCAGAACATCAGCGCCTTGATAATGGCCAGCGTCAGCGGCAGCTTCAGCCGAAAGGTTGTGCCCTGGCCGGGGCGAGTCTCGATATGGATTGTGGCCTTCAACCGGTGCAGTACGCTTTGCACCACATCCATACCGACTCCGCGCCCGGAAACTTCCGTGACTTCCTCGGCCGTACTGAATCCCGGTTTGAAGATCAGTTCCAGAGTCTCGGCTTCACTCATCCGCGCTGCCTCTTCAGGCTTGACGATTCCCAACTCGATCGCTTTGGAACGGATTTTTTGCGCATCGATGCCGCGTCCGTCGTCGCCGATCTCAACTACCACCTGATTGCCCTGATGAAAAGCGTTCAGCCGTATCTTTCCCCGCGGCGGCTTGCCCAGACTTCGGCGCTGCTCCGCGGGTTCAATGCCGTGGCTGACGGCGTTCCTCACGAGATGGGTGAGCGGTTCGGCGATGGCGTCGAGGATGCCTTTGTCGAGGTCGGTCTCCTGGCCGCTAAGTTCCAGGTCCACTTCGCGGCCACACTGCCGTGCCACATCGCGCACGATGCGCGGAAAACGCCGGAAGAGCTGGTCAACTGGCACCATTCGGATTTTCATGACGGAGCGCTGCAAGTCGTTCAACACGCGCGACTGGAAGGCCATGGCGTCGGCAAACTTGCCGCGCAACAATTCCTTGGGATAGCGCTTGCCAAATTCATTCAGAGCCTGCTGCAGCATCGATTTACCAATGATGAGTTCTCCGACGAGGTTGAGGACGCTGTCGATTCTTCCTGCTTCCACCCGCAAGATGTTCTCCGCCGTTGGCTGCAGCGGAATTTCCGGAGCCACGGTTTGATTCTCCAGAGATGCGAGTTTAACCCCAGCGCCAGTTGCCAGAGATCCGCTTGCCGGAGACTGCGCTGCGGAAATTTGCTCTGCATCAATCTGGCCCGCGAAAACATCGGCAACTGGAATACCACTCGCCGTCTTCATTGCCGGTGCAATCGGCTCCGTAGTCCCAGTGGCCTTGGCTGCGGCTTTGGCCGTGCTGGCGGCGGCGATCAGAGTTATGGTCACATCCGCCGCGATCGTGGGAATGCGGCTCTTGGCGATAATTTGCGGTTCCGACTGCGAACTGGCGAACAGGAATTCCACTTGCTTGGTGGCGGCGGGCGATTTCGCATCTGGCCGTACTCTAAGCACCTGACCGATGCTACTGATGGCGTTCTGGATCAACTGCCGCGCCGCAATGGGCATGGTGCAGTGCGGATCGATTTTCACTACAACGTCATACAAGGCAAAGCCGGCGGCCTGCGCCTGGGCGATGGAAGTCTTTTCCGCATCGGTCCAGTCCGTGCCGGACTTCGGAGTGGGTTCGCTGGTTTTTTTCTTGCGCCGTAATTTTCTTGTCGCTGGTGCGGACGTCAGTTCCTTGATTCTCTGGCGCAGGGTGTCGGTACCCGGCATCGGGTGTCCGTCGTGGTAAGACGCCAGCATGGCGGCAAAAACATCCGCGGCCGCAAATGCAATCTCCGGCAACGCTCCGTGCGCCGCGGCGGTCTCCATGGAAAGCGCATCCTCGAACTGGTGTGCCAGTTCGCTCAACTCGCGCAGGCCGCAGGCTGCCGAGTCGCCTTTCAGCGTATGCACGGTGCGGCGGATGGAACGCACAATCTCCTCGTCGCCGGGATGGTTCTCCAGCTTCAGAGATTCTTCGTTCAGCGCCTGCAGGAGTTCTTGCGAAGTTTCGAAGAACAACTCTCGCAATTCCGCTCCGCGCTCGTCCGGTGAATCCGTCATTCCCGCACCTCAAGACGCTGATAAGCGGTTCCACTGTCGCGGTGTACCATCTGGAATTTATCGGTCAGGCCCAGCAGGCTTTCCGCGTGGCCCACGAACAGATAGCCCCCGGGGTTCAGACAGCGATAGAATTTTTCGATCAGGCGCTTTTGTTCGGCCTCGTCAAAATACATCATCACATTGCGGCAGAAGATCACGTCGTTGCGCTGCGGAAGGTACTCGGTTTTCAAATTATGAAAATCGAAGTGGACCATTTCCTTCAGCGCCTTCTTGATCGCGTACCGTTCGCCCACCTTGTCGAAGTAGCGCAGGCGGAAACCGTAATCGACGGTGCTCATCTGGTGCTCGTTGTAGGCGCCTTCCTGTCCGGTGCGCAGCACGGAGTAACTAATGTCGCTGGCCAGGATTTCCACGCGCCACGGCGGCGGAATCAGCGGTTTGGGCAGAGCCATTTCCACGGGCAGCGGATTGCGCAGGTAGTAATAGGCCAGCGAGTCGACCGACATCATGGCCAGGGTGTAAGCCTCTTGCCCCGTCGAACAGCCCGCGCTCCAAATGCGGATTGAGTACTCCCGGTGCCCCTGTTTCCGTTTGAGCATTTCCTCCAGGATGTGTTTCTGGAAGAGGTCCAGCTGTGCCTTGTGGCGAAAGAAACTGGTTTCGTTGACGGTGAGATTCTCCACCAGTTTGGCCAGTTCGGCCTTGCCGTCCTGGCTGATGAGCAGACGGTAGTAAGCATAGAAGGAATCAGCTTTGCAGTCCTTCAGCCGTTTCAGCAGACGATCTTGCAGGAAGTGGGTGCGGCGCTCGTCGAAGTGCATGCCGCATTCCTGATACACCAGGGTTTGCAGAAGACGAAGTTCCGCGTCCGTCAAGATGGGAGCCGGTGCCGCTCCAAATGCGCTCATGCTTTCTCTTGTCCTGTTCGCCCGCGGCTCACTCTGCCTCCATCGGGCTTCCCATCTGAATCACTTGGCCACCGCCGCGCGCGCTTCCGCAGGCACGGATTTGCCTTCGCCGGCGCCTTTGGTCTGCAGCAAACTGGCCGGAGCCAGCAGCTTACTCATGTCCAGCAACACGATCAGGCGGCCACGAACTTTCCCCAATCCAGTCACGCAATTCAATCCGCCCTCCTGGAAAGCCGCAGGCGGCGCTTCCACGTCTTCGCTGGGAATCTTTACCACCTCGGAAGCCGAGTCCACAATCAATCCCGCCAGCCTTCCCGAGTGCTCGACTACCAAAATGCGATTTCCTTTTTTCAGCGTCACCTGCTTTACGCCAAAACGTTTGCGCAAGTCCATGACTGAGACGATCTTGCCCCGAAGGTTAATCACGCCTTCCAGGTACTCCGGAGCATCGGGGACGGCCGTAATCTCTGGTACCCGCACGATTTCATGCAACGAAGTGATGGGCACGCCATAGGTCTCGCGCCCGATCTGGAAACCCACGATATGGAGTTCGCGACTCATCGATGGTCCCTGCGTCTCCTAATGACGATCCTAGAAATGAGATCCCGCCGTCGCCCGGCGTGCGTTGGGCTGCTTCTCTTCCGACGCCACTTTCCGTGACCCCGACTCGTCGAGCGTGAAGCGGTCCATGAAGTCGAGCAGGCCGCGCGACATCTTCGACATCTGCTCGGCCGAAGCCGCCAGTTCGGTGGACCCGGAGGTCGATTGCTGCACCAGTTCGCGCATCCGCTCCATGGCCTTGACTACGGCCTGCGCTCCGGAGGCTTGCTCCTCCACCGCGGAGTTGATTTCGTGCGTGATTTCGTTCAGCCGGGTAGTGGCCCGTGCGATTTGGGACGAGCCATGGGACTGTTCATTGGTGGCCGCGCCAATCTCCTGGGCAAACTTGTAGACTTCGGTGACTACATTCGAAATCTTGCGCAGCGCCCCGTTCAATTCTCCGCCCAGATCCAGGCCTTCGTTCACAATACCGGTGGAACGTTCCATGTTCTCCACCGCTTTGCGCGCTTCTTTTTGAATGCTCTGGATGAGTTCGGAAATTTCCTTGGTGGATTGCGCCGACTTCTCCGCCAGCTTGCGTACTTCGTCGGCCACGACCGCGAAGCCCAAGCCGTGCTCTCCGGCGCGCGCCGCCTCGATGGCCGCGTTGAGCGCCAATAGGTTGGTTTGTTCGGCCAGATCGTCGATGACTTCGATGATCTTTCCGATATCGTCGGCTCGCTGTCCCAGCGCCCCGATGATTTCTCCCGAACTGGTAATGGTTGCGTTGATGCGGTTCAGGCCGTCGGTGGCCTTCTCCATGGTGGTGATGCCGCTGTGCACTTCTTCGCGAGAGCGGTTCGAAATATCGAGCAACACCTTGGCGGTATCGGCCACGCGCTGGATCGAAGCCACCATCTGATCGATGGACGCAGAAGTCTCGCTCACGCTGGAAGCCTGCACCTGCGTGCTCTTCACCATGTTCTGCACGTTCACGCTCATCTCGTGCATGGTGCTGGTGACTTCGTCGATGGCCGAGGAGGCCTGCAGGCCGATCTTCGCCGAATCGTCGGATGCATTGGCGACTTGCCCGGACGCGCTGGCTACCTGGGACGAAGCGTCGCGCACGCTGCGCACCAAGCGTCCCAAGCCTTCTCCCATGCGCGCGAAAGCGTTGCCCAGCGTGTCGTGCGGAGAGCGCGGCTTTACCTCTACCCTAAGATCTCCTCCCGCGATGGATTCGGAGACTCCCGCCATTTCTTTTAGATAAACGACCATCTTGGCGAAGGTCCGCGCCAGTTCTCCAATTTCGTCCTGACGGGTTACGTCGATGTTGTGTTCCAAGTCCCCGGTGTCGCCAATCTGCCTCGACACGACCATCAGATTCGTCAACGGTCCCGTGATCGACTTGGCAGTGGTAAACGCGATTACCACACCCAATCCGAGAGCCAGCAAAGTGCTGACGATGGCGGCCATAACCGTCCAGGTGCCTGCCGTTTCATCGGACTTGCGGCGGGCTTCCAGCAGTTTGCGGTTTTCCCCGTCGGCCGCATCCAAAGCGTCGGTTGAATTCTTCACCCACGAAGAAGCATCCTTCTGAAGGTAGTAGATTTGCAATTCCGCGACGGTCGCATTGCCGGAATCCACGTCTTTGCGTTTTTCGATGAGCGGCAGAGCGAACTCTTTGCTCCAGGATTGCTCCAGTTGTTCCACCTTGGTCAAAGACGAGCGCTCGGTTTCCGAATTAGCCAGCGACTTGCCCTGCCCTAATTTCTCGCTGAGAGTGCGCAGACCTTCATTCATCCGTTCTACTTCCCGGCTGTCGCCGCTGAGCAGGTAGTTGCTCAGGTAGAGGCGGTTCTGCATCATCTGGAAGCGCACGGCGTCGGTGGCGTCGACTAACTCGAGCGAGGATGTGGCCGCGGCCTTCGCGGCGTGCTCCCGTTGTACGGCGAGCAGGTTGACCAGAAACAGCACCACCACCATGCTGAGGATGATTCCGAAATTTACGTAAAGCTTCTTGCCGATCGTCATGCCGTTTCCTCCCGGCAGCTTCTGTGCCCGCCGCTCTACTGATGAGGTTCGAACTTGAAATCCACCACGCCTGAACTCTCCATCGTCGCCGGTTCAAAGCGCCATTTCTTGACCGCATCCATGGCCGCGCTCGCCAGCACCGGATGTCCGCCCACAACTTTTGCGTCTTTCACAGAGCCGTTTGGGGCCACCACCACTTGTACCTTTACGGTCCCACTGATGTTCATCTTGCGAGCCAGTTCGGGATACACGGGCTGCACTTTAGTCTTGACCCGGCGTGAGATTTCGCTTCCCGGATCCTGAGCTCGAACACACAACGTCCCAGTCCCAGCCATCATCACTATGATTGCCAGCATCGCGGCTGTTCCTCGCAAAGACACAGTTCCTCCTCGGCAATAATCTGGTAATCCCTTGGGGAGCAACGGCGGGGCCACGCGGTCGGTTTGGAAAAAACCAAAGTCACCGTCCGTATGAGGCTGTAAAGACAAGACTTAACGTTGGCCGTCTGGGTTTCAAGTCGCCCCCGTCCGGCATTAGTCCCGTCTCATCTTCATCGTTGCGCGCATCGATTCTCAAATTGAGAGATCTGCCTCCTCAATTCTCGGGATTTCACACTTAGGCACCCCATCCCTCCATTGCACTTGACTCAAATTGAGATAAAGGAATAGTTTTCCATTAGTTTCAATAACTTGTGAGAATGACAAAAAACCTCGATCAGCCACCGGTGACACTCTGAACTTGGCAGGAGGCAATTCGACACCATCGCCAGGGGCTCCGGTACCGAACGCCACTGATGATGCTTTCCAGAAGTTGCTTCTCCGTATTGCTGCCAAGGCTGCGGAACGCCCCGATCCGGCATCGCTGATTCAACTCTTTTGCCGGGCTACCCGCGAATTTTTTCAGTGCAGCGGAGCCTATTTCTGGAGACGCCATGCCGGCGACGAACTCGTTGGAGAACAAGCCGATGGCAAGCTCGCCGAGCGCTTCATCGGACTCCGCCTGCTTCCCCAACAGACCACTGTTACCGCCGAAGCTGTCCGTTCCCGCCGTACCACCGTCGCCAATCACGTGCGGTCCGTGGCGGTCCCTGCGCTGCAAGAGTTCGGGGGCCTCTCCCTCATGGCTGCTCCTTTAGTGGTCTTCGATGAAGTCATCGGCGCGGCGACCTTTCTACATGATTCCGAGGAAGAGTTTTTTAATGAAGACATGGCGGCGAAAGCCACCATTCTTGCCGGACAACTGGGTAGCCTGCTCGAAGCGAC
>Ga0210400_10005937_pt1 | contig 10312 bp, 10 predicted proteins | sample IncBWH26MmetaG_FD_155456 | JGI IMG/M metagenome (GOLD analysis project Ga0210400, IMG submission 155456) | Forest soil microbial communities from Barre Woods Harvard Forest LTER site, Petersham, Massachusetts, United States - Inc-BW-H-26-M | ecosystem: Environmental > Terrestrial > Soil >... | reverse complement strand
ACCCACTGGATCGCCTCCTATCGGTGGGTGAACGGTCCGGCATTGACTCCCGTGGATATGTTCAACGCCTCGCCGGGACAGAGCGATCCCTATCTGAATCTTTTTGTCCGCCAGCACATTCCAACTCTGGGCTTCCTACCAGCCCACATGGAAGCCCTTATCGACCTGCGCAACCTACTGGCGCAAGGTTATGTGCCGGTCGTGGGCCAGGACGGCCAGACCGTGTATTTGGTCCAGGCTGCCCGCTCCATCCGCGGTGGAGTGACGATTACGTTCTAGATGAATCATGAAGGCGTGTAAATCACTTAGGATCAGTAAATTCGATCCTACTGATCACAAGTCCCGGTGAGAACGCCTCCGCGTATCCCGATTTCCATAGACCTCCAGGAAAAGTATCCGTCATATCGTATTTACTTTGGTTCACCCTCGATTAAATCGTTGAAAAATCTAGGCAGTAGGGGATACTGGTCTTTGGCTAGAAACATGCCATCACGAGTGGTTAAGCATTCGCAAGGTTGAAGTGTTTCTAAATGAACTTGGAGGGTTTAGATGCGACGCATAGGGGCTGCAGTTGTCGTAATTCTACTGGTAGCGGTTGCGGGTTATAGCCAAACCTTCCGAGGTGCGATCAACGGGACGGTCACGGATCCGTCGGGAGCGGTTGTGGCCAACGCGGACGTGAAAGCGACCAACGTCGCCACCGATATTACGATCACGGCGACTACCACAAGCGACGGGGCGTTCAGCTTCCAGGATCTGCCGTTGGGAACCTATAAGATCTCGGTAACTGCCTCTGGCTTTAAGTCGCTTGCCGTGGACAACGTCACGGTTACGGCAGGAAGTGCTTATACCCTTCCCGTAAAACTATCCCCCGGATCGGCAGGGACAACAGTCGTAGAGGTTTCCGCCGCCGCACTGACTCTCGATACCACGACCGCGGCGCAAGATAACATCCTGCCCACCGAATCCGTGCAGAACGTGCCCATGAACGGGCGTGACTTCACGCAATTCGCCGCAGTTCAGCCCGGCTACGGCGGCTATTCCGTCGGGGGTTTCGGTTCGCTGAACGGCACTCGCGCCAACCAGATGAACTGGCAGATTGACGGCGTGGACAACAACGACTTCTGGCACAACATTCCCGCCGTAAATCAGGGCGGCGTGTCCGGTATTGCCGGCGTGATTATGCCGCTCGACGCCATCGACGAGTTCTCGGCTCAGACCGCATCCAACGCCGAAGGCGGACGCAACGCCGGCGGCATCGTCAACGTCGTTTTGAAGTCCGGCACCAACCAGCTTCACGGCTCCGCCTACTACTTCAACCGCAACACCGTATTCGGCGCGGCTACACCGTTCTTCAATCCCAGTACGCTCCCGCCGGGTGTGCCCCACAGCAAGCCGCCACTGCGTAACGAGAACTACGGGTTCTCGCTCGGTGGACCAATCTTCAAGGATAAGACTTTCTGGTTCCTGTCTTTTGAAAAGCAGAAGTACACGATTGGTCTTTCCGGCTTGAACACTGAGCCGTCGCAGGCGTATGTGGCCGACGCACTGGCTCTGGTCAATGCCCCGGTCAACAACTCCTCCGAAAGCCCGATCTCAGCGCAGATGGTAGCTAACTTCTGGCCAAGTTACATCAACAATCTACCGGCGCAGCCGTCCAATTATTTCGCCACCAACCCTTCGATTGGCTACAGCTACAACGGGGTCATCAAATTCGACCACAACTTCAATGAGAAGAATCATTTCTCCATCCGCTGGTTCGGTGGTCAGGGCGACCAGATCGCACCGCTCGGAGGCAGCGCGGCCCTTGCGACCGCAAGTTCCAATCTGTCGTACTACTTCGAGAAGGCGCCGATTCACGTCTACAACTACGCCGTGACCTTCAATTCCGTCATCAGTCCCAAGATGACCAACCAGGTTTTGTTCGGCGTGAACTACTTTAACCAGATATTCAACGACGCCAATCACAGCTTCGATACTTCTTCCTACGGCCTCGATCTGAGCCCCTCTGCACTCATTAACGGCAAACCGATTCTGGGTGCTCCAAATATTGCGATCAGCGGCTTTGAGCAGGTCGGCATCACGCCTCCGGAAGGCCGCAACGACATCACCGGCATGCTGGCCGACATTGTCTCCTACAACGTGGGTAAGCACCAGTTTCGCTTCGGCGGCGAATTCCGCCAGGGGCATGTGGACGAGTTCTATTACCGCCACTCTCTAGGCAAGTTCGTGTTTGACGGCTCGCAAGGGCCCTGGGCGGCGTATTGCACGACGAATCCAGGCGCCACTGGTTGCACGAATGCATTAGGCGCCGCGGATCCAAACATCTTCGCTCTCGCCGACTTTCTTGCGGGATACGTTCAGTCAGGCGGCATCGCCGTTGGCGACGCGGAACGAAAAGTCATCGTCAACGGAATCGATTTCTTCGGCCAGGACGCGTGGCAGGTCACGCGCAAGCTGAATGTCAACTGGGGTCTGCGCTGGGACTACTTTGGTCCTCTGCACAGCAGCAGCGGCAACGACTTGGCTGTCTTTAACTTGAATAAAGGCACGACCGGAGTTGGCCAGATCTTCCCGCCGGACAAGAACAACTTCGCTCCTCGAGTGGGATTCGCCTATCAGCCCATGGAAAGAACTGATCTGGTGGTTCGCGGTAGCATTGGCGTGTTCTATGACCAGATCAACATGAATCCTTTCCTCGACTTCCGTCCGCCAAACAATGCCGACGGGCTCGAGGACAACCCGGCTGGCCCGCATGCGGTTTCTACCTACAGCATGGGACCAAATCTCGCAGGCTCTAACGGTAATCCTGCTAACTGCGCCCTTGTAGGCGGAGTGACCGAGTGCGGCTTTACTTGGCAGCCGAGTACCCCGATCTTCCCCGCGGTCTCAACCTGCACAACGGGTAACGTTGCCACCGATCCCAACTGCGGTAACTCAAAGTTCGACGTATTCTCCGTTAACCAGAACTTCCGTACCCCCTATTTCTTCCAGTACAACCTCAATGTTCAGAAGAGTTTCGGGAACGGGATGGCGGTCTGGCAGGTAGGCTACGTGGGCAGCGAAGGCCGCAAGCTTTCTGTCATGCTGAACATCAATCAGTTCGGCCAACTCGCCGCGCAATTCCCCAACTATGGCGGCGTCAACCAGCTCAACAGCATCGGCACGTCCAACTACAACGCGTTCCAGAGCACGTTACGGTTGAGAGCCTGGCACGGGCTGAGTTCCTCGATCGCCTATACCTGGGCGCATGCGCTGGACGAGATCTCCGCCTACCGCGGCGCGATACCCTTCGACAGCACGAACCTGAAGGCCGAGTACGGGAATGGCGACTTCGATACCCGCCACAACTTCTCGGCCACTCTAACGTGGGATATCCCCGGATCGGCGCACGGCCCGAGGTGGTTGACACATGGCTGGGCTGTCAACAGCTTGATGACCTTCCACGGCGGCCAACCGCTCGACCAGATTCGCACTGGCCTTGACATCATCGGCGACCCGTTCGCCGGCATCTCGCATAGTTTTGTGAAAACAGCCACTTTCACGGGTGCGCATTGGATTAATCCGGCTGCGTTCTGTGTCAATGACGTGACAGCCGGCGGGCTTGGACTGGGCACCTGTCCGAACGGTGGATCTGGTATTTTCGGTGGCGACTCGCGGAGGAACCAGATTTACGGTCCTAAGTTCTCCGATGTCGATGTGTCCGTTTTCAAGACTATTCCGATCACCGAGCGCGTGAAGGCTCAGTTCCGCGTCGAGTTATTCAACCTCTTCAACCACATTAACCTGGCTTCGGGTGTGGGCGCTGCCAGCCCGGGCAGCCCCAACATTACCGATACCATTGGCGACTTCAACGGAGCCCCTGGCATCGGGCCCGGCGAAGCCTTCAACATGCAGCTAGGATTGAAGATCCTTTTCTAACTGCATCTCGTTCCTCGGCCCCTGCCGTTCGCGGCAGGGGCTTTTGTTTGGTAGGCGTCGCGCACAAGAGTATCCCGCCCGACAACAGCCCTCCCGGCCGTCGTATGACTTCCGTCACTAGGTAACCTCAATCCGCCGATGTTACGCTGCTCTCATTATTCCTCCCTCAAAGCGTCTGTTTCGGAGACCTTGATGCGTCGCTCCATGTGCGCTGTTCTCTTTCTTAGCGTGTGCCTTGCCACGCCTGTCTGTGCCCATGCCCACCACGTCAAGCAAGCTTCCACGGCTTCGATGCCGGTGACGACCTCATCCGCGCAAGCTCGTGAGCTGTACGAGAAGGGCATGCAGGATTACGAGAACCTCTACCTGGAGCGCTGCAACGACGACTGGCGCGCGGCCGTGAAGGCCGATCCCAACCTGGCCGTGGCCTGGGCCTGGATTGCCTTCAACAGCAGCAATCCCGAGGAAGTGAGCGCCGCCCGCGCCAAGACCAAGGCGCTCGTGCCCAAGCTGACTACAGGAGAGCAGTTGATGGTCGGGTGGATTATCAAGGTGCAGGAAGGTGACTACATCGAAGGCATCTCGCTCATGAACGATATGCTGGAGATGTATCCCAAAGACAAGCATCTGCTCTACCTCGCCGGCAACTGGCTGATGGGAGAAAACGGTGACGAGCAGGCCCTGAGAATCATGGAAAAGGCGCTGGCCATCGATAAGAAGTTTCCACCCGCGCTGAACGATCTCGCCTACCTTTATGCCCGAAACCGCGAATTTGCCAAGGCCTTTGCGGACATGGATCGCTACGTCGCGCTGCTGCCCAAGGAACCGAACCCCCAGGACTCCTACGGCGAATTGCTGCGCATGGCAGGAAACTTTGAGGGATCGCTGCAGCACTACCGGGCCGCATTGAAGCTCGATCCGGACTTCGTCACTTCCCAAGTCGGTCTGGGAGACACCTATGCGCTAATGGGCAACCAGGAGCAGGCGCGGATTGAGTACGACAAGGCGATCCGCTATGCCCACAATGAGGCGGACCGGCTCGCCTACGGCATGCAGAACGCGATGACCTGGGTGCGCGACGGCAAGTTCGCCGAGGCGGACAAGTTATTCCACGAGATTGCCCAGACGGCCCACGCCAAAGAACAGGACTTACAAGAAGCGCAGGCCTACCGGCACCTGGCCGAGTATCAGACAGAAGATAACGCGGCGTTGAAATATCTGCAGGACGCCGAGGAGTCGCTGGGACATCGCACCACGATTTCCAAGGGCGACAAAGATGAGGAACTGTCCCGCATTCTCCGCCATCGCACCGTGCGTGCCGCGCATGCCGGCAACCGGGAATTGGCCGACAAGTCTCTGAAGCAACTTGAAGCCATGGCGGCGGGTAGCCGCAACCGTGTCATCCAGAGTTCCTACAATGGCGCCGCCGGAACCCTGCTCATGGATCAGGCGAACATGGATCAGGCGAACATGGGTCAGGCGAACATGGGTCAGGCGAACATGGATCAGAAGGACAAGGATCAGAAGAAGCTCGACGAAGCCATCGCTTATCTGGAAGAAGACCGGGACAATCCTTTCACCATGGAACTTCTGGTGCAGGCCTACTACCAGACCAATCAGTCCGACAAGCTGTCCCAGGCTGAGGCCCGGCTGCGAGGCACCAATGTTCCCACCATGGAGCAAGCGCTCGTGGTGCCGGCCGCACGTCTGCGCCGCCCGCAAATCTAGGCAACTTGTAACTTATCCTTGCGGAGTTGGTCTATACTGTCGAACGCCAGCGGGAATCCACAAACCGCTCCGCTGGCGGTGGCTCGTGATTGCAGGTCCTGGGTCCCGGTTAGCATTGGGTTTGATATTAATGGCTTCTAAGATTGATCGCCGTTCCCGCCAAAGAGTCGTTGCTAAGCTACCGGTGCGTGTCCGAAGCGCGGCCGCGAATGTGGAGTTGAGCGCCCAGACTCGCGACGTGAGCACGAATGGCGTATTCCTCTATACCAAGTCCCACATGACGGAGGGTTCGGACGTGGAATTAGTCCTCATCCTGCCTCCCGAGCTGACCTCCGGGGAGAAGTGCTGGGTATGCTGCCATGCCAAGGTATTGCGTGTGGAGCAGGGCCCCGGCAAGGACTTCGGGGTCGCGGCCGAGATCCGGAGGATGGATATACTGCCGGAGATTCCCGCCTAGTCTTTCCGTGGCACCAATTTCGTTGCAATCGCCTCTGCGCGGTTGCCGAGCCTGCCCACTCGCCACGACTCTGGCACTTTCGAATTTACCCATGGTCAGGCAAGAAGCGCCTGGGCCGGAGGGCCGTCGTCGAAATGTTTGAGAAAGTGCTTCCCCTCGCACCGACCTTGGTGCAATAATAGCGGCCCAAGAATTGCTCTGGCCAAACTCAGATACTCAGGTGGCCTAGTATGTGGATTGAGAAACTCTCAGACGGTGTGGTGCAGGTGCAGACCCCTATCGGGCCGCGTTATTTGATGCCCTCGTTTCTTCAGCGCGTATATTTTCTCTGGATGTTCCGGCACTTCCCCATTCTTCCTCACGCCGTGCTCAGCACCGGACAACAGCGGATGGTTGATCGCTTGTGTTCCGAGCAGAGGTTCGTCTCCATGGCTTACGCCGATGGAATGGACGACGCTCCGGTCATCGGCACAGTGGAGAGGCGACCGAAGACGGGGCTGGATTCTCTACCGCCGCGCCGCCCGGTGGTCAGCGAAAGTTCCGGCGGTCTGGCTGCGGAAGTGCGGCAGCGTTCCTAACGACTGCTTCATCCGCGTCGGAAACCGGCGCGGGGCGAGCTTTCAACACCACTCCTTCGTCCGTCGGTTGCGCCTTTACGCCGCCCTCGCCTGCGCGATGACCGCACGTGCGAGGAAATGCTACAATCACAAATTGTCCCGCCGGTAAGATTCCCCACCGTGGGCGCGTAGCTCAATTGGCAGAGCAACTGACTCTTAATCAGTAGGTTGGAGGTTCGATTCCTCCCGCGCTCACCATCTTCAAGGCGTTACCGGGGTTGCGGTTTTGGGTGCGCGTGAAGTGTGCCGTAACTCAATCCGGGTGCGCACGACGATAGGCCGCGTCTTCGCGGAGCGCTGCAGCCGCGGCTCAACTGCACGCGAAATCCACATGTGCAAGATATGTTAATCGCATATTTTGCACATCCTTCGTTAGGGTGGGGCGGTTGAATTATTCAGACTCAGTATTCTTGGCTCTTGGGTGATCTGCGCAAAGATGCAACGCGAACTCTTTGTCGCGCTGCAACTCGTAGTTCCGCATCATTTCATCGAAAGATGTGCCGGAGGGCGATCCAGAAGGCTTGAACCGCCAGCCACATTCGGAGCAACCAAAACCCCGAAAACGCTGTTGCTCAATCCACACCAGGTTCCGGCTCATGGCCTCCTATGTCGCGGCGAAGGGCAGAGTCTACATGGGCCAAGCCGAATGGTCTGTCGGGCATCCTACATACCTGAAGGATTCTTGTTCGGGCGCACGCGGGGTTTCGGGGCCTCGTTGACGTAGCGGGATCGCTTAGTGGGTTTTTCCCTGGCCACGTCGGATGGCGCTCCAATGGCCTGCTCTGCCATCCGAAGCGCGCTCTGCGTCACATCGCCTTCCTTGAATGTGCGCTATTGCTCAGACTCAGCTTTAAATCCAAGGTAACTTTGCTGAGTCATGTGAAGGGAGTCCCCTGACCCCGCACCTTGGAGATGGAGATTGGCTATCCATTGCAGAACGGGCCAGTAAGGAATAAAGACATGAAGCATGCGAACCTGACGATCCTGATTGAGAAGTTGTTCAAATTAGACGGTGAGCGTAGAGAGACGTCTCAGTTAACACCGACTTCCGGCGAATGAGCCCGGATCCTTTCTCCTGATTAGGCGCAGCAAAACACCACCCACATCAGAACGAGAAGAGCAGGGTTCCTGCAATCTGGAGAGGGTTTCGGGTGTGATTCTAGTTCTTAAGGATGGTTCATGGAAAGCAAAGGCCTCCAAGTCGTGCAGTCTGGCGAGCGGACGAATACCGAAGGGAAACCAGTCAGTAACATAATCCTTCTATCCGTCTCCGAGAGCGACTACAGCTCAGTTCGTCCTCATCTCGAATACGTTAGCTTGCCAAACCATCTAGTCCTTCACGAAGGCGGTGGAAAGCTGGAATTTGCTTATTTCCCGAATCGAGGTTTGATTTCTCTTGTAGTCGTAATGAAAGATGGAAGGACCGCTGAAGCCGGAATAGTTGGCAATGAGGGCTTCGTAGGAACACCGGCGGCGGTCGGCCTGAGCGTGAGCCCGCTACAAGCGGTGGTACAGATCACCGGGGATGGGTTTCGAGTGCAAGTCGAGGTTTTGCAAAACACTCTGGAATCCACTCCGCACCTGCAACTGTTGCTGAGCCGCTATGCAGTCGTGCAAGGAATGCAGGTGGCACAGACAGCCGCGTGTAATCGCCTTCACGATATTAAGCAGCGCCTTGCGCGCTGGTTGCTAATGACTCAGGACAGAGTCGATTCAGAGTCGCTGGCCATCACCCATGATTTTCTCGCAACAATGCTGGGGACAGATAGGCCTAGCGTGAGCCAGGCGGCTGGTGTTCTGCAGAAAGACAAGCTGATCGAGTATACCCGTGGTGCAGTGAAGATCGTGAACCGCAATAAACTTGAAGACTCCGCCTGTGAGTGCTACGGAATCACCCAACAGTATAATGGCCAACTGGGCTTGAAGTAGTCCGCAAAGCTGCTCTTGCGTGGCGGAACAGGCTATCCGGTTGCTCTCGTATTCTGGGAAGGATCGGCGCGCCAAACGTACAGGAATTTCTCGTCGCTCGAAGTTACCACGGGAATATTTTTCTCTCGCGTAACCCGGTTCAGAGCGGAGCGCAGATTCTGCATCTTCTCGCCGTTCAGGCTGCTCAACGGGATCTTGATGGCCTGCTTGGCGTGCAGCTTTGAGAGGTCGGCAAGAATGTCCGCAACCGCTTTGCGATGTTTTCCTTTGCGACCCTTCGGAACGTCAGACTGATTCACCGCCGAATAGTGAGTACCGTGTCCGTTGCGTTCCATCGGTGGCTCTCCTTGCTCTTGGAAATCGTATCCGTATGGGCGAAATCCTACAACTAAAAATCGTATGCTGCAACTAAAAATCTATACGAGACGTGACGATTCGCAGTCCGCGTTGTCTAACGCTAATATTGTCAATAAGATACGCTACCTGCATTGCACTGAATTCTACTAAGAGTTCACCCGTACGATCGTCGCCGCGCTAACATGGTTGACGGTATGGGTGGCTGAGACGCTCGGCGAGTAAGCGAGGCTGTAGCGATCGTCCTGGCGCTCTCGAGGGGGCACCCATCCTTGACTCCCGTGACAGCGGCCAAAAACAAGCACGATTTCGATCCGCATGTATTCCTCGCAACCATTGGCGAGAGCAGGAAATTTGTGCTGTTCCCGAAGAAACAAACTATCTTCACGCAAGGGGACTCTGCCGATGCTGTGTTTTATGTCCAGACGGGCAAGGTGAAACTCTCCGTGGTCTCGAAGACGGGCAAGGAAGCAACCATCGGAATATTGGGTGAGGGAGATTTTTTCGGCGAAGGCTCACTTGCCGGCCAGGCGCTCCGCATGGGCTCTGCAATCGCAATGACGGACTGCGCGGTTCTGCGAATCGACAAGAAAGCCATGATGGAAGCGCTTCATCGCGAACACGAAGTTTCCGACATGTTCGTCGCCTATTTGTTGGCGCGGAACATCCGTTACGAAGAAGATCTCGTCGATCAACTCTTCAATTCGAGCGAAAAGAGGCTTGCCCGGATTCTTTTGCTGCTGGCTCATTTCGGCAAGGAAGGCAAACCCGAGACCGTGGTCCCCAAGATCAGTCAGGAGATGCTGGCGGAAATGATCGGGACCACTCGCTCGCGAGTCAGCTTCTTCATGAACCGCTTCAGAAAATTGGGATTTATCCACTACAACGGCGGGCTGCAGGTCCATAGCTCGCTGCTCAATGTAGTTCTGCACGACTAGAAATTTCCAGCCTCGCAACACACCATATCGCCCGGCGTTTCTCGCTCAAAAATAAAACTGGGCATCCGTTGAAGTCGGGATGCCCAAAGCATTCAATCCCAGTCTGCAGGTCGGCTTATTGCGACGGCTTCTCGTTTTGTTTTGGTTTTTCCTCGTCCTGCTTCTTGTCTGCCGGCTTCATCGGCGCGGGCTGCGGGCGCTGTTGTGGTGCCGAGCGCGTTTCCGCAGGAGGGGGAGTGCGCTGGGGCTGCGAACGCTCACTTGGGGGAGGACTTTGTGGCCGGGGCGCAGGCTCGTTCCGCGTGGGCTCCGGCCGATTGTTCGGCTGGGCTGCAGGCGGACGATTGGGCTCCGCACGGTTTGGCTCA
>Ga0210400_10005936_pt1 | contig 10312 bp, 7 predicted proteins | sample IncBWH26MmetaG_FD_155456 | JGI IMG/M metagenome (GOLD analysis project Ga0210400, IMG submission 155456) | Forest soil microbial communities from Barre Woods Harvard Forest LTER site, Petersham, Massachusetts, United States - Inc-BW-H-26-M | ecosystem: Environmental > Terrestrial > Soil >... | reverse complement strand
GACGGCGGTGGAAGCGGCGCGGCGGAAGTTTTCGCCGGAGTTCATGAACCGGTTGGATAAGGTGGTGGTGTTTCATCCACTGAAGCGGGAACAATTGGAGGAAGTGCTGGAGATTGAGTTGGGGCAGGTGCAGCAGCGGGTATTGGAGACGGCGAAGGGGCAGTTTTTATTTCGGGTGACGGGTGCGGGGCGGGATTTTCTGTTGCGGGAAGGGACGGACCAGAGGTACGGGGCGAGACATTTGAAGAGGGCGATCGAGCGGCATGTGGTGTACCCGCTGGCGAACCTCTTGGCGACGGAGCAGGTACACCTGGGCGACCTAGTCTGCATTGACTGGAACAAGAAAGAGGATCGGCTGACTTTCACGCGCGAGGGCGAGAACCTCGCCCTGCCTGCCCGCAAACCGGAACCGATCGTGACGACGCGGACGGCACAGGCGCGGGGCAAGTCGGTGGAAGCGCCAGCGTCGACGCCCGCGCCGGAAGCGACTCCGCGAGTGGCGCGGTAAACAACCCAGGAACGCAAGAAAGAGTTTCAAAAACAGATTAGAGAACAGTTTTTCTCTCTCGAGTTCAGCCCGGGTGCGCAGGCACCCGGGCTTTTTCATTTCGGCGCACGCCGGTGTAAAGTAAAGAAGAAGCGCGAGAATTTCGTTTTCCTACGATCGACCGGGGGGCGACGGCTCGCGTTTACCGCAGATACGAAAATATGTGTGGGTCGAAGCCAGACATTGAGTACGCCCGAGAAAATTCTGCCGCAAACGATGAAATATCCACGAACTGATTCGCGGAGTTTCCTTGGGCGAACATTGCGGGGGTTTGTCCTTGTCCCCACCTCCCTCGCCATTCTGTGCCTTGGCCTCGTTCCGCTGGCGGATGCGCAACGCACGAGTTTGAAGCCTGGCTGGAATATGTTCACGCCGCAGCAAGACGTCGAACTTGGGAAACGGGTGGCAATGGACGCGCAGAAGCAACTGGCACTTTGCAATGCCCCAAGAGTAGATGCGTACCTCACGGCACTGGGAATGAAGCTCGCCGCGAAGCTACCCACGCGGGGAGTGCAGTACCCGTTCGAATTTCACTGCGTGAATGACAAGGCCATCAACGCGTTTGCCTTGCCGGGGGGATATGTCTTCATTAATCGCGGGGCGATCGAGGCGGCCGACAACGAAGCGCAGCTCGCGGCGGTGATGGCGCACGAACTTTCACACGTGGCGCTGCGCCACGGAACAAATCAGGCGACCAAGGCGGAAGCGGCGCAGGGAATCCTGGGGATTGCCGGCGGGCTGTTCGGGGATACCGTGGGCGGCGCGTTAATGACGCAGCTTGGCGCGTTCGCCGCGGGCGGCGTGCTTCTGCGATATTCGCGCACGGCGGAATCGCAAGCCGACATTATGGGGACGCAAGTTCTTTACGACGCAGGATACGATCCGCGGGCGATGGCGCAATTTTTTGAAAAATTGGGGGCGGAGACAAAAGGCAAACTGCCGGCAGAGTTTTTCTCGGATCACCCAAATCCGGAGCACCGCGTCGAGCGAGTGGACGAGGAGATCGAGAAGCTGGGGGGAACACCGTCCAGCATGAAGAGGGATTCGGTGGAATTTGAGGCCGCGAAGCGTGAGGTCCTGGCACTGCCCGTGGTGAAGAAAAATGTGCCCGTGGCTCCGGGAAGCGCACCGCCAGCCGCGCCTTCGGGGAATTTGATTGCGTATCAGGGAACTTCGTACACGCTGAGCTATCCGGACAATTGGAGGAAATACGGCGACGGGAAAGACGTGTCGTTCGCGCCGGACCGGGGAGTCGTCCAAACGAACAGCACGCAAGCTGCGCTGGCCTATGGGATGGAGGTCAGCGTGACGTCCTATCAGGGGGACGCCAACGCGGCTGCTGCGTTGGAGACGTCGACGGAGCAGTTTATCGCCGGGTTGCGGAAGACGAATCCCAACCTGCGCGTCACGAAGGAATCGCAGCGCGTGCACTTGAATGGGCAGCCCGGGCTCTCCACCTATTTGAGCAATGATTCGCCGGTGGGCGGACAGGAAACAGATTGGATCATCACCGTGCTGCGGCCGGAAGGATTGGTCGCGTTTATTTGCGTGGCTCCGCAGAATACTTACGCCGGTTACGAGAAAACGTATTCAGCGATATTGGATAGCGTACGGTTTTCGCAGTAGGTTCGAGCGGGTTGGACGACCAATCGTCGTAATTTAATCTGAAAGTGAACTTGCCCGTTCGACGAGCCCACGGTGATACCGGCGATCAGGTCGGAAAGAAGTTTATGGCGATCGTAGCCGCGTAAAAGAAGGACGGATTTTGGGAGCCGGGCAGTAATCGCGGGTTTCATTCGAGGCTGAGCCTACGGAGCAACCTGAAACATGGTCTAGTAAGAAGTGAGGCAACCGCCGAGGCATATGCGCGACGGGTAATGGTCAGTTTTACATCAGCCGACTAATCAGACACTTAGAACATTTTGCCGGTCACCGGTCGGTAGAAGTGCCATCGGTTCTTGGAAGGCCGCAAGAATCGCATTGGTCGCCGATACCGAAGCGCCAACCGCATTTAGGACAGCGGACGAGAAACCAACGCACAAAAACAAACAAAAAATAAAGAATAACCACAAATGACCAACCCAAAGCACCAAATACGAGGGCAAGTGCAACTTCTCCCCAGAAGGCAGTATCAGGCACAAGGCGAGGAAATACGCCAACACCGATTACAATCGAAAGGAAAAAAGGAACAGTCGCTAAGGCATACCAGTATTGAAGTAAGAAACGCCTTCTACCCTCCAGCGACCTGTATTTTGGCAAATCGGCGAGACAGCGCACACCAAGAGCATCGGTTGAGGCTACTGCATTTCGCACATCCGAGTCTGGAGTCATCGAAGTCAAGCACGCTATATTTGACGTCGTAATCCATCATATTAGGAAATGCTTAATCGATGTAAATTAGCGTTGCTATGAAGTCGGTCCCCGATAAACGCTGCTAGCTCAACCGGTCGATGCAGCACCCATCTAATCAGTTGATCCGACAATACTTCCCCTGGAGAACCGATCTGTTTGGCTGTACCCAGTCAAAACCTAGCCAGGGTAGCGTTCCGCCTGATCTAGCCTAGCGAGCGATTTTAGCTTTTGTTTTCAATGCAAGGTGGGTTTCGAGCTGAGTGTTGCGTCGACCCATTGAGAACACCCCAGTTGCCGGACACTTACTCACCATCGCACGGAGATATGTCAGGAAGGCAATCCTCGTCTGAGCTAGACGAGCAAGTTCTCCATCAGTCCGCGGTGTTCGACTTCGCGGATGGCTTCCAGCGCAGGACCGGCCTGCGGGCGGCGCCGACTTCGTCCAAGCGGCGGACGCGGGTGGTGTGCGGCGCGGTCTTCACGAGTTCGGGAGTGGTTGCGGCTTCGGCGGCGATGGACTTCATCGCGTCGATGAAGAGGTCGCACTCTTCCTTGGATTCGGACTCGGTGGGCTCGATCATCAGCGCGCCCGGAACGATGAGGGGAAACGCTGTGGTGTAGGGATGAAAGCCGTAATCGATGAGACGCTTCGCGATGTCCATGGTGCTCACGCCGTTTTTCTTTTGCAGGGCGTCGCTGAACACCACTTCGTGCATGGAGGGCAGGGAATAGGGAAGATCGAATACTCCTTCGAGATGCTTGCGAATGTAATTGGCGTTGAGGACGGCGTCTTCCGTGGCCTGGCGCACGCCGGGTCCATAGGCGAGGACGTAGGCGAGCGCGCGCACCAGGACGCCAAAGTTTCCCGAGAAAGCTTTCACGCGACCGATCGAATCCGGGCGCACAGTTTCGAGCGCCAGCCGCCCGCCTTCTTTTTCCACCAGAATCGGCACAGGGCGGAACGGTTCGAGGAATTTTTTCATGGCAACAGGGCCAGCGCCGGGGCCGCCTCCGCCGTGAGGCGTGGAAAAAGTCTTGTGCAGATTGAGGTGCATTACGTCCACACCGAAATCGCCGGGGCGAGTCACACCCGCGAGCGCGTTCATGTTCGCCCCGTCCATGTAGAGCAGCGCGCCCTTGGCGTGGAGGATTTCGGCGATTTGGGGAATGTTTTGTTCGAAAATTCCGAGCGTGGAAGGATTCGTGATCATCAGCGCGGCGACATCGGATGTCACCTGATCGCGCAGCTTCTCGACGTCGATCTGCCCGTGTGATTCGGACTTGATGTTTTCCACTTCGTAGCCGGCAATCACCGCGGTGGCGGGATTGGTGCCGTGCGCGGAATCGGGAATGAGAACCTTCTTGCGCGGGTCCCCCTGTTTTTCGTGGTAGGCGCGAATCAGGAGGAGTCCAGTGAGTTCGCCCTGCGCCCCGGCCGCGGGTTGCAGCGTGACGGCGTCCATGCCGGTGATTTCGAGCAAGCACTGTTCAAGCAGGCGCAGGATCTTGAAGCAGCCCTGCGACAAATCTTGCGGTTGATAGGGATGTTCGGTCGCGATGCCATCGAGCCGCGCGACAAATTCGTTGACGCGTGGATTGTATTTCATGGTGCAGGAGCCCAGGGGGTACATGCCGAGGTCGATGGCGTAATTCCAAGTCGAGAGCCGCGTGAAATGGCGCAGCACTTCGATCTCGCTGACTTCGGGAAATCCTTCGACGCCTTCGCGGCGGTGATTTGCGCCAAGCGCCTTTGCCGGATCGACGGCAGGGACATCCAGCGGGGGCAATTCGAACGCGCGCTTGCCGGGTGAGGACTTTTCGAAGATCAAGCCTTCGTTTTGATTCGTGTGACTGCTCGCCTTTTTGATTCGGTCGGTCATTTTCTCTCAGAGCACAGACTGAAGTCTGTGCCACATAACTTTTTTCAGCAAACTGCTAAAGAGGCTGCTCCAACACGCGCCGCAGCGCAGCCGCGAATCGTTCGATTTCAGAACGCGTCGTCGTTTCCGTGACGCAGACCAGCGCGTGCTTGGTCAACTCCGGATAGGCGGTGCCGAGGACGTACGGCCCGACAATTTTTTCCCGCGTGAGCTGGGCGTTCACCAACTTCACTGAACGCGGCAGCTCGACAGTGAATTCGTTGAAAAACGGAGCCGAGAAAGCGCGGCGCACACCGGGAATTTTCTCGAGCTCAGCGAGAGCAAACCGCGCTTTCGAGAGATTTTGGTGCGCCATTTCGCGGAGGCCTTCCTTGCCGAGGAGCGTGAGGTGCACGGTGACAGCCAACGCGCAGAGCGCCTGATTGGTGCAAATATTCGAGGTGGCCTTTTCCCGGCGGATGTGCTGCTCGCGGGTGGCGAGCGTCAAGACAAATCCGCTGCGGCCTTCGCTGTCGGTGGTTTGCCCCGCGAGACGCCCGGGCATTTGGCGGACGAATTTATCGCGTGAGGCAATCACACCAGCGAAAGGCCCGCCATAGCTCGGCGGCAGACCAAAACTCTGGCCCTCCATCGCGACAATATCCGCTTCGGCCGGCGGGCGAACCGCGCCGAGCGAGACGCCTTCCGTGATGGCGACAATCAACAAGGCTCCGGGTCCGTGGGCGATATCCGCAAGCGCCGTCACGGGTTCGATCGCGCCAAAAAAATTAGGCGACTGCACGACCACCGCAGCGACATCGTCCTTTAAGACCGCGCGAAGCGCCGTGGCATCGAGCGTGCCATCGGCAGCGTAACCGACCTCCTCGACCTGCAGGCCCGAGTTTTTCGCGTAGGTTTTCAGGACGTCGCGATATTCCGGATGCACGGAACGCGCGATCAGAATGCGGCGGCGACCGGTCAGGCGCTCCGCCATCAGCACCGCTTCCGTTGTCGCCGTCGAGCCGTCGTACATCGAAGCGTTTGCAACTTCCTGCCCGGTGAGTTGGCACATCAGCGTCTGAAATTCGAAGATGGCCTGGAGCGTGCCTTGCGAGATTTCGGCTTGGTATGGCGTGTAGGAAGTGAGAAATTCGCCGCGTTGGAGGATGGTGTCGGTGATCACCGAGCGCAAGTGATTGTAAATGCCCGCGCCGAGAAAACTCGTATACCCGACGGAATTTTCCGCCGCGCGCTCCTTGAAATACTGAATCACTTCGGCTTCGGAGAATGGACCGGGAAGTTTCAGGGCTTCGTGAAGCCGGTAGCGTTCCGGGATGCTGGAAAAAAGTTCTTCAATCGATTTCGCGCCGATGGCGGCGAGCATTTGCTGCCGCTCGGTGGGGCTCTTCGGGAGGTAGCGCATCAGGCGGAAGTTTCCTTGGCCTTGTCCGCGATGAAGGCTTCGTAGGCGGCCGCGTTCATCAGGCCGCTGATTTCCGCCGGATTCGCCAGCTTGATTTTGATGAGCCAGGCTGCGCCGTGCGGATCGGTATTGATGGTTTCCGGCTTATTCTGCAGGACGCTGTTGGCCTCCAGGACTTCGCCTGCCGCTGGCGCATAAATTTCGCTGACCGCCTTTACCGATTCCACGGTGCCGAAGGATTTCCCTGTGGCCGTCTTGGCACCCACCTTGGGAAGTTCGACGAAAACCACGTCGCCGAGTTCGTGCTGCGCGTAGTCGGTGATGCCGATGGTGGCGACGTCGCCCTTCACGTCGATCCATTCGTGCTCTTTCGTGTAGCGATACTGCGGCGGATATGCCATGGGACCCCTCCTTGTTTCCTGCGTCAGACCGGTTTCGTTCCCTGCGGTGCAGCGGCTTTCTTCGCTCTCTTGTAAAACGGCGTTGGAACCACCTGGGCCTTGCACTTCTGCGCGCGAATTTCCACAAACAGACTCGTGCCTATCGCAGAAAGCGCCGGAGGCACGTAGGCCAAAGCGATGTTTTTGCAGAGTGTGGGAGAAGGCGAACCGCTTGTAACCACGCCAACGGGTTCGCCCGCTTCGTTGCAAACGCGGTACTCGTCGCGCGCGATGCCGCGGTCGATCATCTCTAGGCCAACCAATGTGCGCGTCAAGTCCGCTGCTTTGGCGCGCTGGAGCGCGGCCCGGCCGATGAAATCGCCCTTCTCCATCTTGCAATAGCGGTCGAGGCCGGCTTCCCAGACGTTGATTTTGTCGCTGATTTCGTGGCCGTAGAGCGCCATCTTGGCTTCCAGGCGCAGGGTGTTGCGCGCGCCCAGTCCGCAGGGAACGATGCCGAACTCGCGGCCCGCTTCGATGACTTTGGCCCAGACCGCTTCGCTGGTCTCACGATCGCTCGGCACGTAGATTTCGAAGCCATCTTCGCCGGTGTAGCCCGTCCGGGCGATGAGAGTATTTTTCAGTCCGCAAACAGTGCCGTGCGTGAACCAGTAGTTCTTGATTCCGGCGAGATTTGCATCGGTGAGCTTTTGAACCACGTCCACGGCGCGCGGCCCCTGAATGGCGAGTTGCGTATTGGCGTCGCTGAGATCTTCGACCATGCAATCAAACTCCCGCGTGTTCTGGCGCACCCAGGAGATGTCTTTTTCACGAGTTCCGGCATTGATCACCAGGAGGTAATCGTCCGGGCCGAGGCGGTGGACGATAACGTCGTCCACAAAGGTGCCTTCGGGATCGAGCATCGCGGAATAATGGGCTTGGCCAAGCGCAAGCAGGGAGGCGTCGTTCATGCTGATGTGTTGCACGGCGGCAAGCGGTCCGCCTGCCTGCGCAGGCAGGCCGGGGACTTTTCTGCTGTGAATGCGAATGTCACCCATGTGGCTGACATCGAACAGGCCGACGGTGCCGCGAACGGCTTTGTGTTCCGCGATGAGGCCTCCGCTCGAGGGATACTCGACGGGCATATCCCAGCCGCCGAAATTGACCATTTTCGCGCCAAGGCGGCGGTGCAAAGCGTTAAGCGGCGTCTTTCGAAGCTCGGTGATGGCGGGCGACGTAACGGATTCCATTCCAGGCGCTCAGGCAGAAGGTGATACTAGCATGCAGGTGGAGACGCGTCAAAAGAACCCGCAAAGCGGTAGTGGGTCCGTTTGATTCACTTAATAAGTTGTAGGCGCTCCATGTCTTCCTCAGACCAGCCAATATCCTCAAGGAGACCTTTAAGCAATTTCGCGCCGTAGGTTTTCTTTGGATGGTAATGAATCGTAACGCGGCTGTTAGGTGGGCCAGGTCCAACCGGCAACGGGTCGCCGTGCTTCGCAAGAGACTCAATATATACCTGAAGCCCCTTAATGAGGTTTCTTGTCGCTTCGTCCCTTGTGTTTCCGTCCACGTGAAGGCCCTTAAAAGCTGGCGCGAATGCGTGAAATCCGCCTTCATCCTCTTCGACGACGTATGCGATCTTGAATGCAAGGCTTGGTTGTTCTTTGATTCCCCACATAATATGTACTCACTCGTTCGAATATTGTTTGCATCTGTTTAGATGCAATACGGAGCGATGGGGATATTATAGAACGCCTTTGCATCTTGCAATAGCGGTGTCGTTCTAAGCAGCAACCTCCTTCCTTTCATGGGATAGCAAATCAACGATTTCTTCAATTGACCAAATGTGTTCCGCAATCCCTGCCTCCATCGCCGGAGTAACGCGCAAAGTCTGGTGAACTCGGCAAAAGTTGTAGTGCATGAAATGGAGCGCGACCGCGTACCCTAGATTCTGGACTTTCTTTGAGAACCCATTGGTCAGGCGCGTGAAGCGGCGCATCTGCATACGCATTGTGAGGTTCTGGCGCTCGACAAAACTGGTAGAAATATCCCGCTGTTTCGGCCTACCTGTCATGGGAATTGTCCGGCAAGAAACAAATTCTCCGGGGCTGTAACGCGATTCTGTCTCGCCATCATTACCGTAGAGTTTTACCAGCATGGCGTAATCAATGTCAGAGCCGAACGCGCTCTCTACGGCATCGGCATAGACGCGGTGCCCGTCCGTCGTGAGCTGGATTCGATGATTCAGCCGTCCGGCCAGATCGTGCATAAGCGCGTAGGCCGTGGACGCGCCGCGAGTGCCAATCTTCCAAGAGCAAATCAGTTTTGTATCGGCGCACATTGCGGTCCATGTCCAAACATCGCCGTAACCGAATTGCCCCTGTTTGTCGGAGGGGACGTTCTTTTGCTTCGCGTAGCAGAACGACCATATTTCATCGCATTGTATTTTCCTGCAAGGCAGATTGCGGAGTGCACAATTCTGGTATGCCTCACAGGTAGGTCCGATAGCGGCTAGTAGGCGTTGTATGGCGTTCTTAGAGGCTCCGGTCATCCGGACAGTGGCGCGAATGGAATTACCCTCAACTAGGGCTGCTATCACTTGGGTGCGCTTGGCTGGCGTTAGGCGGTTCATCGAGGTTCTCCGGACTGCCAAATTATTGATGAGGGTATCAAAATAACAGTTGACTGTCAACAAGTATTTTGATATATTTTATGGCGAATAGGGGGCGAATATGAATCCCGCACAAAGGATTATCCAGAAGTTCGGCGGCCAGTCAGCGTTAGCATCCTTGATCGGCAAAGGTCAAACAACTGTCCAGCATTGGGGGAAGACCGGAATGATTCCCGCAAAGTGGCAGCCGCAGTTGCTAAAACTGGCTGCTGAAAAAGGAATCGAGCTTTCAGCCTCAGATTTTATGAGTTCTCCGGACTATCAGCCTATCGTTATTGAGACAGGTGAGCCGAGAATCCCGAAAGCTACATGGTGGGGAGTGCTCCCCATTGGGGAAGCGGAACTACCAGTCTTTGTACTCGACAATGGTCACAGGGTCATAAGCAGAACAGGGGCTACAGGTTTGCTTTCAGACCGAAAGGGCGGAGGGAATTTGGAGAATTATCTGCAAGTTTCCGCTCTTCAAAAGTATGTTCCTCCGGACTTATCCGGACTGGCTGTAGAGTTTACAATTCACGTCACAAACAAGAGAGTTGTGGGGTACTCGGCAGAGACGTTCCTAGAGATTTGCCGAGCCTACGTTCGTGCTCTAGGTGATGGAGCACTCGATACTGAGCGGCAGAAGGAAATTGCAGTCAAAGCGAGCATGTTCCTGGCAGCTTGTGCGAAAGTGGGCCTTGTCGCGTTGATTGACGAAGCTACGGGCTATCAGTACGACAGAGCCGCCGATGCATTGCGGGTGAAGCTAAAAGCGTATCTTGCGGAGGAGATGCGAGATTGGGAAAAGACATTTCCGGATGAATTGTGGCAGGAATTTGGCCGCCTAACTAATTGGAAAGGCTCAGTCACTCAAAGGCCAAAATATTGGGGGCACCTTGTCACGGAACTCGTCTATACGTATCTTGACGCCGATGTGTGCAAATGGCTGAAAGACAATAAGCCTCAGCCACAGAAGGGGCGAAACTGGCATCAATGGCTCTCTGACCAATACGGCTTGAGAAAGCTAGTGCAACATATCTACACGCTGATTGGCGTAGCCAAGACCTGCGTCTCAATGCGAGAGTTGCGAGATAAGAT
>Ga0210400_10005935_pt1 | contig 10313 bp, 8 predicted proteins | sample IncBWH26MmetaG_FD_155456 | JGI IMG/M metagenome (GOLD analysis project Ga0210400, IMG submission 155456) | Forest soil microbial communities from Barre Woods Harvard Forest LTER site, Petersham, Massachusetts, United States - Inc-BW-H-26-M | ecosystem: Environmental > Terrestrial > Soil >... | reverse complement strand
CGTCTTCACGCCGGGCTGCTGGTCCGGAGCGGGTGGTTGTTCCGCCTCCGCTGCCGCCTGGTCCGCGGCATCGTCGGTGTTGTCCTCGGGCGCTTCCGCTTCGGCCGCGTCCGGGGCCGGAGCCGGCTGCACGTACGCCACGCTACCCGATGCCACAGCCGGGCCACCAGTAGGATTCACGTTGTCCGGTCCCGTTTTTAGCACCAGGACCACGCGCGCCAGCGCCGCGTCGTTCGCCGAAGACCCCATCAGTACATAGTTGAACCGCGATCCGTTCAGCAATTCGGCCACGACTTCCCGCGCCGGACCTGGTCCCAGATGGGTCACAACCCGCTCCGTCGCCACCGGGATTTCAATTTCCGCCCCCGTCTGTTTGCGCACCGCGCGCAAAATGTCGCCCAGAGTCGAGTTGGGCGCCACAATGGTGAGTTGCGCATTCTGGTAACTCACCTGCGGCGGCACTGGCGCCATCGAGTCGAGCGGAATCGGTTGTACTGGCCCGGTCGGCCCGTTCGGCAAGGGAGGCAGCGGAGCCGGCTTTTTCGCCTTCTTGTGCGTCTGCGAAGTCGTCCCATTCGCAGGATTCGCGATTCCCAGGCACCACGTGGCTGCGCACAGGACCAGAACACCGCTAATTTTCCTGAATTTCAATCCCGTACACATAACCACATCCTCCCAGAATTTCCACGTTTGGGGACGCCCCCAGCACCGCCTCTACCCGAATTCTAGACACCAGCACAGCTTGAAGGCAACCGGCGGACCTATCCCCTGCTAGATTGGAACGTCTTAAGCTTACTCTCTTGCGCCTTTTCAAGGCTATGGCACGAACCGGGAGCCGATAAGTCGATTGCAGTCAACCATTTCCGGCCAAGTAAAATCTTGTCCAGGGATGCTCAAGCAGGCGTAGACTGCCCATGCACTCTCCAACCCTATGAAAGTAAAGGCGGAATCTCTTGATGAATCTGGCACCATGCCGCCCCACCGCTGTCGTACTCTGGATTCTCCTCTGGGGTCTTGCCTTTTCGCCCCTCTGCGCCCGCAGCCAGAGTTGCCAGACCTCCGGTGAACTCGAGGATGCCACGCGAACCTCCGTCACCTCGGCCGGACAGCGCTATTTCGACATGGCCGCCAAGGCCGACGTCGCCTCCCTGAAGCAGAACGCCATCCCCACACTTGCCGCCGACTTCACCGCAGTCGAGGCCACCGTCAAAGACCACCAGAAGGATTTCGCCGGCGCCCAGGGTATCGTAAAGTCCGTCTTTCTGCTCGAAGTCGAAGGTGCTCCTCCCGCTCCTCGCGCCGAGTTTTACTGTGGAGTCTTCGGCAAGAACGGCCAGACCTCCGGCAGCGCGGTTTTCGCATTCGATAATTTGCCCCCCGGAAAGTATGCCGTGGTTTTGCTCGACGCCACGTCACCCCAGGGACGAATAATGTTTTCGGTCATTCTCCAGATGATTGCTGCCGAGTGGAAATTAGGCGCTCTCTACATCAAGCCCGCTCAGGTCGCAGGGCATGACAGCGACTGGTTCCTGGCGCGCGCCCGCGAATACAAAAGCAAAGGCCAGACGCACAATGCCTGGTTCTCCTACGTGGTGGCCCTGAACCTGATTTCTCCTTTGGCCCCCATGAGCACTTTGGCCACCGATAAACTCTACGACGAATTGCAGAGTGTCCGCCCCGCCGACCTTCCGTTCGATGGCAAGACCGTGGACCTGGTGGCGGGCGCTTCCACCTACAAAATCACCGCCATCTTTCCCGAAGTCGTGGGCAACGATCTGGATCTGATTGTGAACTATCAGGCCGCCGACATTTCCAACACCAACCAGGCCTACCAGAACGACGTAGCCGTGATCAAAGCCGTGGTGACGAAGTACCCTGAAGTCCGCGAAGCCTTCGCCGCGGTCGTCGCCCGCGCGGTCGATCCGACGGGCCGCGATTACGGCGCGATGCTGCCCATGAAAGAAATCAAATAACGAATGACACCTAAATTACCGCGTCCTCCAGCAGGCACTCTTTCGGTTCTTTGTCGTCGCGCAATCCCAAAAACACCGGTGCTCGCAACTTCGGACCGCTTCCGTCGCTGGTCCCGCCGGTCCACTCCGCGAACTCAATCTCCGCCACCAACTCCGGCTTGACCCAGAAAACTTTGCGCAGGGCCTCGACTTCTCCGAAGAATGGATTCTTCTTCGTCTCCAGTTTTTTCAAGATTTTCGAAATCTCATCCAGCGATTTCTGGTCGAACCCGCTTCCTGCCTGCCCCACGTGAATCAATCGCCCCTGCTTGTCATACAAGCCGAGCACGATCGACCCAAAATGTGCGCGGCTGCCCTCCGGTTCGGTATAGCCTCCGATCACACACTCGATGCGATGCCGAATCTTGATCTTCAGCCATTCCCGGCTGCGGCGCTCCTCATAAAAACTCGCGCGCTTCTTGGCAACGATCCCTTCCAACCCTTTCCGCCGCGCCATCTCAAACAGGGCCTTACCATTCTTCTCGTAGTGATCGGAATACCGCACCGCATCGCCCGCCACCAGCAACGACGCAAGTTTTCGCTTGCGCTCTTCCAGCGGCACGCGCCGCCAGTCGTAGCCGTCGAGATACAGCAAATCGAACGCGTAGTAAAGCACCGGCACGTCGGCATTTCCCACCGCGCGCCGCCCCCCCGGACGAAATCCCGTGCGCTGCTGCATCAAACTGAACGACGCCTTCCCCTCCTCGTCGAGCGCCACCACTTCGCCATCCAGAATCGCGGTCTTCGCCCCAATGAACTTGGCCATGTCCTTCAGCTCCGGATACCGCGGCGTCAAATCATTCTGATTCCGCGACACCAGCCGCACCTTGCCGCCATCGATAAACGCAATCGCGCGATACCCATCCCACTTGATCTCAAACAGCCACTCCTCCCCGTCAAACGCCTTCTCCACAGACTCCGCCAGCATAGGATGAATCTTCAAGGGCAAGGCCCGCTTCACCGGCGCGGTCGAAGCCCCCGCCGTCGAAGGAACGTTCTTAACCACAGATGACGCAGGGGAAACAGGAGACACCGAGCTTTTTTCCTTCGCTTTTCCCCTGTGTTCCTCTGTGTCCCCTGTGTTTAAAGCTTTTTTCTTCTCGACCCGCGCCACCGCATCCGCCAGCCACGCAGCCTTCAGCTTCCCGCGCCCCGCAGGCCGGCTCTTCCACTCCGCCGATCCCGCATCTCCCGCAACCTGCTCCAGAGTCCTCCCACTGAGCACCGAAGTATCGAGCGCCTCAATGTCATATCCCTCAACCACATGGTCATCGTGCTTCTTGATCATCAACCATTCATTTCCCTTGCTTCCCGGACGCCGCCCGCGCATCTTGACCAGCGCGAAATCGCCCTTCAACCGTTTCCCGTTCAACCGAAACTTCAGATCTCCCTTGGCCAGCATGGCCGCCGCTTCGGTCTCCGTGCCCGCAACATATTTTCCATCCACTGCCACCGGCGAAAGCGGCGACCACGTCCCCACATCCCACACAATCACGGTCCCGGCACCGTAATTGTTCTCTGGAATGTTGCCTTCAAAATCGAAATACGAAACCGGATGATCCTCGACCTGCATGGCCAGCCGCTTGTCCGCCGGATCGAGCGATGGCCCCTTCGGCACCGCCCACGACTTCAGCACCCCTTCCATCTCCAGCCGAAAATCGTAGTGCAGCCGCGTCGCATCGTGCATCTGCACCACAAAGCGATTCCCCGCCTTGGTCTCAACTTTCGGCGGAGGCTCCGGCGTCTCTTCAAACCGCCGTTTCCGTTTGTATTCTTCCAGTGCCATGAATGATGACGACCACATTTAACCACAGCGACACAGAGTCACAGAGAAAACCATTTCCTTCTTCACAATGCCGTATTGTTTTACGAATTGTCATCCCGACCGGAGATTACCTTCCTGAAAGGAAGGTAATCGGAGTGGAGGGACCTGCTGTCTTCCCTCAGATCAACTCTGACGATGCTATAAAATCCTCGCACCCATGAAACGCGAATTCCCCGAAGTCCCGCTGGTCGGCGTCGGCGCCGTCATCATAGAGGGCCCCATAGAAGACGCCCGCGTTCTCCTGGTCAAACGCGCCCACCCACCGCTGCAGGCGCAATGGTCCATCCCCGGAGGCGTCCTCGAAGTCGGAGAACTGGTGCGCGACGCCGCCATCCGCGAAGCCCGCGAAGAAACCGGACTCATCGTCGACCCCGCCGACCTGCTCGGCGTCTACGACCGCATCCTCCGCAATGCGGAACAGCGCGTGCAATATCACTATGTGCTGATCGATTTTCTCTGCCGCCGCGTAGGAGGACAACTCCAGGCAGCCAGCGACGCCGCCGAAGTCCGCTGGTTCACTCGCGAAGAACTACCCGGATTGAAGCTCGCCGAAGATACTCAGGATGTAATCCGCAAAGGCTTCGCGAAATCAGCGGGTTGATTCGGGGATGTCGGGAACTCCATCGTCTTCCCACTCCGCATTGCAGGAGTGGCACCTCCAAGCCCGCCGGTGAAACGGAATCGGCACATTGACATAAGCGCTGACGTAGGCCGCGGGCGACACTTCCTGAAAATTTACGTCCAGCGACTGGCACCTCGGACAGCGCGGCTGCTGATAGTCCCCAATTCCAGTCACGTCAAAATTTTCCGGGATGGGCTGCGACAGAATCTCTTCCGCATCGGCCGCGTCCTCCCGGCTCACCTGCAACTTCACGCCGCCCAGCAGATTCGAAATAAACCAATCCAGCCTCACCATGTTGTCGTCCACCATGGCGCACTCGATCCCGGCCGACTCCAGGCTCCCCTTGGCGAACAAGGCCTCCGGCAAGTCTCTGAACTTGCGGATAGTCACCATTTCCCGCATCTCCAGTTCGCCCCCCGGCAACGCTTCGACCGGTGGATCGTCTGGCGGTGGATCCCCTGGCAAGGCGAGTGGAGCCGGAGTCACGGGAGCGCTCTCGATGAGCACGGTGCTGAGCCCCCGGCGCGTCATCTCCGCTCGCAGCGCCTCGCGCGCAAGGTCGGTAAGCTCGTAGGCCTGCTCCGCGACCTTCCCTAACTCTCCATCCATCTGGCCGGAGTAGAACTCGACCAGCCTCTTGCGTTCCTGCTCAGGATCAATCTTCGTCATGGCAGGGAATCATACTCCAGCTTCCCCCAGGGAAAGTTGCGACGCTTGATCGCAGAAGGTTCATCGAGGAGATTCATCCGTACGAATCCGTGAAAATCCGTGGCAAGAATCCGCAAAAAAAAAGAACGGCCCGCAAGCTGGTTGATTTGCATCAACGCTGGCCTGCGGGCCGCCCGGTGGACTGTTTGGGATTGACCAAGAGGTGGTCACTCTACGTGGCCTCTACGGCAACTCCCGGGTCGGGGATCGAACTCCCGCGGATCGACTCCACTGACCGACCTGCGTCAGGAAGTCAACCTGTGTTCACCGGTTAGTGTGCGGGCTGTAGCTTCGGCGCGTGGTTCTTGATGTGATGCGTCCCGAAGCCCCGCTTAGAGCAACCGCTCTAAGTCTCAGCCACCTCACCTGGTCTTTGAATCGTCCAACTACTGCCTTCAGAACTTGTCATCCGACCACCTCCTTTCCGGTGTAATCGCACATTAACGCCGGTTACCAATTGTTGTCAATATCGCCGGAGTGGCTCTTTGGGGGGATGGCGGCGACTGCCTAACTTATCGCTATCGGATTTGCGACAGCTCAATCGTCGCAGGATTAGTTTTTGCAATTGTTCAGTTTTGCTCAGACGGCTCACAGGTCCCGATTGTAGATTCACTGGTATAGAGACGGGAAAAGACGTTTCCGTCCCGCGTCGTCCGTCTCCAGTGGCGCAGCCTTAAAATGGGCCGCGCCACCTTCTTCCTTTGGTTCGCAACCTGCCTAGCGGGGCACCAGGCTCTGGGCAGATGATCTTGGAATGGTTAGGAAAAAACATGAACTCCCGCATCCTTCGTCGCTTCACTCTCTCGTTCTTACCGCTCCCACTGCTACTAGCTAGCGCCTTTGCCAAGTCCGACAACTCCGTCACCCTGGGAACAGCCGGCAGCTATTCGGTACTGGCTGGCTCTACCGTAACCAATACCGGATCCAGCGTCCTTAGCGGAAACCTTGGGGTGAGCGCCGGTTGCGCAGTCACTGGATTTCCTCCCGGCCACGTCGGCGGAACCATCAACGCTTGCAACGCATCCTCAAGCAAGGCCCAACGCGATCTCACCACCGCGTACAACGTCGCCATGGGCCTGACCCGCACCGCCACCTTGACTGGACAGAACTTGGGCGGGATGACGCTCACGCCCGGTGTATATTTCTTCGCCAGTTCCGCCCAGCTCACGGGCACGCTCACGCTCAACAACTTGGGCAACCCCAATGCGGTCTTCGTTTTTCAGATCGGTAGCACCCTCACGACAGCCAGCAACTCCTCCGTCATTTTCAGCAGCAGCCTGACCGACTCGAACGTGTATTGGCAGGTGGGCAGCTCCGCCACGCTGGGCACAACCACGTCGTTTCAGGGAAATATTCTCGCGCTCACCAGCATCACTATGAATAACGGAGCCAGCATCGGCTGCGGGAGCGCCCTGGCCATCAATGGAGCCGTGACGCTGAACAACAACGTCATCGGAGGCGGCTGCAGCGGCAGCACGTCGACTGTTCCAGAACCCGGCACCCTGGGCTTGCTCGGAACCGGACTCGCTATTCTGGCCGGCGCTGCCCGCCGTAAACTGCGGGTCTAGCGCCAGTCCTCACGGCAGCCCGAACGCATACACAGCGCTGCCTGCGGCGATCGCCACATATTCTTTGCCGTCGACGGCAAACGCCATGGGCGCGGCGTAGACCGCCCCGCCCATCTGAAAATGCCAGAGAGGCTTGCCCGATTCCGCATCGAACGCGATGAAATTCCCCTCCGCGTCGCCCGAGAACACCAGGCCGCCGGCAGTCGACAATACTCCCGACCACGTCGGCGATGTGTGCTCAAACTTCCACTTCACCTGTCCCGTAGCCGGATCAATCGCCTTCAGGAATCCGCGATACGGCTCAGCTTCTTCCGACGGAAAATAGGCGCTGCCGTAATAAGCGTGCCCCGCTTCATAGGGCTGCGGAGCCGTGCTGAAAATGTCGCACTGATCGCGCGCCGTGACATAGAACAGCGCGGTCTGCGGATCGTAGGTCGGCGGGAACCAGTTCGTCGTCCCCAGCGCCCCCGGACACACCGTATGCCCCTCAAGCGTAGGCGAAGCTTCCTTCTTCGCCACCGGACGCCCCTCCGCATCTTTCGAGTCACTCCACGTCGTCTTCCCGTACTCGTTCGCCGATATAAGTTTTCCCGTCGAGCGATCAAGCACGTAGAAAAATCCGTTCCGGTCGGCTTGTGCGATCAAGTGCTTGCCAGCCGTATCGATCATGATCGGAACCTGCGTCGCATCCCAGTCATGCTCATCGTGCTTGGTGAACTGGAAATACCAGTTCATCTTGCCGGTATCGGCATTCAGCGCCAGCAGGGAATTGCTGTAGAGGTTGTCGCCGGCGCGTCCCTCGCCGCGGTTCGACGGCGCAGGATTCCCCGTCGGCCAGAAAATCTGATTCGTCGCCGGATCATACGTCCCCGTATTCCACGCCGGAGCGCCGCCCACTTTCCACGAATCGCCTTCCCAACTTTCGTGACCAGGTTCGCCCGGCCCCGGAACCGTGTAGAACCGCCACTTGCTCTCGCCGGTGGACGCGTCGTAAGCGTCGATGAACCCGCGCACGCCGTACTCCCCGCCAGAGATTCCGATGACCACGAGATTCTTCACCGCCAACGGCGCAACCGTGAAGCTGTGCCCCGTGCGATAGTCCGCCGCGACCACATCCCACACCACGGCCCCGGTCTTGGCGTCGAGCGCGACCACGTGCGCGTCCAGCGTGCCCAGAAAAACCTTGTCGCCCAGAATCGCCAGCCCACGATTCACGTGCCCGCAGCACGGACGAATGTCAGAAGGAATCTGCCGCTGGTACATCCAGATGGGCCGCCCGGTGCGCGCATCGAGCGCGAACGCGCGGTCATCCTGCCCGGTCGCATACATGATCCCGTCGACCACCAGAGGAGTAGTCTCCAACTTTCCGGTCCCACCGGTCTGATACACCCACTTCGCCACCAGCGTGCGTGCATTCGTGATGTTCACCTGATCGAGAGCGCTGAAGCGTTTCCCGGAATAATCGCCCGAGTAAGTCATCCAGTTCTGCGGCTCCTTCGCGGAATTCACCAGCCGCTCGAACGTGACCTGCGCGAGAGCGCAACTGGCGCAGAGCGCCGCAGTCAACCAGGTCGAAAGAATTCTTAACTTGAAGCCGACAGAACTGTGGAAGAGCGGCCCTTTCAGGGCCGCGTTGTTTTCCGGGGAAGGGACGGCCTTTAGGCCCTGTGGGCTACTGGGGCTGAAGCCCGCTGGTGCGAGAGCGCGTGGACGCGGCGCTGAAGCGCCGCTCTTCCACGGTCGTGCTGGCGCCCGAAAAGATCCGTCATGACTTCGCGCCTCAATCTCGTCCTCCCGCCGCCGGCTCATTTCGCCCCCACGCTGACCAGGTAGGCCACAATATCCTCCAGTTCCTTGTCGCTCAAAGTGTCCACCGTATATTTCGGCATCGCCGAATCCCGACTCTTCGAGAACGACAGCAGCTTGCTTTTCTCCAGCAGATGAATCTGCTCACCCATGTCCATGATCTGCACGCTGAAGCTGTCTTCATTCAGGGTCACACCCTTGATTTGCTTCCCATCCGCCGTCGTCACGGTCACGCTCAAGTATTCCTGCGGAAATTCCTTGGTCGCCTCGGTCAATCCCCAGGCCAGCCGCCGGCTGGGATCGCGCACCGACTCAATGATCGCCGCGCGCGTCCGCGACCCGCCCACTCCCGTCAATTCCGGCCCCAGCCGCCCGCCCTTGCCCTCGACCATATGGCACAGCGAGCAGTTGGCGTCGCCGTAAAACAAATCCTTGCCGCGCGCCGCATTGCCCAACGCCTGCGCCGGAGCCTTCACTTCCTGGCTGCGGATGTAGGTGACAATCTGCCAGATCTCCTCGTCAGTCATGCCCACGCCCTGCCCGTTGGTCCCGTTCGCCGGCATCGCAGTCCCGGCAATGCCGTTGCTTATGACTTGAAACATGTCCGAGTCGGAGTGGGTATGCTTCTTCACCGCCCGCGTCAGATCGGGCCCACGCCCTCCGCCGCGAGCCCCCAGCCCGTGACACAGCGCGCAGTTGATGCGGAATTCATACTCCCCCGCCTTCGCCGCCTTGGCATCGCCCGCTAGAGGATTCTGGCCCCACGCTGCGCGCACTGCGACCCCCAGAAACACGAATCCGACGAATCCGAGGCACCATCGTCTAAACATGAATTCACCTTTCAGGAATTTGCCGCATTCTATCCCATCGATTCGAGGTTGCAGCTTTGGAAATCTCGGCGCGTGCACAAAAGACGCGAATCGCCCCCACCCGTACATGGCCAGCGGGCATCTCCCCCTTACACCTTCGGTTCTCTACACTAAATTCCTCGCTTCAAGATGCCGATATCACTGAGAGGCGGGATTGTTTTCCCTAGGCGGCTAAGTTATTGATCCATCAGCCTTTCCAGCGGAAGGCGCCGGGCTGGGGAAGGCCCAGGTGAGCCAGCACGCGATAAGCGAATTCGCGCGCCATCTCATCTAATGAAGCAGGGCCGTAATAGAACGCCGGAATCAACGGAAAGATCGTGGCTCCGGCGTCGGCGGCCCGGTACATGTTGCGGATGTGAATTTTGTTGAGCGGCGTCTCGCGCACGCACAGCACCAGCGGACGCTTCTCTTTGAGGGCGACGTCGGCCGCGCGCTCGATCAGCTGCGAGGCGACGCCGTTCGCAATGCGGGCCAGAGTGCCCACGCTGCATGGGATGACGATCATGGCGTCGGCGGGATAAGAACCGCTGGCCACGTTCGCACCGATGTCGGCGTTCGATTGTTCTTTGATCTTGGAACTCTGGATCTTGGAACTCTCAATGATTTTGGAACTCCGACTTTTGCGCGAAGCGCCGTCGCCGAGGATACGGCCGACCAAATTGGATCGGCCTTTGATGTCCAACTCTTCGGCCATGACGCGCAGAGCGCTGTCAGAAGCGATGAAGTTTACCGTCGTGACGCGCTCGTCACGTGCCACGGCAAGCAAAAGCTGCCGCAGGAAAATGGCCCCGCTCGCGCCAGTTGTTGCGACGGTCAGATTCTGCGGTGGATGGTTCATCCCGCTCAGGAGCATAGGGAGGCCGCGTCGCAGAAGTCAAGGTGAGCAAGAGCCAGGAGCTAGTA
>Ga0210400_10005934_pt1 | contig 10313 bp, 9 predicted proteins | sample IncBWH26MmetaG_FD_155456 | JGI IMG/M metagenome (GOLD analysis project Ga0210400, IMG submission 155456) | Forest soil microbial communities from Barre Woods Harvard Forest LTER site, Petersham, Massachusetts, United States - Inc-BW-H-26-M | ecosystem: Environmental > Terrestrial > Soil >... | reverse complement strand
ACTGACCTGGCATAGATATCGAAAGACAACCTGCTGCGACCCCTCAGTCCTTTTGATTGCGGAAAAAAGCATAAAGATCGTGGCGTCGTAGAATGTTATCCACAGTTTGCCGGTTGCTCGCGCTGGGCTGTCATATTCGCGACTTGCACCAGGTTTGCCTGCCCTACTGGATTCGTCTGCCCAGGCCGCTGGTCCGGTTAACAGGAAGAGGTCCTGCGCAGAGAGCGATCCGGCCCCTGGTGCGAACTCATCTTACGAACCTCAATCCCGATTTAGTAGTGGTTTCCCAAGGCGCAAACTTCGACGGGATCGCTTACAGCGATCTTTGCCGTATTTCCGGGCCGTCCATACGTCATCATTTCACCTTGAGACGGAAAGGAGGCGCCGAATAGAGTGTAAAGGCCAGCCACGAGAGAGACACGAGAGAAGATATGTATAAAAAAGCAACGTATCCTTACGCCAAACAATCAGAACGCCAAACAATCAGAAAAGCACTGCCAGCAGCCATGCAGCCAGCAAGAAGCAACGCCGGATAGATGCGGGCCCCTCCAGGCCATCGGGCAGGTTTTCCGCTCGCCTGATCGTCTTTGGCGTCGGTCAGATCATTAAGAACGCTTACATAACTCGCGCAGACGATAAGCGCGGGCAGCGCAAGGGCCACCACCGGCCACAGAGATGGAAAAGGAATTCGTGAAAGCGCCGCAGTCGCGTAGATCGTTGCCAGAATGGGCGAGAGTTTGTGCTCCCACCAGCAGTCTACGCGAAATGGCCCAAGAATCGACAACGTATAAGTATATAGATGAGAGTCTAGAAGCAGGTCGGAGGCGCCGTTGAAACCGTTCAGAAAATCTCGGTGTGAGAGAACGAGTCATTATTCCTTAAGGCCGAAGAGTTCGTCCATTTCTTGATGCTGCCGGGTCTAGCCGGCATTTACGCATGCATCGCCGAGGAGTTATGGCTCTTGGGTCGCGCAATGGCCTATCCTGCTAGAACCTACGTACTGTTGTTCTCACTAGTGCTTTCAATTGCCCATTTAGCATTTTGGCTCGTTCCCGTTAGGAAGAGACCGGCTGCGCTATACAAAGTTTCTCTCTATGGGACCATGATCTACGTCGCGATCTTTTTCAATTGGATTTGCTTTAGATATGGATTGCATCTGTTCGATGGAGATCTCTGGACGGGCAATACGTGGCTCCCATCGCTCCCCGAGCGTGCCAAAGATAATGAAACCAACATAGCGATGTGGAACGGGAGGACCTCTGGCTTGGGCCCGGAAACTCGGCCTGTTTGTTGACACAACCTTGAAATCCAACAATTTTCGTTCCTGCGGGCGGAAGAAAATAGCACGGCAAAGGCTGTAGTTTCATGTTTTTACTTCGAGCTTTGCGCCAGCTGTTTACAGCTTTCTTCCATCAAATGCAGACTGGTCATGAGATTGGCTTGCGTCCAGAGCAGTGGAACATGATCGTTAGGCACATACTGGCCGTTCTCAAGGTAGTAAAGTTCCGGGCATCGGTAGGGTAAAAAGTTCGGGTTGGTCTCGGACGTAAGTTGGCCAAGAGACCGATTCAAATACTCGGTCTGGCGGCTGATAGCTTCAGTTCGGGCGTTGGCCCGGAACCGAGTTGCGTAGATGCAGGAAATGATTGGATCGAACAACGTCCATTGCGCTTCCTGGCCTTTATCGGGCAATAGTTGGTCTCGTGCCGCCAAATTGTCGCTGAAGTCCACAGTGCGCCCACCTTCGGGAAGCTTGGTTTTGTAATCAGGCGCCCAATAAGAATCGCCCAGATAGCGCCGAATCCCGTATTCCCCCTGTAAATGCTCGCGCGTATTTGCAAGGATTTCATCCAACTTTTGTTGATCGTCCACCACTTGAAGAGGGTAGATGAGAAAGAGCAAAGCCGCGTCATAGGCTCGCTGTTTGGTCTTATCGGGCTGAATGCACTCATTCGGCAAAATTGAGTCTAGTTTTTGTCGTCCTTCGCTGATCAGCGATTTCAGCATTTCCATTGTGGACTGCATGTTGGGGTAGGCGATCTTGCTACCGCCAAGCATTTTTTCCAGTTCTTTGAGACCGGCGATCACGGTTCCAATACTCGATGCTGATATCTTTCTAGTTTCCTCCCAATGCCCACTGTCCTCATCTTCCCAATAGACGATCTTCTGGAAATATCGCGGAAACAGATCCAGAGTAGTCAGATCTGCCGAAGAGGGGGGCAATACACCCTCATTGACTAGCTTGCAGAACATCCAGAGAAAATAACCGAGGGCGTCGTTCTGCGCATGCGCCCATTTTTCTTTGATTTCTTCCAGTTTTTCGCCGTTAAATCGAATGTGCGGCCGGTTCATGGGGTTGGATGGGTCGGCTTTTCCGTTGATGATGTCGGTGAAGCGGTGTTCGTACCTACTGAAGTATTGCATCAGTGTCGACAGGGTTTTAACGGCAATATCAGTTTTACCGATCACGTAATGCGCATGTGCGATATGTATATTGTCACGCACCCAGACATTGGAGTAACCGCTCTTGGTTTTGTCCTCTCCGAAACCTGCGGCGGGAAAGAGACCGTTGGACAGGGCTGGAAAGTTCAGGCTTCCCATCTGCTCAAGGAAGGATTTGATCTGTTGAATCTCGGCAAGCGAGTAGAGCGGCTCGATCATGCGAGCAAGCCGTTGGCTGGCGATATGGAAGGTGCCCTTTTTCAGCTCGTCAAGACGATGCTTATGGCCGGACCAAACCTTCCAGATGGCTAGAATCCCAAGGAGCCAGACCAGCGTTCCCCCAAGATGTTTTAGGGAGGGTATCCAAGACAGGAAAGCCAGCAAAGCACACAAGGTGCGCTCCCACAATGTCCCAGTGGGGCACGGTGATTGCCAGAATGCCAAGAAAGCAACAACGGGCGCAGCTATCGATACCGCGAAACTGGCCAGTCGATGGGCGGACTGCCCTAAATCAAAGTAATGTCCTTTCGTGGAACGCAGCTGTTCGCAGTATTTTTCATAGTCCGGCAGAGTATTGTCCACGTCCTCACTGTGGCCGCTCGCTTGGTAACGCCGGATGAACTTCGCCAGGATCAGAACTCTCGACTGATATTGCGACAGGTGAAGATCGATGTAGGCACAAGCGAACGGAATGAGCAACAACAACCAGATATGTCCGCTGCCAGATTTGTCCAAACCGAGAGCCGCACCGCCGAGCGCTGCGGCGACAATCAGTTTCCACTTCGCAAAGTCATGTTCAGACTCTAGCGTCTGGTTGATTTCTTGCTTTAGCAGATTGAGTGAGTCCACGTCAGATGCCTCTCTTAAAGGCGAATTTACTTTGATGAATACATCTAGATTCCATAATGTTATCGCAAGCTGAGCAGGAGCCTGCAACTACTGCTGGGATGGATCATCTCATGGCTTGGTCAAACGCCACCAACATCCGCATGACTTGGGTCCAGGGGGATGCCTCATCGCCGCTGTTCCACCTTAACTTTCGAACCGCCACTAATAATCTGCTGTTGCCCCTACCTCATTATGGTTTAGGGCTGATATGCTCGATTCGTGAATATAAGTGACGCATTAGAAAAAGCGACGCGGGTTCTGGAGGAGGAACAGGTTCAGCCAACGCTAGGCTATCGATATGTGTCCGCTACTTGGCCGAGTAACTGCGCCTATACGCAAGGCCACGCGCCGGGTCAGGCCGCGCAGATGGGACTTGCAAACGAACGGAAAGGAAGGCCAAGACAGGTCTATGAGGATCCCAAACTGTATGTATTCGAAAGCACGAATTTCGCCCTTCTCGTAAAAATATTTAGCCAGGTCGCGGAAACAGATCGTGCAGCCTTTGTGTCGGCCCTTCTAAATAATGTTCGCAGAGCCGTCGGCGGGCGCAGGTACGGATTTGGCAGTCCGTTTCCGTCCTTTCAGGGTGAAACGTCAGCCCTCGCTCTTCTGGCCGAGTTCTGCATTCGCACGGGACACTTGAAGCAATTGTTGGCCGCAACGGAAGAACCGAAGATGCCGACGGCGAGCCTAGCCATCATGCTGAAGGAAATTGAAGAAATGATCGCGCTGAATTTCAATCTATTCAGCGATAGCGAGCTTGCAGTAATACCATCTGGCCTTGACCATTTGAGGGAAATTGCCGAACGACAAACCTATTCGGCACGGGGTTCAAGAGGGGGGCCGATGAAGGAAAACCCACACTACCGACAGGGGTTTTCTGACGTTGGGAATGAAATAGTAGCCGCCATTGATGGCATCTCAGAGGAATGTCGAAAAGCTCGCTTTTGGTACCTAAAGGGAGCCCTACAAGAGTTACCTAATTTGGAAATTGAGTCTGATAGGTTGAAAGTCGAGGGCTTCCTCGTGAAGTTGGGGTTTAGCCCCGAGATGGTCAAGGCGCTCAACGCTGCGGAGAGCCATTACAAATCCACGGCGAGCGCCTTCGAGTTAAAGAACTGCCTGGGCCACCTGCGCAGCTTTCTCGAACACCTCCACCGCGAAAGCGTAAAATCAATCGCGAAAGCTGCCGGTCAGGCAGTCGTCGACAAATGGGGTGACGCGACGCTTTATTTGAGGCAGCAGGGTTTTTTTACCAAACAACATGAGACGTTCGTTACGTCCCTTTACACGTTGCTCAGCGATGAAAGCATCCATCCCCTAACCGCTGACAAAGAGTACGCAAGGCTTCTTCGGAATGTTGTGATCGAATACGGAGTGATGTTCTTGACTGTCCTCGATAAGAAGGGTGTCACGATTTAAGGCGTAGACTAAGCGGAATACCATATAAAAGTCGATTTCTCGACGAACGGCTGACTCACTTCGGGCCTGAAACGGCCCACGAAAATTTAAGCGTAAGATGTGGACGGATGTCGGCAAGCCAGAAGTCGAGGCTCTATTTTTTGCGTGTCTCGGCTCTTATGATTTCTGGTGGGTGTAGATGATTTTGTAGCTGTCAAAGCCTCAAGAATCTCCACAGTTCAACAGATTTAAGATCCAAAATCACCCTGCTGGCCGATCCAGATTAACTGCCACATCTCCCCGTTCCTAAACTGCGGCCCCTGAATTCCTGAAGGTTTCATTCGTACACAGGCCAGGGATTAGGTATGTTAAGAATATTGGCAGCGGATGCGCCCTCCGTCCGTTGGATATCACCTCTTGGTAAACAAATCGTGATTTGCGGAAGCAACAACAAGTCTGGGAGTAGTGGGTGAGCTGCCCAAGGGTTATGAAACACTTCGACAGCGCGTGTATGCAGCGTTGAAGGCGAGAGCTGGTGTGTCACAACTACGGCACTCACGAGAGTATTTCTTGGACCGTTGCGGCCATACCATACACCGTCGGGGACGCGAGTTCCCCAACTATGCCGCCATTGTCCACCAGACTGACGGACTGCGACAACTTGCTCTTCACCAAATAGAGCATTCCGAATATCCGCGTCGTCGCAGAAATCATCCAATACGTTCACCGTCACGACTAGCGGCAACGCCACATCACCATACTTTGTGCTTTTTCCCTCTACCGCAGCTCGAATATCATCATGCGTCCTCAATTCGCGCAGTTCCATCGGCATCACCATTCCAACAGATCTTGCACCTGGCTGACCTCGAAATTGAGGTCCTTTAGGAATCGGCTGGAAAGTCAGCAATAGTCCTTGATCTTCCCACGCGAGCTGTGGGATTGCCTCGAAGTTTTGACGGCGATAAAGTTGGGAAATCTGTTCAAAATCAAGTTGCTGGAGCCATTGCTCCAGCCGCTCTCTCACGAGACGCCCACGGATATTACCTGCCGGGCTACCTCTGTATTCCACGTCAAGGAAGTAGTCAGGCGAATCCATGCGATTTAAGGTGTCGTGCAATTCAGCCAATCTTCGGTCTCCTGCTGAATCACCTGGAGGCATAGCAAGAGTTGCTTCTAGATAAAACTTTGGAATTCCATTCTGTATTGCCAGGAAGTCGGGGTTGGTCCGCACACCGGTCAGTTCAGGATGCACATCTACCGCATAGCCATGCGCGCGCAGAAGCTCATGCCAGAAAAGCTCATAAAGTGCACTCTGATGCTGTACCTCGTCACGAGAGCGGAATCTGGCTCTAACATCGGCTATGGCGGCATTGGGCAAATATTCAAACCAGTATTCCAGCAGATACCGAATGGCGGAAATGCCGGGACGGGCTGACGAATTCATATAGTCGAAACTGCCCTCGTTCTCTCGCCTCGGACGTGTTTCGACTCGTGTTTTCTCGTCAAACAAGGACATAAACAAATGAACCGTTTCCTCCGAATACCCCCTCATGACAATGTTACCCTGAAAAGGCTCTGCATCCCTTAGGTTCAGGCTCCGTTGTAATATTATTCGTAGTTGTGTGAGCACAGGTATAACTAAAGATACGCTATGCCAAAATTCAATATTGTTCTGCTTCCTGCTAATGTCGGAGTGGGGATGGTCACCTTTGATGTTACAAATATTAACTCAATCGGTGATTTTGAATTTCCCGTCTTGGTGATTCCAATCGAACTCACTGTTACGGCTGTTATGACTAATCAGAAGCCTCCAGCGGTCCACCCCATCTCACTACTTAGAATTGCGGGAGAATTTTCGTCTCCGCAGCATCGAGTCGTGGCACGCTTCCAGGAAGAAATTGGTATTACCGCGACACATCCTCACATTGCCACCCCAAGGCACTGTCGAATTGAAATCCCATTGGATCTTCAAACTGTGACAAAGATTGAGGAATCGCGATCTGGTGATTTGCAATGCGCTTTATCCTTGCGGCCGTTAATTGCCATACATAGTCCTGAACTTAACAATGGTGGAGCACAGTCTTTTTCCATCGGTCGCATGGACGTTTGTGCTTTTAACATTCCACAATCACATTGGATTCGTCTCTTACCACATTTTGGTTACGGAGGTTTAGAGATCCTTGAAGTTCGCTATGGGAGCGGGGTTACTGCGTTCCAACTTCCCAGGTCTGTACAAGAAATTCAGCTCGCAAAGAAATATCTTCGTGACCATGATTGGGACAAAGCAGTTAGTCAGTGTCGCAGGGCTGTAGAAATCATCCTAGACTCGAAGCAACCTTCTCTCCCGCCGCAGACGGTGTTCAGAGTACGAGTGGAGACTTTTATTGGCGACCATTTGAAAGGTCTGAATGATAGGCAGGCTAGATTGCTTACCGAGCAGATGAGGATGATCTGGGAAGTAGCCAGTGAAGTTACTCATGCCAACTCGACAGCTCCTTGCAAGAAGGCGGACGCAGAATTTATCGTCCGCGCAACGATGGCCCTGGTGGAATACTTCGATAAATTGTTGAGTTGAGTGAGCAGGTGGTCGCCAGTGATTTACTGATATCACCAAGACCTCAACAAGACCTCAAACGGTCAGCATTTGTCACCTGCTGCTCATTGGAAATCTTGCTTGTTGATCTTTGATGCTTTCGCAGCCACAAAATCGCCTACACCGCTGAGGGCGGCACACCAGAAATTACTTGTAAGTTATTGAAAGTATTGGTCGGGGAGAGAGGATTTGAACCTCCGACCCCCTGGTCCCGAACCAGGTGCTCTACCAGGCTGAGCCACTCCCCGAACAAGTCCACCAGAAATGGTGGATGGATGTGATGAGTATACCACTAAGTCAGCCATTGGCCCTTAGTCATTGACCGTCATTGACCCCTAGCCCTTGCTAAAACCGGTAAACCCGAGTCTTTAGCTATTAGCTCTTAGCGCTCTTAGCCATTCGCAACCTCGCTCCAAACACTCTCGACACCCCTCAAACAATCCGAGACAGGTATTCACCTGATTGCGATGACCACCTCCGGGAACAAGAATGGCCTTATCCCCCTTGCGCCTGCCTATGCTTTCTTCGGAGTTATGTGAACGCCGTGCGACGGCTGTTGCGGCTGACGGAACGGGGCCTGAGCAGGCTGCCCAGGCCGGGGGCACGCCGCCCGTGCGCTCCTCTCGGTGGAGAGCGTTTTCACGGCCCTGGTTACAACAATCGCTGTTAAGACAACCGTGGTTAAGACGATTTCTCTTGCGAAGATCTACGCGACGCCTGGTCTTTCTGTTCCTGATCGTTTTATTTCTGCGGACGTTCATTGGCGAGGCTTCGGTGGTGCCTACCGGCTCTATGGAACGCACCATTCTGGTGGGCGATCATCTGTTTATGACCAAGCTGCTCTACGGGCCGGAGATCCCGGTGGTGCATTGGCGGTTGCCGATGCTTAAGACCATCCGTCGCGGAGAGATTGTGGTCTTTCACTATCCCAAGAATCCAGTGGAGATGTTCCTGAAACGCGTAGCGGCCGTGGGCGGCGACCAGGTGGAGATCCGCGATGGCGTTCTCTACGTGAACTCCCATCCGGTAACCGAGCCCTACGCCGTCCATCATGGGCCGGTGCATTCTGCTCATGAGAGCATGACTGCGCTGCTTGTCCCTAAAGGCCAGTTGTTTGTGATGGGAGACAACCGCGACAACTCCAGCGACAGCCGCGACTGGGGATTTGTTCCGGTCCGCAATGTGATTGGCGAGCCGCTGTTCGTCTACTGGTCGTATGACGCGCCCACCTCACGCTGGCTCGACGAAAACCTGCGCCACCGGGTGAATTTCTATGCGTCGATTGTGGGGAATTTCTTCTCCCGTACACGATGGAAGCGCACTGGGATGTGGTTGGGGAGAAACAGCTACTAGCTCCTAGCTCCTGGCTGCTAGCTGCTAGCCAAAACATCTTCACTTGCTTGCGGTCTAGTAAAGATTCTACAAAGAAAAAAGCGAAGAAATTTTTACCGCTGATTTTCGCTGATGCCGCTGATAAGCAACTGCTCGCTTCTGGCCGCTAGCTGCTGGCAACCCCTTTTTCTTACCACTGATGTTCACTGATACCACTGATAGGAAATGAAAATGATGTGGTCCGGACTTTTTCCCGGGATGAAAAAGATTTGATACTGGCAGCTAACGGCCAGTAGCTAGCAGCCAGAAGCTCATTACGGATTGATCGCTGCGCCGGCCAGGATGCCGGGATTCCGGCGCCTGGTGGCTGTCGCGGTCTGGGGAGCGGCGGAATATTCCACGTCGCGGGATTCCATTATGTACTTTCCTTTGAAACGGACGTCGGCCACGGCATGCGTGGCGGTGTGCAGCCACACGCCATCCACACAGGCAAAGGTCATGAGGACATACAGATCACGGACCCACCACGATGGGCTCTTCACCAACTGGCCTTCAATGCGGTGCATGTTGTAGCTTTCGGCATCCACCCAGACCTTGCCTCGCAACATGTCTTTTTCCTGGCGCTTGGGCTGGATGCTCAACACATAGCATCGCCGGCCGTTGACCGTCTCTTCGCCCACAAGCTGAAAGTCGTAGTTTGCCGGCGACACTTCTTTTTGTTGGGCGTCCTTAGGAGACTCGGTCTCTTTGGCCAGGATGTCCCGCAGGATTCTTTCTCCCAGGCCGCCGCTGCTGCTCTCGATCCGGTATTGCTTCTGATCGGGGGGAAGATAGGTGATATCCGCCACCACCTGAGCTTTAGGCTGGGACTGCTTGTCCAAGAGTTGGTAATCGCGCTTTACGGTATAAGCTCTGATGCGGTCGTGGTTCTGGTGGCGTGCGGCCATCATACGGGCGACGATAGTATTTGCGTCGGGAGTCTGCTGGGCCAACGCCAGTCCACCAAGAAACAAAATCAGTAACCCCGATATTATTGAATGCAATGGCATCCGCACCTGTCCGCTAACTGCTGTAACTGATTGGACGCCGTTTCCCGGCAAAAGGAGGGCTGCGCAGTTAAGAAAGATCAAGTCTGCCATTACGGACAGGCCAGTTGGTGGACTGGCCAGATGTCGCTGACGTGTACGAAAACGGCAGAGACAAGAATCCGGCTGGTCAATGCCTTTCGTGCCCATGCTGTCCATACTCATTCGTGATAGCAATACCGATGTGCCGAATCAGGCAAAAGGTCGCCGAGTTGGCCGATGAGGCATACCATCGTCGAAATACCTGGCCCTCGGTCTACCGCTTGAAACACAAGTTGGGCTGCTCTAACTTTGGTCAGGCGACGCCCACCGGCAGTCGCAGCTCTGAATACAGTGGAAAGGCGTCTGCCATTTCCTGGATCTGTTTGCGGATCCGGCCAAGCATCTGGATGTCTTTGTGGTGGTTGAGCACCTGGGCGATCCATGTCCCCACTTGCAGCATGTCATCTTCTTTCATGCCACGAGTAGTAAGGGCGGCGGCGCCAATGCGGATTCCGCTGGGTTTGAGTGGCGGGTTGGTGTCGAAGGGGATGGCGTTCTTGTTAACGGTAATGCCCGCCTGCCCAAGGGCA
>Ga0210400_10005933_pt1 | contig 10314 bp, 8 predicted proteins | sample IncBWH26MmetaG_FD_155456 | JGI IMG/M metagenome (GOLD analysis project Ga0210400, IMG submission 155456) | Forest soil microbial communities from Barre Woods Harvard Forest LTER site, Petersham, Massachusetts, United States - Inc-BW-H-26-M | ecosystem: Environmental > Terrestrial > Soil >... | reverse complement strand
ACAGGAGGCCGCGCAACAGCAAGCCGCTCAACAAGCGGCATCAGAAAAGGCCAAACAAGAAGCAGCGCAACAGCACGCGACGCAACAACAGGCCGCGGCGGAGAAGTCCAAACAGGAGGCCGCGCAGCAGCAAGCTGCTCAGCAAGCGGCATCAGAAAAGGCCAAACAGGAAGCAGCACAACAGCACGCCGCGCAGCAACAAGCCGCAGCGGAGAAAGCCAAACAGGAGGCTGCGCAGCAGCAAGCCGCCCAGCAAGCGGCGACGGAAAAGGCAAAACAAGAAGCTGCGCAACAGCATGCGGCCCAGCAACAAGCCGCTGCAGACAAGGCCAAGCAGGAAGCGGCTCAGCAAGCTGCCGCCGAGAAGGCAAAACAGCAAGCCTCACAACAGCAAGCTGCCCAGCTAGCGGCCGTGGAAAAGGCCAAACAGGAAGCTGCGCAACAACACGCCGCGCAACAGCAGGCGGCTCAACAAGCCGCAGCAGAAAAGTCCAGACAGCAGGCGGCACAGCAACTGGCAGTCGCCGAAAAAACCAGGCAGGACGCCGCACAGCGCCAGGCAGCCCAACAGCCGCAAGCCACTCGCCCTGGTCCGCCTTCGACAGTCCATCCCAACGAGACCCCGGCGCCTCCACGGGCCGTGGTTCCACCCTCCGCGAATGCCGAATTGGACCGCAAGCACCAGCAAGAGCAGGATCAGCTCCGCGCAAAGCAGGAGCAGGACCGCCTGCGAGTTCAGCAGCAGCAGGAGCAGGAACACGCCAAGCTCGCCCAACAACAGACGGGTGCCGCTCAAAAACAGGTGGTCGAACAGCAGCATCAAGCGCAGACGCAACAATTACTTCAAAAACATGCCGACGAGCAGAAAGCGCTGGCGGACAAACAGAAACAGGAACGCCAGAACCAAGCCAAGCCTCAAAAGGGCGATCGTCCTCCGCAGTAAGCGCCTGAACTGCGCGCCCATCCTGGCTGCGCGCCGTCCTCTGCGTAGTGGCACCCGCCGCGGCGGGTGCCACTCCTGTTCTTGGCCTGTGTAGGTGCTGGGCTTCAGCCCGGCCCGCCTTTGCCTCGCCCCGCTGCCGAATCCCCAGATTCGATCTTTAGCAATAAACCAATTGACAACCACTGGACCCGCTTGTTACATCTCCCTCATGCCAGCCAGGCCCATCCGGCGCACGCGGAAGATTGCGGTCCCATTCCAAGAGCAAAACAAAGGGAAAGCTATGGACTCACTTCTCTCTCTTTGAAGTGTGGGATAACATCACCCAAGCTGAGGTCGCAGAATTGGAAGGGCTTTTCAGGCACATCTATAGAAAGGACAGTCGTGCCAATCAGGTGAATAAACAACGGTCCTTCAAGAAGTTGAAAAGGGTGAAGGTTAATAATCTCGAACAATGGAGGCCGACAGGATGAGGGTGCAGGTTTTGACTCCCGCCCCGGCTTTTACGACTAGGCTTTTTACTTCCTTCCTCTCTTGCCATCGCCTTTTCCTTCAGTCTTTTCAAACCTCAATATTTTCCTTGACAGGGACGGTACTCATCCGGTAACATCAATCGTGATTCTCAGCCGCTATCCCCGACCAGCCTCTCTGCCTCGTCACCCTAACGGAAATCCCGCCACCGTAACTCCTTTGGTCCCGCATCCTTACAAATGCCCCCTCCGGCAACTCCTTTCGCTTGACATTCTTACAAATGCCCGGGGGGGTGGGGGGTGCTTTCTCTTTTTCAACACTGCGCGCGTCACCGCCTCGCCAACGCCCAGTCCTCGTAAGTCTTTTAAATGCAACACATGCGGACATCCCCGTAAGTGTTGCAAACAAAAGACTTACGGCATATCTAAGTCCTTCAGATGCAACACTTACAGAAAACAGGGGGTAGGGTACTTCATTTTCCCAACGTTCCAACGTGCAACGTTCAAACGTTTCAACGATCCCCAAGTCCCATTGCGCCCCGCAACCCCTGGTGCAACAATGAGTGAAGGCGAAAGAATACTTCGCCTTCCGGGGAAACAACTCCGCTCTCCCCGGTGTCTAAGGATAGTGAGCGGATACACCCCGACTCGGTCGGGGTCGCAAGTCAGGCCTGGGTCTATCGTTCTAAGGACGGGTTTCAGGGTTTGTACTTACAAATCCTGAGCTAAGAAGGTGAGACCGCAGCAGGGTGGCCCGAACAACTCATCTGTGCAGGATGGATGAGCGCCCGCATCCAGTAAGGATGCTGGTAAACGTTCGAGCCGGAAAGGCTTGGAGTGTCCGATTGGGCTAATGCCCTGTCATGGGGCCGCGATGAAGCCGATCTTGTCCACGAGCTGCAAGCTGGCTCGGAGACGGCCTTCGACTGGCTCGTCACCCACTACCATGCCCCGGTCTATAACCTCATCCTCGGCATGCTCGGCGATACCTCCGACGCCGCCGATGGCACCCAGGAAGTTTTTTTGAAAGCCTTTCGCGGCATCCGCAATTTCCGCCAGGGCAGCTCATTGAAAACGTGGCTCTACCGCATCGCCATTCGCGAAGCGCTGAACCACAAGCGCTGGTTCAAGCGCCACCTGCAGAAAAATGTCTCGATCGATGCCGAGCCCGAAGAAGGAAAAGCGCACATCGAGCTCGAAGATCTCGGCGCCACGCCGTTCGAGCAGCTCGCCGCGCTGGAAATTCAAGTGGCCGTCCACGGCGCGTTGCAGCAGGTTCCCGATGTTTTTCGCAGCGCCGTGATTCTGCGCGACCTCGAAGGCCTGAGCTACGAAGAAGTCGCCGAAGTCCTCGAGTGCAGCATTGGCACGGTGAAGTCCCGCATCCTTCGCGGACGCCGCGCCCTGCGTGAAATTCTTGAGCCGCTTTTGGCGGAGACGAAATCGCATGCTTCACACGCGCAAACGTCTTCACACGGTGCCGTCGCCGAGTCGCAGCCCACGCCGTTCTCCGACGCTTTTACAGCTGCGCGTCGCGTTACAGTTTCTTCGCAAAGTATTTCCCCGCGGGCGGGTTCCACGGGAGAGGGTCTCTCATGAAGTGCAACACAGTACGAACCAAACTGGCCGGTTATCTCGATGATGCCGCAACGGGCGCTGCTCGCGTGCAAGAGCGCGTCGTTATCAGCGAGCATCTGGAAAGCTGCAACGTTTGCCGCGAGGAGCTGCAAAAATTCCGCAAGCTCTCCGTGCTGTTGTCGCGCGTTCAAAAGAGCGAACCTCCCGCCGATCTCGCCGTGCGCATCAAGGTCGCTGCCGCTCAGGCCCAGCATTCCCACGATTGGCAGAGCCGCGTGCGCCGCGTGAAAGACCGCGCAGAAATTTTGCTGGACAACGTTTTCCGTCCGCTCACCGTTCCGGCCACCGGCGGATTTTTCTCCGCCATCCTGGTTTTCGCTCTCGTCTTCCAGATGATCTTGCCCGGCATCACCGTCCGCGCCGTGCAAAACGACGTCGCTCTCAATCTCATGCGCCCCGCCGAACTCGTCACGCTCTCCGACTATCCGCAATCCTGGGCGCCCGAGCAACACGACCTCGAACTTTCTCTGCCCCACGGCTTGCTCCTCGACGTTACGGTCGACGCGCAAGGCCAGATGACCGGCTATCAAATTCTCTCCGGCCCGAATAGCCTGGAGCTCCGCCGCCAGCTCGATCAAATGCTGCTGTTCTCGCGCTTCAGCCCGATGCTGAGCTTTGGCCGTCCCACTGCCGGCGGCCACGTGATTCTCAGCTTCAGCGCCGTTCACGTCCGCGGATAAATTTCGTCCCGATGCGAATTTTCAAATTCCTTCCGGCCGCCGCCATTTGTGTTTTTCTTTTCGCCGCAATTCCTTCCGCGCACGCGCAAAAGCCTTCCGAAGACGAACAAATCCTATTTGATTCCGCCAACCGCGAGCGCGCCGCGCATTCTTTACCCGCGTTGCATTGGGATGAAACCCTCGCCAGAACTGCCCGCGCTCACGCCCACCGCATGGCCTTCTACAATCTCGTCGAGCACCAGCTCTCCGGCGAGCCCGGCCTCCAGGTACGCCTCACCGAAGCGGGCGCCCGTTTCGGAGCGTTCGCTGAAAATATCGCCGTTGCTTCCAGCGCTGAAACCATCCACGCGGGATGGATGAATTCCCCCGGCCACCGCAGGAACATCCTTAACCCCAACCTCAACGCCATCGGCATCGCCGCGGTAAGGGGGAGCGGGGGCCTCTTCGCCGTCCAGGATTTTTCCCAGCAAGTCGTTGCGATGAGTCTTGGCGAGCAGGAGAAAAAAGTAATTTCATTAATGACTGCGCACGGAATGCACAAAGTGACCGCGAGCGACGATGCGCGAAAAACCTGTGAGATGGAAAGCGGAATTTCCGTTTCCGAGCTTCGTTCCGTGCAGGCCATTCGCTTTGAAACTTCGGATCTCAGCAAACTTCCAGACGAAGTCGAGAGAAAATTGCGCGGTCTCGTGTTTCAAACGGCCGCGGTGGGCGCCTGCAAGACGGGCAGCGCGCCCGGCTTCGCTCATTACCGCATCGCGATTTTGATTTTTTGACGGCACGCGAGCTGCGCAGCGGCGCAAACCACTGGACCGAAAGAATTAGTTGTATCGGGACAAGAGTCGAAATACACTAGGCAGGTTATGAATTCGCCGCTCCCCATCTCCTATCGCTGGTATCGATTTACTGGGCATCCAACCAGTTGGCGGGGGGCGTTTCTGTAAGTGAATCCAGCGGAAAAAAGATTCGACCCACTCGCAACCCGAGTGGGTTTTTTGTTTTAGGGGACAAAACAATTTTTGAATTGCGGGACAAAACCAAATTGAGAGGGCCGGAAAGATGATTATCTCCATGAAACTACACGCGACACGGAACGAGATCGACGAAGTTCGCAAACAGGTGGAGCACTTCGGGTACAAAGTGCATTCCATCGAAGGGGAAGAGCGCGTTGTGATCGGCGTGGTGGGCGTCGGCGACGTGACCGCATGTCTCGAATCGGTGGAGGCCATGCCGCAAGTGGAAAAGGTGGTGCGCATTTCCGCGCCGTACAAATTTGTGAGCAAAGAATTCCGCGCGGGGAAAACGCGCATCAAGGTGAACGGAACCGAGATTGGCGGCCACGAATTTGTGGTGATGGCCGGGCCGTGCTCGGTGGAATCGGAAAAGCAGATCATGCAGGCGGCGGAAGGCGTGGCCAAAGCCGGTGCGAAAATGCTGCGCGGCGGCGCGTTCAAGCCGCGGACTTCGCCATACGATTTTCAGGGCATGGAAGAAGAAGGATTGAAGCTGCTGCAGAAAGCGAAAAAGGCCACAGGCCTCGCGATCATCACGGAAGTGATGAGCGACCGCGACGTGGATTTGATCGCGAAATACGCGGACGTGATGCAGGTGGGCGCGCGCAACATGCAGAACTTCATGCTGCTGAAAGCGCTGGGAAAATGCGGGCGGCCCGTGCTGCTGAAGCGTGGATTGAGCAGTACGGTGAAAGAGCTGCTGATGTCCGCGGAATACATCACGGCGCACGGAAATCCCGAGGTGATTCTGTGCGAGCGCGGCATTCGCACGTTCGAAACGGTGACGCGCAACACCTGTGACATAGCGGCGATTCCCGCGCTAAACGAACTGACGCACTTGCCAGTGATTCTCGATCCAAGCCACGCGACCGGGAAGCGCAGCCTGGTGCCGGCGTTGTCGCGGGCAGGCGTGGCCATCGGCGCCGACGGTTTGATCGTCGAAGTGCATCCCGCGCCCGAGAAAGCCATCAGCGACGGCGCGCAGTCGCTGGACCTCCCGCAATTCCAAAAAATGATGAAGGACCTGGAGCCGTACATTCAGCTTTGGAGTGAGTCGAAAAAAAAAGAAGTAGCCGCAGCGGCCGGCCGCTGAATTCTCTAGTGGCGAAATACATTCAAATAGCATGTGGGATGATGGAAGAGCTGCTAAGAAGGTAGCCAGCGAGTTGATTTTCAGACGCAACCAGGCGGGCGCGAAGATCATCTTTCCTAGTTGGCGGAATGCTTTGGCTGTTGGTACAAGGGATGCGTATGGGTGAGTTTGTGCGAAGAGTCCTTCTCGTTTGTTCGGCTCTTGTTGCGGTGGGACAAGATGGCCCGAGCCAGCCTGTTGCACCACCGGAGAATGCCGCAAAGCCGCCCGTGATTGTGGTGGGATTCATGGGTGGATTTGTGGCGCACGACAATAAGGTGCACAGCGGCGTGCAACTCGCCGCGCGTCTCCGCGACACTCATCCTTCTGGCGTGTACGTGGAAGTGTTTGAGAATCGCCGCCGGGAGAAGGCTCACGGAGAAATTGTGAAGATTCTGGATACGGATCATGACGGGAAACTCTCCGACGAAGAGAAGCAAAAGGCGCGGATCATCATTTATGGGATGAGTTGGGGCGCTTCGGAGACGGTGGCGCTGGCGAAGGAATTGGAGGGAGAACACATCCCGGTGCTGCTTACGATTCAAGTGGATAGTGTGGCTAAAATCCGGGAGAACGACGAAGTAATCCCGGCCAATGTCGGCGAGGCTGTAAATTTCTATCAAACCGATGGGCTACTGCACGGGCAATCTAAAATTCGAGCCGCAGATGAGAGCCACACGCGGATTCTTGGCAATTTTCATTCTGAGTACAAAACAAAGAATATCCGGTGCGATGAGTATCCGTGGTACGACAAAGTCTTCGCAAAGTACCACACGAAGATTGAATGCGACCCTGCCGTTTGGAGCCAGGTGGAATCGCTCATTCGCTCGAAATTGCCTCCGGCTTGAAGAAGCGATCCGGCGCGACTCGTCTGACGCCAACAGGAAATGGTAGCGTGGGCGACTGGCTTCAATCATCGAGGCCGGTGAGAATTGGAGTACGTTTCAGCACTTTCTCGGAGGAGACATCGCGCGCGAGAGCCACAACATGTTTATCGGCCGCATCCTGCAGCGCAGACCAATCCTGAACGAATTCCAGCATCGTCTCGCGACTGTGTTTGGGACTTTTCAAGACATGGCTGATCCGCGTGAGCAGTAGTTGGTGAGCCAACTGTGGGTCAGAGTTCCGGGCAAGAACGTTGCGGGCACTCAGGCCAACTCTGGCGGGCTCACCCTTCACCGAAGTGTCCATCCAAAGCAAACCGTATTCATCGAAATACGGCGTGCCTGCTTCGTCGAACTCCTTGAAAAAACGTTTCAAATCCCCACGGTCATCGATAACGTCATTCTGAATGTCCTCAGCAACCATCGAGTCAAAGGCCTTGCGGTAGGCCTTCCAATCCTTCGACGTGCCAACGATGAGGGCTCGCTGAGCCGGCGAGGCAGTTTCACTCTGCCCGCCACGGGCCGAAACTTTCTCAACCGCAGGACGGCGCTCGAACTCGCGCCCCGGATTGAAATGTCCGGTGAGCAGGTAGGACGCGGCCACAACAGGCACTGCTTCATCTGCGAAAATGAGCATCGGGACGAGAAATTTCTTGGAGCGGTACAACTGTTCGGTTCCCGCGCGAACTTCCCGGCTTCGCTTGATGGTGCCGGGGACCTGGGCAAAGTGCAGCACACGGAGATTGGAATCCGGGTGTTTGCGGGCATAGCGCGTAAACGAGCGAGCGATCGCTTTGGGCGAGGTCATGCCGAAATCATTGAGATAATCGGGGCGGGTGGCGTTCGGGAAATAAGTATTGATCACGCGACGGGTAAAATCCGCGCAATTCCGAGTGACACCGTTGAAATGATTCTCATTCGGCGCGTCGTTGAATTCGGCGATGAACTTGCGGTCCTGCTCTTCGGTGGTATCGATGACGAAAATGTAGAGGCTGCGAATCAAAGTGGCCGCGACCATTTCCCGCCATTCGGACTTGTAACTGTTCCTGCAGGGATCGCCCGCGCAGAGCGCTGAGAGATACTTTGTCCGGTATCTTTCCTCGAGCACATGCTTGACCTTGTAGGAAGCGAAGATCGGGCGGCTTTCTACGTCTTCGACACCATAAAGGTAGACATTCAACGGGACGACGTTCCATTCGAAGGACTGATCTTCGCCGATGTTAATGTAATTGCTCATCACCGAGCCATGTTCACCGGGACCGCACAAGCGGAGCTTCACTGGCGAATCGGGGCAGATGCGTGAGAAATACACGGCGCTGTGGCCTGTGCCGGTGATCCTGTCGACGCTGGAATCCAAGGATTCATTGAGAACAACGCCGACGTCAGCGCTCGCCGGAGGACAAACAAGACCGACGAACAGAAGGGCCAGAAGGCAGGGGATCGCCAGCATGCGGAGAACTTTTCCTGCAAGCGATCTTTTCGCGAGGAGCCCACCAACGATGAATGCGATCCTATACACAGCAAGATCCCCCTTGATGGAAGATGGCTGGAATAGGAACGCTGGGCTACATTGGTTTGATGCTATTTTCCCGGCCAGGGTTGACGGGCATCGCGAATGTTTCGAATAGCCCTAAGCGCCCTTGTTACAAAACCCGATGGCAGCACAAAAGTTGCGGTGCCGTACAATGAAACGTGCGAGTGAGAATCGATTTGGCGGGAGGCGAGCTTGCCGATAGTTCCGAGCATTGCGACGATCCGAGAAGCGCAGAAATTCCTGGCGAAATATTTTGCGCCGACGCGGCTGGTGGCGGCGCCATTTCTTGGGCGGATGGCGGGGAAAAATGTTTATTTGAAGATGGAGACGGAGCTGCCCACGGGTTCGTTCAAGGTGCGCGGGGCGCTTTGGGGGCTGGCGCAGAGAATGGGCCGAGGGCCGATTCAGGAAGTAGTGGCTTGCAGCACGGGGAATCACGGAGCGGCAGTAGCCCTGGCGGCGAAGCAGTTTGGTATTGAGGCAAAGATTTGTTTGCCGGCGAACTGCAATCCGGTGAAGCGTGCTCGAATTGCAGCTCTTGGCGCGGCAATTGTGGAGAGCCGGGACAGCGACCCGGCTTCTGCATTCGCGCTGGCCGCGGAGCACGCCAAGCAGCCGGGCGTGTATTTCTTGAACGATGCGACAGATTTGGACATTCCTGCAGGACCCGCGACGATTGGCTGTGAAGTCCTGGAACAACTTCCTGAGACCAGCGCGATTATCGTGCCGATGGGAGACACGGCGCTGATTCGCGGGATCGCCGCGGCTGCGAAACAGATTGCCCCGCAAGTAAAGATCATCGGCGTGCAAGCGGAGCGCGCCCCTTCGTATTATCTATCCTGGAAAGCAGACAGAGTCGTGGGGACGGAAACCTGCGATACGATTGCCGATGGCCTGGCGACGCGAACGCCGGAAGCGGCGAATGTGCGCGACGTGAAGGAGCTTGTCGATGAGGTCGTGCTCGTGAGCGAAGAAGAAATGCTGCGGGCGATTGGACTGCTGCTACTTGAAGAGCACGTTATGGCGGAGGCGGCTGGGGCCGCGAGCACGGCGGCGCTGCTGAGATCTAGCGCCAGTTACGGCGAGCACGTAGTGTTGGTAGTAAGCGGCGCAAACATCTCGCGCGACGTGCTTCGCCGGGCCGTGGCTATCGCCTAGACTTCCACAAGGATGGACTTGGCAGGTTCGCTTGAGAATTTCCCCCAATGATTCATCACTTTTTCCTCGCCATTCCTGACTGGCCATTCGGCCAAGTACGTTCAGGGCAAGTTCCATTGCTACCCGCGAACTGAATTGGAACCCTTGGAGTAGCGGCTTCTCCGTGCTTTTACGCGAAGTCGCAGGGTGATGCGGGCAATGGAAACCAATTCTCGTTGGAACTGGACGCTGGGAATTCTGCGTGGGCTCTGCCTCATTTGGCTTTGCGTAGCAGAACTCAGCGGAGCGCGCGCGCAATCTGCAGCGGACACCGCCCGGCCTGGCGGGCATGTTCGGTTAGTGAGCGCACAGCAGGGAAGGGCCATCGTCAGCGCGGCTTTGGAGCAGAATCAAGCGCCAAGCGGGACACAGGACTGTTCGCATCTAGTTCACCAGATTTACCTAGAGGCGGGCTTCGAGTATTCGTATGCCAGCTCGTTCGAACTCTATGCGGGGAACGAAAAGTTTGCGCGCGTGAAATACCCGCGGGCGGGAGATTTGATTGCGTGGCCCGGGCACGTCGGAATTGTCCTGGAGCCGTCGGAGCACAGTTTTTACAGCCTGGTGAGCACGGGTCTGGAGACACAGAATTACGACGGAGCGTATTGGAGGTCGCGAGGCAGGCCGCGCTTCTATCGTTACAAGACGGAGAACGCCGGGATACTGACGGCAGGCGCGGTTCCGGGATCTCCTCGAGATTCGAATTCTGCCAAGCGCCAGGAGTCCGAAGCAACGGTGGAAGAACGCTCCAGGGCGGGTGCTCGCGATTCGAATCGTCCGCCGGAGACGACGAAGAAAGCCGGATACGGACTGCCGGCTGCGCATG
>Ga0210400_10005929_pt1 | contig 10318 bp, 4 predicted proteins | sample IncBWH26MmetaG_FD_155456 | JGI IMG/M metagenome (GOLD analysis project Ga0210400, IMG submission 155456) | Forest soil microbial communities from Barre Woods Harvard Forest LTER site, Petersham, Massachusetts, United States - Inc-BW-H-26-M | ecosystem: Environmental > Terrestrial > Soil >... | reverse complement strand
ATCTTGGTGTCCATCTATCACACATGTTTTCCCATCTAGTCCGCTACAACGAACTGGGGGGACGCTTACCTGGACAAGCGCAACAAACACCAACTAACGCGAAACCTGGTTCATCGCTTGGAACGTTTAGGCTACAGCGTCACCCTAGAACATAAAGCAGCATAAGATAACGGTATTTTCAGAGCAGCAGGCAGTGGGATTTATGGAAGTGAAGTAGGGTGTGTTAGCCTCACGAGCCTGAAACAATATTCGCCCGCCTATTCGATATAACTCTACAGATATCGTCAGTGTAACTTTCATATGAACATTTTACGTGCCACCGAATGTAATTATGAAACTTCTTGACACGCTGTGCCACCGGTGGTAAACGATGCGCGCCATACTCCATAGCCGTCTACTTAATAGATGTTGTCGTCGGGCCTTTTCGGTATTCGGAGGTTCGATATGCTGCCTAACGTATTTCCGCGAAACCGTAGGCCTGCTTTGTCGGTATTCGTCTTGGCAGTCAGTTTGCTTTCAGCTGGTCAGACGCATGCGCAGGTTGCGGGAGCAACGCTCACCGGCACAGTGAAGGATCCTTCCGGCGGAAGCATTCCCAACGCTCAAATCGCCATCACAGATGTAGCCACCGCGGTTACTCGCGTCGTTTCAGCTGGTGGCGCGGGACTTTACACGGCTCCCAACTTGTTGCCCGGGTCTTATGAGATTCGTGTTACGGCGATGGGTTTCAGCACGGCCGTGCAGAAAGACATCACGTTAACGGTAGGAGCTCAGCAGGTCCTTGATTTCACGATGCAGGTTGGGCAAATGACTCAAACAGTCGAGGTCACCACAGAAGCGCCCACAGTCGAGTTGACCTCGTCCACGCTGAGTGCTGTGGTCAACGCCACGACTGTGCGTGAGTTGCCTCTGAACGGGCGCTCCTGGACGGACCTTGCCATTCTCCAGCCTGGAGTCGTTTCCGCAGAGAGTCACCTGCATGATAACAACCGCGGCTACGGAGACCAGGTGAGCATCTCAGGCGCGCGCCCTCAGCAGAATAACTACCGCTTGGACGGCATAAGCATCAATGACTACGCAAACGGCGGTCCGGGGAGTTTGCTGGGAGGAAACCTGGGAGTGGATGCCATCCAGGAGTTTAGCGTCCTGACCAGTAACTATTCCGCGGAGTACGGTAAGACCTCCGGGGGAGTCGTAAACGCCATCACCCGTTCGGGTACGAATCAGTTCCACGGCTCCGCTTATGAGTTTCTGCGCAATAGCGCCCTGGATGCCGACAATTTCTTTGACAATGCCAACGGTGTTCCAAAGCCGCCTTTCAGGCGCAATCAATTCGGCGTTTCAGCGGGCGCTCCCATCAGGAAAGATCGCACGTTCATCTTCGGCGACTATGAGGGCATACGACAGTCCAAAGGAACTACTTTTAGTCCCGTGGTGCTCTCATCGAATGCGCGCAACGGGCTACTTTACTACCCAGACCCAGTCAACAACCCTGCCCCGCCTTACTGCGTCCCGACCTCCGTCCCATTCCAATGTCAAGTGTCGGTTGATCCCTTGGTGGCAAAATACCTTGGTATCGAACCTGTCCCAACGGGAAGCCCCTTTGGCGATGGGAATGTAGCACTTGCCCCGTTTGCAGGACAGAATGTCGTCACCGAAAATTATTACATCGTTCGTGTGGACCAGAAAATTTCGGAGAAGGACAACCTCTTCGGAACCTATAACTATGATAACTCTGTTCAGAACGCCCCCGATTTACTGAAACAGCTTAATGTTCCCGACATAGCGAAGCGTCAATTTATCGTGTTGGAAGAGAGCCATATTTTTGGCCCTGGATTGGTCAACTCTGTCCGGGTTGGATTCAACCGGGACCGTGTGGGCGGCGTGCCAAGCACAGCCATCAATCCTGTTGCAGCGGACACGTCTTTGGGGTGGGTACCCGGACAGACCGCTCCCCAGGCGTTCATTTCTGGGCTTACGCAAATTGGCAACGGTGCGAGTCCTTCAAGCTACCGTACTTGGAATTCGTATCAGGCCTATGACGACGCTTCTCTAACCAGGGGTCTCCATTCTTTGAAATTCGGTTTCGGCTTCGAACGGGACCAGCTTAACGAAGTCGACCTCACCGCCGACTACCACGGTGTTTTTAATTTTGGATCGATAGCTGCGTTTCTTACGAACCAACCTTCTCGCTTTACTGGAGGTTTTCCAGGAAAGCTCAGTCCGCGCGATATGCGTCAATCCATCGTCGGCGCCTACGTCCAGGATGATTGGCGCGTGCGCTCAAACCTGACACTCAATCTGGGTGTTCGCTACGAGATGGCGACCGTGCCGATAGAGGCTCACGGAAAGCTCACGAACCTGTATTTTGTCACCGATGCACAACCCCACTGCGCGACACTGGTCACGGGCCCAACGCCGGCGGAGTCCTGCGTGGGGACCGGTCCTTACTTCACGAACCCGACATTGCGAAACTTCGAACCGCGAGTAGGTTTTTCCTGGGACCCGTTCAAGAATGGGAAGACTGCGGTGCGCGGCGGGTTTGGGATGTTTGATGTGCTCCCCATGCTCTATACGACCGTGACGATGGTCGGCCGGGGAGCCCCATTCTACGAAATCGGCGCAACGAAAAGTGCGTCTAAACTCAACGGCAACTTCCCCAGCCGGGTGACGCCTACCGCCCTCGGGCTCGCAGGCTTGGAATACGAGCACGTCGAACAGAAGCCTCCTCGTAATTACGTGATGCAGTGGAATTTCAACGTGCAGCGTGAGCTTGCCCCGAATTTGACCATGGTAGTTGGCTTCGCAGGCTCGCATGGTGTGCATCAGGCGCTCCGCGTTGATGACGCCAATATTGTCTTCCCTGTTGCGCTGACATCCGCGGGGTACCTGTTCCCGAAACTAGATGCCCTTGGAAACGTTTTCTCGTCGCAGTGCAATAGTCTGGATCCCAATGGGAACGACCCGGCCGCGTGCGCTCCCGCTATGCAAATCAATCCGAACACCACGGGAGCCATCCGCTCTCTGTTTTGGGCAGGAGATTCCTTCTATAGCGCGCTCGAAGTTGGAGTCGTGAAGAAAATGAGTCATGGCTTCCAGGTCCAGGGATCGTATACATGGGGCAAGAGCATTGACAACAATTCCGGAGCGACTAACGGCGATACCTTTGCGAATGCGTTTTCGAGCATACACTGGTTCGATTTGAGAACGAGCCGCGCCGTGTCCGACTACAATATCCCGCGGGTTCTGGTGATCAACGGCAGTTGGAACATCCCGACGATCAAGTCTGCCTCTGGTCCTGCGGCGTTCGTAGCGAATGGTTGGGAACTGGGGGTTATCTTCAAAGCTAACGACGGCGTCCCCTTCACCCCGACTTTCGGAAGCGACGGTGATCCCTTGGGCCTGTCGAGCACGGACCCATGGGCCTTTCCGAATCGCCTGAGGACACCGGATTGTGCGACGCTCATCAATCCAAGGAGTACCACAAACTACCTCAAGACCCAGTGCTTCGCGATTCCTTCCGCGCCCGACATGGCATTTTGGAGCGCGAACTGCACTCCGGTTCCAGCTGGTACGAGTGGCGTTCCCTTTCCGGACTGCTTTAACCTGTCGGGAACCTCTGGCCGCAACGCTGTGTATGGGCCGGGTCTCACAAACCTCGATTTTTCAGTATTCAAGAACAACTCGATTAAGAGGATCTCGGAGACCTTCAACGCACAGTTCCGAGTGGAAGTTTTCAACATCTTGAATCACGCTAACTTCTCCCCGCCGGCGGTGGGAAAGTTGGACGTTTTTGATTCACGTGGCAATCCCACCGGGACTGCGGGATTGCTGCTCTCGACGACAACCACGTCGCGGGAAATCCAGTTTGCGCTCAAGTTTACTTGGTGATTTAGAAGCAAGCAGTTTCAGTGACTCTCCTTTACGATAAGGGAGATAAGTGCCCGGCATAGTACGACGCCACTTTGACCCTCGAAACCGACGCGAACGGCGAGGCAAACTTTAGACTTCCAGAACCTCCGCCCGTGCACTTTTCCGCCCAGGTTCGTGTGGATTGGTCGCGTTGGAAGTGTGGTTGCGGAGTAATCGGTTCAACAGAGGATTTGATTCGGAAAGGAATCTCGGGACCCGTCCGAACAACTGAGTCTAAGTCGGCTGTCCCTTTCGTGGCTGTCCCAGGGGAAATCCTTTTCATCGCTCGCCCGTTATCGTTCTTTGAGCGACTTCTCTCGACTCCCTCCAGCCCCACCATTCTTCCCCTAACTAGCCGGAATTTATAAAATGTCAGCGTGTTTGGCTGCGACTTGGGGAAAATTGTGAGACGATACGGCATCGTGATTGCGCCCGACGGGACGCAGTTCGCCGCGAACCAGGAGTGGAGTTCATGAAACGGGTCATAATAGCCACGGCCGCTTTGTTTTTGGCAATGACTCCAGCGTCAGCTCAAACGCTGGACGATCTCAAGAACGACGGTAAGAATACCAACAACGTTCTGACGTATGGGATGGGTTATCACCAGAATCGCTACAGCGCTCTCAAACAGATCGACAAATCAAATGTGAAGCGGCTCGTGCCCATCTGGAATTTGAGCCTCGACAATCAGTGGGGCGAGCAGGCGCAACCGCTCGTTTACGAAGGCGTTATGTACGTCACGGATGCCAAGGCTACCGTGGCGATTGACGTCGAAACAGGCAAGCAAATATGGAAGACGCCGGTCGATTGGCCGGCTGAAATGACGCGCGTTGTGTGCTGTGGAGTATCAAACAAGGGGCCGGCCATCCTAAGTGGGAGACTCTTCCGCACTACTCTGGACGCGTATGTGATTGCACTCGATATGAAGACGGGCAAGGAGATCTGGCGACAGCAGGCTGCCGACTGGAGGCAAGGTTACTCGATGAATGCCGCGCCGCTGGTCGCTAACGGCGTAGTGATCACGGGAATGTCAGGCGCCGAATACGGGACGCGCGGATTTCTCGACGGCTGGAATCCGGAGACAGGCGGGCACTTGTGGCACCGCTACACCGTTCCCGGGCCCGGCGAAAAAGGAGCGGAAACCTGGCCGGCAGACGACTCTTATTTGCACGGGGGCGGCTCGACCTGGATCACCGGGTCGTACGATCCAGAACTCGATCTCGTCTATTGGGGGACCGGAAATGCAGGGCCGTGGAATCCGATAAAGCGGCCCGGCGACAATCTGTATACCGCGTCCTTGCTAGCATTCAGGCCGAAGACGGGCGAGATCGTGTGGCATTTCCAATTCACACCGCACGACATGTACGACTACGATGCAACGTGGGAACCGATTCTGGCTGACATGCAGATTGGCGGGCAAGCGCGCAAGGTCGTCATGCAACTGAACCGCAACGGTTTCCTCTACGTGATCGATCGGGTGAATGGAAAGCTGCTCTCGGCCAAACCGTACGAGAAGGTGAACTGGGCAACGAGCATCGACACGGAAACCGGCCGCCCGGTGGAGTCAGAGGTGTCGAAGAAACTGCTCGCGGGCGAGCAGGTCGAGCTCTGGCCCTCGACGCGCGGCGGAAAGAACTGGCCACATGCGGCGTTCGATCCGGAAATCGGGCTGCTCTACGCAAACACCCAGCACATGGCGAGCCTCTATCGCTTTGTTCCGCTCGAGCCGTTCACGCCTGGGACGCGTTATCAATTCGTCGAGAATAAAACCGCACCACATGCGGCTGGCGAGCCTGTCGGCCATGTCGACGCGATCGATCCAATGACGGGCGAAACGCGTTGGCGCGCGCCTCTGTTGGACCATCCGCATTGGTCTTCCATCCTAGCCACTGGTGGCGGATTGCTCTTCACTGGAAAGGAAACCGGTGAGTTTATCGCGATCGACGCGGAAACCGGCAAAACATTATGGCAATTCCAGACTGGATCCGGGATCAATGCTCAGCCGATCAGCTTCACTCACGACGGAAAGCAATACATAACCGTGTTGTCCGGCATAGGCGGGCTCTACTGGAACGCGGCGCGAGAAACCTTGAAGAATGTGCCGCAGGGTGGATCCGTATGGACGTTCGCGCTGGCGCAATAAACTCGATTTTCAATCTCCCTTCGGAGTTGATTGGATGAAACGTCTGATTGCAGTCGGATGGGCTCTGGCTTTTGGATGCGTGACGGCATCCGCGCAAAAATCTCCGCCGCAGAGATTTTCCGCGAAGCAAATCAGTGCGGGTGCAGCGATATTTGCGCGAAATTGTTCACCCTGCCACGGTGCGCACATGGCTGACCCCGAGGGGGCGTTCGATCTCCGGACCTTTCCTCACGATCAGCATTCACGCTTTGTAAATTCCGTGACGAACGGCAAGAACAGCATGCCGCCGTGGGGAGGGTTGCTAAAACCGGAAGAGATTGAAGAGTTGTGGGCTTACGTTGTGGCAGGGGAGAAGGGAAACACGGAGAATTCCAAGACGAAATGATTCGTTGAACACGGCATTACCAAATCAATTTGAGCGCGAATTGAATCTGGCGGGACGTTGTCTGTGTAGTTGTGATGAGACCCGCGCTCGAAATAGGCTGCCCGGTTTGATCGAAGACTGCAAGGTTGTCGGTGGGCGAAGCAAAATTTGCTTGATTGAGAATATTGAAGAACTCCGCCCGGAATTGGGCGTTAAAGTTTTCTGAGATGCGCTTCACATAGTTGTTTTTGAAAACGGAGAAGTCCAGCTTTGACAGACCTGGCCCAATCAGGGTGTTGCGGCCGAGGGTCCCCCACCGGTTGCGAGAAGCAGGTACCGCCAGGCATTCCGTCTTTATAAAATGATTGGGGTTCCCGGGGTTGGTTAGCGTCTGGCAGCCCGGGCCGCTCAGCCGGTCCGGAGGCTCACTTGTTTCGTCGAGCTTCATGCCTACGATGTCCCCACCGAGAATCGGGGTAAACGGCTGCCCGGTGCTTCGCTTGTACAAACCACCCAGCTGCCACCCGCCCAGCGCCCAACCCGGAAGTCTCGACCCGTTTGCTGGACCCGGCAGTTCCCAGGTGAAACTCAACACGAAGGTCTGAGCGACATTGAAGTCGGAGAGTCCGCGCGTTGTCCGCTGGTCGATGAAGATCTGATTAAATAGCCCATTCGGAAAGGCGTCATCGGCTTCGGTAGCCGAGAGGGTGTCTATGCTTTTGCCCCAAGTGTAGGCCCCATGAATTTGGAAACCATGGCTCACGCGTTTCGTGACATCCACTTGCATTGCGTCGTAAAACGAATTGGCTTGCCAAAGAGTAGCGTTGATGCGGCCAAAATTGGGGTTGAGCACGGCACTAGGTATGGGATTGGCCTGCGTTCCGGAAGGTAGGAAGCCCACGGCACACGGATTGCCGCTCCCATCCGGTCCGCAGGCCCACTGATAGCCAGATGGAGTGAGGGTGGGGAGCACCATATCGATGTTGTCCATCCGGTAGGGTTGATGGACTCCCCGCGAACCGACGTAGCCCACCGTGACGGAGAGCGAGGACGACAGCTCGCGCGCCACACTCAGATTCCATTGCATCACGTAATTTCGTTTGGGATCGTGCTGGACGTAGGCGGCAAGGTTGGTATTCGATTGGCTACTGAATTGGTTAAACGCTTCCGTCGGAAATGAACCGGGAGAGACATTGTTCGCTACTATCGTTTGCACAAACGGGAATGCCCGCTGAAAAGAAAGCGTAAATTCATACGGCAGGGGAAGCACGTCGAAAACGCCGAATCCGCCGCGGATAAGGTTCTTGCCGCCGTTCGGATTCCAGGCGAAGCCTACGCGGGGTTCGAAATTTCGAAGCGTGGGGTTCAAGAAGAAAGGGGCAACGCCGGCGCAGCCCGCGTTAGCTGTGCCACAGAAGGGCTGCGGGTCGGTAACATTACGCAGATTGGAAATTCGGTTGTGTGCCTCGGTCGGCACGGTCACCATCTCATAGCGCAAACCGGCATTCAAAGTCAGATTCTTTTGCACACGGATATCATCTTGCACGTAAGCGCCGAAAAGAGTTTCGCGGATCCCAACGTCGGGTGCAAAGACCGAGCCAGAGGCAGCGAACGAATGCGGCTGGTTGGTGAGAAATTGCGCCAACGAATCGAAGCGGAATGATCCGTTGGCATTGCTGGTAGCAATCTGGTTGTCCTGCATCCGTTCGACGATGACCCCGAACTTCAGAGCGTGCGTTCCACGGGTGAGGAAGGCGTCATCGCCTCCCTGGAAGGAATTCCAGAAAAGCGATTTGCTGGTCTGGAGAATTCCCTGTGAAGTCGGGGCACCAAAGAACCTAGTTACTCCCGGCACAGCGCGTATTTCCCCAGCAAAATCCTCCGGCACGAACCCATAGGAGGGATCCAGCATGAGAGGATTCACGACTTTGGACACTCCTCCGACAATCCCCACGGCACGGCTGAATCCGACTTGAGCCGCATTCAGGAAAGAGGGGCTGAATAAATGCTGCTCATGGACGGTTACCACCTGACGGCGCGAGACCTCATTGGAAAATAGGGCGCCGAAAGCGTCGGGCAACACGGTCTTCGAGTTGTCGCGCATGTACGTGCCGTAGAGGTTGTCCTTTTCCGACAATTTGTGATCCACGCGAATGGTGAAATAATTTTCGGTGGTAACCTGCTGCGCAGCGAAGGTATAAATTCCGGTGTCGCCATTTCCAAGGAGCGGGCCGTTCGGCAATGGATAAAATGCTCGAAGAAATCGTAAGACTGGTACATCTATATTTGTCATCGAATCCGGATTCGGAGCGGCCCCTGGTTGGCCCGGGCCAGGAAGCGGAGAATTGGGCGTGCAGGGAGTACCCGACGGCGAACCCGCAGGCACCAAGCACAGCCGGGCAACCATGGGGTTCCCATTTGGATCGATACCACGTGCCGCAGGCGAAGGAACAGTATCCACGGAGGTCACGCCCAGCGATTGGCGTAGCCCTTCATAGTCTCCGAAGACGAACGTGCGATCTTTCCGGATCGGCGCGCCAGCCGAGCCTCCGAACTGATTGCGCTTGAAGTCTGGAATTACTGGCCCGTCAAAGAAATTGCGGGCATCGAGGGCACTGTTGCGGAGGAACTCGTACACGGTGCCGTGGAACGCGTTCTTCCCGGAGCGGGTCACCGCGTTGATTACGCCGCCAGAAGTTCGCCCATACTCGGCGGGATAGTTGCTCCCTAATACGGACACTTGTTCCACGGCGTCGATTCCAAGATTGTCGCCGAGCACGCTGCCCGGAGCGCCGTTGGAATAATCATTGATGCTGCTTCCGTCCAGCCGGTAACTGTTCTGGTCTGGCCTAGATCCCGAAATGCTGATCGCCGCGCCAAAACCACGGTCGGTGTTACCCCCGCTAGCTTGAACGCCGGTGACACCGGCCTGCAAAGTCGCAAGCTGGGCCCAGTCGCGCCCGTTCAGTGGCGTGTCACGGACTGTGGAGGCGTTTACGTTTCCGCCTACCGCGGAGGAGGCCGAGCTTACCTGGGAAGGAGGCGCCACCGTCCGCGCCACCTGATCCGGATTGCCCGGGCGCATGGCCACATTGAGGACTCGCTCCGCTCCCGCTGCCACGCTGATGGTTGTTGTTACCTGGGTCACGAATCCCGGAGCCGAGACGCTCATCTCGTAGATTCCGGGAGGCAGGTCGGGCGCGCTATAAAAACCGTCCGTATCGGTTGTGATGGTTCTGGCCGTGCTCGAACCCGCATCTGTAATGGCTATGCGGACCCCCGGCATCGCAGCGCCAGATACACCCCTCACCGTGCCAGTGATCGATCCTCCGGCAACTTGCGCCTGGATGGAACATGGCGCCGCAAGAATCAAAAATAGGCCGAGAGATAGGCAGACTATAGCGGCGATCGGAATCGTCGATGCACTCTTCATGGAGATGTCTTTCCCGGGGTTTTCACGAGGTGAAATGAAACTAGTGTGCACGAGGCCTCGACCAATCACAGGGAACGGTCCGCGGCATAGCGAGCCGTTCCCTGCCACCCTATTATATCTTAGGTATTACCTCGAGGAGGCAATCATCCCGGAAGTCAGATCGTTGCGGACAACCGCGCCGCCCTTCATCACGAATTTCACCCGTTGCATTTCCGTGATGTCGGTCAGCGGGTCTCCGGAGACAGCAATTATGTCAGCGAACTTTCCCTTTTCGATGCTGCCGAGCATGTCCTGCTTGTGGATGATCTCGGCGTTGACTGTGGTCGCCATGCGCAGCGTATACACAGGGCTTGCTCCCCACTTCACGAAGATGGGAAACATTTCACCCTGCACCCCATGCGAGCAATTGCATTCGGTGTTATAGACCCGGCCTGGCGGCGGCGCGGAGCCACTGCCCCAGCCGAGG
>Ga0210400_10005928_pt1 | contig 10319 bp, 9 predicted proteins | sample IncBWH26MmetaG_FD_155456 | JGI IMG/M metagenome (GOLD analysis project Ga0210400, IMG submission 155456) | Forest soil microbial communities from Barre Woods Harvard Forest LTER site, Petersham, Massachusetts, United States - Inc-BW-H-26-M | ecosystem: Environmental > Terrestrial > Soil >... | reverse complement strand
GTATTCGAAATCACGGCTTTCGCGGTTCTTCCCAATGGCACGGAGAAATTGATGCAGTACCTGGTAGCGCCGCAAACATACAACATGAGCTTTCCTTCGGCGCTGACCCTGGCGGGGAGTGTAGGGCTTTTTGCGGGTGCAAGCTCCAATCCCTACCATATCAACGGCGCAGACGGCTCGGGGAGCGCTCCGGCGGTTCCCGGCTGCGTGCCGAATGGCACCGCTAAGGACGCCATTGGAGTGACAAACGCCGCCTCTGCTGCTGTCGCCACGGCCGGAATTCCTGCCAATCGTACGAGCCACTATACCGGTCTCAGCGGAGCCACGCCCGACGTTGCCACTGTGGGACTGAACTCCACTTTGTCGACGCCATCCAGCTTGGACCAGCTGGTGCAAACCATCCGCAACAATGCGGACGCGGTTATCCCCAATCCCCCCAACGCTCCGAACGTCAACAATAGCGGTACGACCTACAACTTTGGCGGCCCCGGGTGGCCCGCGGGCATGTCCGCCAGCAATCCCCAAACCGTCTACGTCGACGGCAGCTTCGACCTCGGCCCGAACACCGGCTATGGCTTGTTGGTGGTAACGGGCAACTTCACCTATCACGGTAACTCCGGGTGGAATGGAGTCATCCTCGTGATCGGAGACGGTACCACCACGTTTTTAGGTAACGGTGGTGGCAACGGCGAATTTGACGGCGCCATTTTCGCTGCGACGACCCGCGACGCCTCAGGTAATCAGCTCCCTAGCCTTGGTACGGTTAACTTCGACATCACCGGTGGCGGCGGAAACGGAATCTATTACAACCACTGCTGGATCAACACCGTCCAGAAGCCGCCGACCTACAAAGTTCTTTCGTTCAAAGAGATCCAGTACAACAACTAAGGGAGAGATGATGAGAAACGTACTAGCCCTTCGCTCGATGATCCTGCTCAGTGCAGCGTTTGTTTCGGCTGATCTGATCTACGGGCAGGACGCGGCAAAGCAAACTGGACAAAGCACGTCCTCAGCAAATCAGCAAAAAGCGGCTGCCAAACCCCATAAGGTTTGGACCGACGATGATCTTGGCACTATACGGAGCCGCGGAGGCATCACCGTGGCGGCCGCGCAGAACCCAACCATCCCAGCAACGGCTGATGCGAGCCCTTCGCCCGCTGCCCCAGCAAAGACGTCCGGGTCAACCAAGCCCGTTGGCAAGGCAGCGCTCTCCAATCCCAAGACGGCCGAGGATGCCGAGGGCATGATTGCTTGGGAACAGCGGGATATCGATTCACAACAAGAATTTGTTGACCGCTTGCAAACTGAACTCGAGCAAGCGCCTCCCGACCAGCGCGAGCATTTGCAAAAAACCTTGGCTGAGCATCGTCAGTCCCTGGCCGACACGCGTCAAGAACAGCAGGCACTCATCGCGCAGAAGAAACTCCTTGAGAAAAAGCCTGCCAGTGAGACCAGCGCGGCATCTTCACAGTCGCCGCAATAGCTGGACTAACCGCCTTTACCCTCCCAGAGCACAGGGCCGGAGCCATTCCGGCCCTTTTTTTCTTGTGTTATCCGCGGAAAGACCTCACCGCAGGAGTCAATTGCGGCTATGCGGTATAATGGCGGGATGGAGAATCGACACGGAAGCGCACGGATGCACGGCACTACCGTTCTGTGCGTGCGCAAAGACAATAAAGCGGTGCTCATTGCCGATGGTCAGGTGACCATGGGCGATCATGTGATGAAGCACACGGCGCGTAAAACTCGCCGCCTTTTCAATGACAAAGTGATCGCGGGATTTGCGGGCTCTACAGCCGATGCTATCTCTCTCTTCGAGCGCTTCGAGGGCAAACTTCAGGAACATTCCGGCAATCTACAAAAAGCTGCCGTTGAACTGGCCAAGGAGTGGCGTAAAGACCGCGCGTTGCGCCATTTGGAAGCTCTGCTGATCGTCGCTGACGCCAAGTCCACTTTTCTGCTCTCTGGAAATGGCGATGTGATTGAGCCGGACGACGGGCTCTGCGCCATCGGCTCCGGCGGCAGCTATGCCATGGCCGCGGCTCGCGCCATGCTCAAGCATTCCAAGCTAGGCGCTAAGGACTTGGGCATGGAAGCAATGCGCATTGCCAGCGAAATTTGCATTTACACGAACGCGAACTTTACAGTGGAGGAGCTGTAAAGTTTCCTGGAGCGCGGCATTTATTGAATGCCATTACGTCGAAGATCTCATAGCAGACCTGCATTAAGCTCCCACAGTCCAAAACAGCAGGTACGGAAAGCCTTGCGTTTGCATTTTAGGTAAGATGGAATGGTTGGGTCGGCCCAGGGGTCGGAACAGAAGGATTCATGCCAAGCAAGTCTGAAAAAGAAATAATTTTCGCGCCTGGAGGAAATGGCGCCGCGCCGGAAGAGACCGAGGAGCTTCTTCCCGCGCTCGACGATATGACTCCGCGCGAAATCGTCGCGGAGCTCGACAAATATATCGTCGGACAGAACGCTGCGAAGCGCGCAGTGGCCGTAGCTTTGCGTAACCGCGTACGCCGCCAGAAGCTTCCGCCCGAAATCGCCGAAGACGTTCTGCCCAAAAATATTCTGATGATCGGTCCTACCGGCGTAGGCAAAACGGAAATCGCGCGCCGCCTGGCGCGACTGGCGGGCTGCCCATTCGTAAAAGTCGAAGCCTCCAAGTACACCGAAGTCGGTTACGTCGGCCGCGACGTGGAATCCATGGTCCGCGACCTCGTCGAGACCTCGATCGACATGGTGCGCGAGGAAAAGCTCGATGAAGTCGCCGATCGCGCCGAACAAACCGCCGAGGAGCGCGTTCTCGATCTCTTGCTGCCTCCTTCACCTCCGCCCGCGCAAGGCACCACGGAAGCCGACCTTGCACAGCAGCGCGAGCAAACTCAGCGCACCCGCGAGAAACTGCGCGCGCAGCTCCGTGAAGGCAAGCTCGATCAGCGCATGGTTGACCTTGAGGTGCGCGAACGCGCCATGCCTTCCTTTGAAATCATCTCCAATCAAGGCGTCGAGGAGATGGACGTCAACATCAAGGACATGCTTTCCGGCATGTTCGGCCAGCAGAAAAAGAAGCGCAAGATGAGCGTCGCCGACGCCTTCGAGTACCTCATTCAAGAAGAAGAGAACAAACTGCTCGATATGGACCAGGTCACGCGCACTGCCGTCGAGCGCGCAGAGCAAATGGGCATCATCTTTATCGACGAGATCGACAAAGTCGCCGGGCGCGAATCCGGCCACGGCCCCGACGTTTCCCGCGAGGGCGTGCAGCGCGACATTCTTCCGATCATCGAAGGCACCACGGTCAACACCCGCTACGGAATGATTCGCACCGACCACATCCTTTTCATCGCCGCCGGCGCCTTCCATGTGACCAAACCCTCGGACTTAATTCCCGAACTGCAAGGCCGCCTGCCCATCCGTGTCGAGCTGCAATCGCTAAAGGAAGAAGATTTCGTTCGCATTCTCACCGAACCCAAGAACGCTCTGATCAAGCAATACGTCGCGCTGCTTGAGACCGAAGGCGTGAAGCTGAACATCACCGACGACGCCGTCGATGCCATCGCCAAATTCGCCACCAGCGTCAACGAGCAGACCGAGAACATCGGCGCTCGCCGCCTCCACACGATTCTTGAGAAGGTTCTCGACGAGCTTTCCTTCGAAGCCCCCGACCTCAAGAAGAAAAATGTCAAGGTTGACTCCGCCTACGTGCATAAACAGCTCGCAGACATTGTCAAGAATCAGGACCTGAGCCGGTACATCCTGTAAAATCCAAAACACCGAAATGAAAAAGCGAATTTCGCGGAACCCCGAGGCGCTCTGGATTCGGCGGCGGCAAATTTTGCCTTCAGACTTTAGAATTTCGCTCCTACTATTTATCTTCGCAATCGGCTGCGGCGCCCCGGGCGAACCCACTCCGCCTGCTCCTAAAGTTCCCGTACGCATCACCGATTTGGAGGCGCAGCAAACGGGTGACGCAGTGGAGCTCACATTCACCTTGCCAGTGAAGACCATCTCCGGCGAGCGCCTCACCGAAGCTCCCGCCGTCGAAGTCCTCCGCGGCGCTCTGAAGCCCGACGGCTCGCCCGAGCCAAAATCCTTTCGCAGCGTCGAAGCGATTCCCGGCGCTCTAGTTGGCGACTATCGCGCCGGCGAAAAAATCCAAATTCTCGATGGCATCTCTCCCGAAGATCTTCGCGCCTATCCCGGCGGCGCACTCGCCTACCGTGTGCGCACCCGCGCCTCGCGCAAGCGCGCCTCTGTCGACTCCAACACCGTAATCGTTCGCATCCGTCCCGTGCCCGAGCGCATAACGTCACTTCGCGCCACTGTCACCGAATCCGCCATCGAGCTCTCCTGGTCCGCTCCAACTCGAACCTCCACGGGCGATCCGCTCCCTGCCATTTCCGAATATCGAATCTACCGCGGTGACATCGACCCCGCTTCCGCCGATGCCGCTGCTAAGGATCTCTCTCAGGCAAAATGGAAATCACCGCTCGCTCTTCTAGCCTCATCCCCCACGACAAGCTACCGCGACGCATCCTTCGACTTCGGAAAAACGTACGCCTACACAGTTCGTACGGTAATTCCTGCAGATAGCGGCACAATCGAGTCTACCGGCTCCGTCTCTGCCATTGTCACCCCTCGTGACACCTACCCGCCCGCAGTCCCGCAAGGCTTAGTAGCCGCAGTCGTTACTCCCGACCCTAAAGGTCCGCCCGAGGTCGATCTCTCCTGGTCCATCAACACCGAAACCGACCTGGCCGGCTATCACGTCTATAGAGGTGAGCAAGAAGGCACGCCGGGTCAGCTTGTTACTCCCGATCTGTTGCTCTCACCGGCCTATCGTGATACGTCTGTACAGCCTGGTCACCGCTACTGGTACTCCGTGACCGCTGTCGACCGCTCCGGCAACGAAAGCGCACCTGCCGCTTCGGTCGCCGTAGAAGTCGCGCAACCTTCTCCGTAGATTCGGGTTTGAATGTTGGCAAGCTGTCAGGGGCTTCTTTTTGATCGCTGTCCGTGCTCACCTCCCAGGGTATGGCAGGCTCCACGTTTTCAAGAACGCAGCCATTCGCACCGGTGTCTATTCGGGCGTGGGGATGTCCATGGTTCTCGTCGCGTGGCTCGTCGTAGCCAACCGCGCCCCGTCGCTCGAATCCTTTGCCCAGGAACGCAACCTCACCGCTTTCGTCGCTCTCGGTCTCTTCGCCGCTGTTCCCGTTCTTCGTTTCTTACGACTCCCGGGACCTCTTCTCGCCTCAGGCCTCGTTGGCTTGAGCATCATGGCTTTCACCTATCGCCTGCTTTGTGTTTATTTTTCGGAACTCGCCGTGCGCTACAGCACCGTGCAGCTCTTCACGCTGGGCGCGGTTCTCTATATGATTCTGGCGACGCTCTCCTGGATCGGCACCTGCATTTGGAGAGCTCGCGAATCACGCGTTTCGCACTAACATTTAAATCCTCACGGTGGGTTGACCCTGCATGAAATTCTGCCGCTTCGTTGCGCTCGACCGTCCAGACTCGTCTCGAATCCCCGCTTACGGCATCTTGGACGAATATCAAGTCCGCGAAATCTCCGGTGCGCCCTGGGCGGAGTGGTCTCAGACTCCAAGGGCGTACCCGCTCGGGGCAATACGATTGATAGCGCCGGTTGATCCCAGCAAGATCGTTGGCATCGGCCGCAACTACGCCGCGCACGCCGCTGAACTCGGCAACGAACTCCCCAAAGAACCGCTCATGTTCCTCAAGCCTTCCTCATCCATCGTTGGCCCGGACGATCCCATCCTTCTCACGCCATACTCCCAACGTGTGGAACACGAAGGCGAGCTCGCCATCGTAATCGGCCGTCGATGCTCGCAGCTCCGCGATTCGGATGACGCTTTGTCTTTCGTTCTCGGCTACACCTGCCTCAACGACGTCACCGCCCGCGACCTCCAAAAGAGCGATGTCCAATTTACGCGTGCCAAGGGCTTCGACAGCTTCTGCCCCATCGGCCCGCATATAGAAACCGATCTCGACCCCACCAACGTTCTCGTCGAAACGCGCGTCAATGCCACGGTCCGCCAGTCCGGTAATACTTCGCTCATGATTTATCCCTGCGCTTTCCTGGTTCGCTGGATCTCGCGCATGATGTCGCTCTATCCCGGCGATGTAATCGCCACCGGCACACCCGCCGGTGTGGGACCGCTGGTCGCAGGCGATGCCGTGGAGGTTAGCCTCGCTGGAATCGGAGTGTTGCGTAATCCGGTGCATGCCCCGCAACCGCAGTAGTCGCTTTCCCTGCGCTTCTGTAAAATTGCCTGCGTGGGGTTGCGCCTGCTGAATCGGGTGAACGTAGTCGCCGCTGCTTCGACCGGTCACTCCCTGCACAGGTCCCACGTAAAACCACGGAGTCGTCTCCATTGAATACAGTGTCGTCCGATTGGAAAGTCATGCTCGCGATGGGTGGCGCCGCGGTAGCCGCCGTCGCGATGATCGCATATGCATTTTTTCGCCCGACGGAAGAGCCGGAAGACATCGAGCGCAAGCGTCGCCTGCACCTGAATCAAATCGGCCGCATCGCCGAAGGCCAGGTCGTCGAGCTCGTTGCTCACGCTCCCGAGCCTCGCGAAAAAAGTAAGGGCCTCTTCGGCTCGCGCCCTCAACCACTCGCCAACTCGAGCCCTCGCCAGCTGGTCTCGTACAGCTACGCCATCTCTGGCGTCACCTACCACACCGCGCAAGATATCACGGCCTCGAAAGCCAGGTCCGTTTCGACAAGCTCGCCGCTGGCCAGCCCGCAAGCATCAAGTACGACCCCGCGAATCCCACGGATTCGATCCTGGTAGCCGACGACTGGTCCGGTTTACGCTAAGACCTCCATGTAGGGGCGCAGCACGCTGCGCCCCTGCTTGGCGAGATCATAGAACTAGGCACCTCTTCATTCTGATTTCTCACCGGTTGCGCTATTCTTCTACAGCGGCTTAGCACAATGACACGCATCCTAGCCTCCATCGTAACCACCGTCCTGATCGTAGCGATGACGCTCGGCGCCATGTTCACGCTGGTTCGCGCCACGGTCTTCGTCACGTCAATCCCTTCGCCATTGCAGCGTACGATCGCCATCGTCGCCGAACTGTTCCTTGGCGTTGTCCTGCTTCTTGGCACTGTCTGGCTCGCCACGCATCTTGCCGTGCGCATCTTCAGTGTAAAAGATGCACCTTCCCCCGGAGGCCCCATTGCCTGAACCAAAGCGCGTTTCGCAATCGCTCGCCAATCACCATGACCGCATGGAGGAGCTCCGCAAGCTTGACGCGGAAGCCGAGGCGGGCGGCGGTCCGGAGCGCCGCGAGCGCGAACACAAATCTGGCAAGCTCACCGCGCGCGAGCGTATCCATCTTCTGCTCGACGAAAACACCTTCGAAGAGCTCGACAAATTCATGCGTCATCGCAGTACGGACTTCGGCATGGACGAGCAGCGTCCTGCTGGCGATGGCTTTGTCACAGGTTTCGGGCGCATTGACGGCCGCCTGGTGTATGTTTTCGCGCAAGACTTCACCGTATTCGGCGGGTCGCTCTCCGAAACCAACGCGCTGAAAATTTGCAAGATCATGGATCAAGCCATGCGCGTGGGCGCGCCGCTCATCGGCCTCAATGATTCCGGCGGCGCGCGCATTCAGGAGGGCGTAGCATCCCTCGCCGGCTATGCCGATATTTTTCTCCGTAACACATTGGCCAGCGGCGTGATTCCGCAGATCAGCGCCGTAATGGGTCCCTGCGCCGGCGGCGCGGTCTACTCCCCCGCCATCACCGATTTCATCTTCATGACTCGCGACACTTCCTACATGTTCGTGACCGGTCCCGACGTCATCAAAACCGTCACGCACGAGGAAGTCACCAAGCAAGAGCTGGGTGGCGCGATGACGCACAACGCCACCAGCGGCGTCGCCCATTTCATCGCCCCGGATGATGCCGACTGCCTTGCCATGATTCGCGAGCTGCTGAGTTTTCTCCCTTCCAACAATGTCGACGATGCACCGCGCCGCGCCACTTCCGATCCCGCCGACCGCCGCGACGAATCCCTCAACACGCTCGTCCCCGACGACCCGCAAAAGCCCTATGACATCAAAGATGCGATTCATTCCATCGTGGACGACGCCTTCTTCTTCGAAGTCCACGAGCATTTCGCCAAAAATTTGGTCGTAGGTTTCGCGCGCCTCGATGGCCGCCCGGTAGGCATCGTCGCCAATCAACCCGCGTTTCTCGCCGGCGTTCTGGATATCAACGCTTCCGTAAAAGGCGCTCGCTTCGTGCGCTTCTGCGACGCCTTCAATATTCCGCTTATCACCTTCGAAGACGTGCCCGGCTTTCTCCCCGGCACGCAACAGGAATTCGGCGGCATTATCAAACACGGCGCGAAGCTACTCTTCGCCTACGCCGAAGCAACTGTCCCCAAAATTACGATCATCACTCGTAAAGCCTATGGAGGCGCCTATTGCGTCATGGCCTCGAAACACATCCGCACCGACGCCAATTTCGCCTGGCCCGCCGCCGAAATCGCGGTGATGGGTCCCGAAAGCGCCGTCAACATCGTCTATAAACGTGAGCTGGAAAAGGTTCCGGAGTCAGACCGCGAAACCGTGCGCCGCGAAAAAATCACCGAATTCCGCGACCGCTTCGCCAACCCCTTCGTAGCGGCCGAGCGCGGCTACATCGACGCGGTAATCGAGCCCGCTGCCACCCGCTCCCGAGTCATCACCGCTCTCCGCGCCCTGGAAACCAAGCGCGACACCAACCCCAAGAAAAAACACGGCAACATCCCGCTGTGACGACAGGCAGGACTCGTCATTCCGAGCGGAGCGGCCCGGCTCTTTCTTGCGCCCGCTTTTTGGGCGCCGGGCTGCGGAGGGAGGAATCTCTCTTCGATTTATCCGCGTGGCGCTCCTGTTACTTCAGCAAATACTCCCGCAAAAATTCCACCGTCGCGTAAAACTGAAAATCCTGGTTTCCCTTCTTCCGATACCCGTGCCCTTCATCCTTCGCGATCAACAGCCATACCGGCGTCCCCTGCTTTTTCAGCGCGTCGGCAATCTGCTGCGACTCGCTTACCGGTACGCGCGGATCGTTCTTGCCCGCAATCACAAACATCGGCTTCTTGATCTTGTCGATGTTGTTCATCGGCGCGATTTTCTCTAAGAACTCGCGCATCTTCGGCTCGCGCTCATCGCCATACTCCACGCGCCGCAAATCCCGCCGGTACGCCTCCGTGTGCTCCAAAAATGTCACCAGGTTCGACATTCCCACAATGTCCACCGAGCAGCGAATCCGGTCGCTATAAAACGTGGAGACTGCCAGCGTCATGTGCCCACCGTAGCTGCCGCCGGTCACCCCGATGCGTTCCGCGTCCAGATCCGCTCGCGTTCCAATCCAGTCAAACAGCGCATTGATGTCCTTATACGTGTCCTCGCGCTTGAATCCGTTGTCGAGCTGCGAAAACGTCTTGCCATACCCTGTGGACCCGCGCACGTTCGGATAAATCAGCGCGATTCCCAGCTCGTTCAAATAGTAGTTGCTGCGCCCCAGGAATGTCGGCTGCGTCTGCCCCTCCGGCCCGCCATGAATCACCACCAGCACCGGCCGCTTCCCAGAAAACTTCGCCGGCGGCTTGTATAAAAATCCCGAAATCTCCTTCCCGTCAAAACTTTTCCACTGTACGAGCTCCGCCTGCGGAAACGCATCGGTCTTCACCGCCGTTTCGCTCGCAGTCCACCGCTCCAACTTTCCCGTCGCCACGTCGTAGGAATAACAGTCTCCGGGTCCCCGCGCATTGGTCAGCGAGAATCCCAGCTCGTGTCCATTCCGATGCCAGCGCAAACTGGTCACAACTCCCACGGGCAAGTTTCGCAGCGGAATTTCCTTCTGGTCTGTCGTTTTCCGCACATGAATAACGCTCAGTCCATCCTCGTCCTTTACATACGAGATCAGCTTCCCATCATTCGAAAGGTCAAAGCGTTCGACATCCCATTTTGCCTCCGGCCCAGTGATGATGTATTTCGTTTCTGGCCGGTTGATCTCCATGTACGCCAGGTTCATGTATTCAGACCCGGCGTCCGTGGTGACATAAATTCCCTTTCCATCTTTGCCGAACCTTACGTCGCCATATGCGACCTTGTCTCCCCGCTTTGTTCCTGCGGGCATGAGCGCCGCCTTCTCACCGGTCTTCGCGTCTACCAGCCACAAATACGCTTCGTTCAGCGAAATCTCTTCCTTTAGCAAAATTTTCGAATCGTCTGGCGACCAGTCCTCCGGCTCCCAACCGCCGCCTTCCAATTTCGTCA
>Ga0210400_10005927_pt1 | contig 10320 bp, 10 predicted proteins | sample IncBWH26MmetaG_FD_155456 | JGI IMG/M metagenome (GOLD analysis project Ga0210400, IMG submission 155456) | Forest soil microbial communities from Barre Woods Harvard Forest LTER site, Petersham, Massachusetts, United States - Inc-BW-H-26-M | ecosystem: Environmental > Terrestrial > Soil >... | reverse complement strand
CATATTGCCGTCTGTCGGCGGGCAATATGTTAGTGGTGGCGCGGGGCGAATTCTGTTCACTTTTGAACGCTTTTTTTGGTGCAAAGATTCGCGTTTTCCGTCGGCAGGAAGAAGACTCCGCAAGCAGATAGAGAGCGATGTCATCCTATCGGAAACGACCTGCAACACCAGTAACGGCAAGGGCTGCGTTGTGCCAAAGAAAGGCGCTCAGTTCTATCCTTTTTACGCGATCACAACTGACACGCAAAGCTGCACTCTGATGTTCGGTAACTTCAGGGGTTCTGAAATCAACAACTTTGGTGGTGACAAACAGTACGGCACGCCGAATAACACTTGGTTCTTCGCGAATAGCAGCGGTGGCGTACAGCCCACCCCTGTGTCCCCACCAAGGATTAGGGAGGCGGTACACAAGTGGTGATCATACGGGGGGTTCTGTTGGTGTGAAAAGCCGGAAGGCTGCCACAGTCTTACGCAGGAGCGGGGTCGAAGTGCTGGCTAGCCTTCAGTAATTGCGACGATGAATATTCCAAAGTAAAGAAGGGCGCTTGTAAAATGTGCCCTTCTTTTTTGCTAGCTCTGAATTGGAAACAGTCGTGGGACACCAACTCCGTGTGTAGATCGAGCGCTGGGCGGTGCAGCTAACACGACAAACCTCAGTAACCTTCAGCCCACTTACCGCTGTCACCTGTTCTCCTGCCACACGCCGTCCTACCATTGACCGGAAGCCATGTCATCCTGGTATAGAGTGGACATCCCGCCAAGCGAGTGCTGCCGCAACGGCAAGGCTGATCAGCTGCAAGCGGCCTTTGAGGTCATGTTCCTCACCAGACGCGGCCCCAAGGATGCGGCTCTGTTCGAGTGGCACGACGAGTCGCTCCAAACCAACGTCTTCTACTTTTCTCCGGAAGGAGCAGCGATGGTTAAGGCTCTGATTGAGCGCTTCGGCGGAATTGAATGTAGGCCGCCAGTTCTTTCCGACCGGCTGGTGTTACTGGTCGGTCACCCGAGCGTGAGGGAAACACTGCTCGACACAACCCAGAGGTAACTTCAGCCGACTTATTACTTTCCGGCCATACCCTTGTGCCTCCCACGTTGTAGCCATTCCCCATCGCAGCCAGCCTAGGCATGATTTGAGCAAACAATGCTTCGGAGCGTGCGCCAACTTCTAATCTGGGCTTGCCGAGACGGCGAAGGGCAAGACGTGGCCGAGTACGCCGTTATGCTCGCAGTCGTCCTGGTGATCGTCCTTGGAATGGTCAACATGATTGGAGCGAACGCCACTACGGTCTTTTCTCAGGTGGCCAGCGGAATTCAATGAGCACTGTTGCTCAGCTCGCGCATTCACCGCGTCAGCTGTGCAAGGTCCGCATCGAGCTTGACCTGTCGAAGAATTCGAGATTGAAAGATATGTACAGGCAGCCCGAGTTCCACCGAGAGATCGCCATTTATCTGCGGCAGTACGATCTTGAGATATCGAACGAGTCAGCGAATCCTCAAGGCAGGGTCACATCCATCGAGGTGACAGGACCGGCGGCTGGTCTGCGATCGTTCGTTGATTGCTACTTGCCCACTGATGCTTTTGGTATCGCTTACAGCTTGGATTACGTCTAAAATTTACTCCGAGCGGGAGTAGCACAATGCGAGTGCGCCCGGAGTCCATCCTGGAGATGGCGGTGCAAGTCCGCCCTCCCGCTCCAATTGAGCATGACCACTAAAAACATCAAACGGCTTATTCGGAGAGATGCGCTGACTTTCACGTGCCCTTCCTGCGGAGCGAAGCCGAGAGAGCGATGTGTGTCGTTAGCGGGACAGGTGCGCCGCTTGACTGTTCAATTTTGACCAGACGCAGAATTGGCGCTGCTGTAAATTGCTTTCCATTACGAGTGTCAAGGAACTATGTGGCACCGGGTCGAGTGTCCCGGGCTCCAGTTCCTTTGGTGTGGCGCAGTTTGTAGAATCGGCCCAACCCTTCTGCGGACTGCGCCACACTCCCCAGTCCGCTATCCCGACCCATTCAACCATGCAGTTATTTTCCAATGGGATAGCTCTGGCCAAGCGCTGTGAAGCCACGCTGAATCCTTGCGCCCGGGACCTGACGGAACACCGACATTCGCCGGAATGTTGGTGAAACATTCCCACTAAACGCATTGAATCAGGCTGGGAACCAAGTTTTGACGCTGGATGATGCCGAAGGACCCTTCCAGGGTTCCTATCTTACTTCATGGTGGCTACGCTGGTCGCCTGACGCTCGCACGCTTTCGTCTAAGCGTCGGAAACTGACCACATCGATTCCCAACTGAGGCCATCGGTGGCGGAGGAGGAAGCCTCCACTGACCCAAGGAATCCCAGGTGTATAGCAACGCTCTCCAGCCAGAGCAGAATCACGGAAGCGGTGGCAGTGCCTACTGCCTCCCATAGACCCCATCGGTAGGCGGCGGACGATCGCGGCCTGTACCGCATCTTCGGCCTGAAACCCGGCGAATACTACTTACAGGTCACGGACTCATCTCAACCCGACCCGATTGGTGCGGCATCAGAGAGCTACCAGCTTCAGGAGTTTTTCGGCAGCGAGTTCGCTTCGTTGTATTACCCCGGAGTAGCCCAGGTGAGTCAAGCCCAGACGATTTGGGTAAAACCCGGAGCCGAAGCGCAAGCTGACGTTGCGATGCGCCGCGTCAGGACCGCTGAGGTGGCTGGCCACGTCGTGGGCCTCTCCTCTAGAGACGCCTTTGTTGAACTGCAGCCTCAAGGAGCCGACTACGGCGTCCGACTGAATGATACTACCGACGAAAAAGGTAACTTCCGCCTGAAAGGTGTCCCGCCGGGCAGCTATGTGATCACGGTTTACCAACAAGTAGAGGGAATAGGCGGTTATTACGAGCCGCGAGCACGGCAGAAAGTCGAGGTGGCTGGCGATAACATCGAGTCGCTCAACCATCTCTCTCGGCCTCGGCGCTACCTTTACGGCAGAGTACAAGTTACTGGCTCGGGCTCACTGAATCTTGAGCGAATTATAGTAGCCCTTCAGTCCACCGAGGAAGATGAGCAATCGTGCGGGCCAGGCCGTCTAAAGAAGGATGGAACTTTTGAAATCACCGCAGTACCGGACGGCAATTATGCCGTTCAGATTTGGGGCCTTGAAGACAAATGGTTCGTGAAGTCGATGCGCTTCGGTGCTGACGACGTATTTACAGAAGGCCTGCAACTTGAAAAGGGTGCTTCCAGTGGCAAGCTTGAGATCACCGTTAGCTCCGCCAGCGCGCAGTTGGAAGGTTCTGTCCGCGACGACGATGGTGCGGTGATTGGTGCAAGGGTTCGCGTTGCGCCCGATCCGGAAACCCCATACAACCGGTTTCTCTCGCGCAGCACCAGGACCGATCAGGCCGGGCACTTTTCGCTGGTCGGTCTCTCCCTGGGTAAATATCGTGTGTCCGCAAGATCTCCAATCTCTTCCGACGGTAGTTCTTACCAATCAGAGCCCAAAGGCGTAACACTCTCCGAAAACGACCACAAGACACTATCCGTGAAGCTCATTAAGCCCCAGGATTGAGTTCGAGCTTCTGATCAAATCAAAAGAGGCGTGCTCCTCCAACCGCGCGGACTTGGCGGATAATTGACGAAAACAGGAGTGGGTGTTGAAAAAGTCACTTCGATTAGCAGGATGAGATTCAGCAGAAGCATGTTAGAAGGAAGCATTCGCCCATGCTCTGTTTGATTCCGATCATTGGAGGCCTGCTAATCATGATGGGGCAACACGACCGCTCCGAAGCGCTGTTCTATTACTTCCGTCTGGAAGATCAAGTTCCCGAGAGCCATCTGCTGCGGCTGATCGAGAAGCACATCAGTTTTGAGTTTGTGCGCGAGCGATTGAGAAACAGCTACAGTGAGACTGGTCGGCCCTCGATTGATCCCGAACTCCTGCTGCGCATTCTGCTGATCGGCTATTTGTATGGCGTCACCAGTGAACGTAAACTGGTGGAAGAACTGCGCATGCACTTGGCCTGGCGCTGGTTCACCGGTTTGGGCTTCGATCAGGAGATTCCGCATCACTCCACGTTTTCGAAAAACCGGCATGGACGGTTTCAAGAATCGAAGCTGTTCGAGGAACTGTTCGAACAGATCGTGCGCCAGTGTGTGGAAGTGGGATTGGTGCAGGGCAAGCACCTGTCGGTCGATGGCAGTTTCGTGGAGGCTAATGCGGCGAAGGAAAGCCGCATTCCGCGCGAACAGTTAGCGGAAGCGGCGCAAGTGAAGCAAAGCGTGCGCCAGTACTTGGTGGAACTGGAGCAGCAGAATCCCAGCGAAGAGCCCGTGCATCAGCAGGACCAGGTATCGACCACCGACCCGGACTCGACCTACGCCACGAAGGAAACGGTGGCCGCGCAGGACATGCTCACACGTTTCACACAATGGCAAGGACGAGAGCCAGAATCGGTAGCGGCCGACACGACCTACGGGAACGGGGAGTTCTTACAATGGTTGGCGGATCGGAGCATCACGCCCTATATGCGAACTCGCGACAGTATCCACCGCAAGAACAGCCCGTTTTTTGGTCCCGAGCGTTTTACCTATCAGCCCGAACACAATCGCTACATCTGCCCCGCCGGCCAAGTACTCAACTACGGGGGACGAGTTTATCGGAATCGTGCCTTCAACTACATTGGAACCCGCAAACGTTGTGGTGCGTGTGCCCTAAAAGCCCAATGCACCAGCGCCCCTTTTCGGTCTCTCAACATTCACCAGGCTGAACCCGCCCGGCAACGCGCACGGGAGTTAGCCAACAAGCCAGAGTTTGCTCGCGCCCAGCGACAGAGAAAGAAGGTGGAAGCCTTGTTTGCGGAACTTAAGAATCAGATTGGACTGCGTCGCCTGCGCCTGCGGAGATTGAAGTTTGTGCGGGAGCAATTTTTCCTCGCCGCAGCTGCACAAAACCTCAAGCGGCTAGTCCGCTTCCTGAGCCACCCGATAACACCCACTACGGAAGCCGCCTCTTAGCTGAGGTCAGAAGAAAGAACTCGCCCGCCGCAGTCATCGCAGACCTAAAAACGTCCCCTCACCGACTTTTTCAACACCCACGCCTGTTTACGCCAATTGAGGACGGAGAGCCCATGGGGTACAATCCCCCCGTTCAAGGGTGAGATGTAATACTTCAAACTTTCAAGGAACCCGCACTGAAAGTTTACCTCGTCAATCCGAGTGATAGGTCCTTCGGCATCGGCGTCATCACACCACGCTGGCTCTATGTGCTCGCCGCTGCTACACCCTCCTGCTTTGGCGACCCTGTAATCGTTGACGAAACATTGGAGCAGTTGGATGTCAGATGCATTGCGGCTGGGGATATTGTTGGAATTGGGATTCACACGGGCAATGCACTGCGTGGCTATGAAATCGGCAGGCTAGCACGCCAACAAGGGGCATCTGTAGTCTTCGGCGGAGTTCACGCAACACTTTATCCTGAGGAGGCGCACAAACTCGGAGGCGCACACGCGGTCGTTAAAGGTGATGGCGATACTGCCTGGGCAGGTGTCCTGGAAGATTGTAAGAATCATTCACCCAGAAGTGTATATGCAGCGGGACGGATCGAGGCTTCCGCCTTTCAGTCTGCACGCTGGGATTTAGTACCACGAAATCGATATATGTGGGCTTCCGTACAGACCGTCAGAGGATGTCCCAAGCATTGCTCTTTCTGCTCGGTATGGCGAACCGACGGTCAACGTCCTCGCATCCGCAGCGCTGACGCGGTTGTTCAGGAACTCCAGCATTTGCGGCGCCTGGGATTTCGATTTGTCTTGCTTGCCGACGACAATTTCTATCCTGTCTCCCTCAAGGATCTTCAACTGACCTCTCGTCAAGGGAACACGCAACGGTTGAATGAGTTGAACGCAATCCGGGCGGAACGTTTTGAGCTCATGGAGCACCTCGCTGAGGACTGTTCGCCAGACATGGTGTTTTTCACACAGATCACAATGGAAGCTGCTGAAGACCACGTATTCCTCGACGCCATGAGGAAAGCGAAGATCAAGGGAGCGCTGGTTGGCATCGAGGCGGTCACGCCCCAGGGACTGAAAGATATCTACAAGGACTTCAACGCAGCGGGAGAAGAACTGGTCAACCGCTTGCGCCGATTCCCCGAGCATGGCGTGCAGGTGCTGGGTTCGTTCATATTCGGCTTGCCCAGCGACCGACCTGAAACCTTTGAAACTACACTTTCCGTCGCGCAGCGGGCGGACCTGGCATTCGCTCAATTTGTCATGCTGATGCCTTTTCCTGGGACGGTTGACTTTGAACGCTGGGAAAGGACGATGCAGCACGATGAGACACGGATTGCGGGAATCCCCGTCACTCGCCATTGGCTTATTCCGAGTGGGGCTCGGCCCAAAATCTATTCACCTCACCCAGTGATGTCGGCCGAGGAAATACGGCAACGGACACAGAAGGTCTGGGATAAGTTTTACAGCTTGAAATTGATATGGAGACGCTCCCATTGCGTGAAGTCAATCAAGTCTCGTCTGGCTTTTCTGTTGATTTCGAAACTTTACCGGCAAATGTATGCAAATACCGGTATCGCGATTGATAGTGCGCGTGTCACCCGCTCTGTACGCTGGGCGCGTTGGATGGCAAAACCGTGTCGCATGTTGTTCTCTGCTCGGCCCATGCCGCAGTGCAGGTAGGGGTGATGAACTTCAAATATGGTTGGCCGTTGTTGGCGAAACATCGCTCAAAACCCCACCTGCGTGTATTCCTCAGCCTGCCAGTCGCTTTGAAAACGCTTCACTGAAGCTGAAGTGGCGGTGTCACTACAGAGAGCGCTTCGGTCGTTTTCGCTTCCGTGCATACTCCTCGATGCGTCGTTCGTACTCGCGATTCGTGGAGGCATTCACGAGTTCTCGACGACTGATTTTTTCAACGATACGTCTGCCAAGCCCCTGCCGAATTAATTTTCGAATACCGATCTTCTTGACCAACTGGCTGACCGAAAGACTCGGCTGCACCAACAGTTCGCGTGGCGCGCGACTCGCCTTATGCGTGTACTCGATGGGCGTCTGGTCTCGACCTGTATCACAGCGAGCAGGCCCATGGGCACCGAATCACGTTCCAGTTGCAGGCATTCGCAGGGTTTCGGTTGCGGTTGGCAAAGTGAAATGAAATGTTGCACCCCGTCCATTGTTCGCCGTGGCCCACAAGTGGCCTCCGTGCGATTTCATAATGGAGCGGCTGATTGATAGACCCATGCCGCTGCCTTGAGGTTTGGTGGTAACGAACGCATCAAAGATCTGCTCGATTTCTTCCTTGGGCAGCCCCACGCCAGTGTCGCTGACCGAGATCAGCAGTTGACCATTCTTGTCCAGTTGCGTCTTGACTGTAAGAACACCACCGGTTTCCTTCATGGCCTCGATGGCGTTGAGCATGAGGTTCATGAACACCTGCTGCAGTTGCACACGATCCGCCGGGGCCTTTGGAAGATCGGTAGCAAGATCGGTGCGGATCGAGACCGCATACTGGTCGGCCTCGGGGCGGAGCAGTTCGCCCATTTCGCGGATGATTTCGTTTACCTCGACCAGTTCACGTTGTGGAGGAGACTTCTTGTACAGCGAACGCAAGCGTTCGATGATCTCCGTTGCGCGAGTCCCGTCATTCACGATTCTGCTTGTTGCTTCGAGCGCTTCATCCACATCGGGCTGGTCGCGCTTAAGCCATCGCATGCAGGTCTTCGCGTTTGTCATAGCCGCGGCGATCGGCTGTTTCAGCTCGTGGGATACAGAGGCAGCCAGCTCTCCCAACATGCTGACCCGGTTCACGTGTGCCAGGTCTGCCCTTAGCCGCTCGCGCTCTTCTTCAGCGCGTTTGCGATCTTCGATATCGGTTGAAACACCGTACCACCTGAGGATGTTTCCGTGTTCATCGCGGAGCGGAACGGCACGAGACAGGAACCAACGGTATTCACCGTCCGCTGCCCGCCGATAGCGCACTTCATTTTCGAAAGGCTCGCCACTCGCCAGAGACGCGCACCATTTCTCCCAGTGTCGTTGTAGGTCTGTGGGGTGAACGGCGTCTTGCCAGCCCGGGCCGACCGCCCTCTCGTGGGACAAACCCGCGTATTCCTGCCAGCGGCGATTCCCGAACTCATTCGACCCATCGGTCCCCGCGATCCACACCATCGTCGGCATCGCTTCGATGACGTCCCGAAGCTCTCGCTCACTCCGCCGGAGGTCCTCATAGAGCTTCTGAAGCTGCTGGGCGGCATAATTGAAGGTGTTCCCCAAGACAGCCAGCTCATTATTTCCGCGTAAATGGACCGTGTGCTGGAAGTCGCTTCGGGCCAGGGCCTCGGCGCACGCAGTGAGAACGGAAAGCGGACGAGTGACGGTCCGAGTAACGTACCAGCCAAGCGCCGCGGCCGCGAGCAATGTCAGCAAAGCGGCAATCGGAACGATCAAGAAAAGGCGTTGGCGCGCCTTCTGAGCGTTGTCGCTCGCTTCGTTTCGCTTCTCCAGTGCGTGGCGGTCGACTTTCTCTACCAGTGATGAGCTGAATTCGGTCAGCGCTGGGATCTCGATGGCTGCCCGGAGCTGAACAGCGTTCCATTCTCCCGCGGTCGCCAGCTGGACCGCTGTGTCGAGTTGCGAGAGCAGTGTCACTCGCAAACTCTCGAGTGCGTAGGATACGTGTGCGTCTTGCTCAATGTCGGGGGTTGCCTTGAGCATCTGCTCGGTATAATCGACCTGCTCCACAAATGAGCGTCGAATCTCGTCCGATTCTTCGGAAAATTGGCGAATGTCGTGATTGCTGGCCAGGGCAAACATCTTGTCCCGGAAGCTATAGACATCAAGGTGAATCCGGACAACGGCGTCTGCTAACTGCTCGGTCTTACGTACGCGCTGCGCCAAAGTCTCAATTTGCCAGTATTGCCATATGGCTACTGCATCCGCAGCGATCATTAGAAGAACGATCAATACGAAGGATGCGATCAGGCATGAGCGAATGCTCAAGTCACTTGGGCGAAACGCACTTCGAATCCTGCCGCGCATTGCCTGCTCCACGCTAGACTGCGCTCGCATCTATGTTCAGTTTCCCAAGCCGCAATGGGTCATATTAGCTCTGTACTCTATCTTTGCGAAGGGGTTCTGTCCGAATCCGCACTTGTGCGAACATCGGCTGTTCTTAGCATCCGCTCTAATTCGCCTTGCAGTTCCCTTGCGGCTTGTGCTGCCGATTCTTTTCGGGTGAGAACGGCGTGCACTGCTTCCCAGTAGGCGCGCGACACGTCTGGATACATTTTTCCCGGTTGCCGGGACGGACGCAAGGCGATTCCATTGCGGAATATCGATGAAATGCGCAGCCAATGTGGGTTGTTCGCCAGCACATCGGGCTCTTCGTACAGCTCAGAAATAGTTGGCGCTTCACTCGTATTCCGGAGTCTTCTTACCTGCTGATTGCGGCTGCAGAGAAAACGGACGAACATTGCTGCCTCACGTGGATAGGGCGAACGTGCCGAGACCCCATAACCCGCTCCCCCTAGTGTTGCCGCCATGCCGGCGCTGCCGCGTGGAAGGGGAGCTATATCAAAGGTGTCTCTTACGATCGAGTCCTGAGCGCGGGCGGCGATATATCCACTTGACCAGTTGCGCATGAACGCGGCGTTTCCACTTAACCAGATGTTTTGCGCATCCCATTCCTTATGCGCTACAACTCCTGGGGGTGAAATGGAGCCTACCCAACGGGCCGCTCTCTCCCATGCCCGAATGGTCCGCGGATTATTTACCGTGACCTTGCCATTCTCGTCGAGGATCGTCCCGCCGCCCTCCGACACTTGCCATTCCAGTGCGTTGCAGGTCAGAGCCTCCGAAGGTGCTCCTTGCCACACGAAGCCCCAGAAATCGTTGTTCCCGTCCGCACGCTCGCCCGACTGAATCCGTCTCGCCATGACTTCCAGCTCTTGCCAAGTCGTTGGTGGCGCCCGATATCCGTATTTCCGCAGTAGGTCCTTGCGATAAAACAACACGCCTTCGTTCAGGAAGGACGGCAATGCTATAAGTTTGCCATTCACAGTGTTGTTCGCAATGAGCTCTGGAAGATGTGCCGCGATTTCTTGCTCCGGAATGTATTGTCTGAGGTCAAGAAGGTGGTCGGCGAGAACCCCAGGCCAGATCACGTCGATAACATAAACATCTGGAACTTTTGTTCCGCTCTCAAGTAGCTTGCGCCAGGTTGCAAGCTGCTCCGCCGCGCCTTCGGGTCCGGGCAGAAACTCCACCCGAATTCCAGTCTGTCGTGTAAATTCTGCAACTTCGTTGAGTCGACCCTGGTAGTCGCTGCTCG
>Ga0210400_10005926_pt1 | contig 10321 bp, 8 predicted proteins | sample IncBWH26MmetaG_FD_155456 | JGI IMG/M metagenome (GOLD analysis project Ga0210400, IMG submission 155456) | Forest soil microbial communities from Barre Woods Harvard Forest LTER site, Petersham, Massachusetts, United States - Inc-BW-H-26-M | ecosystem: Environmental > Terrestrial > Soil >... | reverse complement strand
AAAGCTATGAAGAACCTTCTCTGTCCCCGCCGCGGTCAGCACAAAGACCGTGCCAGAGCCATGACTGCCACCAAATTCGGTGGTGCCATAGAGATTGCCCTTGGCATCTCGAACCAAATTAGCAATAGGATAGAAACCGTCGCTGGAGGTAAAACTGTGGAGCACCGTCTCACCTCCGTTACTGGTCACCTTGAACACCGTTCCATAACCCTGACTGCCACCACCCGTCGTTGTGCCGTACAGGTTTCCCTTGTTGTCTCTGAGAAGACCAGCAGCGGGTAGCGAACCGTCGGGGGTGCCGGTGAAACTGTGCAACACCGTCTCGGTACCGTTGGCGGCAACCTCAAAAACAGTACCTTCTCCCAAGGCACCGCCTCGATAAGTGGTGCCGTAGAGATTTCCGGCCGCATCACGGACCAAGCCACCATACGGACATAGTCCGTCTGCTCCCCCGCTGAATTCATAAAGGACGATCACATTGCCCGTGGGAGTCACTTCAAAAACCGCGCCATTGCCGTAACCGCCGTTATAGCCCGAGGCCGTACCATAAAGATTGCCCTGCGCATCTCGAATCAGTGCATCCTCAGGATAACCACCGCCGTCTGCGATGGTTAGGCTCGCAAGCACCGTCTCTTGGTGAGCGGGGGTCAGTTCAAAGACCGTTCCGAAGGAGTTGGCGCCCCCAACAACCGTTGTGCTAAACAAATTGCCGTTTACTTGCACCAAACTGGCGGCTGGACCCGACCCGTCGGGTCCTCCTGTGAAGCTGTGGACCACTGTTTCGGCCCCCTGCGGAGTTAGTTCGAAGACCGTGCCCCAGCCCGAAGCGCCGCCCGAATAGGTTGTACCGTAGAGATTGCCTTTCGCATTAACGATGAGACCTGCGGCTGGAATAGCCCCATCTGGTTGCCCCCCGAAGCTGTAGAGCACACTCTCGGTTTGAGCATGCGTCGACCGAATGGCACTCAGCAGCAAGACTGCGAGGAAAGTTAAAGTCGCTACGGAGCGCGATGTTAATAGCGCTGAGGCTCTCAAAGCAGGCCCTCGCGAATCACTTGTTTTCTGTAACCTCATTGGTTTCTCCCATTTTGAAAGAGCGGTACATTCTGGTTCACACGGGTTCTAGAGTCAAGGGAAAACCCCCAGCGAACCATGGGACTTTCGCATGAAACTGAGAAGGGTCTCTCGTCGATCGGCATTTTCACTTACAGAGCGGTTACGCCAGGTTGTCCCACATAAAAACGAACAGCTCTATTCTTTGCCGGTGTTACTCCCACCCTCATCCCACTCCGCATCGCACGCATGACAGCGCCATCCGTTACGCTGCACAGGCATGGGCACGCGAAGGAATGCGCTCATGTAGGCGATCGGACGGTCAAGTTCCTGGAAGTTCACATCGAGCGACTGGCACTTGGGACAGCGCGGCTGCTCGTAGAGTCCGATGCCCTGGACATAGAGGCCTTCGAGAATCGGCTCGTCGAGAAGTTTCCGCGCGTTCTCCGCATCCGCGGCGCGCACGTTGAGTTTGATGCCGCCAATGAAGTTTGAAATGAACCAGTCGAGACGAACCAGGTTTTCGTCGGCCAGAAAACATTCGATGCCCGCCGACTCCAGACTGCCCTTGGCCAGCAGCGCTTCCGGCAGATCGCGAAACTGCCGGACGGTCACAAGCTCGCGCATTTCTAATTGCTGCCGCGGCTCCGGCGGTCCGTCGTCGACGATTTCCAGATGCCTGCGATCCATCTCATCCTCGAGCGCATCCCAGGCCGGCTCGGTCAGCGACTCCAGATTCCGCGCCAGGCGCTGCAACTCGCCGTCGGTCATGGCTGCGTAGTTGTCCGCCAGGCGGCGACGCTCGTGCTGCTCGTCCAGATAGGATCGGTCGGGGTAGGGCACTGAGCAAGGATACTGCGTTGACCGGCAATCGGCCAACCCAGCACTTGGTTCCGGAAGACGTTCAAGCATTCAAGTAAGCGCGCTCTGACGTCCTCGCCCATAGACTTGTGCGGAGGTACCCAGCCTCGTTAGTAACGTTGACATGAATGCCGTCTCAATCGATCCTTTGTAAGCAAATTCACAGACTTGCCAGCGATCAGTTGCTGACGGGACGGGCCAGCTCGACCTGGCAAATTCGGACTCACCCTCGGGTTGAGGATGCTCGCTCACCCCGCAAATTTTCGAGCAGAGGAAAATACCAATGAACTTTGCACGCATGCCGCGGCTTCTTACCGCGCAGGTCCTGCTGCTCGCCGCTTTCGCCGGGGCGCAAGTTCCATGCCGGCCAACTGCGACCAGCCCATGCCCTCCTGTGCCGACACCCTACTCGACTGCTCAGTTCGCAATAACCTTCATTGGCCCGGTTGAGACTTGGAGCGATCCCAATGTCCAGAGAACCAGCATGGATACTTTCTACGCTGCCAAAGCGAATGGCATCGAGCAGACCGTGGCCTACCGCACCGTCCTCGGGGAGATTGACGTGGATACCGCGTCCCTTGATTTTTACGTAAAGCAGCTTACGAAGAAGGGCCAGACCCTGAAGACCCGTCAGGATGGCACGCGTCAGGGTCACATTTTCGCTTACTTTGAAGTGGAAACCGCGGATGGAACGCAGCTTCGCAGGAATTGGCTCACCATACAGAACTCCCATACCGTATTCGTACTGATGCAATCCGCAACCAAGGGCGTGGACGACAATGACGAGTGGAACGCCTTCGCCAAATCGTTCTTGATCAAGGAATAGTTTGCACGCGGCCCGAGTGCTGTAAGACTGAACAGGGCTGCAGACAGCAAACGGCCCGCAAGCGTTAAACCTGCGGGCCGTCCGGTGCACTGTTTGGGATTGACCAAGAGGTGGTCACTCTACGTGGCCTCTCACGGCAACTCCCGGGTCTGGGCTCAAGCATTACGCTGAAGTCCCGAGGATGGAAGCCTTCGCGCGACCGACGCGATGCCTGCATCCATACTCACCGGCTAGTGTGCGGGCTGTAGCTCCGGCGCGATTCAAATATCCGATCCGCGTCCGAAGCCCCGCTTAGAGCAACCAGCTCTAAGTCTCAGCCACCTCACCTGGTCTTAGACTCCCACACTTACCACTACAATCAGAACTTGTCATTCGACCACCTCCTTTCCGGTGTAATTGCAGATTAGTACGAATCCGCAGGTGCGTCAACCGGCACGGGAGTGGGTGCCGAGAGTGGCACTACCTCAACAGCCACCACGGAGGCACGGAGAAAATCAAGGAACGACCTCTAGCTCTGAATTTCGTTCTGTTCTCAAGCCTAAGATTGCCTTCTCCGTGACGGAGCCTGCCCTGGGCGAAGCGAAGGGTGTCTCCGTGGTAGATTTTGGATTCGAGATGGCAACCCCCACAAAATTCTCGACAGTGCGAGACATTTTTCTCCAGCGCTGTCCGCGGTGTCGCTTAGGAAACATTTTTCGCTATTCGATTTTCCGGGGATTTCCGAAGATGCACGAGCGCTGTCCCATCTGCGACTTAAAGTTTGAGCGCGAACCCGGCTATTTCCTGGGCGCGATGTATGTCAGCTATGGTTTGGGGATCGTGATGGTTGCGCTGATCGCAGCGCTGCTGTGGTGGTTGACAGGATGGTGGATCACGAAAGACACCATCTGGGCTGTGGTATTGTTTCTGCCACTCGCGCCTACGATCACGCTGTTCGCGCGCGTTCTCTGGATCTATCTGGACCAGACCATCGACCCCGAACAGCGACCTTAGAACCTCCCGCGTCCTATGGCAGGCCAAACGCGTACACCGCACTGCCAGCGGCGATTGCCACATATTCTTTTCCATCCACCGCGAAGGCCATGGGCGCAGCATAGACGGCGCCGCCCATCTGGAAGTGCCACAGCGCCTTACCCGTCGCGGCATCGAGCGCGATGAAGTTTCCTTCAGCATCGCCAGTGAATACTAATCCGCCTGCGGTTGAAAGTACGCCTGACCACGTCGGCGAAGTGTGTTCGAACTTCCACTTAATTTCTCCCGTCGCAGGATCGATGGCTTTCAAAAATCCGCGATACGGCTCCGCCTCTTCCGAAGGAAAATATGCGCTGCCGTAGTAAGCATGACCAGCTTCATAAGGCTGGGGCGCTGTGCTGAAAATGTCGCACTGATCGCGTGCGGTGACGTAGAACAACGAGGTTCGCGGATTGAACGCCGGTGCCATAAAGTTCGTCGTTCCGAGCGCTCCGGGACAAACTGTGTGCCCCTCAAGGGTTGGCGAAGCTTCCTTCCTGGCCACAGGACGGCCCTCGGCATCTTTGCTGTCGCTCCACGTGATCTTGCCGTAGCCATTCGCTGCAATCAGTTTGCCGGTTGCGCGATCGAGCACATAGAAGAACCCGTTGCGGTTGGCCTGCGCGATCAGGTGCTTGCCGCCGCTCTCGATCATCACCGGAACCTGCGTGGCATCCCAGTCATGCTCGTCGTGTTTGGTGAACTGGAAATACCAATTCATCTTTCCTGTGTCCGTATTCAGCGCAAGCAGCGAATTGCTGTAGAGATTGTCTCCGGCGCGTCCTTCGCCACGATTCGACGGCGCAGGATTTCCCGTCGGCCAGAAAATCTGGTTGGTAGCCGGGTCGTAGGTTCCGGTATTCCACGCCGGTGCGCCGCCAGTCTTCCAGGAATCGCCTTCCCACGTTTCATGCCCGGGCTCGTCGGGTCCGGGCACTGTATAGAAACGCCACCTGCGTTCGCCGGTTGAAGCGTCGTAGGCATCGACGAACCCGCGTACTCCGTACTCGCCGCCAGAAGCGCCAATCACAATGAGATTCTTCACCGCCAGCGGTGCGACGGTGAAGCTGTAGCCCTTCTGGTATTCGGCCGCCACCACATCCCAGATCACATTCCCGGTCTTCGTGTCGAGCGCGATCACGTGAGCGTCGAGGGTTCCGAGAAAAACCTTGTCGCCTAAGATAGCCAACCCGCGATTCACACGCCCGCAGCACGGACGAATATCCCCCGGCAGTTGATGCTGATACATCCAGATGGGCCGCCCGGTGCGCGCGTCTAGAGCAAAAGCTCGGTCGTCTTGCGCCGTGTCGTAAAGAACTCCATCCACGACCAGAGGCGTCGACTCCAACTTGCCGGTCGCAGCGGTCTGATACACCCACTTAGCTACCAGCGAGGGCGCGTTGGTAGTGTTGACCTGATCGAGCGGACTGAAACGCCGCCCGGAATAATCGCCGGAATATGTCAGCCAGTTCTGCGGCTCCTTCGCGGAATTCAGCAGGCGTTCGGGGGTGACTTGAGCGGAAGCCATGGACACGAACCAGACGCCGCAAAATGCAAAGACAAGCGGAGCTCTAAATCCTCGCCCCCTCATTTCGCCCCCACGCCGATCAGGTAGGCCACAATGTCGTCCAGATCCTTGTCACTTAGAACGTCCGGCTTGTAGATGGGCATCATCGATTCGCGGCTCTTCTTGAACGAACGCAATTTATCTTTTTCCAGCAGATAAATCTGTTCGCTCGCATCGATTATCTGCACGCTGAAGTTATCTTCGTTCAGAGCCGCGCCTTTTATTTCTTTTCCGTCAGCTGTCACAGCGGTAATCGTTTCGTACTCCTGAGGAAATTCCTTTGTGGATTCGGTCAATCCCCAAGCCAGCCGCCGGCTGGGATTGCGCACAGAATCGATAATCGCTTCTCGGGTCCGCGATCCACCCACGGCTGTGAGCTCGGGCCCTACACGTCCTCCCTTGCCTTCGACCATGTGGCACAGCGAGCAATTCGCGTCGCCATAAAAAAGTTCCTTGCCATGCGCAGCATTCCCCATGGGATGAGCTGGCGCCTTCACCTCCACGCTGCGGATATAGGTGATGATTTGCCAGATCTCTTCGTCGGTCATACCAACGCCCTGGCCGTTGGTTCCGTTGGCCGGCATGGCGGTGCCCGCAATGCCGTTGCTGATCACCTGGAAAAGCTCCGCGTCGGAGTGCGCATGCTTCTTCTGTGCTCGCGTGAGGTCTGGACCGCGCCCGCCACCGTGCGCGCCGAGTCCGTGGCACAGTGCGCAGTTGATGCGGAATTCGAACTCGCCGGCTTTTGCGGCCTTGGGGTCACCTGCCAACGGATTGCGATCATCGGCACCACGAGCCGCAGTCGCGCCCGCCAGAGCCATGAGAATCACAGTCAATTGTGAAAGAAATATTCGCCCGACTGTTTGCCAAATCGACGTTCGCCAAATCGGTGTTCGCCGCATCGCTGTTTGCCGCATCGGTGTTCGCCACATCAAACGGAAAGCCTTTCGTAGTTCCTTGAGAAAAAAAGACTACCGAATGGTAACACCGGGCAAAACCAGCATCTAGAAATACTCAATGATCGCCATCTATGGAAGCGGGTTTGACGGATCACGTCTGGTCACTGAGGGAACTTTTGGCGCAGTAGGATAGTTAGATGACCTGTCCCCAATGCGGCTCAGAATACGAAATCACCAGCCGAAAAACTATCCACCGCAATAGTGATTCCATCGAATGCCAAGTGTGCGGCATCACCCTGAAACGATGGTCCGGAAGTACAATCTATGTCGCCGAGCTGATTAAGCGCGGAGAGTGGCCCCAAAAAGAACCCACCCAGAGTTAGAAGAACCGATGCGCAAAACCATCTCGGGATTGATCACGCTGATCAGTTTTGCGCTAGTCTTTTCACTCGTGTACATCGGCTGGCGTGTGGTTTGGGGTTCTTTCTTTTAGCTGTGGGACCATTACTTTTACTTTAGGCTGCTTTTGCTTCTGTGCTGGAGCGCGGGTTTCTATTACCTTGGACGTTTGAGTGAGCGGCTTCGGAAATAGCTTGCAAAGCAAGTTTAGGACACTACTCAATGACCTGCAGGAAGCTTTTCCGGCGTTCTTATGTGCTCTGGACGGAAACCTACTCCAATGATCCGGGCGGGAATGCGCCGCAGATACGGCCATCGTTGCACAAGCTTGAGAAGCACCGGAGCGGATAACGGCTGAGAGGTGTTCAGCACCCGCCGGATTACATTGTTCTGTATCACCACTTGCAGTCTCTGCGTGGCGCGAGTGGGAAACTCTCTACGGCGTTGAACGGCGTCAAGGTCGTGGTCGCTGAGGCCATCAGCAGCAAGTTTCGCCGCCAGGATATTGGCTGCGGCCACCGCATCCTGGATCGCGAGGTTGATACCCACTCCTCCCACGGGTGACATGGCGTGCGCCGCGTCGCCAATGCACAGCAGTCCGGGACGCCACCAGTGCCGCAGGCGATCCACCTTCACAGTGAGCAGGCTGACGTCTTTCCAGTCTCGCAGTTCGTTGACACGCTCGCCCAGGAAAGGCGCCAGCTTCGCAACATCCTCGCGAAACCGCTCGATCCCTCGCTCGCGAATTTCATCGGCTGCGCCCTTCGGAATCACGAAACCACACTGCCAGTAGTCCTCGCGATCAAGCATGATGAAGATTTTCCCGGCTTTCACGCTCCCCAGAGTTTGGCCGGGATCTGTAGGAAGGCGGCTGACCCGCATCCACAAGACATCCATGGGAGCACCGAGGTCCATCACTTCCAGACCTGCGCGTTCACGAATGATGGAGCGCCGGCCATCCGCTCCAACAGTGAGAGCGGAGCGAATTTCGATCTGGGCGCCGGGGGTCTTCGCTCTCACACCCTCGATGCGTCCATCTTGCTCGATCAAGTCTGTGGCTTCGGCTTCCATCTTGACTTGAAACCCTGGATAACTTTTGCCATGCTCGACCAGGAAATTCAGAAAATCCCACTGCGGCATGAGCGCGATAAACTTGCAGTGCGTCGGAAGGTGAGTGAAATCGGCCAACTTAAGCATGTGGTCGCCGACCTGCCCAGCGAGTTCGCGAACCTCCTGATGGGGGCGCTTGAGGAACTCCTCCAGAATACCCAGCTCATACATCACTTCCAGAGTGGAAGGATGAATGGTGTCGCCTCGAAAGTCGCGCAGAAAATCTGCATGCTTTTCGAGAACAACCACTTCGACACCAGCGCGAGCCAGCAGAAAGCCCAGCATCATTCCCGCCGGCCCTCCGCCGACAATGCAGCACTTGGTGTGTAGGGTGGTCGCCAAGGTTTCCAAGTAATCCTGTCGTAGCAATGATTAATGATATGTGAGTTCGACGGACGCTTTCCGTTTCGGGGTTGCAATCCCCTGTCGTACATGACCAGCGGGCATCTGGGACCAGCACTTAAGGCTCTCTACACTTGAGACTCCGCAAGCGCGGGACGATCTTCCCTTAGAGGGAAGACTTTGAAAATGTAGGCATGTAAGTCACTGATAATTCAGCCTTTCCAGTGAAAGGCGTCGGCCTGGGATAGGCCTAGATGGGCGAGGATGCGGTAGGCAAACTCGCGGGCCATCTCATCTAAAGAAGCAGGACGGAAGTAGAAGGCCGGAATAAGCGGAAAGATAGTCGCACCGGCATCGGCGGCCCGGTACATGTTGCGGATGTGAATTTTGTTGAGTGGCGTTTCGCGAACGCAGAGCACCAGCGGACGCTTCTCTTTCAGGCAGACATCGGCAGAGCGCTCGATCAGGTGCGAAGCGATGCCGTTGGCGATGCGGGCCAGAGTGCCCACGCTGCAGGGGAGCACGATCATGGCGTCAGCGGGATAAGAACCGCTGGCCACGTTAGCTCCAATATCAGCGTTCGATTGTTCCTTGATTTTTGAGGGTTTGCTCGAGGCCTTGGACGAGCCGCCGTCGCCAAGGATTTGGCGAATCAGATTTGACCGGCCCCGGATGCCGAGTTCCTCAGCCATAACCCGGAGCGCCGAGCCCGACGCGATGAAGTTGACGTTTTGAATGCGTTCATCGCGCTCGACGGCAAGGAGGAGTTGCCGCAGGAACACCGATCCGCTGGCGCCGGTGGTGGCGATAGTCAGATTTTGTGGTGGATGGTTCGGCAAGGCTTCTCCCGTCTCGGAGCATAGGCAGTACCCAAACGGGAAGTCAAGGCGAAGAAAAGAATGAATGCAAGGAGCTAGAAGCTAGGAGCTAGAAGCTAGAAGCTGAATATGGCATCTACGGCCAATTTGCGATCCCGGCGAAGCGCAGCGCAGTTGCACGCGCTGGCTGGAGTGGAGCGCGAAATCCGCGCCCAGGATGGGCACAGCCGCCGCAAGTATCTCCGCGAGTTCACCCAAGCCTTCGCCCACTACGATTCCGTTTTGGATAACCAACAGATTCACAACTCTCTGCAGGCAGCAGACGTCATCCTAATCGGCGACTATCACGCTCTGCCAGCCGCGCAACGTTACGCCGCATCGCTGATCGAACACCGCGCGCTGGCCGGGGACCGCCCAGTGGTGCTTGGAGTGGAAACCATTTTCGCCCGCGACCAGCACATTCTCGACCAGTGGTGGCGGCGCGAAATTGACGAGGAGGAATTGCGCCAGCGCATCCGTTTCGATCTCGACTGGGGATACGACTGGAGTCCGTTTTATGATCTGCTGGTCACCGCACGTGAACAGGGTGAAGCCATCTACGGCCTCGATTGCGTCCCCCGTGGAGACATGCGCAGGGCTCCTCTCCACGATCGTCACGCCGCCGAGAGGATTGTCCAAATCCGCGAGCGCCACCCTAACGCAGTGATCATGGTCCTGTTTGGCGAATCGCACCTCGCCCCATCTCATCTTCCCCGCAACCTGGCGCAACGGCTGCCCAACGAGCGCGCATTAACGGTGCTGCAAAATGTCGATGCCCTTTACTGGCAGGTTGCCGGAGAGTCTTGCCAGCACGTCGACGGCGTGCGCGTGACCGAAGATGTCATGTGCGTTTTTAACTCCACGCCTCTGGAGAAATACGAGAGCTATCGTCTATGTCTGGACCGCTGGAGTGAGCATGAAACCGGCGCCCCCGATCTGGCCCCGGCCATCTACAATTTGATTGACGGCCTGGTGCGATTTCTCAACATTAACTGCTATTCGCCGCACAACGGAACTCAACCCAAACTTCTGGCGGACCAACTGCCGGAAGTTTATTGCCATCCCTCCGATGAGGCCCTCGGCAAGCTACTGTCGGCCATGGACGATCCGGACATGCGCGCGGCAATGCGCCAGCGCCTCGAAGAACGCGGCAGTATCTATGTGGCTAAGACAAATACTCTGTTCATTCGAGAATTCCAACTTCCCTACGCAGCGCAAGAAGTAGCTCGCTTCCTGTATCACGCCTGCAGGGGATTGCCGGAGAACCGGGGGCTCAATCACGACACCGGGCTCACTCTCGAAGATGCGGTTTATGCCAATGCGTTAGAGACTGCGCTGGTCGCGCTTGCCGCACGCGTGCTGTGTCCGTTCGGAACCAGCCTGACTTCCCCCAAAT
>Ga0210400_10005924_pt1 | contig 10324 bp, 9 predicted proteins | sample IncBWH26MmetaG_FD_155456 | JGI IMG/M metagenome (GOLD analysis project Ga0210400, IMG submission 155456) | Forest soil microbial communities from Barre Woods Harvard Forest LTER site, Petersham, Massachusetts, United States - Inc-BW-H-26-M | ecosystem: Environmental > Terrestrial > Soil >... | reverse complement strand
TTCATTCATCCTGCCGCCGCGCATGCACTGGTGAACTGCATTGTGCTCGCTATCGATAGGCAGCAGCGGCTTGCCTTGTTTACGCGCTTCTGCCGTGATCAACTCGCCGGCAGCGACCAGGCATTCCTTGTTGGCCAGCCCAACTGCTTTGCCTGCCCGGACGGCTTCATACGTGGCTTTCAATCCCGCTACGCCAACAATCGCGCTCACCACAAAATCAACTTCAGGATGCGTCGCTACCCGCACTGTGCCGGCCTGTCCAAAGACGACTGCAATCTCGCCCAGGCCTTCAGCGTTGAGTTGCTTGCGAACTTTTTCCGCATCCTGTTCTGAGGCCAGCGAGAGAACTTTGGGCTTCCAGCGCCGCGCGTCGTTCAAAGCAGCTTCAGTGTTCGAGCCCGCGGCCATGGTGAGCAGCTGAAAGCGCTCAGGATTGTTTTCAATCACGTTGAGCGTGCTGCGGCCAATGGAGCCGGTAGAACCGAGGATGGCAATGCGTTTCATGGATAGATTAGCCTACCAAGGAATTCCACCACACTGATGTAGAACATCACAACCGGAAATGCGAACAGCAACGCGTCAATGCGATCGAGCAGTCCTCCATGGCCGGGCAGGAGAGTTCCAGAATCCTTTACACCTATGCCACGTTTCAACGCCGACTCGAACAGGTCACCGAATTGCGCGGCAACATTGGTGATTATCCCCAGCGCAATCACGTGTCCCCACGGAATTCGAAAATACCGCGAAGCATGGAACGTCGGCTTCCAAAGGCCAGATTCACCCGTAAAAAAATCCGTAATCTGGTTTTGAAAATAAAAAACCAGAGCTGCCATTCCAATGCTGGCGACAACAGATGCAATCGCGCCTTCCCAGCTTTTGTTAGGACTCACGATGGGCGCGAGTTTGTGCCGGCCTACATTTTTCCCTACATAATAGGCCGCTATATCACCAGCCCACACCGAGAAAAGAATAAAGGTGAGGAGGAAGCGTTGCGAAGGATTGTCCCGAAGGTCGATCGTTAGAGACAGCGGCAAGGCAACATAAAAGATGCCAAACATGCAGGCTGCGACTGAAGCCATGCCGTTGCGCAAATCCTTCCGGAACACCAGCATGGCCCCAAATGTCGCCGGCGCGATAAAACATATTGCCACCCACAGCGGCAACAGATCGGACTGATACGGCAAATCAGGCGGCATGTCGCGGGGATGCCAGATTTCGGGAAGGGAAAGAGCCAGCAGCGCAGCCAGCGGCAGAAGTCCAAGCACGTAGGTCGGCCAACGAAATGCCTGTGCTCCCGACGCCTCAACCATCGACAAGTATTCGCGAAGTCCAATCACAATAAAAACGCCAACTACCGGCACAAACAGCCACAATGGCGCCTTAAATACGATCAGCAGCACCACCGGTATGAGCACTACCGCGGTCAGGACTCGTTTCATTTAATTGGAGCTGCCTGGGGTAGGTTCGTTCAGGCCGCCGTAGCGGCGCTCTCGCGATTGAAATTCCTTGATGGCTTCCAGCAGATGTAGCCCGCTGAAGTCGGGCCACAGCGTTTTTGTCACGTAGATCTCCGCATACGCGGCCTGCCACAGCAGGAAATTGCTCAGGCGCATCTCGCCGCTGGTGCGGATGATCAGGTCCAGCTCCGGAAGATTGCTGGTGTACATGTGGCGATTCAGGCTTTCTTCGTCGATCTTAAGATGGTCCAGACCGCCATTGCTGGCCGCGGCACTCACCATGGATTTGCAGGCGTCCACGATCTCTGAGCGCGATCCATAATTCAGCGCCAGGGTCATGACCATTCCGGTATGGTGGGCCGTCTGTTCTTTGGCCCAGGCCATCCGCTCCTGCACTTCCTGCGGCAGCATGTGGCTGCGCCCGATAAATGATAGCCGGATATTATTGCGATGCATCAGCGGCAGTTCGTTTTTCAGATATCGATGCAGCAGCTTCATCAAAAAGTGGATTTCCGTCGGCGGACGGCGGGTGAAGTTTTCCGCCGAAAAAGCATACAGCGTCAGCGCGGAGAGCCCGATATTCGAAGCCGTTGTAACCACCTTGCGAACGGAGTCTACACCCCGGCGATGGCCGGCAATACGCGGCAGGTGGCGGCGTTTGGCCCAGCGGCCGTTGCCGTCCATGATGATCGCGACATGTTTTGGGAACTGGTGAGGATCAAGCTGGCTGTAGAGTTCAGCTTCCTTTCGGTCCAGCCCCGAAGGAATGGTTCGCAAAACGCCTCTCAATACACTTCAACGCTAGCACAGCAGCTCTGGCCATGCAATTTCCCGGCAGGGATTCCTAAAGCCGGTCCCCCTAATACCTTCAGGGCTGAACACTTTCGTGAGTGCATAATAGGGGAACACCCCTTGACCAATACTAAAGCAGACGTGGCAAGGTTGTGGAAATTGCTGTAAGCTGAATTGTGTAAACACGCGGTGTGAACCGCACCACGACCGCCCATGCAAGCCGGAAACAGTCAATTCGAGACCCGGAAGCTGCTGCGCCTGATCGCGCTGGTCTGCATTGCGCTTGCCTTGTTTGTGGCCGGGCTGGAAGCAACGCACAGCCACTCCGATGCCGCGGTCGCGCGTAACTCATCTCCTTGTGTCATCTGCCTCTCCGTTCACGCGAACGCGCCCACGGTAACGGTTTACCTGCTGCTCGTCTTCCATTCGGTGGAAGCCTTTACCGTCCCGTATGAAACGCAGAGCAAGAGCGCCATTTCCGAACTGAGTCTCTTCATCCGTCCGCCGCCTTTCTCCGTCTAGTAGTCCCTGTCCAGCATCAAAGCTCCCAATTCATCTCATGGCGGGCTACTGCTGCTTCTGGATGCCGATCCTGATGGCTTTCAGCCCAGAAAGCTGGGTAAATAAACGGTTCATGCGCTAAAGGAGGACATTTTGAAGCGTTTCTATATTCTGCTTTTTGGGATTATCAGTGCGTTTCTTTCTGCAACGGCCCAACAGCCGCAGGGCACACCGACGCCTTCGGTGCCGGCACAGTCCAAGGCTGACGATAAAGCAGCAATGGATCAGAGACTGCGGGATCTTGAAGATCGCATCGTAGCGCTTGAGGGCGAAATCCGTCAGCTGAAGGCGCAAGGCGCCCAGCCTGCCCCAGGCGCGGCGCCAGCGGCCGGCACACAGCCCGCGCCAGCACAAGAAGGCGCGCAGCAGGCCGCCGCAACTGCGCCAGCCTCGCAAGCCGAAGCCGTGCGTCTGGGCGGCGCGGGCGGAGCTGCTTCCAAGGCACTGAATCCCGACATCAGCGTCATTGGCGACTTCATTTCGGGCTTGGGCCATAACCCCGTTAATCCCACGCCAACGTTCGAGATGCACGAATCGGAAATAGGCTTGCAAGCGATTATCGATCCATACGCGCGAGGCGACTTCTTTTTTTCTTTCGGCGAAAAGGGAGTCAATCTGGAAGAAGGCTACATCACCTTTACAGCCCTGCCGGCCGGCTTTGTAGCAAGAGGTGGCAAGATGCGCGCGGCTTTCGGCAAGGTGAACACGATGCACAATCACGTACTGCCCTGGGTGGATCGTCCGCTGGTGTCACAAAACCTTGTGGGCGGCGAAGACGGAATTGATGACGCCGGGTTCTCCGTTCAGCATATCCTGCCAGCGCCCAAAAATTGGTTCTTGGAGTTTACGGGGCAGACCTTCCGGGGCGATTCCGGTGACGTCTTCACCTCCTCTGTCAAGAATGACGTGAGTGTGGTCGGGCATCTGCGCGCTTACCGCGACCTGAGCGAAAGCACAAACATGGATCTGGGCGCCTCGTATTCACGTGGCCACAATCTGTTTGGCACCGATTTCATCACCCATCTGTACGGCATCGACGCCACCTTACGCTGGAAACCATTGCAGCGGTCCATCTACCATTCTTTTGTTGCGCGCAGCGAATTTATCTGGCGGCAGCAGAACCAGCCTGACATAACGGCCTGCGCGACAATTACGTGTCCGGCTTTTGTGCGAACCGGCTACCAACGCGCTTTCGGATTTTACGCTTCGGGCGATTACCAGTTTGCCCGCCGCTGGTTTGTGGGCGGAAGAGTCGATCAGTCTGACCGGCCATTTGACGCCTCCCTGACTGACAAAGGCGGGTCATTTGTGCTGACTTACTGGCCCAGCGAATTCGCGCAAGTTCGCGGTCAATACAGGTTTACGCGTTACGCGCAGAACTTTGACGCGCACGAGGCGTTTGTACAGTTACAGTTCGCTCTCGGCGCGCACGGCGCGCATCCATTCTAAATTCTGGATTGTGAAGGGCCTCGGGCCCGATGCGAAGAACTGGATGCAAAGATATTTGGAGATATTCATGAAATTACGCTCGAAACTTTTTAGCGCGATTATCAGCGTCACGCTTGTTGCCACTCTTCTTCTGCCTTCAGCCGCAGAAGCCAAGAAACTAAAAGTCATCACTACGCTTACAGACCTGGCGGCACTGACGCAGGAAGTAGGCGGCGACAAAGTGGATGTCGAAGCGTTGGCCAAGGGCTACCAGGACCCGCACTTCGTGGAACCCAAGCCCAGTTTTCTGCTCAAGCTTCGCAATACCGACCTGCTGGTTCTGGTTGGGTTGGAACTGGAAATCGGCTGGCTGCCGCCATTGATCACCCAGAGCGGCAACGGCAAAATACAGCCCGGCGGGCAGGGCTATCTTGACGCTTCGCAGTTCGCGCAGATTCTGGAGATTCCCTCGGGCAACGTGACCCGCGCTGAAGGTGACGTTCATCCCATGGGCAATCCGCACTACTGGCTTGATCCCGACAATGGCCGTCGCATCGCAAAAGGCATCGCGGCCAAGCTTAGCGCGATGGATCCTGGTGACCAGGCATATTTCCAGCAGCGCGAGCAGGATTTCGAGAAACGGCTGGCTGATGCAGATAAGAAGTGGATGGCGCAGATGGCCCCCTATCGCGGGCGCAAAGTGGTGACCTACCATCGCTCATGGCCAAATTTTGCAAAGCACTTTGGGCTGGATGTGATTGGCTACATTGAGCCGCGGCCGGGCATCCCGCCAACCCCTTCGCACACCATCGAACTGGTAGGTCTGATGAAGCGCGAAGGCGTAAAGATCGAGCTGATTGAGCCGTATTTCGATCTAAAAACGCCGAATAGCGTAGCCAGCATGGTGAATGGCAAGGTACTCGTGCTCACGCCTTCCGTGGGCGGCAAGCCCGAAATCACGGATTATTTCAAACTTTTCGATTACGATATCGCGCTGCTGACAAAAGCTTTTGAGGAGACGAAATAAGCCTCATGGAAATTCTCCAGTTTCTGATTCTTCCATTTCTCGCCAGCCTGATACTGACTGGAATACACGCCTATCTCGGCGTACACGTAGTGGAACGCGGCGTGATCTTTGTTGATCTGGCCCTGGCTCAAATTGCCGCTCTGGGCGCTACCACTGCCATCCTGATCGGTATGGATCCCCACGGCACAAGTGCCTACTGGATGAGCCTGGGGTTTACGTTTGTGGGCGCGGGAATCTTCACTTTTGTACGCTCCCGGCAAAAACGCATACCGCTGGAAGCCTTCATTGGCATCACTTATGCGGTAGCGTCGGCCGCGGCCATCATCGCCATGAGCAAAGCCACCGGCGAGACCGAGCACCTGAAAGATATGCTTGTGGGCAATATTCTTGCCGTTTCAAAGCATGACGTAATCAAGACAGCGCTGCTCTACGGCGCCATCGGCCTTTTTCATTTCATCTTCCGCAAGAAATTTCTGGCGATTTCCCTCAGCCACAATTCCGCCGAACCGCAACCGGAAATCAACGTCCGGCTGTGGGACTTTCTTTTCTATGCGTCGTTCGGCTTCGTTGTGACCTCATCGGTGGCGATTGCCGGCGTGCTGCTGGTGTTTTGCTACCTGGTGGTGCCGTCCGTAGGCGCAATGCTATTTGCCGACCGCATTGGGACGCGCCTGGCCATCGGTTGGACCATGGGCACGCTGGTTTCGGCTTTGGGGTGCTATTGCTCCGTATTCTTCGATACGCCTACGGGGGCCACTATCGTATGCACGTTCGGCGCGGTCCTGGTGGTCATGGCTGCAGTCAAGGCGGTTTTCTTTCGCGTGAAGCAGGAGGAACCGCAGCCAGTGGAAGTACGTACCCGGCAGGTCGTGTAAAAAGGTTTTTTACCGCTATGAAACACAAACAAGGCAACATTGCTCGTTGGATCCCACCCTGGCTGGTTATTGCCTGCCTGGAGTCCAGGCCGTCTTCTTTCGCGTCCGGCAGGAAGAACCGCAGTCTGCGGAAGTCGCGGTCCGCTAAGAAGCGGGGCTTCTGCTTGGCCTTCCTTTAGATTTCTTCCTTTACAAATTATATTTACCATACTACTGTACTGGGGTACAGTATATATTTCTCAGGGGCGGCCAGACGGAGCAGCCTTCATGAAAACACTAACTTCCGGGCGAACTTTGCCTAACCAACTGCGTGACGATGACAATGACGTCACTAACCATAGCCTGAACGACACCCCAGAGGGTTCTGCGCACGAGCACGGCTGGAATGAACTGGATCTCTTCAGAATCGCTTTTGTAGCTCTCGCCGCCGCAGCCGTCTGGTTTCACTCCTGGGAACCGTTCGAGTCTCTCAGTCTGATTGGTGTCCTGGCGACTCTGATCGGTGGCTACCCTATCTTTCGAGAAGCCATTGAGAATGTTCTAGAACGACGCATGACCATGGAATTGTCCATGACGATTGCGCTTGTGGCCGCACTGTTCATCCGGCAATTCTTTACTGCCCTGATCATTACTCTCTTTGTGTTGGTTGCGGAAGTGCTGGAAGGCATGACCGTCAATCGCGGACGTAAAGCGATCAAAGACCTGCTGAACCTGCTGCCCCAGACAGCGGAGGTGTTCAGGCAGGGGACGCCTGTAGTTGTCCCGCTGGCGGAGATACAAAAGGGTGACCGCGTTCTGGTGCGTCCGGGAGCACGGATACCAGTCGACGGCGCGGTCTTCCGCGGGACCTCTTATGTTGATCAAGCGGCGATCACCGGCGAATCCATGCCCGTGGAAAAGAGCAGAGGCGCCTTTGTCTATGCAGGCACAATCAATCAGACCGGAGTCATTGAAGTTTCTGTTATCGATGTCGGTAAGGACAGCAGTTTTGGAAAGATTATCGAGGCAGTGGAGCGAGCGGAGCATTCGCGTGCTCCTATCCAAAGACTGGCCGACCAACTGGCCGGCTATCTGGTGTATTTCGCGCTGGGCGCAGCGGTCCTCACCTTCCTGCTGACACACAATTTACGTTCGACGATATCCGTGATCATTGTGGCAGGCGCATGTGGTATTGCCGCTGGCACGCCACTTGCGCTTTTAGGCGCGATCGGGCGTTCCGCGAAGGCAGGCGTCATCATCAAAGGCGGCCTTTATCTGGAACAACTGGCGAAGGTTGATACGGTTGTGCTGGATAAGACAGGAACCCTGACATTTGGCTTGCTAACCGTTGTAGCCGTGAATCCGGCCCCAGGCATCGCAGCACAGGAACTGCTGCGGTATGCCGCCATTGCCGAGCGCTACTCTGAACATCCCGTGGGCAGAGCGGTGGTGGAATACGCGCGCTGTCTCCTTGGTTCAATTCCGGCTCCGACGGAGTTTCAATACTCCCCTGGAAAAGGCGTCACAGCCGAGATTGAGGGCTGCGAAATCTGTGTCGGCAATGCGAGTTATCTTGCCGAGCACAGTGTCGGCGCGCCCGTATTCGCATTACAGAACCGCAGACCGGGCGCGCTGGTGGCCCGCAATGGAAAATATCTCGGCGCCATTCTTGTAGACGACCAGCTTCGCGGCGAAGCCATCGAGGCGATCCGGGACATCAAGGCCATGGGCATCGATACGATCCTACTCACGGGAGATTCGATGGACAAGGCGTTGCGCGTGTCGGCGCAGTTGCAGATGGACGAGGTTCATTCCGATTTGCAGCCTCATGAAAAGCTGGCGGCGATACAGGATTTGCAGAGGGCACACAAAACCGTGGCCATGGTTGGCGATGGCATCAATGACGCTCCTGCACTGGCGCAGGCCGATGTGGGCATCGCCATGGGCTCGGGGACTGACGTAGCCCGCGAGAGCGCCGATGTTGTTCTGATTGGCAACAATCTCTTGAAATTGCGAGACGCTTTGCGCATCGCAAGAAGTTGCCGCAGCATTATTTACCAGAATTTTTACGGCACTTTGGCAATCGATCTGGTGGGAATAGTTCTTGCCGCCTATGGGTTTCTGACGCCGCTGCTGGCCGCTCTGATTCACGTCACTTCTGAACTCGCTTTCATTCTGAATTCCACTAGATTGCTGCCATCCAGACGAGTGGATGCCGTTGTTCCAGTCGAAAAAGTAGCTCAGGCGGCTTAAGAGGTTTGGCATGGCACACCTTTCGTCTAACTCCTGGCGCCCGCAGCGCTTGCGAAGATCGCGGCCTTCAGACATCAGCCGCCGTGAACTCTACACCATGCTGATATATGTAATTTTGATGCTGATTGCCATTCTGGTGGGCATGTACGGGGGTTGGTGGTCACTAGTACGAGAAGAAGAAGAGGAGATACTGCCGCCAGCTCAAACTCATTCTCAGATCCAGCTGTGATCGAAAGTCATTTGAGATAGGAACGAACCAGTTCAATCAATTCTTCAGCGCCTTGCCGTTCGTCGGTAGTCGCCGTGGCGCTGAGGACGTGGTGCCGAACGTGGCCTTCGATGACTTCATTCATCAATCCATTGATTGCGCCCCGTGTTGCAGCGATCAATTGCAGCAGATCCGAGCACTCGTGCTCCGCATTCAAAGTGTTTTCAATAGCTTCCACCTGTCCCCGGATGCGGCTGACCCGGGCCAGCAGTTTGCCTTTTGATTCTCGGGTGTGTCCCATACTCCCCCCAAGTATAAATCCTGTGTTATGATTGCGCAGCATTTACTTGAAATCTGTAGACAAATTTAGGGTAACCGTTGTCTAATCAGTAAGATTTCGTGAAAACACTGCAAACAAATTTCGCGCATGCAGGGCCGTCCCGGAGATGGGTGATAGTTCTATGCCTTCTCCTTATTGCCGTCTCAGCGGGTGCCCAAACCCACTTCCATGCAGACGATCTTGCCGCCACCGCAAACCAATGCCCCATTTGCCACGTAGCGCACTCTTCGGCCCAGGTTACATTGGTGGTCGAGCCGGCGCGCGCGCTTACCACAACTGATTTCATCTGCACAGCCCCGGCCCCGGAACGAAAATCGAACGTCGAATTGTCCTGGCATTTTTCTCGTCCCCCGCCCAAAGCATAGTTTTTTCTTTCTCCAATTCAATCTAAAAACGCCCATATCCCATGCCCCATTTGGAGGAGCTATGTGTATTCCCACGAAAGCGGTTTTGTATTTCTCTTGTCTCACATTCATAGTTGTAGTTTTCTTATTCTGCTACCAGGCCTCCGCTCAAACATCCAGCGGAACGTTGCAGGGCGTCATCACCGATCCCACAAATGCCGTGGTCCCCGGCGCCAGTGTGCAAATTCATAATCCCGTCAGTGGTTACGCTCGCACGGTCATCGCCGACGGCGCAGGCCGATTTACCATTTCCAACGTCCCTTTTAATCCCTACCATCTCACCGTGAGCGTCAAGGGATTCGCTCCGTACACGCAGGATGTAGATATTCGCTCGATCGTTCCGACAAGCCTGAATATCGGCTTGAAATTGAGCAGTTCGACTGAGACGGTCACGGTCGAGGCAGGCGGCTCTGACCTGCTCGAGGCGGACACCACCTTCCACACTGACGTCGACCGCAACCTTTTTGACAAAGTACCTCTGGAGAACGCATCGTCTTCACTGAGTTCGCTGGTGACATTGGTCACGCCGGGAATCGCCGCTGACTCCAACGGACTGTTCCACGGTCTGGGTGACCACGCTGAGAACTCTTTCTCTGTCGATGGCCAGCCCATTACCGATCAACAGAGCAAAGTCTTCTCCAACCAGATTCCGGTCGATTCCATCCAGTCTCTGGAGGTGATTGACGGCGCTCCGCCCGCCGAATTTGGCGAGAAGGCGAGCGTTGTAATCAACGTTACGACACGCTCTGGCCAGGGCGTGACCACCCCTCACGGCGCGTTCACGACCACCTATGGTAGTTTTGGCACTGCCAGCGCCGGATTTAATCTGGCTTACGGGAATGACAAATGGGGAAATTTCATCTCCCTTAACGGATTGAATAGCGGCCGCTTTCTTGATCCGCCAGAGTCTACCGTGATGCATGCCAAGGGAAATGAAGAAAACATATTCGATCGACTGGACTTTCAGCTCTCTCAGGCCAACTCTCTCCACCTGAATCTG
>Ga0210400_10005922_pt1 | contig 10327 bp, 9 predicted proteins | sample IncBWH26MmetaG_FD_155456 | JGI IMG/M metagenome (GOLD analysis project Ga0210400, IMG submission 155456) | Forest soil microbial communities from Barre Woods Harvard Forest LTER site, Petersham, Massachusetts, United States - Inc-BW-H-26-M | ecosystem: Environmental > Terrestrial > Soil >... | reverse complement strand
AAAGGGAAGTCGGCCGGACAACCTGGAAACCAACACTTTGTCGGCAGTCAAGAACTCACAATCGTTCTCAATCGCCAAAGCGCAATAAAGCATATCGTAGATCGGATGTTGAAAGTTCACCGCCAGCTCCAAGGCCTGGCTAGCGAGCGCATTGGAGGGTCGTAAGTTCAGAGGCAGGATGATGAAGTCGTGAAAGATCGAAACAGCTTCCTCGGAACTCAAGAGCTTCAGGAGCGCGGTTTGCTTCCACAAGGCGTTGGCTACTTCGAGGAGGAGCACGTCCGGCGCCAACAGCTCAATCCGGCTTGTCAGGAAAGCGTCGAAGAGAGCGTCCGCCCCCTGGCTTTCTTCCTCATTCAAGAACCATTTTAGAGCGACGCTGGCATCGATAACGTACGTCAATGCTTAGCGCTCTCGGTCTTGACGGATCAGGGCAGCGCTATTCGGAAGCGTCCCCACGCGGCGGCGGATCTTTTCGCGTCGCCGGCGGATTCTATCCAAGAGCGCACGGCTACGTTCGGAGAGTACAGCCTTACCTGTTTTGCCGTTAACAGACCGCCTAGTGGTTCCACTCATGCTCATATTGTAACTCTGTTCGGGGCCAACGAGTCGCCTGCCTTCAGCCTCCCGCCTTCACCTTTTTCACTTCCTCAGTCAACGGCGGCACGATGTCAAACAGATTTCCCACGATGGCGTAGTCGGCGATCTCAAAGATCGGAGCCTCCGAGTCTTTGTTCACTGCGATGATGGTACGTGCTCCTTTCATTCCGACGATGTGCTGGATGGCGCCGCTGATGCCGAGCGCGAGATAAAGTTTGGGCGCGACCGTTTGACCCGAAGAGCCGATCTGGCGGTCCATGGGAAGCCAGCCGGAGTCGCAAATGGGACGCGAGGCCGCGAGTTCGCCTCCCAGAGCCTCCGCGAGTTGCTTGACCAGTTCGATATTTTTCTGCTCCTTGATGCCGCGGCCCACAGACACAATAATTTCGGCCTGCGTGAGGTCCACCGCCTGCTTGGCTTCTTTGAAAACTTCCTGCGGTTTGTTACGGACCACACCGTCTGCGATTTCGACGTTCACAGTTTCGACCGGGGCGGGGGAGGCGCCGGCCTCGGCTTTGTCTCCGCGAAAAGCACCGTTCTGGAACGTGGCAAACCACGGAGCGTCGGAGGTGAAACTGACGTCGGCAGCCAGCTTGCCCTGAAACATCTGACGGGTGAAGAGCAGCTTGCCGTTCTCGTGCTTGAAGCCGATGCAGTCGCTGATGACGGCGCGTCCCATGGCGGTAGCGAGTTTGGGGACGAAGTCGCGCACTTGATAGGTGTGCGGCATCAGCACGAGTTTGGGCTGCTTGGCGGTGAGGAGTTGCTTGAGCGCCACAGCGAAGGCGTCGGGCGTGTAGGGCTCGAGTTTTGGCGATTCGACCGCATATACCTTCGCGACCCTCTTAGCAGCAACTTCGGCGGCGAAGGCAGCCGCAGTGCCTCCTACAACCGCAGCTTCGAGAGTCCAACCGGTAGCTGCGGCGATGGCCTGACCGGCGGTTATGGTCTCCCAGGAGACGCGGTTGAGCTTGCCTTCGCGTTGTTCGACGACTACTAAGATGGTATCGGGCATAAGGGCAGCTTCTAGCTCCTGGCTTCCAGCTAACAATAAAGCCGGCGGGACCCCGGCGCTACGCTACAGCACGCGCAGTTCGTTGCGCAGTTTGTCTACCAGCTTTTTCGCGATCTCGGCTGGCGAGCCTTCGATGTGTTCGGTCTTTTTCGTTTTCTGCGGCACGTAGAGGCGCTCAATCTTCTGCAGGTTCCCGCCAATCGCAGACTGCACTTCCGCCAGCGCCACCTTGCGGATGGGCTTATTCTTCGCCTGCTTGATGCCGATCAGCGTGGCATAGCGCAACTTGTTGATGCCGGATTGAATCGTGAGCACGGCGGGCAGCGGCATGTCGACGAACTGAAAGAATCCAGCTTCGAGTTCGCGCTTCACCCGGATGCCGGTCTCGTTCTTTTCGATGTGCATGATGATGGTGGCGTGCGGCCAGCCCAGCAGTTCCGCCAGGATGACACCGGTTTGCGCGTATCCGTAGTCGTCGGATTGCAGTCCGGTGAAGATGAGATCGAACTTTTCGTCTTTGATGGCTGCGGCGAAGGCTTTGGCCGTATTGAAGGCATCGAGTCCGACGAAAGCATTGTCTTCGAGATGAATCGCCCGGTCGGCCCCCTTGGCCAGGGCTTCGCGCAGCACCTGCTGGGAGCGCGCCGGGCCGGAAGTGATGACCACCACTTCTCCACCGTGCTTCTCTTTCTGGCGGAGCGATTCCTCGAGCGCGAAGGCGTCGGGCTCGTTCACTTCGTACGAGACGTCTTCGCGAATCCAGGCGGCGGTTTCGTTGAGCTTGAGCGGTGCATCTTTCTGCGGCACCTGCTTCATGCAAACCAGGATTTTCAAAACAAGACTCCTTACCTGTGGCTTCCGGGAGCTACGGGAAACCTGCCAGTATAAATGAGCAGTTGGCAATTAGCGATTGGTATTGAGAGCGGATCGGGCGCACTATTCGGTGAAGACCACGGACTGCACGCCGGAGATTTCGAAGCGTTTGCGGCAGCGCATATTCTTGCAGGCCATCAGGTCGTCTTTGCGCAGCATGTAGGAGCGGGCCTTGGCGAAGCGGGCGCGGTCGCGCTCGTCGGCGCGTCCTGCAAGCTGGCGTTTCTTGGTGCGCACCACCCAGGTAACTTCATACTCAGCGGGCTGGTGGCAGTGGGGACAATTCAGGGTCGCTGGCTTCTTTTCCTGGCGCTCGTCGAAAAAGTCGCGTTCTTCCATGAAGGCGTCGTCGGTCGTTGGTCGTTAGCGGGTCCTACTCCCTTCGAGCGGCCGCCGATCCCATCCCCGAAACACGATTATTACATGTTCGGTACGGTACAAGCTATGGCAACATGAATGACGGGGTACGCAGGAGAATGGCGGGCAAGAAAAAGGTGAAACGGTTTGGCGCGGTGCAGGCCGTGAAGGAGTTGGCGCGGGAGCGTATGGGCGCGCCTCCTGCCGCGAAGGTGGTTCCGCACAAGAACAAGAAACCGGACAAACACAAACCTACGCTGGGGAAGCTGCTAGGCGAGACGGACTAATGCGTTCGCTGCCAACCTTTGCTTAGTTGAAGGTGGCGGTCACCGTGAGATTGTTTTCCAAAGTGACGGTGCAGACCGAGCCATTAGTCCCGCTGGTTGAGTTGCAGTTAGCCCACATCGAGAACGTATGGCCGCCGGTGGCAGTAGCCGTCAGCATGAGCGTGGTTCCCGCCGTGAACTGGTTGCTGCAAGAAGACGGGGACGAGCAACTGATGCCGAAGGGGCCCGTGACAGTTCCAGTGCCGGTACCGGTGAAGCTGATGGTGAGGATCGGCTGGGGACCGGCTGGGGTGCAGCCCGAGCTCGTCGGTCCATCTACTGTGACCGGGACGGAGTTGCTGACGACCAGATTGGAGCCGTCTTTGAGGGTGGCGAAAATGTTGCCAAGTCCGCAACCGCCGCTCGGCGAGACCACGCCCATGCTAGTAACCTGAACCACTTGCGGGTTATCCGTCTGCCAATCGACCTGATCGGTAATGTCGGCAGTGCGGGGCGGGTGAGTGTAGGCTCCAAAGGCCTTGAAGTCAAAAAATAGGCTGGTGTCGGCTGCGCCGAAGGTGCCGCCGCTGGCGGGCTGCACCTGAATTGAAGTCAGATGGGAATTGTAGGCGCAGCTCGACAGGCTGAACAAGAACGTCGCGGCGGCGACAAGTGCGATGATGCTGAACCACTTCCGGTTCATCAACAACTCCTCGGATCAAGCAACCCGGTTGAAAAGCAACCGCGGCGCAGCAATGGGCCAATTTAGTCAAAGGCGAGGCAAAAAGCAATAGCGAGAAGGGGCAAGGGTGATCACCCTTTCACTGCCTCGGCGACCACCTTCACAAACTTGCGGATATCGCCTTCGGTCGTGTCGAAGGAGCACATCCAGCGCACGATCGATTCCTCCTCAATCCAGGTGTAGAAAAAGTACTGCTGCTTAATCTTTTCGATGGAGTGGCGCGGGATCTGGCAGAAGACGCCATTGGCCTCGACCTTCCAAACAATATTCACTTCTGGGATTCGTTTGAGCTCTTTTTCCAGCACGCGGGCCATGTGGTTGGCATGTTCCGCGTTGCGCCGCCAGAGGTCGTTCGTAAGCAGGGCCTCGAATTGCGCGGCGGTAAAGCGCATTTTCGACGCCAGTTGCATGAACTGCTTGCGCAGATAGAGAAAATCCTGCCCGTGTTCGGGATGAAAAAACACGACCGCTTCGCCGCCCAGGATTCCGTTCTTAGTACCGCCAAAAGAAAGCACGTCCACGCCCAGATCGCGCGTGGCCTGGCGGAGGCTCTGGCCGAGCGAGACAGCGGCGTTGGCGATGCGCGCCCCGTCCATGTGAAGGAACATATCGTGCTCGTGGGCGAAGCGGGCAAGTACCTGAATCTCTTCCGCCTGGTAGACTGTCCCCATTTCGGTCGATTGCGTGATCGAGATGACCCGAGGCTGCGCGTGGTGCTCATCGCCGATGCCGTGATGGGCGTGGCGGACGGAGTCCAGCGTGATCTTCCCCGCCTGCTGCGGCAATGGAATCAGCTTGCAGCCGGTATGCTTCTCGGGCGCGCCGCACTCGTCCGTGTAGATATGTGCATAGTCGCTGCACAGCACCGAGTGAAACGACCGGGTCAGGGCCTGTAGGCCCAGAACATTGGCACCCGTACCGTTGAAGGTGAAGAAAACTGCAATGTCCGGCCCGAAGTGCTCCTCGAACTTCTTGATTGCCGAACGGGTGTAAGGATCGTCGCCGTAGGCCACCTCATGCCCCTGGTTGGCGCGTGCAATCGCCTCCAGAATCTCGGGATGCACGCCGGCGTTGTTGTCGCTGGAAAAGCCGCGGGTAGGCTGTGTGGGACTCTTCTCCATAGCGCAACAATGTAGCAGAGTGAGATGATGAAAGCGGAGGGGCTGTCAAACCCGGGCCCAACGGCACGCCCACGGCTGGCTTTTCTCAATTTCTTCACCGTGAGGCAACGATTATTCTTGCGTTCTGGTGGCTCGCAGTGAAATCTTGTAACGGACGCCTAACGCCGGGGCTGAACCCACGTCTAACCAGATTTTGGGGTAGCGGCCTCAAGCCCTCGGGTGAGAGTTCTAGTATTCTTCACAACGTAGTAGCGAGTAAGCGGGAAACTCATGTCCAAGAGACTTCACAGTTGTTGGTCCGAAAGCCTTGTGTTGGCGGCCCTGATCGCCAGCGGGGCAACGCTGGCATGCTCGAAAAATGCCGCCCAGAATGCTCAGGCCAGCGGGCCACCGGCAATGCCGGTGAAGGTGCAGGAGGCGCGCGCCACTCCGGTGAACGACGCCACCGAGTATGTAGCGACGTTGAAGTCGCGCGACTCGGCTGTGATCATGCCGCAGGTGGAGGGCCAGGTCACAAAGATCTTCGTTCACTCGGGCGAGACGGTTGGGGCCGGGGCGCCGTTGATGGAGATCGATCCGCTTAAGCAGCAGGCCACGGTCAAAAGCCAGGAAAGCTCGCGGGCGGCGCAACAGGCGAACCTGAACTGGACGAGGCAGCAGTATGAGCGCGCCCAGGGGCTCTATTCCGCAGGGGTGGTAAGCAAGCAGGATCTCGATCAGGCGAAGTCCGCGATGGACGCGGCGCAGGCGCAAATGGAGTCGCTGGATTCTCAAGTGCGCGAGCAGGAAGTGCAATTGCATTACTACCGGGTCGTCGCGCCCTGGGGCGGAATTGTGGGCGACGTTCCGGTGCGCGTGGGCGACCGGGTCCAAGTCACCACACAGCTTACGACGGTGGACAAGCCCGGCAGTCTCGAAGTCTACGTGTATGTGCCGATTGAGCACTCTTCACAGCTTAAGATGAACCTGGCGGTGCAGGTGTTGGCTAGCGATGGCAAGGTGCTGACGGATAGCCGCGTATCCTTCATCTCGCCGCAGGTCGATAACACGACGCAGACGGTGCTGGTGAAGGCGCGCGTCGCCAACAGCAACGATGCGCTGCGGCAGTCGCAATTCATCCGCGCGCGCATCGTGTGGGGAACGCACCAGAACCCGCAGGTTCCGATCCTTGCCGTATCGCGGCTGGCCGGCCAGTACTTCGCCTTTGTGGCCGAGCCGCAGAATGGCGGTTCGTACGTGGCGCGCCAGAAGCCCCTGAAGATCGGGCAGACCGTGGGGAACGATTACGAAGTCCAGGACGGCATCAAGCCCGGCGACAAAGTCATCATTTCCGGAACGCAGTTTTTGCTGGACGGGGCGCCGGTGATTCCGCAAAGCTGAAGGCCGGGCTTCGGCTTTCGGGCTTCGGGCGTCGGCTCTTAAGTCGCAGTTCTTCAACAAAGTTTGGCAGTAGATAGTTGGCACATAGCCGCTGAGGGTGTGCCGCTCCATGCAGGGCTGAAAGCTGAAGCCCGAAAGCCAATCTTCTATGTTCGTTAACTTTTTTATCCAGCGTCCGGTGTTTGCCACGGTGTGCGCGCTGCTGATTGTTCTGGCGGGCGCGGCCGTCATTCCTACCCTGCCCATCGCGCAGTTTCCCAACCTCGCGCCGCCGCAGGTAGGCGTTTCCAGCTTCTATACTGGAGCCAGCGCGCAGACGGTGGAAAGCGCGGTCACGATCCCTCTCGAGCAGCAGATCAACGGCGCCGAGGGGATGAAGTACGTCACCTCGACCAGCGGCAACGACGGGTCGAGCAGCATCACTGTCACTTTCGATCTGACCCGCGATCCCGACCTGGCAACGGTCGATATCCAGAACCGGGTCAACACCGCGCAGGGGCGGCTGCCGAATGCGGTCAAGGCGGTTGGAATCACGACTGCGAAGACTTCGCTGAACTTCGTATTCGGCGCCGCCGTCATTGCCGACCACAACAAATACTCAACGCTTTTCATGAGCAACTACCTTGACGTGTACGTCAAGGACGCTTTGAAGCGCATTCCCGGAGTCGCCGATGTCCTCATCTTCGGCGAGCGCAAGTACTCGATGCGGCTGTGGCTGGATCCAGGCCGTATGGCGGGACGCGGACTGACGGCGCCTGACGTGGTCAACGCTCTGTCGGAGCAGAATGTGGAAGTCGCGGCCGGCCAGGTCGGTCAGCAACCCGCCAAAGAAGGACAGCAGTACCAGATTAGCGTTCGGGCCGTGGGCCGGCTGAGCGAAGCCGGCCAGTTCGACAACATCATTCTCAAGACAAATGCCGATGGAACGCTCGTCCGGCTAAAGGATGTGGGCCGGGCCGAGTTAGGCGCGGAAGACTACAGCTCGGACCTGCAATTTAACGGGCAGGATGCGGTCGGCATTGGCGTGACCCAGCTCTCCACGGCGAACGCGCTGGATGTCGACAGGCGGGCGATTGCTGAACTGGACCGGCTGTCGAAAAGCTTTCCGCCCGGGATGTCGGCCCACGTTGCGTTCGATACGACCGATGCCGTGGGCGAATCCATCCGCGACGTGGTCTACACGGTAGGTTCGGCGATTCTGCTGGTCATCCTGGTGATCTTTATCTTTCTCGGCGACTGGAGAACGACGATGATTCACTTTATCGCCACTCCGGTTTCGCTCATCGGCACCTTCATCTTTGTGAAGTTGCTCGGCTTCTCCATCAACACGCTGACGTTGTTCGGAATCACACTGGCCACCGGCCTGGTCGTCGACGACGCTATCGTCGTGATTGAAAACATTGAGCGCCACATCACTGAGGGCGAACACGACTCCCATAAGGCGGCGGCGGCGGCCACGGCCGAGATTACCAGCGCTGTCATCGCTACCTCGCTGGTGCTGGTTGCCGTGTTTGTGCCGGTTGCATTCTTTCCCGGGACGACAGGCATCCTGTTTCGCCAGTTTGCGCTGACCATCGCATTTTCCATTGCCATTTCGGCCTTCAACGCGCTCACCCTGGCTCCGGTGCTGGCGGCAATTTTTCTGAGTGGCCCCCACCGACAAAAGTGGTGGTGGCTGCAAAAATTTGACGACGGCGTCGTTGTCCTCACCCGTGGGTACCGAAGCCTGCTGGGTCACCTGCTGAAATACAGGCTAGCGATGGTGGTGCTGTTTTTCGCCGGTCTGGGACTCACTTATTTTGTCTTCGAACGCGTGCCCACGGGCTTCGTCCCGGATGAAGACCAGGGCTATTTGATTATCGTCATGCAGGCGCCGGCGGGGGCTTCTCTGGAATATACGAAGGCGATTGGAAAGCAGGTCACGGATCTGGTCAGCGGCGAACCGGAGGTCTGGGGGACATTCGCAGTAGCCGGCTTCGGCTTTTCGGGGAGCGCGCCCAACCAGGGGCTGACATTTGTCACGCTTAAACCTTATTCCCAACGCAAGGGCGAGGCGCACACGGCCTCGGCGATTCTGGAACGGATTCGTCCGCGTATGTTTTCGATTTCGGGGGCGATCGTGTTCGCAACTCTGCCCCCGGCAGTCAACGGCCTCGGCCAATTCGGGGGCTTTCAGTTCGTGGTGCAGGACCAGGCCGCGCACAAACTTGACGAGCTCTCCAAGGCAACCCACGACCTCATGGGGCAATCCGCTCAAAACAAGGAACTGGTGGGACTCTACACCCCGTTCACGGCCAACGATCCGCAGTATCTGATAACCATCGACCGCGAGAAGGCGAAGAGCCTGCACGTCCCGCTATCACAGATCACTGACACGCTGGGCGTGTACATGGGATCGGCCTACGTGAACGACTTCGATTTCAATAACCGTTCGTATCGCGTCTACGTGCAGGCGGACAAGCAATTCCGTTCGCAGGCGCAGGACATGAAGCAGTTCTACGTGCGCTCCGAGAATGGGGCGATGGTGCCGCTGGATAATCTGATCAGCATTACCCAAACCACCACGCCACAAGTGATCAGCCACTACAATCTTTTCCGCTCGGCGGAAATCGATGGCTCGGCCGCGCCCGGCTACAGTTCCGGGCAGGCGATTGCCGCTATGGACGACCTGGCCAAGAAGATGCCGCAGGGTTTTACTTACAGCTGGACCGGTTTGTCGCTCGAAGAACTGCAGTCGGGCGGCACCACACTGATTCTCTTCGGATTGGGCACGCTGGTCGTCTACCTGACGCTTTCCGCGCAATACGAAAGCTTCGTGCTGCCTTTCATCGTGTTGCTGGCCGTGCCCATGGCGCTGCTGGGCGCGCTGGGAGCTCAATTTGTGCGCGGTTTGCAGAACGACGTTTTCTGTCAGGTCGGACTGGTGATGCTGGTCGGACTATCCAGCAAGAACGCGATTCTGATCGTGGAGTTCGCCGAGCAGTTGCGCCAGCGCGGCATCCCGCTGGTGGAAGCGGCGGTGCAGTCGGCGACGATTCGTTTGCGCCCGATTCTGATGACCTCGCTGGCCTTCATCCTGGGAGTGGTACCGCTGGTCGTCGCCACCGGAGCCGGCGAGAACGGGCGTCACTCCGTGGGCACAACCGTGTTCGGCGGCATGATCATGTCGACGGTGCTCAATCTCTTCTTCATCCCCGTGCTGTACCTGATTATCGAGGGCTGGCGCGAGCACGGGAAAGCGCCGGTAAAAGCTTAGCAGCCACCGTTACGGTTGGACTCCTCGCCTGTCTGCTGCTTTGACTTCTTGTTGCGCGCCTTGCGCCGCATCTTGGCCATCCATTCCCGGGAATACATTGTGCCACGGCATTTGGACGAGCCGCAGTGGCAGGGCGCCGGAGCTTCATCGTCGTACAGGTTGTAATCCCACAGCAGTTCTTCTCCGGCAGCGATGTCGCGGAGCGCAAAGATCCACGCGCGGTTCTTGATTTCATCGATCTCACAGTTGGGATCGCAGGAATGGTTGAGGTATGCGCCCAAGCCCTCGCCATCGATGATCGTCTTGCCGTCCTCCAGACCATAAAGGTAGGTGCGAGGCGCGCCATCGTACAGCCGGTCAGCTTCCTCGGGAGTGATGCGGGGACCGGCGTATTCGACAATGCGGGCACCTTTGCGAACGGGCGTGGTAGTGAACACACCCGCCGAATGAATTCGTGAGGGACGGACAACCAGGGCCATGCAACTAATTTCGCATGCTTGAGAGGTTGAAGGAAGACGAAAGATAGGGGAAAGACTCGACGCTCGATGTGCCTCAAGCGAACGAACATGACTGCAAGTCTCTCAGCTCGCGGAAATGGCTTGTGGGATGCAGGTTTTGGAGCCCTCCGCCCGTGAAAAGACTCAGTGTGGAAACACTCCCGCGTGGTAGACTTTCAGACCTTCACGGCTCTTACGTAGTTTGTCGGTGTCGGAATCT
>Ga0210400_10005921_pt1 | contig 10327 bp, 5 predicted proteins | sample IncBWH26MmetaG_FD_155456 | JGI IMG/M metagenome (GOLD analysis project Ga0210400, IMG submission 155456) | Forest soil microbial communities from Barre Woods Harvard Forest LTER site, Petersham, Massachusetts, United States - Inc-BW-H-26-M | ecosystem: Environmental > Terrestrial > Soil >... | reverse complement strand
GCAGCTCTTTGCGGAGTTGCGCGTGCGCGCGGAGGGATTCGAGTGGGCGCCGGATAGTTCCGGCTTCTACATGGCGACGCCATTTTCCACGGATCCGAAATTTATGACCGCGGGCATTACCATTGTTTATTTTTATGACGTCGCTGGCGGCAAAAGCACGCAAGTGAATCTCGACAGTCCCAACGGGCTTGGATTTGATTTGCAGACGGTGCCGGGTGGATTTGTGGCCTCGCTTGCGGCCGGCAGCCACGACGATCTGGCGTTTTATTCCGCGGAGAAGGGCGCATCCGGCTGGGGCTGGAAGCGGGAGGGGATTGCGGGCGAGCACGCGAAGAATTTGGACGGATTTCGCGTGAGCGGGGATGGGAAGACGATTGTGTATGCGACTTCGACCGCGAGCAGGCTATCGCAGCCGTATCGCGCGCAGCTCGAGGGAGGAAAGATTGTTTCGCCGGTGCAATTGGCGAAATTGAATGAAGGACTGGTGAACGGACGCGCTTACGCGAAGAGCGAAGTGATTCGCTGGAAGGGCGCGAACAACGAAGAGGTGGAAGGCATTCTTTATTACCCGACGAATTATGAAGCGGGGAAAAAATATCCGCTGATCACCGCGATCCACGGCGGGCCGATGGGTTCGGACAAGGATTTGTGGGGCGAGAGCTGGGCTTATCCGATTCAGTTATTTACGCAGCGCGGCGCGTTTGTTTTGCGGCCGAACTATCACGGCAGCAACAACTATGGATTGAAGTGGGCGGAATCGATCTGCTGCGGAAAATATTATGACCTGGAGACACCGGACATCAATGCGGGCGTCGACTATTTGATTGCGCAGGGCAAAGCGGATGCGGACCGCATCGCGACGATGGGCTGGTCGAACGGATCGATATTGTCGACCAGCCTGATCACCACGTATCCGGCGCGCTACAAAGTGGCCAGCGTCGGCGCCGGCGACATCGAGTGGCTCAGCGACTGGGGCAACGTCGATTTCGGACAATCGTTTGACGCGTATTATTTCGGCAAGTCGCCGTTCGAGGACCCGCAGCTGTACATCGATAAATCGCCGTTTTTCAAGATGGACAAAGTGCAGGCGCCTGTGCTGATTTTTCACGGCACAGCGGACCGCAACGTGCCGCCGGCGCAGAGCTGGTCGTATTTTCGCGCGCTCCAGCATTTCGACAAGCCCGCGAAGTATGTTGTTTTCCCCGGCGAGCCGCACGGTCCACGCAAACTGACCCACCAGGTACGCAAGGTTGAGGAAGAAGTTGCCTGGTTCGACAAATATTTCTTCAAGACCTCGAAACCGGAAAACGAAGCGGTGAAGGAAGCCTCGCCGCTGGCGACTGCGCTGCGTATAAAGAATTTGGCACGATCTGGGAACAACCGCGGGACAGCATTCCCTGCTAAGGGCAAGGCAGTGCTGATTCCCGAAGTGCTGAAACGCGGCGATCTGGAGATTGGACGCTTTGAGGTGACGCGCGCGCAGTTTGCGGAGTTTGACAAGAACTATAAATTTGAAGCGGGCACGGAAAATTATCCGGCAAATGGCATCACGTTTGACCAGGCAAGAGCGTATACCGCATGGCTCTCAAAGCTGTCGGGTCAGACGTTTCGTATTCCCAACGAGAGCGAATTCTCCGACATGTACGAACAGAAAGAGGGCGAGAACACGCTGGACTATTGGGCGGGTTATGCGCCGAATTCCGATGACGCCGCTCGATTGAAGAAAAAAACAGCGGAACTGACGGGTACCGCGCCTCTGCTGAAACCGGCCGGAAGCTTCGCCGGTCAAGGCAAGGGCGACGAGGACCTAGTTTTTGATCTGGGCGGCAACGTGGCGGAGTGGGTGTTGACGCGCGACGGCAAAGGCAAAGTGATTGGCGGCAGCGCGGATTGCCCGGCGGACGCCAAGGCGACTTGCACGGCTGCGCCGGAGTATGTTGGTTTCCGCGTGGTGCGCGGAGCGGCGAAGCCAGCGGCACAGTAAGAACAAAAGCAGGATTTCACCACAGAGGCACAGAGTTCGCAGAGAAGAGAGCCGTGCGCTGACAAAACAAAAAGGCGCATGAAAAGATTCTCAGTTCCGCTTGTCGCGATGTTGGCGGGCGCTGGCGTTGATCTCGGCGCGGCAGGCTTGCAGGACACGCTCCGTGTTTTGCATCGATAACCCACGTGATTCGTCGGAATCGTCGGGAAGACGTCCAAGCACGTGTCCAAGCTCATGGAGAAGAGTGGTCATCCGCGCGGGCAGGGTGCCACCAGCGTAGGAGCCTATTCGCAACTCACGAAGTCCCGCGGGACGCAGGAAGCCACCGGGGGTCTGGCGTTCGAGAACACCGGCGATTTTGACGAAGAAGGGGCCGCGGGCGTTGAGCAGGATGGTGGCATCGGGCCCGGCGTTCTCTTCAACACGGGCGGAATAAGGATGCTGGAAGAGAATTTCTCCGGAGGACCTGGACTTCAGAACCTCCCTGGGGCCATCGGCGAGAGAGAAATTCAGAGACTCAAAAATGGCAGCCGCGTCGGAGTTCGATTCGCGAAACCAGGCGCTGCAGGAGTTATCGGCGCGCAGAATAGCGAGAACGTGTTCGCGAGCTTGCTCGATGGCCAGGCCGCGCGCACCCATGTCCAGAAGCCGCAGTTGAACGGGATCGGCCGGCACGCTGAGCGCGGGGGAGTTGCACCCGAATGCCAGGGAACGAAACGAAGCGGGAAGCCGGTTGGCTTTGCCGACGCAGTCAGGGAGACCACGAGGGAGCGCGGCCGCCGGCTGCGCGGTGGTCGCGGAACGGAACACACGAATTTGAGAGTGCAGGGGTGAACTCGACAAAACGAACTGAGTGGCAGCCAGCATCATGGCTGCGCGACAAACGGGCGCGAAACGCATTGTATGCTCCCGCCCAGACGCGAACCACCACGGACCGTTCGCAGGAGAGCGTTTCGCGGCGACCACCCCGAGCCGGTGCATCGAACGAACGGCGGACCCAAATCTGGGTCGTAAGGAAATACGAATGGCGCGAAGAAAGGCTTCTCAATCGGTTGCTAAAATGTTTGTGATTGAGCGGAAGCGTGCATGAAGCGAGACAGCTTTATCTAACGGCGCGATAGGGCTATGGCCGGTTTAGTTGCCCGCACATTACGCCAGCGCAGCGGCTGGCGTTGCGCGGCTAAATTCTGATTTCGATTCTGATTTCAACTTTGATTTCAACTCTAATTTTTCAACCCGACTTACGACATCGATGCGCATCCTGGGTGTGACCGGCGTCCGCAAACGGGCGCGCTCCAGCAGCAAGGAGTGGGGGGTGTGAGGTTCACATCGGAACAGGTTCTCGTTTCGACCCACGGTTAAAAGACTCCAACGGAAGTCCGCGCATTAAGTCACTGAATACAAGCAACTTCTCTCCAGTTAGAGGCAACGCTTCGGCAGGGGTCGTGCACATGTCGCAAGCGGGGGAGACCGTGTCTACACGCGCAACAAATCGACAAATTGTTCCTGTGGGAGTTTTGAAAAGCCTCAGATACACGCGCCTATTGGCGTTGGCGCTGGTTTCCACTGGCGGGGCGCCAGCGGGGCAGGCTCAGCAAGCGGAGCCACCTTTGCAAGGCCGGGACCTGACGCAGGTGAGCATCGAAAACTTGATGAACATGGAAGTGACGTCCGTCTCGAAGAAAGAACAGAAGTTGTCGCGGATTGCATCCGCTATTTTCGTCATAACTCGGGACGAGATTCGGACTTCCGGAGCGACGAACATACCCGATGTCCTGCGCATGGTTCCCGGACTTGACGTAGCGCAAATCAACGGAAACACATGGGAGATCAGCTCGCGGGGTTTCAACGCCCAATATGCCAACAAGCTTTTGGTCCTGATCGATGGGCGCACGGTCTATTCGCCGGTGTTCTCGGGTGTCTACTGGGACGTTCAGGATGTGCCGCTGGAAGATATCGACCGCATCGAAGTCATCCGCGGACCGGGGGCTACGGTTTGGGGCGCAAACGCGGTCAACGGTGTGATTAACATCATCACAAAAAGTGCAAGGGAGACCAAAGGAGGTCTCTTAACGGCCGGGGGTGGAACATACGAGCCAGGCTTCGGAGTCGCCCAATACGGGGGGAACCTGAGTCAAGGAACAGGCTATCGATTCTTTGCCAAGGGATTTGACTACGTTTCCTTTCCTTCTCTCTCGGGGCAGAACGGGCATGACGGATCCGATCTACTGCATGGCGGATTCCGCGTTGATTCGACTCTCGCCAAACAAGACTCCTTAACCGTGCAGGGAGACCTGTATGAAGGCCACGAAGAGGATATAGTCAACAACACTATACTCACGCCTCCTTTCGGTGAGGTGTTCACCGAGTCGAGCCGTCTGTCTGGCGGAAACGTATTAGGGCGCTGGAACCATACCTTTTCGCCGCATTCCGATACAAGCTTGCAGGTTTATTTCGACCGCGCCGCGCGCAATAGCATTATTTACGGAGAGAGCACCAATACCTCCGATATCGATTTTCAGCATCACATCAGCTGGGGAAGCCGCCAGGATTTTGTCTGGGGCGCGGGCTATCGATACATCTCGTACGCAACTACTGGAAGTGTGTATACCTCCTTTAATCCAGCTTCCGGGAGCTTCCAACTTTTCACTTCCTTTGTGCAAGATGAAATTACGCTGAAACCGGACAGCTTGTATCTCACAATTGGAGCCAAGCTCGAGCACAATGACTTTAGCGGGTTTGAATTCCAGCCTAGCGCGCGGATTGCCTGGAATGTGAGTAAAAACCACATGTTGTGGGCCGGATATTCCAGAGCCCGGCGCACGCCTTCGCCCACCGAAAGAGGAATATATGTTGGTCTCGCCGCGTTTCCCGGCCCGGGCGGCCTTCCGGTCTTGTTAACCATCCTAGGCAGTCCGGACACGGTCAGCGAGAACCTGGACGCTTTTGAAGTGGGCTATCGGGCTCAACTGCGCGCCAACATCTCGTTGGACTTCTCGGCTTTCTACAACCGGTACGGAAATCTCGCGACCTTGGAACCAGGGGCTCCATTCCTGGAATTAAATCCTCCTCCGCCGCATCTGAACGTGCCTCTCATTTTCGCAAACGAAATGCACGGCGAATCGCACGGGATTGAGATGGCGGTGAATTGGAAAGTAACGGATCGCTGGACGCTCAGTCCCGGGTATGCATTCGAAGGGATTCACTTGCACACAAATCCCGCGAGTCACGACACGACGTCGGTCTCGACCGGACAAGGCAACAACCCGGGCAACCAGGTCCAACTCCGCTCGAACTTGGCTCTGTCGAGAAGCCTCGAATGGAATACGTCCGCGTATTTCGTCGGCCGCCTCTCGGCGGAACAAGTCCCGTCCTACACGCGCTTGGATACGGGGATAACCTGGCGAGCTTGGGAAGGTCTGACTTTCAGCCTGGTCGGCCAGAACCTGTTGAAAGATCACCACTTGGAAGCTAGAAGCTCAGACCAAGGCGAAATATCGGGCCTAATCAAACGCAGCGTCTATGCGAAGTTTACTTGGCAATTTTAGTCACGAAGCAAATGGCGGTGAAGCATACAAACCGATTGCGAGCTAGTTTGCGGCAAGGGGGCGGGCTCCACGTGGAGTCTTCCAGGACGAGGAAAAGGGGGACCGGGTCGCGGCAGGCCGCGCAGCGTCGTGTGCAGTTCTGTGCCCTGGCTCTGGCGGCTCTGCTGTTTCCGGCTGCCGTAATTCCAAGCTGGGCGCAAGCTAGTCGGTCGGATGAGTATCAAATCAAGGCGGCGTTTCTGTTTCATTTTGCGCAGTTTGTGGAGTGGCCAACCGGAGCGTTCAAGGACGGGAATAGCGCGTTGACGTATTGCACGGTTGGCGGGGACCCATTTGGCGGGGCGCTGGACGATAGCTTGCGGGCAAAGGTGATCGGGGAGCGCGGGGTACGAGTCCAGCACCTGAAACAGCTCGAAGGTGTTCACGATTGCCAAATTGTCTTTATCGCAGCAGCAGAAAGCAAGAACGCCACGCGGATTCTTGCCAGTGTCAAAGGGGACGCGGTTTTGACGGTGGGGGAGACACCCCATTTTGCGGAAGACGGCGGGATGATCGGGTTCTGCATAGAGGGAAAGAAGATTCGCTTCGAGATCAACGTAGAGGCAGTGAGTGCGGCGAAACTTAAGATGAGCGCGCGGCTGCTGACGTTGGCGAAAACGCTGATCGGGACGGCGAGGGGAAATTAGATGGTTGCCTATCGGGACGCGTCCATAAAACGAAAACTGACCCTGGTTATTCTGTGCACCTGTGTGCTGGGCCTGAGCATGGCGTGCATGGCGTTCGAAATTTATGAACGGGCGAGCTTTCGGGGGTCGATGGTGCGCGGGCTGGCGGCGAACGCGGACTCGCTGGGGCTGGCGACGGCGGCGTCGTTAACGTTTGACGACAAGAAATTCGCGGAGCAGATGCTGGGCACCATCCGCTCGGAACGCTACGTGACGGCCGCAGTTCTCTACGATAAGAAGGGGAAGGTTTTCGCGGAATACCGCCGTGACGGGCTTGGTGCGGAGTTCAAGACACCGGCGTGGAAAGAAGAGGGTACGGAATTCGAGCCAGGGTCGCTCACGGTGTACCGAAACATTTCCTTGGGCGGCGAGAAGGCAGGGTCCATAGCGATTGTTTCGGATCTCTCCGAACTGCAATCGAAGATGCGTGAATACCGGACACTGTCGGTCTTGGTGTTGGCGGTATCGATCCTGATAACGTTCTTGATTTCGTCGCGCCTGGTGAGGTTAATCACGCAACCCATTCTGCGACTCGCGGATATCGCCGGCAAAGTTTCCATAGACAAGGATTACACGTTGCGAGGTGTATCGACGGGCCGCGATGAAGTCGGAAGGCTGGTGGAAGCCTTCAACCAAATGCTTACAGGCATTCAGGAGCGGGACGCAGCCTTGCAGGGCGCGAAAGATCAATTGGAGGTTCGGGTCCAGGAGCGCACGGAGGAACTAAGAAATGAGGTAAAGGAACGTCAGGAAGCGGAAGCGGCGATGCGTTTGGCGAAGGACGCCGCCGAGAAAGCGAGCCAGGCCAAGAGTGAGTTTCTGGCGAACATGAGCCATGAAATCCGCACGCCGCTGAACGGCGTGATGGGCATGACGGACCTGGCGCTGGAAACGCGTCTCACGCCAGAGCAGCGGGAGTACCTGGAAACGGTGAGGACTTCCTCGGAAGCTTTGCTGGTGGTTATCAACGATATTTTGGACTTTTCAAAGATTGAAGCCGACCGGATTGTGTTGGAGAGCGCCGAATTTGACCTGCGTGAGTGCGTGGAGTCGGCATTAAGAACAGTCGCGGTGCGAGCGGACGAAAAGGGTCTGGAATTGTTGTGTGAAGTGGCGCCGGAGGTTCCTGAGGTGGTGAGAGGAGACGCGGGACGGCTACGGCAAGTGGTGCTCAACCTGGTGGGGAACGCGATTAAGTTCACGGACGCGGGAGAAGTGGCCGTGCGAGTGGAGGCGGCCGCAAAAAATGGGGAGGAAGGAGTTCTGCACTTCACGGTTTCGGACACCGGCATCGGAATTGCGGAGGACAAGCGGGAGGCGGTTTTTGCGCCGTTCACGCAAGCGGATACGTCGACAACGCGCAAATATGGCGGGACGGGGCTGGGATTGACGATCTCCAATCGGCTGGTAGCGATGATGGGCGGAACGATGTGGGTGGAGAGCAAACTTGGGAAAGGAAGCCAGTTCCACTTGACCGCGCATCTAAGAGCGACGAACACAAAGGAGATTAAGGTTGGGGCGCCCACACCGCCGGAGGTGTTGCGGGGCGTGAAGGTTTTGGTGGTGGACGATAATCAAACCAACCGGCGGATTCTGGAAGGCATGCTGAAGCGCTGGGAAATGAAGGCGCTTGCCGTGGAGAGCGGCAAGTTGGCACTGAGGCAATTGTCCGAAGCGCGGGAAGCGGGAGAGCCGTATCGGTTGATCCTGACAGATATGCATATGCCAAAGATGGACGGCTTTGCATTGGTGGAGCAAATCCGGCGGAGACCCGAGTTGTCGACCGCGACGATTATGATGCTGACTTCGGCGGGGCACCTGGGAGATGCGGCAAGGTGTAAGGAGTTGGGTGTCGCCGCGTATTTGCTAAAGCCAATCCGGCAGTCCGAATTGCGCGAAGCGATCGGGCGGGTGCTGGGAGCCAACAAAGCGGAAGGCGCTATCCCCTTAATCACACGCTATTCATTGGGGGATGCGCGTGAGCCGGGCACTTCGCTTAGCGTGCTACTGGCGGAGGACAACGCGGTGAACCAACGGCTGGTGGTGCGGCTGCTGGAGAAGCGTGGACACCGTGTGGTGGTAGCCGGGAACGGGTTCGAGGCTTTGGCCGCGCTCAAGAAAGAGAATTTCGATTTGGTGCTGATGGATGTGCAGATGCCGGAAATGGACGGAATTGAAGCCACCGGTGCAATCCGCGAGGAGGAGAAGGCGAGCGGAGAACATCGGCCGATCGTCGCGTTGACAGCGCACGCGATGAAGGGCGACCGGGAAAAATGCCTGGCCGCGGGAATGGACGGATATTTGACGAAGCCGATCCGGCCGCAGGAGATGGACGACGTTCTCGAAGAGTGCTTGAAGAACCGGCACGCGAAAATGGGCGCGGCGGTCGCCGTTCGAGCAAATCGAGCGAAGAAGATCGGCATTGAATTTGTCAATTCTGGGGACGCTTGACGATGAGAGAGAGGGAGGCGACACTTTTGGCTCTGAGAGCGAGGATTCTTTGCCTACTTTGCGCAGCCGAAAGCGACTTGAGCGGATTCCCGAGATTCTGATTTTCGATGTGGACGGCGTTTTGGTGGACGTGCGCGAGAGTTTCTGGCGCTCGGCGCTGGAAACGATGCGGTTTCTGACCGGGAAGCGGGTGACGTGGGCGGAGCTGTACAAGTGGAAGAACAAGCCCGGGAACAATGATGATTGGAACATGGTTTCGAACTGGGCAACGGCGCTGGGGCGTCCGACGAGTTATGAGGAAGCCCGCGACGCGTTTCAGAAGTTTTATTGGGATTACGACGGGCGCCCCGGAAATGTGCGACGGGAAAAGATTCTGGTGACGGCGAAGCAGGTAGAACAGTGGGCGCGGCGATTTGAGCTGAATCTCTTTACGGGGCGGACGCGAAAAGAATTTAGCTACACGTTTGAGCGTTGGCCGGGCTCGCGGCACTTTCGAACGGTGGTAACGATGGACGACGTTGCGCGGAAGAAGCCACATCCGGATGGACTGCTGAAGATTTTGGGCGGGCGCGAACCGGGAACGGCGCTTTATGTGGGTGACAACGTCGATGATGGGTTGGCGGCGCAGGCCGCGGGCGTGCCGTTTATGGCGATTTTGCCCGCGGGCGCTTATCGCTATCGGCAGCGGGCTGCGCAATTTCGCGAACTGGGGGCGCTGGGGCTGCTCCCTCGCGCAACGGCAATTAACACTTGGCTGAAATGAGTGGGACTGAATCGGCACGCGGGCAAAATTGAGCGGTCGGTTTCAATCGTAAAAGCGGCGGCAAGACCGCCGCACTCCATAAGATACGGCTGAGCGGCTTCGCTGGTTTGGAGGCTTTGCTGAGATGCAACCATTTGCTGGCGCGCTTCTCTAATCTACAGGTGCGATTGGTCGTAATTTACGCTTAGCCTTGCGGGAACTTTCCGGATGCTGGCCGGGAATGAATAAAGTGAGCTGCACCAGGAAGCGAGCAAATGAGCACAATATTTTACAGCCGTAGAAGCATTTTCCTTTCCAGTCCAATCCTGGGCGTGACCTTGCTCTGCTGGCCGGCTTGCACGAGAGCGCAGGCGCCGGCAGGGCCTTTGCCGGCGGCACAGTCACAGCAGCCATCGTCGCCCGAGGTACGGCCGCAAGAACAGAGCGCGCCGCCCGTGAAGCCGCGAACTTCGATCATGGGAACTTGGAAGCTCAACCGCGATGAAAGCGATGACGCGCGGAAGAAGATGCAGGATGCGCGCGGCGGGGACGGCGGGAGAGGCGGACGCGGCGGAGTGCGCATGGGCATTCCTGGCATGGGAGGAGGTCCGTACGGTGGACGGCGCGGCGGCAACGGAAACGAGAACAACGAAGACCGTGAACGGATGCAGGAAGTCTTGAATCCCACGCAGGCGCTGACTCTAGCGGAAGCGAAGAAGGACGTGGAGGTCGATCTGTTTGATGACCAAGAACACAAGACTGCCCTTTTTACGGACGGACGTAAGCTGCAAAAGACGAAGGACAGCAATAATCAAGAGATTTTGGCGCATTGGGAAGGCAATCGGCTGGTGACAGACGAGAAAGCGCCTAGCGGGAA
>Ga0210400_10005920_pt1 | contig 10327 bp, 4 predicted proteins | sample IncBWH26MmetaG_FD_155456 | JGI IMG/M metagenome (GOLD analysis project Ga0210400, IMG submission 155456) | Forest soil microbial communities from Barre Woods Harvard Forest LTER site, Petersham, Massachusetts, United States - Inc-BW-H-26-M | ecosystem: Environmental > Terrestrial > Soil >... | reverse complement strand
GAGAGCCCGAGTAGTATTGGAGTGGTATACGAGTTATAAAGCAGGCGGGGTTGTATCGGAAGTTAACAATGTTCAATTGGAAATCTCCAACTTAGCTCTTTAGGAATTGGGGTAGAGGAAGCAAATGCGACAATCCAGCACAATACAGACGCACGACGGGGCTGGTTTGTAATCGCGGAGATGCAGATTTACCAGCCCCTTATATCTGAGGCAGTGATTCCATCCAAATTATTCAGTTGTCAAAGAACATCTTCCCGCAACCACTAGGGTTGCCTTCGCTGCGGTCACCTCGAGGGTGACAATCTCTTCGGTTTCCAGCCACACCGCCAAAACGAGCGCCCCCTTCGACAAAGCTCAGGGTCACGCTTGCAAAACGCTCAATTTATCCGTGACAGCGTGACAGACCGCATAAACATTGGCTGAAAGCGTCACGGGTGATTTCTTGTCACCCGTGACGGGGCTGCCAGCAATTGGTCTTTTTGATAAACGTTTTTGCCAGAGCCGAGGGTGAACAACGCTCTACCCAGGCGCGCTTAATTGCGTCTTCCCATGGTAGCCAGGGTTTAGCTACTACAGCAACATTACGGGGTGAATTGTTGAATAGCACTCGGCCGTCAGCACGCGGCGTTCAGCCAAAACAGACGATGGCCCCAAGGGGGAACACGGAGGGGAGTTTGAAGGAGCAACAGGGTGGCGTCAGAGGTGCAATTGGCCCTGCCCCGAGAGAATGTCCTTCAATGACCAAGTTACGAAATTAAGCGATTACCAAATTCCCATCTATTCAATGCCAAGTTTCTGCCGGGCAGCAGGGCTGAGCCGTTCAGGACTCCAGGGCGGGGTCCAGACAACATTCACATTTACGGAATTCACGCCGGGCAAAGCCTGCACTTTGCGGCGGACATCTTCGCTGATCCCCACATGCGACGGGCATCCCGGCGAAGTCATGGTCATTTCCACTTCCACGTCCTGAACGTCAGGAGCGCTCTCCGCGGGCTTTAGGCGTACCTCATAGATCAGGCCCAAATCAACAATGTTGACAGGAATCTCGGGGTCGTAACAGTCGGTAAGGGCATTCATCACTTCTTCTGTGGTCGGCATGCATCTAGTCTACCAATATTGAAGACGTGAAGCGCCCTACGGCTTCCATTTCTCGAAGTTGCTGTGCGGTGATTCAACGTGAGAACGCTTTCGACTACTGGTCTTTTGAGTACCGAATGCCCCCAGACAGGACTCGTACTCTGGTAATGGGCGGAGCGGATTACCCGGGACTAGAATTTTTAAATGTTGTGGAGGAACCATTGAAGGACTACGGGTCACCTCGCCTTTTTGATCCCGCATGGGAGATTTTTTGCCTTTTAGCAATCATCGGCGCACTTGTGTGGCTGGCACTGTGGCTCCTGCGGTGAATAGGCACAGAGCGCTCGCTGCTCGTCAATGATCTAGATTGCAATCAGTCAGTTTTTAGTCGTGGTCTGCTACACAATCAATTGTTCCTGTAATTGCTGCACCGGTCGGATTGTTTATAACTAACCCTACTTGACTTGCAGATTTCGTACGGATGCGCTCATAGATCAACCCCTGGACTCCCGCAGCTGTTGTCGGGTCCTCCACGCTGCACGCAACGGTATAATTAGCGTCATTCATGCTTGATATCCAACCTAGCAGTACCTCGGTGCGCGTGGTAGCCCCAATAGATCCCGTAGAAGCTCTCAGGTGTTGATGGATACCAACAAAGGTTCCATTGTTGCCTTGCTTTTGCGATGTCGTCCAAGTTTGGGATAGATTCAGTTCGGCAAGCGTGCCGCTGTTATCCGGGAGCATCGCAACTCGCGCTGCCGATCCCGTACCAGTGAGTTTTATGTTATTTGTACCTGCATTGCCGATCCATACATTGCCTACGGGCTGAGCTGTGGTTCCAAGGTCTACCCCGCCCGCAGTGTGAGGGGCCAGAGCGCCCGTCAATACATCCCATTTTTGTACGCCCGACACGTCCAGCCCCCATCCAGAAACCCCATTTATTGCATTGGATATCCCCGTGCCATTAAGACCCACGCCATCCACATTGAGATCACCAGCCGGATTGATGGAAAACTGCTGGATTGTAGGAGCCACGTTGGTGCCAATAAAAGAAGTGAAGCTTGGCTGGGCATCTGCAACATTGGTAGTGTTTGCCGAGAAGTTGCCGCCTACAAATACCACTACATTTCCTGCTGCCTTATTGAATCCAGTGCTAGAAGCTTCAATGTTAGGCTCAATGAACGTGGTACCGCGAGTTGCTGTGGCCGTGATCAGCAAACCAGTTCCTCCTGCGGCGGCTATCTCTCCACCGTAGATCACATTCTCGTTAATGACTTGGTTTGCCACCAAGCCGTTGTTGGTGGTTTTTATTCCCACTCCGCTGGGCCCTCCTACAGTAGACACATTCCAAAAGGTATTGTTGTTAATGACCTTGCTCGTCGCATCGGTAGAGTCCATTAATAGGCCGATACCGCTCGGCGCTAAGCCAGTGCAGTGGATGTCACGGAAGTCATTCCAGATCGTTGATGCTGGGGACGTAGAAGAAGTATTTAACTGAATACATACGGCGAATAGCCCCTGAATATATAAGCGCTCAACTATGTTGCGCTGGCCAGGATTCAGCCGGATCGCAGCGTTAGCGCCCGCCGTTGCGGTGTTCTTGATGCAGAAGTCAGACAAGTGAATGTCGTTCATGTTTGTGATGGGGAACAGGTCACCGGACGTCATGGAGGTGGTGATCGTGGTGGGGCAGTTGACAACGTCGGCTTGGCCTCGGCCGGCGCCGATCAGGGTGAGGTTCGAACAGAGCGTAAATGATGAATTTTGGGGATAGCTTCCAGGTTGAACCAATACCGTCCCGCCCCCGGCTGCACACACAGACGTGATTGCCTGCTGGATCGTTGTGAAATTTATGCCATCCACGTATACGAACCCGTTCACGTTTGAGGTGCTGAGTTTGAATCCACCTAAGCTCAGGGGGCCGCTGATACTTTGCAAGGCGTTGCCCGCGGGCATCGTAAGGACAGCCTGGGGGTACACCACGGTTCCCGAGTACAGCGGAGTGCCGTTGGATACGTTGACCGTACCGCCTGCGAGATACCACTTCTGAGGAAATCCCGGAATGCTGGCTCCGCTGGTGGTGGTGAAGGTCACGTTATAGCCGGTGTAGCTGGGTTGCAACTCATCATTGAAGCGCAGGGAACATGTGCTGGTGTTGGCTGCGGGCAGGGCCGCACCGCTGACTAGGGCTGTGGATTGGGAATAGGTCACAAAGGGTGCGGCCTGCGTGGATTGCAGCGTCTCGGTCCCGGTTGCGGTGCTGACATAGATCTTCCACTGCGTGGCATTCGCCGGAGGATTCGCCGGGACCTGCACCACCAAAGCGCCGGCCAGCGTGGTCACGATACTCCTCTCCGGGCTGGCTACACTTTCTCCGGAGCTGTTGGCCCAAGTGGTGCGCACAAAATAGTTGCCTGCGGGCAGGCTGCCGGAGCCGTTTGATGACAGCGAGGGCGCCGTCAGAGGATTGGGCAAGCCCACTATGTTGCCCAGAGCGTCCGTGTAGCAGTTCACGCCGCTGGTGACAACCGTCCCCTGTCCTGCGACAATCGCTGCCTGGGTTAAGTTAAAGGTCAGCGTGCCGTTGGGCACACCTCTGCCGCTGGAGGCAAACTGTATCTGGCCGGTGACTGTGCCGGCGTAGACGCGAATACCCACGATCGAAATCAGCAAAACTGCGAACAATAGTCCCTGCAAACCCTTTGTCATTGAAAAGCTCCTCAGGTGTGGCCTTGGTTCTCTTTATTGCCACTACACCGGTATATTAACAGTATTACTGTTATATGACTCAAAAGAATTTACCCCCAAATGTTTGGGGGACATCTGGGGGGACGGATGTGGCTCGGGCACCCAAAATGTCACTTGCGTTGCTAAGTTCTCGTGGGAAGCGCTGGAGTCATGATAACTTCGTGACATTGATTCTCTGTGAGCAGGAGGTTGTTATGCGCTACGGGTTGCTTTGTCTGTTGGCAGCGTGCATTGGGACGCCATTGCTGGCGCAGACGAACACCGAAGGGCCGTCAATGAACCTCATGAAGCGTTTTCGCACGTTGATCCTGATTGTGCCGGTGCTTTTCGCGCTGTTGTTTGTAGAGGCGTCGGTGGGACAAACCGCCCCCGCGAGGACCTATCCGGGTTTGCCAAGCGAAACGCCGGCCAAGCTGGAGCCTGTCACCGATGGCTTCGATTACAGCCGGCGTGATGTGATGATCCCTATGCGGGACGGCGTGAAGCTGCACACGGTCATCCTGGTGCCCAAGGGCGCCAAGGGAGCGCCCATGCTGCTTACCCGCACGCCCTACAATGCCACCGAGCTCACGAGTCATGCCCAGAGCTCCCATCTCGGGCCAATTCTCGAGGGCTATGACAATGCCACCGAGGTCGTCGTTGAAGGGGGCTACATCCGCGTGGTTCAGGATGTGCGCGGAAAGTATGGCTCGGAGGGTGACTACGTGATGAACCGCCCGCTGCATGGGCCGCAGAACCCCACGCCGGTTGATCACGCCACCGACACCTACGACACCATTGACTGGCTGGTGAAAAACGTACGTGAAAGCAATGGTAAGGTCGGCATTCTGGGTATTTCCTACGACGGTTTTTTGCCCCTGATGGCGCTGGTAAATCCCCACCCGGCGCTCAAAGTGTCGGTGCCCATGAACCCCATGGTAGACGGCTGGATGGGAGACGACTGGTTCCACAACGGCGCTTTCCGCCAGCAAAACATGGCTTATATCTACGATCAGGAGGCAACCCGCGATTCAGAGGCCAAGTGGTGGACCAGCCACTTTGATGATTACGACATGTTCATGCAGGCAGGATCGGCGGGCGAACTCGGGCGGCGTCGCGGCCTGGAACAGGTGGGCTTCTGGCGGAAACTTCTTGAGCATCCCAGCTACGATGCCTTCTGGCGCGACCAGGCCGTGGACCAGATACTCGCCGGCCAGCCGCTGAAAGTCCCTGTGATGCTGGTCCACAGTTTCTGGGACCAGGAGGACATCTACGGCGCCATCGCCGTCTACAAGGCGATCAAACCGAAGGACACCAACAACGACAAGGTATTCCTGGTGCTGGGACCCTGGCACCACGGCCAGGAGATCCGCGACGGTAGCGCGCTCGGCGCGATCAGATTCAACAGCGACACCGGGCTCTACTTCCGGCGCGAAGTGCTCCGTCCGTTTCTGGATCGATACCTCAAGGACGATCCACCTAAATCCGAGGTCTCGCCCGTTACTGCATTCGAAACTGGGACGAACACTTGGCGACACCTGGCTGCCTGGCCGGACGATTGCACCAATGGCTGTAAAGTCCGGCCCACGCCGCTTTATCTTGCCGGCGGACTCAAGCTGAGCTTTGCCGTACCGCAGCCGCGCGACATCGCCTTTGACGAATACACGTCTGATCCCGCCAAGCCGGTGCCTTTTCGCGCACGTCCCATTCAGCCCATCGGCATGGCCAATGGCACATGGCGCCAGTGGCTGGTAGATGACCAGCGGGAGCAGTCGGGCCGTCCGGATGTGCTGGCGTTTGTCTCGGACGTGTTGAGCACGCCCTTGAAGATCAGCGGACAACCGGTGGCCAACCTGGTGGCCTCCACCAGCGGCACTGATTCCGACTGGGTAGTCAAAGTGATTGACGTCTATCCCGACGAGGTTGCCGGTGAACCGAACCTGGGCGGCTATCAGTTGATGGTTTCAGCCGACATTTTCCGCGGGCGCTATCGCGAGAGCTTGTCGACACCCAAAGCTATTGTGGCCGAAAAGCCGTTGCTCTACCGGTTTAACCTGCCCACGGCGAACCATGTCTTCCGGCCGGGCCACCGCATCATGGTGCAGATCCAGTCGAGCTGGTTTCCCTTATACGACCGAAATCCGCAGACCTTTGTGCCCAATATCTTCTGGGCCAAGCCGGAGAACTACCGGAAGGCGGTGCAGCGTGTCTATCATGCCCCCGGCCAGGCAAGCTTTATCGAACTGCCTGTGGTTTCGACGCCCTAACCTCAGCGCGCCACAGCCGCAACCAAAGCAAAACCCACCACCCTTCGCTACGCTCAAGGGCAGGCTCCGACACGAAGACACGGAGACGACACGGAGAAAATCAAGAACCAGTTTCACCGCGGAGACGCGGAGACGCGGAGGCGCGGAGGAAGCATATCGTAGTACAGAGGGAGACAAAGGCAAGAAGGAAAAGCAAAGAAAAGCTTCGCGGGAAAACAAAACCCTGGAACCGTTCTAGTGAAAATTATGTGACTCAATGGAGGCCGCGCTGACTTCCAGAGGCATGATGCGTTCCGCTTTAAGGTGGACGACTCCGTCTACATTTTCTACGATGCCTTCTATTTTTAGAAATCGGTTGGTGCAGGCGATTGTCCAGTATTTCTTCAGAATGTCAGGCATGACCACAATATTGGCGAAGCCGGTTTCGTCCAGCAGGCTGATGAACATGATTCCTTTGGCGGTCCCTGGGCGCTGCCGCGTATCAACCTGGCCTCCGGCAATTGCGAACTGGCCATGGGGTATCTGCGACAGTTCGGCAGCGGTCCTTATGCCGGTGCCGCGCAGATCGTTTCTCCTGTAGGCCATGGGATGAGGGCCAAGGGTTAGGCCGGTGGAATGATAATCGGCCACCAGCCGCTCTTCGATGTCCATGCGGGCGAGTGGAGAAGATTTTTCGCCTTCAGCGGCACCCATTTCAACAGCTCCTTCCAAGAGTGGATGCTGTTTCCAGCCGCCGTATTTCTGTACCTGCCACAGAGCATCACGGCGATGCGCATCCGGGCCGGAGATCCCGGCAAGGGCGCCACAGGTGGCCAGCATTCTGAGTTCCGCCTTATTTAATTCCGGCACGCGGCGGCAAAGATCGGCAATCGAAATCAAGGGACGTAGTTTGCGGGCGGCCACTATTTGTTCCGCAGTCTTCTGCTGGAGCGCGCGAACGTAACGCAGGCCGATCCGCACAGCAATCCCTCCGTCTTCCTGCGGCGTATTTGCCGTGTTTTCCAGCGTGCAGTCCCATTCCGACCGGGTGACATCGATATGGCGAAACTTCAGTCCATGCCGCTTGGCATCCTGCACCAGGGTTGCAGGGCTGTAGAAGCCCATGGGCTGGTTGTTGAGCAGGGCCGCGGTGTAGGCGGCCAGGTAGCGGACCTTCAGGAAAGCCGTGGCATAGGCGATCAGGGCAAAGCTGGCGGAATGCGATTCAGGGAAGCCGTAAAGCGCAAACGATGTAATGAAGTGGACGATATCACCCTGCTGCTTCCCCAGGATGCCGTTCTGGGCCATTCCAGCCCGGAGCTTGGCTTCAATGGCCACCATGCGTTGTTCTGAGCGTTTATGCCCGAGCGCGCGGCGCAACTCCTCGGCTTCACCGCCGCTGAAGTTGGCGCACAGCATGGCCATTCGCAGAAGCTGTTCCTGAAACAGAGGCACGCCCAGGGTACGCTTCAGCACAGGTTCCAGCGAGGGATGAGGATACGTGACCAGTTCCTTCCCCTGCCGCCGGTTCAAATAAGGGTTTGTCATCTGCCCCACAATCGGCCCAGGACGGATCAGCGCCACCTGGGTCACCAGATCGTAAAAGCAACGTGGATTGTTACGCGGCAGCGAGGCCATCTGAGCCCGGCTCTCGATCTGGAACAGGCCAACCGTGTCTGCTTTGCAGATCACGTCGTATACCTCCGGGTCTTGCGGCAGATGGGCCAGGTCAACCTGTTCCTCATAGTGCCGGCCAATCAGAGTGATGCAATCGCGTACCGCGCCCAAAGCGCCCAGACCAAGCAAATCAATCTTGACCAGCCTCATGATCTCCGCAGCTTCTTTGTCCCATTGGCAAACCACTCGTCCGGGCATGGTGGCCGGCTCCAGCGGAACAACGGCGTCCAGCATCCCCTGGCAAACAATCATTCCGCCGGAGTGCTGTCCTAAATGGCGCGGAAGCCCCTGGATGCGAGAACAAAGCGAGATCAGCCAGCGGATACGCGGATGATTGATGTCCATGCCGGCCCGGCCAAATTGGCGGTGCAGAGTTTCGTCGGGGTCCTTCCATTCCCAGGAGCCAAGCACCGAGGAAAGCAGGTCTAGCGTCCGGGCATCGAATCCCAGAACCTTGCCTGCCTCCCTGGCTGCTAATTTGCGGCCATAGGTGATCACGTTGGCAGTCATGGCGGCGCCGCGCTGCCCGTATCGCCGGTAGACGTATTGGATGACCTTCTCCCGGTCGTCACCGGAAGGCAGATCCAGATCAATGTCTGGCCACTCATTGCGTTCTTCAGAAAGAAACCGTTCGAAGAGCAGCTCCATTGCGATTGGATCAATGGCGGTAATGCCCAGCGAATAACATACAGCGCTGTTGGCGGCTGAGCCTCTGCCCTGGACCAGAATGCCGTGCTCACGGCAAAAGCGAATGATGTCCCAGACAATCAAAAAGTAGCCCGCGAGCTTGAGATTTTCAATGAGAGAAAGCTCCCGCTCAAGCTGCCGTTGCACTCCCTCAGTTACCGGCCTGTAACGATGATGTGCTCCCTGCAGGGTCTGGCTACGCAGAAAATCAATCTGGGTTCCTCCGTCGGGAACAGGGTATTGGGGAAACTCGTAGCCCAGATCTTTCAGCGTGAACTCCAGGCGCGATGAGAGCTGCCCAGTATTGGCGATGGCCTCGGGCAGGTCCCGGAAAACTTCCGTCATCTGCGCGGCTGTGCGGATGTGCCGTTCCGTATTCAGGCTCAGCAGGCGTCCGGCAGTCTCCAGGTCGCATTTATTACGGAGGGCGGTAAAGACATCCAGAACTTCTCTGTCGGCGGGAGTGGCGTAGAGCACGCCGTTGGTGGCCAGGATGGGCAGCTTGAGTTCATGCCCTAACTCAATCGCGATCTGGTTGCGCTGCTCCTGCTCCGGACGGAAGTGGCGCTGGATCTCCACATAGACATTCTCCTGTCCAAAGATAAATTTGAGTTGTTCCAGCAACCTCCGGGCTTCTTCTTTGCCTCCTCTGTGCAATGCATGGGAAAGGGGGCCATCTTCATCTCCAGTCAGGCAGATTGAGCCTCCGGCGAACTGCTCCAGATCAGAAAATGTTGCCGTTGCCGTGGCGCTCTTGCTGGTCCGAAGCTTAATGGCGGTAATCAACCGGCAAAGATTTTTGTAGCCGGCTTGGGTAGCAGGCAGCATAGGGAGCCAGCTTGCGCTTCCGGACAGACATATCTCAGCGCCTACATGGGCCCTTCGTTTGTTGGCGGTCATGGTCTGGTGGAAAAAAGGCGAGCCGCATACGCCATTGCGGTCCAACAGCGCCATGCCCGGCAAATCCAGTTCCACGCAGCCATAAGCCAGCGCGTCCGGATGCACTGCTCCCTGCAAGAAAGAGAAAGCGCTGCGGGCGTGGAGTTCGAAGTACTTCATAGCAGTTAGCGCTCAGCACTCAGCATTCAGCCAAAGCAGAAGGGAGCATTTAGCAATTGGCAATTGGCAATTGGCCAAACCGAAATCTCGCCAGAAAACCAAGACAACCCTTTCCTCTGTGTTTCAAAGAGGAAGCGGAGAAACAAGACGAGGAAAGCAAAACCTTTTTAGCCACGAATTGACGCGAATGAACACGAATAAAAGCAAAGAGAGATAAAAGCAAAGAGAAGAAGAGGGATTTTAAGATTTTTGGTTTCCTTATTCGTGTTGATTCGCGTTAATTCGTGGCTAAATCTTTTGCTCTTCTCCGCTTCTCCGCGTTCTGTGCCTCCTTAGTGTGGTGTTGGTTTTGTTTTGGCAATTGGCAATTGGCAATTGGCAATTGGCAATTGCCAATTGCTAATTGCTAATTGCTTCTTCTCAATTAAACTTTCCTGCCACTGCCCAGCAATTACTCAGCAGATCGTGATAGATGCGGTACCTGACCCAGCCTTCATTGACTGGAAGTTCTATGTCCCATATTTCCCGTTCCCACTTCTTTTTCCACCACTGTCCGGAACAACGCCACGGGCCGGAAGCTTTGCCGATGGTTCCTGCGACATTGGCAAACGAGATATGCTGCGGACGCCCATTTAATTCCCTGACTGTAGCGGGTTTGGGTGGACGATAAATTCGCAGCAGGTCTTCTTCCTGCTGCGCTTCAGTTTTCTGCTGCGCTGGAGTTTTCTGCCGGGTTGCCGATTTTTTTTGGCGTTTGGTCTCAGCGAAGGCCGGAACCACGGTGAAGCTGTCCGGCTTATGGGAGTTGATCAATTCCGGACTCCCGACTGTATTTCTCCCTTCCTGATCGGTTT
>Ga0210400_10005918_pt1 | contig 10329 bp, 11 predicted proteins | sample IncBWH26MmetaG_FD_155456 | JGI IMG/M metagenome (GOLD analysis project Ga0210400, IMG submission 155456) | Forest soil microbial communities from Barre Woods Harvard Forest LTER site, Petersham, Massachusetts, United States - Inc-BW-H-26-M | ecosystem: Environmental > Terrestrial > Soil >... | reverse complement strand
GATATTTGCCAGCCACGGATATCCGCTCAGCGATTGTGTTTCTGAATCCTCCAGAATCCCGCCCACCAGGTTGATCTCACCATCCCCCAACCGCGTTTCGTGCTCAATGTGGCGCTGCCCAATTGTGGGTTGGTTGATTCCACCGATGTTTTGAGAACCTGTGACCGTTGAAACCTCCAAAATCATCTTCAGGTTGACTTCGTTACCCGCAAGAACATGCGGAGTGATGTCGATATTTACTCCAACGTCGAGGTATTGAAACTGCGTGTTGACCAGCGGACTTAGCCCTCCTCCACTGCCGCCGCCCACGGAAGCGAATGAACCTGTCGCGATCGGTACCCGGTCGCCGATCTTCAACGTAGCCTTCCCGTTGTCGAGGACCCGAATTCTCGGGTTCTGGAGAACCTTGGTATTGTCATCAGACATAAGGAAGGAGAACGAACCGCCGGGAACCGCAACGTTGAAACTGCCCCCATTTAACGAACCCAGGCTAACCGTACCCGCTGCCGCGGCTGATGCACCCTGCAGCGCGATGGAGGTTGAGGTTGGGACAGTAGTGCCCAGCGTGCGCAGCCGGTGACGACTTACTTCCAATACGGCGATATCGATCACCACTTCAGCCTTTGGCTTGTCAAGATCGCTAATCAGTTTCTGCGCCAGCACCATCTGGTCTGGAGTCCCTCTCAGTGTGATCGAGCTGTGTGTGGGGTTCACCTGGACCCGATTGATGTCGAGAATCCCTTTAAGCGTCCCGACCACCTCTTGTAACTCGGCTGGGGTCGAGGCATTGTGAACATAAAAAGTCATCATCACGTTGTCTTCATACTCTTTGCGCCTGCTTTCAGACGCGACAAAGATTGCCTTGGTCGATATGGGCCGCCAGAAGGTCTTCGACTGCAGTGCGACCATGCGCAGCGCCTCGCGCAACGGGACTTCGTCCAACTCGATGTTGATCCGTTGCGGCTTATAATCCAAATCAAACAGTACGTTGATTCCAGCCAACTTGCCGATCGTCTTGTAGACATTGTCGGACGTAGTAGTCATTCGCAGCGTAAGCGGCGTGTCCGAGAAGGGTTCCAGGTCAACGGGACCTTCGGTATCGGCTACCATTTTTGCCAACGGAGACACCGTCTTCGCGGCTGCCGCGCCCTCTGCCGGCTGGGCTTGCTTCTTGATCAACTCTTCGGTGCGTTGAAACTCCTGCTGCGCCGCGTAATTCGTGGCGTCAATCTCAGCTGCGCGTCGAAATTCCTCAAGTGCTTCCTGCAATTTCATACTGTCCCGGAGCACTTGACCCTTTCGAACGTGTTCCTCTGCCGCGATTCCTCGCACACGGAGGTAAGCAACCAAGTACTTCACATCCTTGGGCTTTAGCCGATGTGCCTCGCTAAAGCCTTCAAAAGCGGCATCATACTGGGCTTGTGCCTCGGCGCGAACACCGCGGTCATAGGCAGAACCCGCTTGGTCGGAATAGGCTGGCGCACTGATCGCGATCATCAGGATCCAAGCCAACGTAATTCGCAGAAGCCTCATGATTGTTGCCGCTCCCGCGGAATTTGTAGATTTGCGTCTATCGGATGCACTTGGGTCGACCGAGCGGCGAGAAGTTTCCGATCAAGCCACACCCACAAAACCAAATAATCAGGCATAAGTCCACTTTACCTAGCCGCTTTCGTCCAAAACATTCGGCGTTATAATATACCGCCTCAGTCGCCTATTGTATTTGTCCTAGAACAAAGTGAAGCGCACATTCTTATTAGCTGTTAGCGTTTAAGCTAATGGCATCGCGGCTCAAATTGCGAGAACAGCCGGATTCTAAACGTTTGCTGTGACATTTCTCGGTTTTCCGTGAGACCAGACAGTCAATTTTGATACGAGCAAGGGCTGGCATCGATAGCGTTCGCCAATTCGCGCCATCCTGAGTAACTGACCGATAATGCAGGCCTTATCTCGATACGAGTGCCTCAATTGGGGGACTTACTTTGTCCTTGCGCAAGGACAGTTGTTTTTTTTGCGTTCACACTGTGTGTTTGTTGGGTTAAACGGGTTCTGGTCCCCGGCTTTCTCAATTTGAGCTTTGCTCTGCTTAGGAGAAACAACTCTTTGGAATGAATCTCGGCTCCAAACTCGGGATCGCTGTGGCAATACTCGCATGGCCTTGCCTGTCGGCATCCGCGGCTGAAATGGCGACACTGCGAAACGGCTTTACCATACGGCACGAACGTCACGAGGTTCGCGGCGACGTCACCCGTCTGTACCTGGCCGTGGCTCCTGACAACTACGTAGAGGTACCCACCGCCGAGATCTTGAGTTACGAGGAAATCGTTACACCTGTGGTGCCTGCCCAGGAACCACCACCTCCCGCACCTACGCTCGACTCAGTGGTCAGCGCCGCCAGCACGCATAACAACATTGACCCGGACCTGATCCTAAGCGTGATTCGTGCCGAGAGTGGATTCAATCCGAACGCGGTCTCTCCCAAGGGTGCGCAGGGCTTGATGCAACTCATGCCGCAAACAGCTGCTCAATTGGGTGTCCAAGATGCTTTCGACCCTGTCACTAACGTAGAAGGCGGCACGCGCTATTTGGGACAGCTCCTGGCACGCTATCACAACGACATTCGCATGGCACTGGCGGCATACAATGCCGGTCCGGTGCGCGTGGAGCAATACCAAGGCGTTCCTCCCTATCGCGAGACCCGCGATTACGTCGCTCGAATCATCCGGGATTTCAATCGCAAGAAGTCAGCGCAGCGCACGCCGCAAGCGGATTCTCTCCACAGTCACTCGCTGAACCGGAATTCCAAGACGACCACGTCCAGCCAGCCTGACCTCCCTAATCTTGCGGAGCCCGTGCGCTACATGTCTCCGGTTGAGACAGGCTCCTAAGTTCCGAGTGCCTCCAGCATCGCGGACCGGCGCAGATGCCAATTCCGCGCGATCACCAAAGCCTAGTGACTGAACAGCCTCAATACAGCTTATTGATTTCGCGTCTTTCCAGACGTTTTGACCGCTGCGAGCTTAGTGGCGCCTGGGTCTCCCCCTGAGTCAGCTTTGCCCTTCGCCGCGGAAGGCTTCGCGGCTACGACCTGCTTCGGCGTCCGAGAACCAGCGTCGCTAGCCGCAAGATCTTTGGACACGTGAGACATCTCAGCGCTGATCGCGTAGAGGTTGCTCTTAGTGCTGATGTAGCCTTCCCGGGCTATCTGATCCAGGCGCCGCGCGCCCTCTTCGCCCTCCGCTTTCCGCAGGTCTTCCCACCGCGAAAGAAGGTCGTCATTTTGAGCAAGATCGGGCATGGGCATGAACATGAAGAAAACAGGCGACTCCGTGCCGAAATTCGCCTCATATACCACCCACGGCGTATCCTCGCCGACCTTCTCGTACGCATCGCCCAGGATTCTAGCTGCTTCCACAAAATCTTCTTCGTGCCCAGGTAAGAGGCGAACTTCGACGACGCGCATGAAACGCGTTACCGAGAGATCGATGTGGTCCACACGGTAACCGAGATCGTCGCGTCGCACCGCTATGGTCGTGTCCTCGCTCTTCAGCGTCGCGTCGATCTCCTCCTGCATCCGCGCGAGTTCAGGGTGGGTGGCATACACCTTGCTCCAATCACTGAAGGATTGTTCAATCTGCTCGAAGGAGTCGAAGGGGTCGAAGAAGAGCGCTTGACGCGGCCCCGTAAGGGATTGCAAATCAATCCAGGAATTAGGTACATCTATGCGATTACAGATGCGCGCCGTAGCCGTCTCTAACCTCTGGCGCGCGGCTCCCTTTCCGTACAGGACCTCCTGGTGCACGAGGACCAGGAGATACGGTGGCGCGAGAGAAGAACTTGCCGCCGGATTCACGGCGTTATTGTTCTGCGCGGAAGAATTGGACACGCAAACCAGTGACAGTAATATGGTTGCCGCCAAGGCTCGTATAGCACTCATGCGATAAACCTCCAAAAATTTAAAACGGCAATGACGCGCAGCGTCCCAGCGGAACAATCTACCGCCGCAACATGAATCTCATGCATCCAGGAGCTTCTGACTTGATCGCTGTTGGAAAAGAAGCCGACAAGATTGTTCTCAAGGTTGGAATCCCGCTCATAGCGAACTCGTGAGCAGCCGCCACCAGCTTCCGTAAAACCTTTACTCTTCCACGTGCAGAAGTTCTTGTCCGCTCAGTATCACCGATTCCGAAATCAGTTGTCCACAGTCGTGGCGGTGGTGCGGTCGAATTCGCAACCCCACTTTTGGTGTGTCCAAAGGAGCCGGAGCGGACCCTATGTTCGCGTGGATTCTGTCGAGAGACCAGAAATATGGCTGGGCCGCTGCGCGAAAACCAGAGGTGGACTTATCGCATCGCATTCCGGACTGCACCGCTGTCACGAACAGTGACACGTTGAGCGATCCGTGACCATCGTCGGCACGAATGGTCACATTTCATGTCCAGGTTGTATTCGCGAGGAAGGCCCTGTCCGACATCGGTCCTGCAGGCCAGGGAAGTCGCCCCGGTAATGGCCGAAGAGTATTACGTCTGCTTTAGCGATGAGAAAAGCGCAGAGGAGGGCGAGGAAAAATGGAAGGCACTAAGAACGGGTGGCCGTACAAGGCTACGCGTAGGGCGCTGTGTGAGTCGAGCCTGAGTACACTTGTGGCCCAAAGACAACACTCAGCACGCCTGTCGCGACCAAACGGAGTCCGTTGCTCAGAATCACGAAAGGGATTGTTGAGGCAACTCGCAAGCGGAGAACAACGCGTTTCTCCCCGACTCGCTCGAGGAGAAACTGCGATCCAGAATTTTGACAGCGGGTTCAGAAATCACAGGCACGTCAAGCCATACTCAAGGATTGCTTCTCACTCGGCCTCGGGAAAGACCGCAAAAAATGACTCTATGACTTTTGCCAGACGCCCTCGATGATTCGGTCCATCTCCGGCTGGGTGACCCTTTCAACGACCCTAGCCAGGTTCCAAATTGCGGCACCTCCGCAGCTAGGGCAGTTCGCATGTTTTGCGCGGGAGATAATCTTGCAGTCTTCGCAGAGCACGGCTTCCGTTAGCGGGATCAGATCGATTTTCCCGTCGTTGTTTGCCATAACCGCCTCTCCTCTCACAATCCCCATTTGTAAGCGAGATGCCAGAACTTGCGACAACCTGATCTACCAACTGTCGAATCACACTGCCGCAGGATTCGGTGAGCCGTAATATTGTTCGTAGTAATCTCCTTGATCGGATCCCGATGCCTCACCGCCCATACGAGAAAGCAGAGAGTAACATCCACCAGCGCCGGCGAAGCGCGATGTCCCGATAGTCCTGCCAACTTCGAGATATTTGCTCATTTGATTCAGCAGGCATTCCAATCCCCCGTTCGGTCTCACAACTGATACAAAATCTAGGATTGAGCCAAAGAGACGGATGTTTGTTTGGTGCGAGCCCAACGGTGCTCCGGAAGCGATGTCACCCAGGCTCCGTCGACTTCAACAGCAACGGACCGCTGGAGAAGTGTGACAGACAACACCAGACGATGTTCCCCCTTGAAGTCCAATAAGATTCCTTCGAGCCCACACAGAGGGCCATGTTCGATTCTCACGCGTAGTCCGATCTGCAAATAGGGCCAAGGTTGGCTTGGAAGTCCAGACTTGACTGTCGCCTGTATTGCAGCAATTTCGGCTTCGTCAATGGCGACGGGATTCTTGGCTGTTCCGACGATGCGAGCAACCCCGGGAATCGTCAGGATTGGGATTCGATTCAACGGGTTGAGCTGGCAAAATAGATATCCCGGGAAGAGTGGCCGGTTGATTTCTTTCCATCGGTCTGACCACCGGTTCCGGCTCTTGTAAAGAGGCAGAAACCATTCGTATCCCTTACCGCTCAAGTGCGCCGCGACGACATTCTCATAGTTCCCTTTAACCTGTAGCGCAAACCACGGATACCTCGCTTTGTCTGGTTCCACGGCCCTCTCCCAAACTGTGCGTTCAAACACTCGTTACAGGGTGTGGGTAGGCTACCGCCATAACCGTCCCAAAACCCTTTAAGTTTATGGCTTCACAAACTCGAAGATATTGCCCTGCACCTGCAACAAAGGTCGCCCAGCTAAACATTGAACTTCTGTGCTGAGTCATCACCCTCTGCTCAACCTGCTCAAGGACGGTCCAGCGTATTTCCATCGCCTGACCGCCCTAGACCGGTCTCGCGGAACCGATAAGTGAACTGGACAGACCAGAGATCGCGGTCAAAGTTCCCGAGCCATGGTAATTTCCTGCGCCGGTTTGACGAACGAAGTCATACCGCACACCGAGACTCAGTTTTTCTGTCAGCGAACGCTGCAGACCGACTCCTGCGGTAAGGCTTCGATAACCTCCCCGGAAAAATGTCGGCATGAGGCCGTCGTTGTTCGCGAATCCAGCGGTCCACATTGCGTCCCAACCGCCAGCTAGGCGATGTCTCACAATCGTCTCAACTGAGGAACTAACCACAGCGCCGAGCACTCCACCGCCGTTGGTAACCTGGTGCTGGGCAGTCAACTGGAAGACGATGTTGTTTGACCGTTCGGTGAGTGCTCCGCCGATCGCCCAATTCCACGGCGTACCAAGGGCGGGGGCCCGCAGCGCGAGGGGTCGACTCGAGCCTTGGGGATGGCGTGTTTTCCTTCACTTTGGTTTCGCGGACATTTGGATCACTCGCCGCGATTGCGGTCGACCGTGACGCAGCGGGCGCGGTAACTAGCCTGTCCGTTGCCGCTGGTTGAGCAAGGGAAATATCAGACGAGCCGATTCGCTCATCCTTTGGCAGCAAGGCAGACCTTTTTCCATTCCCCTGTGCCCCAATAGACGGAGTAATGATCGAATACCCGAGAACGATCACAGCGATCTTGCCAATGTATTGGCAGCATTGTGGAAATTTCATCGCAATCTCCTTGGCAGAATTGCGCTGCCAAATTCCTCGGGAGATCCGCCCTCGATTTCTTTCGAGACGATCTGTTCAATATTCAATTGCAAAGCCGCCCTTTCCAGTCTCGGCCGGGGATTGCTCGACCCGAAGGACCGCGCCTTGAACCTCAACGGGTAGGGGCCCAATCTCATCCGGGACTCCTTCCAGTGCGATTTTGAGCGCGACATGCGAACCGACCGGCGGGCAATGGGGTGCGATAACAAACGCACCATGCTCGCTGACGTCACGACTGAGGCCCTCTCCCTGTTGGTGTTGCCCATTCCCGTTTGTCCACGAAAACGTAACCGCTGTTTGTAACGGGAATCGGATGGTCCTTCTCGACGGACGTCCACAATTCAACCGTCACCCCCATGGACCTCACGAGGCGCACATTACCATCGGGGTGAAAACCTGCAAGATAAGGAATGTCATCAGGAATACTACTTAGAAGTCTTGGAGACGCTGATAAACAATGTTAGGTACAAACGTACCTAGTTTTTTATTCGCGAGTTTACCGAGAGACTCAACCGCCCCGCACAGGGTTTGCACATCGGAATTTTAGGCGGTGTGCCGGAAGAAGGGCTTTTTATTTTTAAGTTCTGAAATTTCAGGATGCTGGAGCGACTGCGGGAGAAACAGTTTTGGTTATGTTGCGTCGTTTTTGGGCTCGCGCGAATTTTGCGGTGGCTACTCGAGGGCGAGAGTGTTTGGTAATGATGGGGTGAATACAAACGTGCGGCCCACATACACACTAGGACATTCTTGGATTTGCAGCTGTGGGCGACTCAGTCAAGCCGACCTACTGAATTTTGGTGGTTGACACCTTCTCTGCGATCTATGGCGTAAAGGGCCAGCTCCAGCCGATTCGAAGTTCCCACTTTGTTGAAGATCCTAAACAGATAGTTACGGACGGTGTGCTCGCTCAGATTAAGCTGTTGGGAAATGTCGCGATTGGTGAGACCTTCTGCCACCAAGTGGACAACCCCTTGTTCCCTCTTTGTCAACGAGCCAGATCCTCTTGGAATAATCGGCTTAGCCGGCGGAACCGGGCCAAGTGCATCGATCATGTAGCGCAGTTCCTTGCTGCTAGCCCAAATCTGCCCTTGGTGTACTGCGTGAATGCATTTGCAAAGCAGCTCGGACGATTGATCTCGGCAGAATATACCACTGGCTCCTGCCCGGAATGCCTCGACAACCATCGTCTGGCTGATCGAATCGAGTATCATTACGACGTTGAGTTTAGAGTGCGAAGCCCGTATTTGTCGGGTCACACTGAAACCAGCCAGGGCTCCTTCTCCCAGTCGAGCACCGATGACCGCAACGTCGGTTTCTTTCTCGTTAAGCCCCTCGCAAATTCCGGACGCGTCGGTCGCGTAGCCTACGACCCGGGCCTGAAAGCGGCCTCGACGTAACGCCGCTGCCATCAATTGACAACTTAACTGGCTGCTGTCGCCGATGAATACGTTCACGGTGCCCGCTCGTCTGATGGATTTCGACATGTCTTCGCTCCTGGGGAGAGCTTACGTCGGCAATTCGGTACAGTTGCTGTTCGGACTCGTTTCAAAGGGCTTAGGAGCCTATACCAAAGCGCATTGTGTCATAGTGGGAAATACCAACAATACAGTGAATTACCTACATTGATCACCCGATTGCTAGCTTTAATCGCCTGATCGTCTTCTCGTTGCGCACTTACTCGCGTTAGAAAATAGTAGGGTGGCGAATCGTCCGCGGGAAGTCCGTTTTTTCAGGGGCGGTCAGATCGCGAGAGAGTCAAGAATCATGACACGGTAAGTCACGTTCCAGATTTCCTCCGGGAGGTCGCGTTGCCAACTTGATCCTTCTTACTTATCCCTGCGAGCGACGCCGTCGGGCCGTGAACGCTTGCTAAAGATTGCCAACGGCAAGGCTTTTTTGTCGCCAGGGGACTGGCGTCAGCATAGTGCGTAGATATTCCAAAAAACGCGCAGTCCGTGCTGAGCGTCCGTGTCGCGCACCGAGTAACGCGAGTATGTTCGCCGAGGGCAGTTTCCAGTCATTAAGCACACGCACTAGGCGGCCTGTTCGTAAGTCATCGGCCACATCCCACTCTGATCGCATAATCACCCCTCCTCCCGCGAGTGCCCATGCGTGAGTCACCTCACCATCATTACTGCTCAGAGTCGGCTCAATTCTGATTCCCGCAGGCTTGCCTCGCTGGACGGGTTTCAAACGCCACATGGTCACGTCTTCATCGTTCTCGCGGAGCGCAATGCAGTTATGTTTGAGAAGGTCCCTCGGTTGCCTCGGCGTTCCCGCTCGAGCCAAATAGTCAGGCGCCGCACAGAGAAACCGTTCATTGGGTGCAAGGGACTGTGTGATGAGAGATGAATTGCGGAGCTGACCGACGTAGAGCATCAAATCCCAGGCGTCCTCCGCCAATTGAGCAGGCCGGTCAAATAGCATCAAACTGAGAGTCACTTCCGGATGCAGGGTGCGAAAACGGGCCACCGCGGGAGCTACATAACGCCGGCCAAAGCCGAGTGGGGCCACAACGCGAAGGTGTCCTGAAACCACCGCACGACGAGCCGCAAGAGTATCCGCTAACTCTCCAATTTCGCCGAGAATGCGTCGCCCGCCACCCGCGAGATGATCACCCTCGTCCGTCAAGACCATTCGTCGACCTGAGCGATCGACAAGACGGAGCCCCAACCGTTCTTCCATTAGTTGAAGCCGTTGTGTGACTGCGGGAGGGGTCACGTTCAGAGCGCGAGCAGCAGCAGCCAGAGAACTGGAGGCCGCGAGGGTAACGAAGAATCGCAGATCCTCTGTCGAGATCATTAAGCCAAGGTTAATCGAATACATACAATTTGTAAATTGACCTTAAGGATCGCTGTCGGGATAATCCCCTGCTTGCTACGGGAGCGGATGGACGAAAAGTCCTTGCATCAATATGCGCGATGATTGGAATTAGAAATTTCAGTTTGTATTTTGAGCTCCAGCGTTTTAGGCTGCACCCACGATTCTAGGACGTTGGACTTCTCATTCCATGTCGGAGTGAGATGCAGTGACCCTGGCCTCGAGATAGCAGTCCGGTAGTCCTCAGCGACACCTTGTTGTGTCTGCACAAAATCACAGAGCGCTCCAAGAGGAGCTCGCCCAAGTCGAACGGTAAGGCTGGAAACGTGTAGGGTCTCGTTTCAAGAGGCCGTCCCGTTCGTCGCCAGCCAGTAGCCCGCACGTGGGTGCGGGTGTGTTGCTTGTGCAGAGTTCACGAAGTCGGGGACTCAATCGAAAGTCGTTTCACCGCTTGATCATTCAGGAGGACTTCTATGCACTGTCGGGGCCCGCGAAAACTCAAAGAAATTCTGGCACCATTGATGACCATCATTTTCATTCTATTCCTCACTGTTCCGATGTATTCACAGGTCACC
>Ga0210400_10005917_pt1 | contig 10330 bp, 9 predicted proteins | sample IncBWH26MmetaG_FD_155456 | JGI IMG/M metagenome (GOLD analysis project Ga0210400, IMG submission 155456) | Forest soil microbial communities from Barre Woods Harvard Forest LTER site, Petersham, Massachusetts, United States - Inc-BW-H-26-M | ecosystem: Environmental > Terrestrial > Soil >... | reverse complement strand
TGCCCTTGATCACATGCACGTGGCATGTGGTGCAGGCGTTGTTACCGCCGCAGGCGTGGTCCAGAAAAATGCCGTGGTTTAAGGCAATGTCAAGAAGAGACTCCGGCTTGCCGTGGTCTTTATACGGCAATTTCCCATGCTCGAATTCCACAGTCTTATTTTCCGGCTGGAATGTTACCCGGACCGTGTTGGGGCCGGGGGCCTCTGCGGTGGCGGTACTGCTGCTTTGATTTTTTTCGTTGGACATAATTCCCTCTAAAATTCAGTCATTCGTAATCTCGGCCGGTGCTATTGGATGCGAGGCTGCCGGGCCACCTTGCAGGTCCGTGCTGTCCATGTTCTGACCTTTCAAGGCGCTGGTTACGGCGGAGTCCATCATCAGCTCGGCCAGGCGCATGGTGGCTTGGTTCAAGGCATCCACGGCGTTACGAATGTCTTTGTATTGGTCGCTGCCTTTTGCCTGCTTGAGTGCCGTCTCCCGCTCGGCGATTTCCACACGCTCCTGCTCCGAGAGACGCTGCCATGCGGGATTTCGGCGCCCTTTTTCCAGGGCAAGCAGGATGTTTTCGGCTTCGTTGCGGGCTTCTACAACCTGGCGCTGGCGAAAATCCTCTTCCGCGTAGTCGAATGACTCCAGGATCATCTGCTCCACCTGGTCGTCGGTCAGGCCATAGGTCGGCTTGACCTCGATCTCAGCCTCTTTTCCGCTACGCTGCTCTTTGGCGCTGACGTGGAGAATGCCGTTCGCGTCAATCAGAAACTTGACCTCGATGCGGGGCAGTCCTGCCGGCATGGGCGGAATGCCTTTCAGATCAAAACGAGCGAGGGAGCGGCAATCTTTCGCGAGTTCGCGCTCACCCTGCACTACATGGATGGCCACGTTGGTCTGGCCTTCCACGCCGGTAGTGAAGTGCTCGGTGGCGGAAGCCGGAATGGTGCTGTTGCGCTGGATAATCTTAGCCACTACGCCTCCCAGGGCCTCAATGCCCAGAGATAACGGAGTCACATCCAGCAGCAGCATGTCCTGGGTGGCCGCCGAGCCGCTCGAAAGGATGCGGGCCTGTACGGCAGCACCCAATGCAACGACCTCATCGGGATTCAACTCCGTGTGCGGCTCGCGCTCAAACAACTCTCTTACCAGGGCGCGGACGCGGGGAATTCGTGTTGATCCGCCTACCAGCACCACTTCTACAATCTGGCTGGGCTTCAACTTGGCATCAGCCAATGCCTGCTTGCAGGGGGCCACGGTGCGCTGAATGATGGGTTCAATCAACTGCTCAAACTGCTCACGCGTCACAGTGCGCTGGTAACGCTTGCCTTGAGGCAAGTCGACATTAATCTGGGCCTCGGAGTTGAAGGAGAGAGCAATCTTGGTCTCTATCACCGCTTTACGCAAGGCCTGAATGGCCTCACCGTTGCGGTGCAGATCGAGCTTCAGGTCACCGGCAATGTCGTCGAGGGCGATGGCGAGCAAGAGGTTGTCAATGTCATCGCCTCCCAGATGCGTATCGCCATTTGTCGCCAGCACTTCAAAGATGCCTTCATGCAATTTCAGAATGGAAATATCGAAAGTGCCGCCGCCTAGATCATAGACGGCCACAATGCCGTCATGCTTCTTATCGAGACCATAAGCCAGTGACGCCGCCGTGGGTTCGTTCACCAGGCGCAAGACTTCCAGACCGGCCAGTCGTCCGGCATCTTTGGTGGCTTGCCTCTGGGCATCATTGAAATAGGCCGGCACGGTAATGACTGCCTTGGTTACAGGCGCGCCAAAAAACCGCTCGGCATTCTTCTTAAGCTGGCGCAGCACCATGGCGGAGATTTCCGGGGGAGTAAATTTCCGGTCACCCAATTTGATTCGCAGGACCTCGCCCGGTTTTACGTCTTCGGCAATGCGGAAAGGAAAGAGCTTGAGTTCTTCCTGGATATCGTCAATGCCGCGCCCCATCAGGCGCTTGACCGAATAGACAGCGCGCTCCGGATGCTCGATCAGGATGGTACGCGCAGCATTGCCCACAATGAACTGGTTGTTGCTGTCCAGGCCAACTACGGAGGGCACAAGGTTGGAGCCATCTTCGCCGGGAATTACGACCGGCGAATCTCCTTCCATGTATGCGACCAGGGAGTTGGTTGTCCCCAGGTCAATGCCGACAATACGTTCTTCTGCCATTTATTCCTTTTGAACCGGGGCTAAAGCCCCGGAAATCTTTTTCAAAGACTTTCGGCGCGGTTAAACAATTTGCTGAAAAAGTCCTTTTTCGTCTTCGCTTTGAAGGGGCACAGCCTGTCCTAGAGGTGAGCTTGCGAGCCGAAGGAGCTTTAGCCGTGCCGTATGTTGTTGAACATACATCCGGCTTTAGCCGCTGAGGTACCGTTCTTCTGTTCGCAAAAGGACTTTTTCCGCAAGCTGTAAAGCCGTGCCCCTTCAAATCAACGCCGTTTTACACCGGGGCCTTTAGCCCAGTGCTGTTCCATCATTAAGCCAACGCTTCGTTCACATCACGCACGAGGTTGCGGATGTACGACCTGCGGTTTAGCAGGTCTACCATCTGGTCGCGTACCTTGGTACGGGATTGTTGATCCTGCGGCTCGGTCGCGCCTGCGGGAATCAGAGCGTCCCATTCGTCCCAATAGCGCTGGAGTTCAGCCGTCAGGTCGCTTAATTTCTGCTCAAATTTTTTCCTGGCTTCCTGCAAATCTCGTGTGATGTTCGGATCGTCCTCGCCCATCTGCTTGTTCATGCGCATCTCTTCAAGCTGCATGTTCAGCTCAAAGACCTCTTCCAGCAGATCGGGCGGAACTACCTGCTTTTTCTCTGCTCCGTTCTGCCGCGCCGCATCGGTGGCGTTGCGGGACTGCTCTTCCAGCTTTACGCCCTCTAACTCCAGCAGATAGGTCGTGCGCGCGATCGGGTCTTTCAACGTGCGGTAAGCGTCATTGATTTGCGAAGTCTTTTCCGTACTCCACTCCTGCTCGCGAGCGGTGGCTCGGGCAAACAGATCCGGGTGGAGTTTGCGGCTAAGCCGGTAGAACTCGCGCTCCATCGCTGCCGTGTCGATATGCAGCTTGCGCGGCAGACCGAGTGCGGAAAAATAATCTACTGCACGAGCGGGCTGGATCTTTCCGCAGGCCTCGCAGAAATGTTGCGTCGTCGCCTGGCCGCAGGACCAGCAAGCGGGGCCGGCAGCGGCTTGTATAAGATTGGTCGCCATAACGGTACAAAGTGACAAATGCGCGGGCGCGGGAGATGACCTTCCCGCGCCGTTGCAGACCACAAAGAGGAGATTTACGCCGAGAACGATGAGCCGCAGCCGCAAGACCTGGAGGCGTTTGGATTGACAAAGTTGAATCCCTGTTTTATCAGCGAGTTCTCGTAATCCAGGATCATGCCGCCTAGATAAATAAATGACTTTGGGTCAACGAAGAGACGAACGTCACCAAATTGAAATACACGATCACGCTCGCGGGGCTGCGTATCGAACCGAATGTTATAACTCAGCCCCGAACAGCCGCCTCCCTGGACGCCCAGACGCAATCCGCCCTGGTCAGGAGAAATTCCTTCCTTTTCCATGGCGACACGAACACGCTCCAAGGCCCGCTCGGTCACCTGCACGCTCTTAGCGGTAGGCGCCGAGTTATCGGCATTGAGAACGGGGCTGTCCAGATTGAGTGCCATTCTGATCTCCTGGGCTGACGCAGCCAAAGCTTATGCTGTCGTCCGCGCTTCCGCGGCCGCAGGCGTTTCCGTCTGGGCTTCAGGATGCTTCTTTTTCCAGTCATTGATGGCGGAGCGGATAGCGTCTTCCGCCAGCACCGAACAATGGATCTTCACCGGAGGCAAGGAGAGTTCCTTCACAATGTCAGTGTTGGAAATCTTCAGCGCCTCGGCAACGCTCTTGCCCTGGATCCACTCAGTGGCCAGTGAAGAAGAAGCAATGGCTGAACCGCAGCCAAAGGTCTTGAACTTAGCTTCCTCAATCACATGGGTTTCGGGATTGACCTTGATCTGGAGGCGCATGACGTCGCCACATTCGGGAGCGCCCACCAACCCAGTACCCACATCGTTACTGTTCTTGTCCAGAGTGCCGACGTTTCTGGGATTTGTGTAGTGGTCCAGGACTTTGTTGCTATATGCCATTTTGTTCTCCTCTAACTAGTTAAGAGCTTCGGCTCTTGATGTCCCCCATGGGGGGTTGAATTTCAAATTACTCAATTACCAAATTCCAAATTGCAAATTCCAAAGATCAGTGTCCTTCGGTCTGCCACTGGATCTTGCTCAAATCAATGCCTTCTTTGACCATCTCATACAGTGGCGAAAGTTCACGCAGCTTGCTCACTACGTCAATCAGGCGGTCCGCGACATAGTCCACTTCAGCTTCAGTATTGAAGCGGCCAATGCCGAAGCGGATCGAGCTGTGGGCCACATCGTCGCCCAACCCCAGGGACTTGAGCACATACGAAGGTTCGAGGGTGGCCGACGTACAGGCTGAACCGCTGGAGACAGCCACATCGTTGATGCCCATCAGCAGCGACTCGCCTTCCACATACAGGAAGCTGATGTTCAGGTTGCCCGGCAAGCGATGGTCCATGTTGCCGTTGATAAATGTCTGGTCCAGCGCCGTGGTCAGCTTGTTCTTCAGGCGGTCGCGCAGCCCCGCAAGCCGGACGCTCTCCTGCGGCATTTCCAGGCGGGCAATCTCGCAGGCCTTGCCGAATCCCACGATGCCCGGCACATTCAGCGTGCCGGAGCGCATGCCGCGCTCGTGTCCACCACCATCAATGATTGCGGAAATCTGTACCCGCGGGTTCTTGCGGCGAACGTAGAGAGCGCCGCACCCCTTGGGGCCGTACAGCTTATGCGCGGTCAAGGAGGCCAGATCGATGTTCATCTTGTTCACGTCCAGCGGCACCTTGCCCAACGCCTGCACAGCATCGGAATGGAACAGCACGCCGCGCTCACGGCAGAGCTTTCCGATTTCTTCCAGAGGCTGGAGAACGCCAATCTCATTGTTGGCCGCCATAATGCTGACCAGAATGGTCTTGTCAGTGAATGCAGCCTTAAGCTGGTCCAGGTCAACCAGTCCATCCGGCTTTACCGGGAGGTAGGTCACCTTGTAGCCGTATTTTTCCAGGCGCTTGCAGGTATCCAGCACGGCCTTGTGCTCGGTGACCGGGGTGATGATGTGGTTCCCCTTCTCCTTGTACATCTCGGCCACGCCCTTGATCGCCAGGTTATCGCTCTCCGTGGCTCCGGAGGTAAAGATAATCTCCTTGGCGGTTGCGCCGATGAGCTTGGCAATCTGCTCACGCGCAGTCTCCACTGCGGCCTCGGCTTCCCAACCAAACTGGTGGTTACGGCTGGCGGCGTTGCCAAACATATTTGTGAAATAAGGCGTCATCGCCTCAAGCACTCTGGGATCCAGAGGCGTGGTGGCGTGGTTATCCAAATAAATCGGCAGCTTGATGCCGGAGGGGGTGTGGCTGCTGTGGCCGCTCGTTCCGTTCGTTCCATTACCGCTCATTGCTCTATCTCCTAAGCTTGATTCCTGCTCAACGTGACCAGATCACGATGGTCAATCTTGGATACCGGCTCTTCCGTCTCCTGCGGATGCTCCCGCATTTCCGCAATGGAGAGGCGGCTCAAAACCTGCTGAATGCTCTCATTCACTTTACGCAGAGGCTCGCGCACGGTGCATTTCACGCTTTGATAACATCCGTGGGTTCCATCGCCGCACGACGTCATCAAAAGCGGCCCGTCAATGGCCTTAATGACTTCAAGGGCGCTGATCTTTTCCGCGGTTCGCGCCAGCGCATATCCGCCCTTGGTGCCGTGGTGCGAGACCAGCAAACCGTTTTTCACCAGCTTCTGAAGAATCTTGGCCAAAGCCGCCGGGGGAATACCGTAAGCATCGGCGATGTCCTTCGCGCTGCTCGAGCTCGGATCACCGCATTCAGCCAGATGCTTAACGGCAATCAGAGCGTAATCGGCTTTTTTGGTCAACTTCAGCATGGCCAGTCAATTACGACCTATTTGGTCGCATATCGATTCTAGACGCAGGGTCGTCATTTCGCAAGTCGATGCAGGGAATGGCATAAATTGGCAGTTAGACTTTAACTCATTCGCATTGAATGGGTTAGGATATAGGTCTAATCTGGTCGCATTTCGCCTTAGCACAAACAAAACCTCAACGCTGATGAACGCTGATTTTGGGCTGATTTCCGCAGATCGGTCCGAGGTCGGATGTAGCTAGTGCGCCACCTGAGCACGCGGCGATAGCATCGTTGCGCCCAACGGTGGGGAAGCTTTCCAGGAATTCCCCCAGCGATCTCCCGTGTTCCAGAGCGTCAAACAGATTCTGTAAGGGAATGCAGCCACTTACGTAACCCACACACTACTCTACATAAGGGATACGCTGGATTTGTTTCTTCACCACGCTTCTTTATTCTGCATTATAAGAATGCACCCCTCATTGATAGCAAGAGTGTTCCCGCGTTTCTTCGTAATTCTGGTCCTGCTTACCTCGGCATTTGCGGGCGATTCGGTGGATCGCGGTGATGCGCGCGCCAGGACCACGCCAAGTCTTGAGCCGACTTACAAAGTACAGGCGGGTGTGGATGGCGAGATTTATCCGGTGTTTGCCAATTACGCATCTCTGTTACGGCAAAATGATCGCAGCTTCGGTGTGATCACAGTGACCATTTCCAATCACAGCGATACTACCCTTCGGCAGCGGATCACGGCGGAGGTCAAAGGTTGGAGCGATCAGGAGATCCAGTTTGTGGAGCTGCCGGCGGGAAAAGAAAAAACTTATCTATTCGCCCCGACCTTCCTCCCGCGCCTTTACCAGAACCATGAAATCGCCGCTGCTACTGCCGCGGTCTCCATCACTGACATGGCTGGAAACCCCATCTACGAGACCACCGCTCCCGTGCACCTGCGTTCCTCGGAAGACATGTATTGGGGAAAAGATTTCAAATACGCGTCCTTTATCGCCTCCTGGGTCACGCCCCATGATGCGCGGGTGGAGGCAGTGCTGGCCCGTGCCAAGAATTATCTCCCCGATCACCGCCTGCCCGGATATGAAAAATGGAAGAGCAAAGATCAGCAGGAGCAGGAAACTTATAAGGAAGCCCAGGCCATCTTTACAGCCCTGAAACATATGGGCCTGTCATACGTGAAGAGTTCCACGACCTTTGGCGATCACAAAGAGGTAAGCGAGCGGATACGCATGCCACGCGAGAGCCTGGACCAAAGCAGCGCAAACTGCATTGATGCGGCGGTTACCTATGCATCTTTATTTGAGAACCTGGGCATGGATGCAACAGTGGTCATCGTTCCCGGTCATGCTTATACGGGAGTGCGAGTCGCCCAGGGCTCGCAGAAGTTCCTCTTTATTGATGTTGCCCTTACGGGCCGGGCTGCTTTTGAGGCGGCTGTGGCTTCTGCCGAGAAGGGTCTTGCAAAATATGATTCTTCATTTGTTAAACAAATACTAATTCAAGACGCGCGTGAAGTCGGTATCTATCCCCTGCCCTAGAATTTTCTGCAACCCTATTGTAAAAATCCTCATCCATTGGAACCGATACAAGAGCAATTTCCTGCACGGATGCGGAAACACTTGACAACCCACACAATGAGCTTAAAATACCCGCAATTCGTGACAGGCACCGGTAAGAAAGCCGCCTAAATCGAATATGAATCCAGTCCAAATTTCACCAATCGAGAAACAACCTTCCAAAACAACGGATATGCAGAAAATTTGTAGGCACCCGCGCGTACGGGTAGTGGCGCGTGAGGAAGACGCAGAATTTGTTGAATGCCAGGAATGCGGCGATGTTTTTGACTCCAGCGAGTTCAGAGACATGGCGATTGAAGAGAACATAGGAACCGACGAAGCTGAAGAAGCCTAAGTTCCCTGCTTTTGCACACGCCTCGGCGATATGACTTTGGCGGCGGGCCAGAGATTATTCCAGCTTGCGCGAACGGCATAGCTTTGCCGATCAAGAGCTTTGTGCAAATCCGCCCGGCAAAATTCATTCACCTCAAAGCCAACGACGCTTCAGCCGAGAACTCGGGTGGGGCAAAGTCGCCGGCCAGGTATTTTGGATAGGCTGCGGCGGCAATCATGGCGGCATTATCGGTCGAGAGTTTCCGCGATGGAAAAAAGACTGGAACTCCGGCCTTTGCTCCTTGAATTTCAAATGCCTTTCGCAATTCGCTGTTAGCGGCCACTCCGCCCGTGATGAACAACGTCCTCGCCTCGCGTTCGCTCGCGGCTGCAAGCGTCTTGGCTACCAGGTCTTCCACTACCGCTCTCTGAAAAGACGCAATCAGATCCAATACCTTTTGATCGCATAACGGCAGAACATCTTCAGCTCTAGGTCCGGCAATGCCTGCCAGGGCCTGCTGGCGTGCAGCGATGGAGCTGCGCATCCCTTCAACTTCCACGTAGCGCAGCACCGCGGTCTTGATTCCGCTGAAGGAAAAATCGTAAGGAGTCTGCCGGTCTTTGGGCACGCCGCGATTGTTGTGTTTGATCTGGACCGGGCCAAAATATACTGCACGCGCATTTCCATGACGCGCCAGGGCATCGATGATTGGCCCTCCGGGATAACCCAGTCCCAGCAGCTTGGCCACTTTGTCATAGGCTTCGCCGGCGGCGTCGTCACGTGTGCGTCCGATGTTTTCATAGACCCAGCCGCTTTCCCGCTGCTGCGCCAGGAACAGATGTGTGTGTCCGCCCGAGACTACCAAGGCCAGCAAGGGAAAATTGACCTCAAATTCGCTGCCATCCGCCGAGTTTCCGCTTACTGCAATGGCTTTTTGCCGCTCTTCCAGCAACACGGCATGAATGTGGCCTTCCAGGTGGTTGACGGTAATCAGCGGCTTCTCCAGCGCGAACGCCAGCGCCTTGGCATAGCTGATGCCCACCAGCAGGGCGCCTGCCAGTCCTGGCCCTTGCGTCACAGCAATGGCATCAATGGATTGGTAGCTCTGCCCGGCATCCTGTAATGCGCGGCGAACTACCGGAACGATGGCCCGCAGATGCTCCCTGGAAGCCAGTTCCGGCACTACGCCTCCGTACGGCTGATGAGTAGCAATCTGGGAGAAGACGACATTCGACAGCAGGCGCTCTCCTGAGCGGACCACGGCGGCTGCGGTCTCATCGCAAGAGGACTCGATTCCTAGAATGCATGCATCGGCCATACATCTATGTTAGTGCCAAAATTGCCATGATTGCCACAATTGCCACAATTTGAAAATCAAAACTGCCAGTCGCCCACCCAGCAGAATATGGAGAGGGTTAAACTTAGAATAACGTGAACCTCTCATCCGACAGAGCTCAGCAGGCCACGCAGATCGTTCAGGAGCTGCGCGCGGCAGGATACTCTGCTTTCCTGGCCGGGGGATGCGTCCGTGATCTGGTGCTTGGCCGGGAGCCGGCCGACTATGACGTGGCCACCTCGGCCACTCCACAGGATGTCATGCGCCTCTTCCCCCAAACATATGCGGTGGGAGCGCAGTTTGGCGTGGTCCTGGTTCCGGTCCGCCGAGACACCGCAGAGGGCGAAAAAGATAACTATGCCATTGAGGTCGCCACGTTTCGCAGCGATGGGCTTTATTCCGACGGGCGACACCCTGACCAGGTGCAGTTCAGCAAGGATGCGAAAACCGACGTCCAGCGGCGCGACTTCACCATCAACGGATTGCTCCTCGATCCAGCCTCCCAACAGGTATTTGACTATGTGGGCGGACGAGAGGACCTCGAGCACAGGATCATCCGCACCATTGGTGATCCGCGACAGCGCTTTGCGGAAGACAAGCTGCGCATGTTGCGGGCCGTTCGCTTTGCCGCACGCTTTGGATACGCCATTGAAGCCGCGACGCTTGCCGAGATCCAGACGCAGGCGGCGCAGATCCATCAGGTCAGCCGGGAGCGCATCCGCGACGAAATCCTGAAGATGCTCACTGAAGGCCGGGCGCGGAGGGCGTTTGAACTGCTGGATGAGACCGGACTGCTGGAGCAGGTGCTGCCGGAGATCAAACGGATGCAGGGCGTGCAACAGCCTCCCCAGTTTCATCCTGAAGGCGACGTCTGGGTGCATACCCTGTTATTGCTGGAAGGCTTGCAGCCCAACTGCTCAAAGACTCTGGCATTGGGCGTTCTTTTGCATGATGTGGGTAAGCCTCCTACATTTCGTGTTGCCCCCGATCGAATCCGGTTCGACCAGCACGCCGAGGTGGGCACGAAAATGGCGGAAGAGATCTGCCGGCGGTTCCGGCTCTCCAACGATGACACCGAGCAGGTGTGCGCCCTGGTAGCGAATC
>Ga0210400_10005916_pt1 | contig 10332 bp, 7 predicted proteins | sample IncBWH26MmetaG_FD_155456 | JGI IMG/M metagenome (GOLD analysis project Ga0210400, IMG submission 155456) | Forest soil microbial communities from Barre Woods Harvard Forest LTER site, Petersham, Massachusetts, United States - Inc-BW-H-26-M | ecosystem: Environmental > Terrestrial > Soil >... | reverse complement strand
GCGCTCCGAGCCTTCCAAGCGGCGTGGCCTGAAACGCGGTTTACCTGGATCATCGGCAAGCTCGAAGCCAAGCTGATGACGGAGATACTTCCGGGAATCGAGTTTATCACCTTCGATAAGTCGGCAGCCCTTCGGGAACTGTGGCGGCTGCGCGCGCAGTTGCGCGGACGGCGTTTCGACCTGCTGCTCGACATGCAATTGTCGTTTCGCGCGAGTCTGGTCAGCCGCTTGATCGACGCACCGATCAAGCTTGGGTTCGATCGGCAGCGGGCTCGCGAGCTGCAGTGGCTTTTCACGAACGCGCAGATCGAGCCTAAGGCGTCGGAACACGTGCTCGACTCATTCATGGGCTTCGCGCGCGCCTGCGGTATCGAGCCTAAGCCTCCCCGCTGGGATGTCTGCCTGCCGCCGAGCGCGCTCGACTATGCGCGAAGCGTGATCACCACCGGCCGCACCCTGCTCATCAGTCCTTGTTCCAGCCATACGGTGCGTAACTGGTCGGCCCTCCGCTATGCCGCCCTCGCCGATCACGCCGCCTCGGTGCATCGCATGAGCGTGGTGCTGGTCGGGGGCCGCAGTTCGGAGGAGGCGCGGATGGGCGCGGCGATTGCCGCCGCGGCGCGCACGCCGCTCGTCAATCAGATCGGCAAGGACACGCTGCCTCAACTGCTCGGCTTGATGTCGCAGAGCGCCGTGCTCCTGTCGCCGGACTCGGGTCCCGCGCACATGGCAAGCATGGTCGGGCTGCCGGTGATCGGCCTGTACGCGGCCACCAATCCGCAACGCGCAGGTCCCTACTACAGCCGCCGGTGGTGCGTCGACAAGTACGACGCGGCGGCGCGCAAATTCTTGGGAAAACCCGCGGCGCAGATCCCATGGACCACGAAAATCGAACGGCCCGGCGTCATGGACCTGATCGAGGTGAGCGATGCAACCGCCAAGCTCGACGCACTGATCCTCGCCGGAGATTTTCGCCAGGCCGCCGATTTTCGCTAAGATACACGCATGAGCGAAATCAGCGTTCCCGTCTCACCAGGTGAGCTGTTGGATAAGATCACCATCTTAAGGATCAAATCCAGCCGCATGAGCGATGCCAAAAAGGTCGCGAATGTGCGCATTGAACTCAAGGTGCTCGAGGAGACTTGGAGCGCCTCACCCTATGCCCGGGCCGACATCGCCGCCGAGGTGACTGCTCTGCTCCAGGTCAACGAGCGATTGTGGGTGATCGAGGACAACATTCGCGACAAAGAGCGCGCGCAAGAGTTCGATGCCGATTTCATTCGTCTCGCCAGGGCAGTCTATTTCGAGAACGACGAGCGGGCGGCCATCAAGCGGCGCATCAATTCAAAGCTCGGCTCGGCCATCGTCGAGGAGAAATCCTACGCCGAGTACAGATCTTGAAGCTGAAGTTCGATTCTTGAGGCTGAAGTCCGATCTTAGGAATCGGTTTCTGAGGCTATGTCCGCGGATCCGGCCGCATTTCTATTGAGCGTGTATTCGGCCCCGCAGTAAGAACACTTGGCCCAGCCTGTCGCTTCGATTGCCAGATATACTCTAGGGTGCGAATTCCACAGCATCATGCCCGGCATCGGACATGAGAGCGGCAAGTCTGCCATGTTAACGGTGTAGTGATGCAGTGCGTTCGGCACTATCAAGTTGGAATCGTTCTGGACCATTGCCGACATAACCATCACTCCGCTTGAATTTGTACTTGCGCGCAGGATTGCTTCGCCGGCGCGAATCCCCGCGCCCGCAGCAACCCGCCTATTTTAGGGTCGGATCCCCGGAAATTCCGATATGCCTGACCCGGATCCACGCTATTGCCCACAGCCATGATGTCATCGTGCAAGCGCTTTGCAACGATCTTATCGTACGGGCCGCCGGCCTCGATGAACGCCTCGAACGCATCATGATCCAGCACTTCCGCCCATAGATAGCTGTAGTAGCCGGCCGAATACGCGTCGCTCGAGAAAATGTGCGCGAACTGCGGTGTGCGGTGGCGCATCACCATCTCGGGAGGCATTCCCAGAGACGCCAACGTCGTACGCTCGAACTCATCGACATCGACGCGGTCCCCGGCGAGGTGCAGTTTCATGTCCATCAGTGCGGAGGCCAGGTATTCGACGGTTGCGAAGCCTTGATTGAACGTGCTCGCCTTCTTGATCTTGGCGACCAACGCAGGCGGGATCGGTCGTCCGGTCTGGTAATGCACGGCGAATCGCGACAACACTTCGGGGGTCGATAGCCAATTCTCATTGAGCTGCGAAGGAAACTCGACAAAGTCGCGAACCACGTTGGTGCCGGCGAGCGACGGGTAGGTGACGTCGGAATTCAAGCCATGCAGCGCGTGGCCAAATTCGTGAAACAACGTGACCGAGTCGTCCCAACTGATCAGCAGCGGCCCACCGCTCTCATCTTTCACAAAATTCGTATTGTTGGACACGATGGGAGCGACAACGCCGTCCAGATTTTCCTGGCCGCGGTACTCGCTCATCCACGCACCGGAGTTTTTGCCCGGCCGCGCGTACGGGTCGAAATACCAAAGGCCGACGCGGAGCTTGGCCGCGTTCTTCACTTCCCAGACGCGCACGTCGGGATTGGCGGTCGGCAATCCGAACACTTGCGTGAACGTAAAGCCGTAGAGCTCGCCTGCCGCCCAGAACATTCCCTCGCGCAGCTTCTCCAGCTGCAGGTAGGGTTTGACCTCATTCATTTCAAGATCGTATTTCGCCTTGCGCACCTTCTCGGCGTAGTAACGATAGTCCCATCCTGCAATCTTGATGCCCGAATTTTCACGGTCGGCAATCGCTTGCATATCCGCCACTTCCTCGTGCTCGCGGGTCAAGGCCGCCGGCCATACCTGCATCATCAGGTTCATGGCGGCTTCCGGCGTCTTCGCCATGCTATCGGCCACGCGCCAATGCGCATGCGTGGGGTAGCCCAGCAGCTTCGAGCGCTGCGCCCGCAAAGCCAAAATCTCGGTGATGATTTTCTTGTTGTCGTGCGCGTTGCCGTTGTCGCCGCGGCTGTAGTACGCCCGCCAGACTTTCTCGCGCAAATCACGCCGTTCCGCGTAGGTCAGAAACGGATCCATGGAGGAGCGCGTATTGAGGATCGCCCATTCCGCCGGGTGACCCCGCGCCGCGGCCGCCGAACGCGCGGCCGCGCGCAGCGGCTCCGGCAAGCCGGCGAGATCGTGTTCGCTCTTCAGATACAGCACGTAGCCGGCCTCGTCGGCCAGTAGATTCTGGCTGAAGTTCGCGAATAGAGTCGCCAGGCGCTCGTTGATCTCGCCCACCTGCCGCTTTGCAGGCGAGTCGAGCTTCGCGCCGGCACGCACGAAATTCGTGTGGTAGAACCAGCACAGCCGCTGCTGCACGGGCGTGAGTTGTTCCCTGCCGGCGTAGACCGCGGCGATGCGCGCGAACAGCGGCGCATTCTGGTGGATCTTGTCCGAGAAGGCGGCGAGCCTCGGCTGCATGTCGCGCTCAACCGCCTGAAAATCTTCCGTGCTCATGGTGGAGGACCAGACACCGTAAATCGCGCTTACCCGATGGAAGGTGCGCCCCGATCTTTCCAACGCCACGATGGTGTTTTCGAAGTCGGGGGCGGCCGGATTTCGGGCTATTTTTTCGACCTCCGCCAGGTTTTCCGCCATGGCCGCCTCGAGCGCCGGCTTGAAGTCGGCGACGCGCACTTGGTCGAAGGGCGGAACCCCGCCGGCCGGTCCAGCCCACCGCGCCAGCAACGGGTTGCTTGGCGGTACCGCGGAAAGGGCTTCGGAGACGGCACTGACAGGCATTAGCAGGAGATTTTGACAGGTCACGGCGGCGATTCAAGCGTCGCATGCCATATCGCGCGCAACCGTTCGCGAGTTTCCCGGTACGGCGCCGCCGCGACGATGCGCTCGCCATCCCCCTCCAGCGATAAATGATGCAGCACGGTGCGGTAGCCGATGTAGGAGTCCTTGAGCCAAAGCGCCGTCGCCTCATCGACCACGCCGACGGCCGCCAAACCCTCGAGTTGGCGGATATTGTCGGTGTAGGTCAGGAGCTCAGGGTGAGCCTGGGCCTCGGCCAATACCCAGTACTGCACCAGAAATTCGATATCGCCGATGCCGCCCGCATCCTGCTTGATGTCGAATTCCCCGCGCCCTGAGCGTGACAGCTCTTTGCGCATACGCAGCCGCATCGCCAGCACGTCGTTGCGCAGCGTGTCGCGGCGTACCGCGGAGGCAAGCGTGCGGCGGCGCACGGCTTCGAAGGCCGCGCGCAACTTTTCATCGCCGGCCACGGCACGGGCGCGCAGCAAGGCCTGGTGCTCCCAGGTCCAGGCATCGCCCTGTTGATAGCGCTCGAAGGCATCGATGCCCGTCATCAGAAACCCGCCCTTGCCATTCGGCCGCAGGCGCATGTCAACCTCATAAAGCCGGCCGGCGGCGGAATGCATCGTCAGCAAATGCACGATGCGTTGACCCAGGCGCAAAAAGAAAATGCCGTTGTCGAGCGGCTTCTCAGCGTCGGTCAGCTGGATGCTGCCGGTGGAATCGTGCAGAAAAACCAGATCCAGATCCGATGCGTAGCCCAATTCCAGGCCGCCGAGCTTGCCGTAGCCTGCGACCGCCACCGTGACCGGACGAAGATTTGCCGGGTCTTCACCGCAATAGGGCGTGCCGTACATTTGCGTCATCTGCTGCCAGGCAAGATCCATGCAGCATTGGACGATGAGTTCCGCGATATCGGTGAGCCGATCACTGACGCGCATCAGCGGCAGGCGGCCGGTCAAGTCGGCGAGCGCAACCGTGAAAACCGCCACCTTTTGAAACTGCCGCAACGCTTCGACCTGGCGCTCCGGATCGTCCGGCGACAGCCTTTCGGTGCGCGCCGCCAATTCCAGCGTAAATCCTTGGCGCGTCGGCAGTTCATCGAACGCCTTGGCATCGATCAACTCATCGAGCAGCAGCGGGAAATCGGCGATCTGCCGCGATAGGAAACTGCTGATGGCACAGACCTCGATGAGGCGGCCGAGCGCGGCGGGTTGCTCTTTGAGCAATGCCAGATAGGAGGCGCGCGAGCCGATCGCTTCCAGCACCCGTAGCACCCGCTGTACGACAATGGCAGGAGACGCACGTTCCGCCGCGGACTTGAGCAATCGGGCCAAGATGACGTGAAGGCGCCGGTGCCCTGCCTCATCCAGGCGCCGATATGGCGCCGCCTGCCGGTATGATTCCAGAATCGCGGCTACGGCACCGATTTCAGCACTGGGAAAACCGCTGTTGGCGAGTTCCTCCTCGATCTTGGCATCGTCCGAATCCAGCCACGCCACGCCGAGATCATCGTAACGGTGCTGCGCGTCCGGCGTGCCGAACAGCAGTGCGTCGAATTGCCCCGAAACTTTTTCCAGCGTCGCCTCAATTTGTGCGGACGTTGCACCCCAATCCTTGCAGCCCATGATCAGACTCAAGCGCGCGCGGTCGAGCGCATCTTCCGGTAACGTGTGAGTTTGCTCATCGCGCATCATCTGCAGGGCATTTTCCGCTTTGCGCAGCACCAGGTAGGCGGCGCTCAGTTCCGCAATGTCGTCCGTCGATACGAGCTTCGACCCTGCGAGCAACGGCAAAACTTGCAACAGCGCGGGGCTTTGCAAGCGCCGGTCGCTTCCGCCGCGCACCAACTGCATCGATTGCACGATGAACTCGACCTCGCGAATGCCGCCTTTGCCGAGTTTCAAGTGATGCTCGAGATCCCGGCGCGCCACTTCGCGCACAATCAGCGCCTTCATGCTGCGCAAGGATTCGAATACGCCGAAGTCCAAGTACCTGCGGTAGACGAAGGGACGCACGAATTCTTCGTAAGCCGCCGCATAGGCGTCGGCCCCGACGATGGCGCGCGCCTTGATCCATGCGTAGCGCTCCCAATCGCGGCCGTGCTGCTGCAAATAATCCTCGAGCGCAGCCAGGCTGACGACCAAAGGACCGCTTTCACCGAAGGGCCGCAGCCGCATGTCGACGCGAAACACAAAGCCATCCGCGTTGCGCGCATCGAGCAAGCGGATAATTTCACGGCCCAAGCGATTGAAATACTCCTCGTTGTCGGTCACCCGCGGTCCGCTCGTCTCGCCTGCCTCCGTGAACAAGAACACCAGGTCGATGTCGGAAGAAAAGTTGAGCTCGCGCCCGCCCAGTTTTCCCATGCCCAAAATGATGAAGGGCGCGCGTGCCGGGTTTGAGCGATAGGGGTTGCCGAAAGTCGGCAGCAGATTGAGCTCAGCGGCTGCCGTGGCCGCGCGGATGGCGGCATCTGCGAGGTCGGACACGGCCTGCAGCGTCTCGGCGACCGCCGCGGTTCCCGCGATATCGCGCCACGCGATGCGCACCATGGCGCGCCTGCGCCATTCGCGCAATAAAGACAGCGCTTGCTCGACAGATGCGGCGGATGCGGCACGTATTTCGTAGTCGGCATCCGCGCTGCCCGGCTCGCACACATCGAGCCGGGCAAACCATGCCAAGGCCTGCGGATCTCGGATCAATGCCTGGGCGACGAACTCGCTGGCCGCTATGACGCGCGGCAGTTGCGCGCGATGAATTTCAGAGAGCGCGCGGTAGCTCGCCGCGAAGTCAGATTGTCCGCACGCGCGTTCCCACCAGCGCTCGACGGAGTCGCGGAGTTCTTGCGGTACCGATTCAATGAATTCCATCGGCTCGAGGGTGCGGCGTCGCAGCCGCTAACGAATCGCGGTCAAGAACAGCCGCGGGAACGGCAACAAGACGCCGCCATCGGGAGCCGGGGGGTATGCGCGCGCAATCGCGGCGGTATAGCGCTCGAGAAAGGCACTGCGCTCGGCGCCATTCAGGGGTTCAAGAAACGGACGCAGGCCGCTGCCCTTGAACCACTCCACCACGGCCTGCGCGCCGCCGGACAGAAAATGATAATAAGTGGTGCGCCACAGATCGACCCTGCAGAACGGGCGCAACAATTCGTAATACCAAGCCGCGCCGGCCAGCGGCGGGCGTGCTGCGGAGGATGCCGCGAGTTTCGCCGCCCACGGACCGCCGACGGCCACTTCGCGCATGAGCTCATGGGAAGGCTCCCCCAGGTTATCCGGCATTTGCACGGCCAACGCACCGTGCGCTGCCAATCTCGCGACCAGCTTCGGCAACAGCGCCGCATGATCGGGGACCCACTGCAGAACGGCATTTGCCAAAATCACGTCGAAGGGACCCCCGTCCTGCCGTGGGTCGCCATCCTTCCAGACTTGCAGGTCCTCCACTGCAAAGCGCACGTGCGGCAGCCGCCGGCGAGCCGCCGCGATCATGTCGGCCGAGCTGTCGATGCCGGCGACTTGCGCTTCGGGGTAGCATGCGCTCAACACCTCGGTCGAGTTGCCGGGGCCGCACCCGAGATCTATACCCACGCGTACATCGATGGGTGGGAGCGCGGCGAGCAGATCGCGCACGGGCCGAGTGCGCTCGTCTTCGAAGACAACATACTGTTTAGCGGACCAACTCAATTCAAGCCCGTCAGCCAGGTGATCACGGTGCTCTCCAGGGCGATGCGCCGATCCGAGTAACTGTGATCGGTGTCCAGATGCGCGGCGGTCACCTTGGTGCCGCCCTTGGCCTTGATCGCCGCCACGAGCGCATCGGACTGCGATGCCAGGTGATCATTCGCCGTGATGGCCAGCACGGGAATCTGCGCGAGCCCTGCCGAGGTTCCGGCCACGACGAACTCCTTCGGGTGCGCGGCGAGTTCATCAACCATGCTCTCGGCGGTGACATCCGCAAGAGTCTCCATGTCATCCGCCATGGCCGCCACCGCCTGCGCACGCGGCCTGGCGCCGATGAGGCCCATGTCGGCCATCGAAATCAGGATGGCGCCGATCAGGGCGTGATCATGAGCGGCGGTGTGCGCAACGACCCAGCCGCCCATGCTATGGCCCGCCATGGCGATGCGCTTGGGATCGATCCTAAGTCTTGAGGCGTTTGGCGCATCTCGCAGATACGCCAGTACTGCATCGGCATCTTCAAGATTCTGCGCGAATCGGAACGAGCCGGGACTGCCCCAGGACCCACGATAGTTGAAGGTCACCGCATTCCAGCCCGCGCGGCGTACCGCCTGTGCCAGATCAAGATTCTTCTCGTTGCCGGGCAAGCCATGGCAAATGACCAATGTGGGATGCGGACCTGCTCCGGCCGGCGAGTACACCAAGCCATTGATGAGCACGCCATGGCTCGGCATGTGCAGCACGGTCATCGCCGCCGGATGCGCGTGGTCTTTCGGAGGATCGGTGAAGATCGCCGGCGGCACGTCCGTCGCAGCCGCCGCGAATGCAGGACCCACAATCAACAGTAAGCAAAACAACACCGAACGCATAGTTATTCCCTCCACTATAGACCTGGTGTCCAGTGCCGCGCAGCCAGGAGTGTAATGATGCACTGTACCTGATAACGTTTGCGCCGAAACGCCGAGGTGGCTAGTTGGCCGAGGTGGCTATTTGGCACAGCTGTACACGGTGGGACATTCGAACCACCCCATCGAGAAGTTCATCGGTCTCCTGACCGCGAACGGCATTACCGCCGTGGCCGACGTGCGCTCGCGCCCATTCAGCAGGCGGCATCCACAATTCAACAAGGAACGGCTTGCCGCGCAACTCACGCAACGCGGCATCGCATATGTGTTCCTCGGCAAGGAATTGGGCGCCCGCTCCGAAGATCCGGCCTGCTACGAGGACGGCAAGGTTCAATACCCGCGTTTGGCGGCAACCGCAGCGTTCAAGGCGGGCATCGAGCGCGTGCTGGCCGGCGCGGAAAAATTTCGCCTCGCCTTGATGTGTGCGGAAAAGGAACCCTTGGATTGCCACCGAACGTTGCTCGTGAGCCGTGCGCTCGAAAAGACAGGGGCTTCCATAGTGCACATCCTGGCCGACGGCAGCGTGGAGCCGCAGGATAAAACCATGTCGCGGCTCATCGATCTGGTGGGACTGGCGAAGGATGACATGTTTCGCGAACGCAGCGATTTGATCGCCGCCGCCTGCAAGCTACGAGAAGACAAGATCGCCTACATCAAGGAGTGAGCGTGCAGGCGCAGCCGTCAAGGAACAGCCGGCATCAGGAACAACTTCACCGCCGACGGATGCGTGGGATCGTGATGAATCGTGTTCTCCGCCGTCTTCAGCAGCCGGCTCAGGCCCAGCGGCTCGCCGGTATTGGGGTTCACATCAAAGCGAGGAAAGTTGCTGCTCGATATATCCAGTCGCAGGCGATGACCCTTCTTCACCACATTGGCGGTATCGAACGGCCGAATCACAAGGGTATAGATCTCGCCTGGAACGAGCAGTTGGCGAGTCTCGAAGTGGTCGCGGTAGCTCGCGCGCACGATGCCATCGGTTAGATTCATATCGAAACCGGTTGGGAAATCAGCGCTCGGCGGATACACGTCAATCAGTTTGGCGGTGAAATCGCTATCCGTCGCCGTCGATGCCGCGAACAGCGTCACTTCCACCGGTCCAGCCAGTACGACATTTTGCGTCAGGATCTCGCTCTCGAACACCAGCACATCGCTGCGCGCCCTCAGCGGTAGATAGGGAGGGCGCGAGCCCGGCATGTCCGGGCGCTCGCGCTGGTCGTAAGCGCCATCCTTCAGGCGCTTCGACACGCCGCCGCCGATGGTGGGTACGGGATGTGACGGGTCGAATTGAAATACGGTCGCGGCCGCCTCGGACGAGGTCGGCGCATGCGCGTTCAACGATCCGTCGCCATGAAGATAGAAAATCGCCGCGCGCGACTCAGCGGGCGGCCAGACCTTCGATTCGCGCCATTCGCCGCCATGATAAAGCCGTCCGGCCGGGTCCTTATGACCATCGCCGGTACCCATCAAAAAATAGCGCACCGGCGCCTGCGCGAAGGCGGCGGTCTTGATGCCTTTTAGATGATAGTCGAACCATGCCAGGTGGAAATTCGTGTCGAAGTCCTTGATCGCCGCATCGGAGCCGAAATCGACATCGCCCGCGTAGGTTGCGGTGTTGCCGTGGTGCGTCCAGGGTCCGATGACAAGTCGCATCGGAGATTTCTTCAGGGCAGCGAGCCTGCGCCAGTTTTCGATCGTGCCGCGCAAATAAATGTCGTACCAGCCACCTACGTGCATCATCGGGACATCCGCGGTCTGCGCGTAAAATCTCTCCCATTGCATGCCCAGCGTGTCCCAATGCGCACCATAGTCGGACTGGGTCGCTTCCTCGAGATAGTAGCGCTCGTAGTTCGGCGAAATCGACAAGGGACTTAGGCCCTTGCGAATGGGCAGCGCCGAGTACCACGCATTGACGTCCTCCTTGGAG
>Ga0210400_10005915_pt1 | contig 10333 bp, 8 predicted proteins | sample IncBWH26MmetaG_FD_155456 | JGI IMG/M metagenome (GOLD analysis project Ga0210400, IMG submission 155456) | Forest soil microbial communities from Barre Woods Harvard Forest LTER site, Petersham, Massachusetts, United States - Inc-BW-H-26-M | ecosystem: Environmental > Terrestrial > Soil >... | reverse complement strand
GGCACCGTACTAATGAATTTGCGAACGGCTTCCTTGTAATCGGCCTTCGCTTCATTGTATTTATCAGGATTAGCGATACGGTCCTTCAGATTGTATTTCGGTTTGGGAAAGCCGGCGCCCTCCAGGCCCGAATTGCGCGACATGTAGGCGTCGTAAAATTCAGGCACGTCAACGATGTCGTCCGCGGTGAGGCTCTTTGTGAAATCCGATCCGGCAAGCTGTACCGTGTGATTCTTTTTCATCCAGGCTTTCAATTTAGGCGTCACGGTAAGGGCGTCGATGAATTTGTCCAGGTCCGGCACTGGATCGGCTTGCAGTGCCTCCTGGCGAATATCTTCAAGACTCTTGCCCAGGAGATAGAACGTCAGTTCGCGGACAGGTTCGGGCCGCCCGTCCGTCGGGGCCACGTGCGCGGTAAATTCCACGCTCCCCGTAGACTGAGCCGCAAGCCATCCCGGCGCAGCAACGAGCAGCAGTCCAAAAACGATTCCGGCGCTGCGAATGTACAATCTCAGTCTCATGGGGGCCCTGGCGAAGTGTACCGCGCCGTGACGCGAATGGGAATGATTCCTAAGAGGCTGGTTTCCGTTTGAATATCAGTCGAACGTGCCATTGATCGAAGCGGCGCTCATTTCACGGAACTCGGGCGATGATCTTCTTGCGCTTCGCACCCGGGAGCCGTGTAAATCGCAGGTCCTTTCCAAGCTTCCATTTCGTTACGAAGATAATTTGGCCTGTATGATACGCAAAGTGATCGACGACGTGTGACACGGCATACATCCCCGAGGCGCGATAGCCCTGAATATCATAAATTCGTTCGAGTGAATCATCGGACAAGTGGCCCAGGACACTGCAAGCTTCTTCCACTGTCTTGCGGATGAGCGCAATGAGCAAGCGGCGGGGAATGGGGCCACGTTCAGAAAATTCCCGGTCTCGATCACGGAGGTCCTCTTCATTTCCCAACCCGGAAATAATCCATTGGCGAACATTTCCGGAAAGATGAAGGGCAAGATTGCCTGCACTATTCGACGCGGCATTCGGCCTCCACCAAATGTCCTTTTCGGATAGCATCTTGAGACACCGGATGAGACGGGGCATGTGGTATGCCGAGATGGAGCGCTGTGATTCCACCAGAAATGATTTTGTGAGCTCGGACTGTTTAGATTTCATGATTTGTTCCTCTCGAGCGATCCAAGAAGTTTAAGACATTCAGACGCCGAAAGAGGAATCCTCCGCCCCTTCAGGGCGGAAGATGTACTCGGACTCCTACCCGGGGCGTGGCCCCGAGCTGGTATCTTCCGCGCCGTTGGCACGTCATCGTGGCCGAGTTGTCGAGCGAGGAAAATCGGTATGAAACGATTCACCGGTACGAAACGATTCATAAGATAGCTAGGTAGCTTCTAGAGTAAACGGAAAGTGACTTCGATGGGAACAACAACGGCAACGGGCTTGCCGCTAGGGCCGAGAGCAGGCTTAAACCGCCACTGCTTCACCGCTTCGACGGCTTTTTCTTCAAGGCCCAATCCCGGGCCTTTCACGACTTGGATTTCAATCGCGCGGCCGTCCGGCGTAATGACAGCTTGAAGCACAACCGTGCCTTGGTATTTCGCCTTGCGAGCTTCTTCAGAATACTTGGGATCAGGGCAGTAAGCGCAGGAAGGATAGCCTACGCCGCCGGTGCCTGGACGGAAATAGCCGCCGCCCGTGCCGCCGCCCGCCCCCGGGCCTAGACCGCCGCCTTCGCCGCTACCAATTCCGGTGCCGGTGCCGGTGCCGATACCGCTACCGCCGCCGGGGCCGCCTGAACCGTTGACAAGCTTTTGAAGAGGATCGCCATAGTTATCGAGATTCGGGCTTGGGATTTTCAAATCAGGAGGCCCCAGCAGCGTCGCCTCGATCTTCGATTCGGGTTTTGTATGCACCATCGGGGGAGCAATCTGCGTCATGCTCCACTTTGGCAATTTGCCCCTCGTTGGCGGGAGGGCCGCCCGCTCGCCGCCTCCACCGCCTCCACCAGCCTTGTCCTTGCCGGGAGGCAGTTTCATCACATAATCAGAAATCTCAAGCGGCGTGACGAGTTGGTTGCTGGCTACGGGAGTTTGAGCCGCTTTCGTGAATGCATGATAGAACGGGAACAGAACCAGCAGCGTAATGGCAATATGCACGGCCAGCGCAATCATCTGCGCGGGCCCGTAAGCCTCGTCTTTGCTCCAGATATCTTTGACCTTGACTGGCTGGCTCGTGACTTTGAGCGGTGGCAGTTTCGGAGGAGAGATCAGGTCCCGAATATTTTGAAAAAAGACTTTATAGAATGGCTGCCAATCAACGGTCATCCGCGAAGCAGCCGCGCCCCGAATCGGGGGCGGCGTTGGCTTAAACCATTCCTTTAGATTTTCAGTGACACCGCTACCAAAGCTTTCCGGCGTGAAGATGGCACCCTTGCCGTTTTTGGGGAGCTTTACAGGGCGTTCAGCGAGGAAGTCACGCAGGTTAGAGAAAAAACCGAGGGAGAGCGGCTTTTGGACTCCGACAAGACGCGGGGCAGAATCCCCCGAGGGCAGCGTCACCTTGGGTGGCGGTGTGCCTGGATCACTCCATTTGGGTACCAGGGTGCTCAACAACACCTGCCTTACTCGGCCGAAAAACTTACTTCAGTTTCGATTCAACCGCGTCACGAATGGATGCCCACCGGAGCGCGGCTGACACGCCAACCAATCCATTGTAACATTACAATGTTACCCTGAGGAAGATGGTTTCCAGATCGAGTAGTGCGGGCGAGGACACACGGGATGGAAGGTTCCCGGCCGCGCCTGCCGACACTTAACCTATGCCCAAAATTGTTGACTTGAAAAGTACTCTGAATTTGCCTCGCACGGCGTTTCCGATGAAGGCCAGCCTGCCGCAGAATGAACCGAAGCAGCTCGCCGAATGGGAAGAGAAAAAACTCTACCATCGCATCCAGCAGGCGCGCGCAGGAGCGCCGACGTATGTTCTACATGACGGGCCGCCCTACCCGACCGGTACGATCCATCTAGGCACCGGTCTGAACAAGATTCTCAAAGACATGGTCGTGAAGTCGAAGACGATGGCAGGCTTCCGGGCTCCCTATGTCCCCGGTTGGGATTGCCACGGGTTGCCGATTGAAACGCAGGTGGAAAAAGAATTGGGCGGGAAAAAGGGAAGCGTCCCACCCGGAGAATTCCGTCGCATGTGCAGGGAATTCGCTTCGCGCTATGTGGACCAGCATCGCCGGGATTTCAAGCGCCTGGGAGTGCTGGGACAATGGGAAGACCCTTATTTGACGATGAGCCCGCAGTATGAGGCGACGATTGCGGATGCCTTCATCACGTTTCTCGAAAGAGGCTACGTGTATCGCGGGCTGAAACCCGTGTACTGGTGCATTGTGGACTCCACAGCGCTGGCCGAAGCGGAAGTTGAGTACGAAGATCACACCAGCCCATCCATCTGGGTGAAGTTCGCCGTTGAGCCGGGGCCTGCGGCGGAAAAACTTGGTTCGAGTGTGTCCGCGGTCATCTGGACGACGACGCCATGGACGTTGCCGCACAATCGCGCGCTCGCGTTTCATCCGGAGTATGACTACGTGGTGGTCGAAACTGCCGCAGGTGCACTGCTGCTGGCGGCGGACTTAGTTGGCCCCGCGCTCGACGCTTTGAAACTCGAAGCAGAAAGCGTGCGCGGGCCGTGGAAGGGAAGCGAACTTGCTGAATTGAAGTTCCGGCATCCGTTTCTGGATCTACGCGTCCCGGCAGTGCTGGCCGATTACGTCACGCTCGATCAAGGCACCGGCATCGTGCACACGGCGCCGGGACATGGGGTCGAGGACTTCCAGACGGGGCAGAAATACGGCATCGAGGCTTACGCGCCGATTGACGATCACGGGCGATATTTGGAAGGCCTTCCCGAGTACAAAGGGAAAACCGTATTCGAGGCGAATCCGATCATCGTCGCGCTGCTGCGCGATCGCGACGCGCTCCTCGGCGAGCAGAGAATCTCGCACAGCTATCCGCACTGCTGGCGATGCCACACTCCGGTAATTTTTCGCGCCACCGAACAGTGGTTCATCGATCTGGACGGCGAAGGACGCGATGGAAAAGGCGCTATCCGGCCACGCGCTCTCGCGGAAATTTCCAAAGTGAAGTGGACGCCGGAATGGGGCGCCGAACGGATTCACTCGATGATTGCCGAGCGGCCAGACTGGTGCGTCTCGCGGCAACGATTCTGGGGCGTGCCACTGGTCATTCTGTATTGCGCCAAATGCAACAAGCAGCTCGACGATTACGCGGCTCTGCACGCGCTGGTGCGTGAATGGTTTACGCGCGAGGGCGCGGACGCCTGGTTCACGCATACGGTCGAAGAGTTGCTGCCTGCGGGGACGCGATGTTCCTGTGGCGCGTCGAACTGGCGCAAGGAAACCGATATTCTTGATGTGTGGTTCGATTCCGGTTCTTCGCATCTGGCGGTGCTGGGGCGTCGCGATGCCGAGGGACTGGAGCTACCGTGGCCTGCCGACATGTACCTCGAAGGCCCGGATCAATATCGCGGCTGGTTCCACAGCTCGCTGCTGGTGGCCGTCGCCGTGCGCAACGCCGCGCCGTACCGGCATGTGCTCACGCATGGCTGGACGCTCGACGCGAAGGGCCAGCCCATGTCGAAATCGCTTGGCAATACCGTGCTTCCCACTGAAGTCTGCGAGAAGTGGGGCGCGGACTTGTTGCGTTTGTGGGTCGCTTCACAGGACTACACCGCCGATGTGCGCATGTCCGACAACGTGATGACGCAACTTTCCGAGGCCTACCGCAAGCTGCGCAATACGTTTCGCTTCGCGCTCGGGAATCTTGCCGATTTCGATCCGGTACGCGATTCCGTTCCCGATGCCGAAATGGAAGAGCTGGACCGCTGGATGCTCTCGCGTACGGCCGAGTTGGTAAAGCAATGCCGCAAGTGGTATGAAACGTTTGAATTTCATCGCGTCTTCCACGCGCTGCATGATTTTGCGGTAGTGGATTTGAGTGCGTTCTATTTCGACGTCCTCAAGGATCGACTCTATACGTTCGCTCGGAAGAATCGCGCGCGCCGCTCTGCGCAGACTGCCGTATATCGAATCGCGAGTGCGCTGCTGCGCCTGGCGACTCCCATCGTGGTGTTCACGGCTGAGGAAATCTGGAGGTATTTCCCGCGCACGCCGGGCGATCCGGAGAGCGCGCATCTTGCACTGTTCCCTTCAGCACAGGATATGGGCGCGTCGCTCGATGCGCGAAGTGCGGAGAACTGGGAGAAACTGCTAGTCGTGCGCACCGAAGTCTTGCGCGCTCTGGAAGCCGCGCGTAACGCAAAAACGATTTCGGGGGCGCTCGAAGCGAAAGTTTCGCTCAGCGCGGGGAAAGACCTTGGCCCTCTGCTCGAACAATATAAGAGCTGGCTCCCTGCGTTGTTCATCGTGTCACAGGTCGAAGTTGGATTTCCGGCGTCCCCGGATGCGCAGAAATCCGAGTTGCTTCCGGGCCTGAGTATTACGGTGCTGCGCGCCGACGGCACGAAGTGCGAGCGTTGTTGGAATTATTCGACGCACGTGGGTGAGAACGCCGACTATCCTACGGTTTGTGAACGATGCGTGAAAGCGCTCCATGAAATCGAGAGCCAGCTTGAGGCTTCGGGCCTGGGGGCCGCGTCCTCATGAGCGACACGGCCGGCGCGCGCTGGTTGTGGTTGTCCTTCGGCGTGTTTGCCGTGGATCGCGCCACGAAATTTGCGATCGAGCATTACACGAGCGTCTACTTCCGTTTCTCGGTAATCTCGGACATCGTAGTGTTGGTTCACAATCAGAACCCGGGCATCGCGTTCGGTGTTTTTTCGGACTCGCATTCGCCGTGGCTTGCGCCGCTGTTGCTTCTAAGTTCAGCCATGGTTATGGCTCTGCTCGTGTGGTTACTGATCACTGGCCGCGCGGGTGGACGCCTTGCGCAGGCGGGACTCGCGCTGATCCTGGGCGGTGCCGCAGGCAATGCGCTCGATCGTTTGATTCATGGCGGCGTAACCGATTTCGTGGAAGTCAGCCTGGGAACTTTTCGCTGGCCCGCATTCAACGTTGCCGATTCTGCGATTTCCATTGGCGCGGCGCTAGCGCTCATCGAGCTGCTTTTTGGCGGGTCACATCGGTCCGATTCCACCGAACGCAACCGCGGCTGAAGGGAAATTCCCGCCACGGTCTAACCGGATGGGTTACGCACGCTATGTCGGAAAGTCCCACAGCGCAACAGAAACTGACCGCAGCGTCGGGAGACGTTGGGCGGCGCCTGGACTTGTTCCTGGCCGAGCGAATCCCTGTATTGAGCAGGACACGCATACAGGAATTGATTCGCGAAGGAAACGTGCGCGTCGACGGGCGCACGGCGAGAGCTTCACACCGAGTTGCGGCCGGCGAAGGCATTGAGGTTCGAGTGCTGCCCCGGCCCGCACCGGTCGCCGTACCAGAGGATCTGCCGCTCGAATTGCTACTCGTCGACGACGATTTTGTAATCGTGAACAAACCCGCTGGAATGGTGGTGCATGCGGGCGCGGGCCACTCACGCGGCACGCTGGTGAACGCGCTTCTGCACCGCCTGGGAAAACTTTCGGGGGCGGGTGGCAGGTTGCGTCCTGGCATCGTGCATCGTCTGGACCGGGAAACCTCGGGAGCCATGGTAGTGGCGCGCACTGATGCGGCTCACGAATCTCTCGCGGAGCAGTTTCAGTCGCGAAATGTCCGAAAAATTTATCTGGCGCTGGTTCACGGCAAAATGCCACGCGATTCGGGCAGCGTCACGCTGCCGATTTCGCGGGATCCGCGGCGGAGAACACGGATGACGGCGCGCGGGAAGACAGGACGGCACGCGCGCACCGATTGGCGCGTGATCGCGCGTCTGGATCGCTGCACTCTCGTCGAGGCGGTGCTGCACACGGGACGCACGCACCAAATTCGGGCGCACTTTGCGGCGCTCGGCCACCCGGTAGTCGGCGATACACTGTATGGCGCGCCGGGCCATCTGCGTGCGGGGACGCGCAACCTTCCGCTTCTGGAGCGCAACTTTCTGCACGCCGCACGCATCGGATTCTCGCACCCCTCAAGCGGCGCGTGGGTGGAAGTTCACGCTCCGCTGCCGAGGGATTTGCGGGTATACTTCGAGCAGATTACAGATTCTTTGGGACGGCGCGACGCGGAGATCGACGCTGCTCTCACGCCGTACTTGTGATCGACATGAAAAATCGAGTGCTGCGCATTGTGTTTCCTATCGTATTGTTCGCCGTCGCCGCGGCGTGGGCGCAGCAGTCCCAGCCGCCCGCCCCGCCACAGGCTCCTGCCCAGGCGGACCGGCAAGGGACGATCGTTCGAAATGTGAACCTGGTGGATGTCCTGTTCAGCGTGGTGACCAAGCGCGAAAAGCTGGTCACGGATTTGAATAGAGAAGATTTCAAAGTGTTTGATGACGGCGTGCTGCAGGAAATATCCGCGTTCAGCCAGCCGACCGATCTGCCTCTCCGTATCGGCATGCTACTGGATACCTCGAACAGCATTCGAGACCGTCTGAAGTTCGAACAAGATGCCGCGATCGACTTTCTGTTCAACGCCTTGCGCCGCGGGAAGGACCAGGCGTTCCTGATGACATTCGACGACGGCCCCCAAATCATCAAGGATTTCAGCGGTGATAGCGGCGATCTGCGCGACACAATCCTAAAACAGCGCGCCGGCGGCGGCACAGCGCTGTACGACGCGGTTTACACCGCCAGCCAGGAATTGCTGAATAAATCTCCTTTGCCTCCCGGCCCAAATCCGGACGTACGCCGCGTGCTGGTCGTGATCTCCGATGGCGATGACAACAGCAGCAATCGTTCGCGCGGTGCGGCGGTCGAGGCGGCACAGCGGGCGGGAGTGATCATCTATTCGATCAGCACGAGCACGCAATGGGTAAACATCGATGACGAACGCGATCCGGCAAAGCGCGTGAACCGCAAGTATGAAAAAGGCGAAGGGGATCACGTCCTCGAGCAATTGGCGGGAGAAACCGGTGGACGCGCCTTTTTCCCTTATAGGGTGGACGATTTGGGCCAGTCGTTCCTCGATATTGGAGACGAACTGCGTCACCAATATGCTTTGGCTTACAGTCCCGGAAACCGGGCTCCCGACGGGCGATTTCACACGATTCGCATTCAGGTAGCACGAAAAGATGTGATCATTCGAGCCCGCAAAGGGTACTATTCCGTTCCCACTTCTCCGTCTACACCGCCGCCCGCGAATCCATAAGAACTACTGACGACCGTCTGCCCCCTGGTTCGGGACCAGGAGGTCGATGGTTCAAATTCATTCGCCCCGACCACTTCAATCCCGTTGAATCAACAAGTTAGCTACGTACTAGTCTGCGAAGCGCTGGCAATTTGAGTCCGTTTGGGTCCAAATAGAAGCGCTTCGACGTTCGCTACCGCCCGGCGCTGATCTTCCGGTATAGCGTGCAGGTACACTTCTCGAGTGAGTTCCGATGTTGAGTGACCAAGAAGAGACTGGACAGTTCCCAGGGGAGCTCCCGCTGCATCCAGCAGGGTCGCGTGGGCGTGACGGAGCGAGTGCCAGGTTATTCCTATGAGTCCCAGTTTCTCGCATGTCGGTCGCAACTGTCGCCTCAACAAGTTATGCCAATCTAGTGGCTGGCCAGTATCCATACTGAAGACAAGCTCGTCAGGTCGAGTACTGGATGATCGTAATTCCCTCAAAGTGCTGCACGCCTCCTCGGCAAGTGGAACGATTCGGGCACTCCTTTGCGACTTAGGCGTATCGAAGTGACCGTCGTACACGGTTTCCGCAACTCGAAGTGTATGACGGCATAGATCGACATACTTCCACCGCAGAGCGAGAATCTCTCCAATTCTGAGGCCCGTGAGAACCAACACCGTCGCAATCGAGCGAGCGGGCTCTTTTAGTCGATCCCGCACTTGCAGAAATTGGTCGGGCGTTAGGATCACTTTGGAACACTGCTTTATCGGACGGCGTGGAAGTTTGGTTTTTAGAGCAGGATTGTGGGTGATGTAACCCCATTCTTCGGCAGATGACAACGTCCGTCCCAAAACACCGCGAATGTGTTTGACAGTCTTCCATGCTAGGCCTGCACTGAACTTCGTCGCAAGGAAAGTTTGAATCCATTCGCGCTTGATGTCGGAAAGGCTAGTCTTGCCGAATACGGGCAAGAGGTGCACATCGAGAACATATCGATAGTGTTTCTGCGTCGCGTACTTCAGAGTGGGCAGCACCACCGGAAGCCAGAAAGAACTGGACAATGTTTATCGTCCCGGGCAGACGGATTCCCCAAACGCCGTCGAGTCGAGGGCGCTTCTGCGGAAAAGTTGGGGTGTCATTACCCTCTCACGCGTTGGGTTTGATCTTGGCGGACGGCATGCGGTTGTTTACGCGCAGCTAACTTACTGCGGCCTCTGTGGGGAAGGAACCTATCTTTACCTGTCAAAGGAAACGGGGCGTGGCACATTGTTGGGCGTGCTGGAACTTGGATCTCGTAGGACTCGAGTGGCACGAGCACGGAGCTGAAATTAAACCGCATCAGGCCATCGATTCTTGCGAATGTGTCCCTCTTGGACGTCCGGGGCCGTGTTGAACCATTCGCTGACAAACCGCCGCATCGCAGTCTCTTGATCAGCCGCCAGCTGTTCAGCGCTGGGGTCATAATCACTGAGGTCGCCTACCAGGTGCGTTATTTCTCCGTGGGCGATCTTGTTTCGGAACTCTACGAACGCAATCGGTTTGCTGCTATTGAGGTCATCGCCTGGTGAAAGGAGCGCATCTGCTGGTAGACCGTTTTCTCGAGCAATCCGGAGGTTTCGGTTGTTCAGGTAGGCCCACCCATCAGGCGCCTTGAAATTGGGCAGTGCCCTGAGCCGTCGGTCGCGATTCAGAATGATCTCGACTGCTGTCGAAGCCATCGCAATGCAAGCCAGAAACCGCCTCTCTCGGAGGCAATGCCCGGCTTCTCTTGTGTAGGAGAAGAGGTCCATGGGCAGCCTCTCAGCAGGGTGCCTATACATCGATGGACCACTACTCATCCAAGGTTTTTTCTGGTCCGAATCACCAGAATGAGTCATAACCCTTCCAATCGGTCGCCGCTGTTCAAGCGAGAATCGAGCCTGGACACTGTCACTGTTTGTCACCATGAATATCTCGCGTCGGCAGTTCGGTGCCACGATTGAGAATTTCTAGATAGCGATGATACGTAAAGAGGCGATGGCGCTGTCTGCCGGTAGTCTCCCGAACCATGCCGAGCTTCACCATGTGCTG
>Ga0210400_10005914_pt1 | contig 10334 bp, 8 predicted proteins | sample IncBWH26MmetaG_FD_155456 | JGI IMG/M metagenome (GOLD analysis project Ga0210400, IMG submission 155456) | Forest soil microbial communities from Barre Woods Harvard Forest LTER site, Petersham, Massachusetts, United States - Inc-BW-H-26-M | ecosystem: Environmental > Terrestrial > Soil >... | reverse complement strand
TCGCGCACAATCGTCCCGACGCGCATTCTCGGATCGAGCGAGGCAAACGGATCCTGAAACACCATCTGCATTTCGCGCCGGAGTGCGCGTAGGTCTGCACCGCGCGCGGCCAGAAAATCGCGGCCCTCGACGCGCAGCTCGCCTGAGTCCGGCTCGATCAGTCGCAACAGCATGCGCGCCAGTGTGGTCTTGCCGCTGCCGGATTCACCTACGATCGCGAGCGTTTCACCGGCGGCGAGTTCGAGACTCACATCGTCGACCGCCGTGACGTGGGCGCGAGCGCCCATCGCAAACGTGCCTCCCGGCGCGGGAAAGGTCTTCCGCAAGTTTCGAGCTTCGAGCAGCGGCGCCGGCATTAGCGTTCGCCAACCTTCGGAACGATGCGAACGATCATTCTCGCTTCTCCGCGACGAGCAAACCAACCGTGTGTAGGAACTCGATGCCGCCAGTTTTTTCCGAGCGGCGTGGATTTAGACCCGAGATGTCGTGCGCCATGATTTCCTCCATCATCCGGCGGACCTGAACATAGGTCGCATCACCCGGAGCACTGCCGGCATTTCGCATCCACAACTCGAAATCGTACCAGTGCTCGTGCGATTCTTCGAAAAGCAGACGCAAGCCGGCATCGTGAATCAACCCATGGAATTGTGCAACGGTTTGCGCATTCGTATGCGAAGGGTCGCGCGCGCGTTCGATCGTGTTTTGGATGGCACCGCCAGGGCCTTCCGGCACAATGAGGTCGGCAATTGCAATGCGGCCTCCGGGACGCAACACGCGCGCCATCTCCGCCAGGGCGCGCGCTGCTTCCTGCATATGGTGGAATGCATAGCCGCAGGCCACGATACCGGCAACGCCGTCCGCGAACGGCAGCGCACAAATATCGCCGCCGAGAAATTCAATGTTCGTGATGCCTGCCCGCGCCGCTTCCGCGCGCGCTTTCTCGACCATCGCGGGAGTCAAATCGACGCCGATGGCGCGGCGCACGCGCGAAGCAAGAGGCCTCGTGAATGTGCCAGGACCGCATGCGACGTCGATCGCCAGCGCTTCGGAGGCGTTGGCAAGGCCCGCGGTGGCGCGTTCCGCTAAACGCTCGCCCTCCTCCACACGCATGATGCGCGCGGATTCCGCAAAAACATCCGCGGTGGCCGTGAAGCGTTCGCGAATCTTATCCTGGTGCGTCAACTCAGAAGTCATCGAATCGTTTCCTCAAGAATACTTTCGACCAGGATGCAGCGGGCGCGGTGCTCCGGGCCTGCGGCGCGTAGCTCCGGCATCGCGTCAGCGCATTGAGCGCGGCGCAGCGCGCAGCGAGGCTCAAAGGCGCAGCCGGGCGGCAGCGCCGCGAGCGACGGCACGGTACCGGGGATCGGTTCGAGTTTGTGGCGCACCAGCTGCGGCGACGCACGGAGCAGCCCGGCCGTGTACGGATGTCGTGGGCGCTCGAGCACCTGGAGCGCCGGGCCTTCTTCCACAATGCGGCCGGCATAAGTAACGGCGATACGATCCGCGACCTGCGCGACTACGCCCAGATCATGTGTAATAAACAGAAGTGTAAGGTCAAGGTCGCGCCGCAATCGCGCCAGCAACTCGAGAATTTGTTTTTGCACGGTCACGTCGAGCGCTGTTGTGGGCTCGTCAGCGATGAGCAAGCGGGGGGCGGTGCGACCAGCCTCGTCAGGGCCCCCCTCGGCGTGTCCGCGGCCCCCTGCAAGAGCCATCGCGATCATCACGCGCTGCCGCAAGCCCCCCGAAAGTTGGTGCGGATATTGACGTGCACGCAGCGCAGGTTCCGGTACAGCGGCGCGTTCAAGTGCCGCCAACACTCGCCGGTCTACTTCCGTGCGTGACAGCCCCGCGTGGTGAGCGCGAATCGCCTCCGCGATTTGCGCGCCAACGCGCATAACCGGATTGAGCGCGGTCATCGGCTCTTGAAAAATCATGGCGACATCGCGCCCGCGCGTGCTAACCCTCTCACGTTCGGAAAGCGCAAGCAGATTCACGCAGGAAGACGCGGCGCCGTTGGCGCCCGCAAGCCACGCTTCGCCGTGGGCTCTCGCGCCCGGCGGCAGCAGCCCCATCAACGCGAGTGCCAGCATGGATTTTCCGCTGCCCGATTCTCCGACGAGGCCAAGCGATCCGCCGGTTTCGAGCGTGAAAGACACGTCGTCCACCGGACGAATCCATCCTCCGGGCGTAGGAAGCTCAACAGTGAGACTGCGCAGCTCGATGAGTGCCGCCATGCCTACATCATAAGACGGATTTTGCGCTCCAGGGCAGAAACCGCCGCATCCAAGTTTAGGGAAGCGTGTCCGACCGGGGTGGGAACCTACTTGTGGCGGGCCACAAAAAGGAGCAAAGCGAAAATGATGACGGGGATCATCGCAATCATCATGTACGAAAGAACTCTTCTGCGTCCCGGGGAGCGGCGCGGTTTCCAATTTCGATGCTCTTCCCGGTCGACTGCTACGACCTTTTCCGGATGCTTCAAATCCATGGCAAATTCGGACGCACTGGCGTAGCGCCTCGAGGGCTCCCGTTCCAGGGCTCGGTAAATCATCTCCTGCATCTCCGGAGAAACTTCGGGATTCGCTTCTCGCGGCGGGATGGGATGATTGAGTAAGCGGCCGTTCATCACGGCGAAGGGGTTGGGACCTTCAAAGGGAACTTTCCCGGTTAGCATCTCGTACAGCATGACTCCGAGCGCGTAGACGTCCGACCGCCGATCGCCTCTTTTTCCCTTGACCTGTTCCGGCGAGATGTAATCGGGTGTGCCCAAAGTGCTGGAGAACTTGGAAAATGTCAGCCGGCGTGCGCCCGCACTGGCAGCGATCCCGAAGTCAATCAGTTTGATGTTGTCTTGCGCGTCCACCATGATGTTTTCGGGCTTCAGGTCGCGGTGGACGATTCCCTCCCTGTGAATGTATTCGAGGGCCTCGCAGATACGCAACGCGATCTGGACTGCGCGTTCAGCGGGGAGTTTGCCTTGCTCGCCGAGAATTTGGCGCAGTACTTTCCCTTCCGCCCACTCCATGACGATGCAGACACGGCTCATGTCGCCGTTCGAGACGACCTTCGCTACGTTCGGGTGGTCCAGTTTCCTGCCAATTTCCGCCTCGCGTTGGAATCGGCTGAAGAACGCAGGATCGCATTCCATCTCAAAATGCGGAATCTTTATGGCCACGGCGCGGCCCGTGCGCAGGTCCGTGGCACGGTAGATCGTAGTCATGGAAGTGCGCATGGCCAGGGCTTCAATACGGTAGTGATCCAGTTGATCGCCGGGTTCAACGGAAGCCATCATGATGTGCATAGACGTTAGCCATCCGACCCTAAGGAAGGCATAAGCAAATCGTTCGCTGCTCATAAATGAGGGCTCGAGAGGCATCTCGATCCGTGTTCTCCGGGCGGAGGTGGCAGTTACACCAATCGTGACCCGGGCCGAAAAACCCGCTCTCCTGGAGATTGGCGCAACTTATAACCATTCCTCATTGAACCCGCCGCACCATACCATTACACTGCTATCAGGAAATCAGAGCGCGAGTGGCTCGATTCTGAAATGGCCTCGGACCCTAATTCCACCCTGGACTGGAAGGCGCTTTTTCGCGTACCAGGGTTCCCCTTCTTTTTTTTCGCGATGTTCGTGTCCTTGTTCGGCACCGGGATGAATTTCGCAGGTGTTACGTGGTACGTTCTCGGCGCAACGCATTCAACGGTAAAAGTCAGCCTGATCGTTATTCTGGTGACGCTGCCAGGATTGGTGGTGCCTCCGTTCGGCGGGGTGCTGATTGATCGGATGGACCGGCGGTATTTGGGGGTCGTGCTCGACGCGGCGCGCGCGGTGATCGTCTTAGGTACTGCGGCTCTGGCCTATGTGGGCCACCTGGCCATGTGGGAACTGTATTCCATGGTTTTTCTACTGGGTGTAGGGTTCGCGGTCTATTGGTCCACCACGAACGCGCTGGTGCAGGAACTCGTTCCCAGAAGTCAGCTATTGACGGCGAATTCCACCGTACTCATAGCGGTGCAGGGCGGGATGACCGCGGCCGGCGCGCTGGTTGGCTTTATGTACGAACGCGCCGGGCTCGCTGGAATCCTAGGAATAGATGGGACCACGTACCTGATTTCGGCAATTTGTTTATTGATGTTGCGGCACGGGTATCAAGCGCCACAGGACTTACACGACTCGCGCCTCATGTCCGCGGCCCCTACGATTGAAGCGGCTCCGGACATGTCCGAGCCGTCGCTGCTGCGCGCTGATGAGGATGCATTCTCGGCATCCGGTGTATTCGCCGATATCGCCGAAGGGCTAAGGTATCTGCAACAGCAGCCGCGCGTGCTGGCGCTTGGGATCACCTATGCGTGCATGATGGCCGGGGTGATCAGCGCGAACGTGCTGGTTGTGGCTCTCGCAAAGGATTTGCTCGCGGTGGGCCCGCGCGGATACGGATACATCGAAGCCGGGTGGGCGATCGGCGCGGTGGTAGGAGGATTGGCTGCCGCGAGACTGGCGCGAAAGGATCCGCACAGCGTGCTGGTCCTGGCATTGGCCACACTGGCCGTGGGACACACTCTGTTTCCTTTTGCGCGTATGCTAACTACGGCGGTGGCCATGAACGCGCTGTTCGGTGCGTGCCGCGCGTTGGGTGGCGTGCTGACGCAGTCCTCGATAATGACGACGGTGCCGAAACGCCTCATGGGCCGGACGCAATCCGCATTTTCGGTGATTGCAACGGTCCTGCAGGTGATCATGAGTTTTGCGCTCGGATGGTTCGCGCAACACGTGGCGCTTTCCGCCGCTTTTCTGCTGCTTGGCGCGATCTATGGCGGCGGCGTGGTTGCGGCGCTACGGGCAAGGACGCTCTCCATGACTCCACGGCGGACGCCGACACCGGCACCGGGTTAAGGGATTTCTTTCTAGCGCGGTCAGCGAAGACCCCTTGAGACCTATGCAGGAGTGATCTCATGAAGGTGTTCATTGCGGGAGGATCGGGAGTGCTAGGCAGGCGGCTGATCCGGCAACTTACCGCAAGAGGGCATTCCGTAGTTGCGCAGGTCCGCAGCACGAAGGCGGAAGGCGTCGTGCGGGCAGCGGGCGGCGAGCCTCGAAACGCGGATTTGTTTGACGCGGAATCGCTTGCCAAAGCCGCGCACGGCTGCGACACGGTCATTCACGCGGCTACGGCGATCCCTACAAAGCGCAAGCCGGCTCCCGCCGACTGGGCCATGAACGACCACATTCGCCGCAAGGGTACGAGGTGTCTCACCGAGGCCGCGGCGAAAATCGACGCGAAAACGTATCTGCAGCAAAGCATCGCGTGGATCGCACGCCCCAAAGACGAATCCGCGTTCGATGAAGATTCTCCAGGCGTACCGCACCCGGCCATTCAATCTGCAATCGATGCGGAACGGATCGCGCGCGAAGCGGGGTCAGTCGACGGTTTCGCTGTCGCGATTCTTCGCGGCGGTTATTTTTACGACTCTGAATCCGGGCACACGCGAATGCTGGCGGACGGCTTGCGAAAACGCCAGATGCCCATCATCGGCACAGGCGATGCCCTTTGGGCAATGATTCACATCGACGATGCCGCGAGCGCCTTCGTTGCCGTCGCCGAGCACCCGAAAAACGGCGTTTGGCACGTAGTGGACAACGAGCTTGTTACGGTGCGCGCGTTGCTTGGAGCATTCGCTGCGCGGTTGGGGGCACCCCCTCCGCGCCGCGTTCCGATCTGGCTGGCAAGATGGTTGGCCGGCGAACAGGCGGTCGCCTACTTCACTCGGTCAACGCGGACGACCAATGCACGTCTTCGGCGCGATTTCGAGTGGGCGCCGCGTTACCCCACGTACCGCGAAGGGCTCGACCAGATCGTCGCCGCGTGGAACGCCGGGTCAACGCCCGCTGCCGCTGCGCCAGCGGTCGCTCGATGAGAGGGCCATGATGGCAGCGTGCACGGGACGAAGTTTCCCGCAGCAACAGAAACGGAAAATCTGCGAAGCCTGCGGCCAGGAATTTCTGTGTAACGCGATGAGTACGGGATGTTGGTGCGAGGAAATCCGCCTCACGACGGAGGCGCGTGAGGAAATTTCACGCCGCTACTGCGATTGCCTGTGCCGCGAATGCCTCAGCAAATTTCAAGCCGAGGATGGATACACACCGACGGAAAATCCAAGCAGCGTCTGAATTCACGGAGATCCAATGTCAGAGGTAGTCCCGCGAAGAGCCTTCGAGGAAAGCGCGTAGTTTGCGAGAGCGCGACGGGTGTCGCAGCTTGCGCAGCGCTTTGGCCTCAATCTGGCGGATGCGCTCGCGCGTGACGGCAAAGGATTGGCCGACTTCCTCGAGCGTGTGCTCGGAGCCGTCGTCGAGGCCGAAACGCATCTTGATGACTTTTTCCTCGCGCGGCGTCAGCGTTTTCAACACCGACGCGGTTTGTTCCTTCAGATTGAGGTTAATGACCGCATCCGAAGGCGAAACGACGGCCTTATCCTCGATGAAATCTCCCAAGTGCGAATCTTCTTCTTCGCCGATGGGTGTTTCGAGAGAGATGGGCTCCTGCGCGATTTTCAGGATCTTGCGCACCTTCGCCACTGGGATGTCCATGCGCTTGGCGATTTCTTCGGAGGTGGGCTCGCGGCCTAGCTCCTGGACGAGCTGGCGGCTGGTGCGGATCAGCTTGTTGATCGTCTCGATCATGTGCACCGGAATGCGGATGGTGCGGGCCTGATCGGCGATGGCGCGGGTGATGGCCTGACGAATCCACCAAGTCGCGTAAGTCGAAAATTTATAGCCGCGGCGCCACTCGAACTTGTCCACGGCTTTCATTAAGCCGATGTTGCCCTCCTGAATCAGGTCCAGGAATTGCAGTCCGCGATTCGTGTATTTCTTCGCGATGGAAACGACCAGGCGGAGGTTGGCCTCGATCAACTCTTTTTTGGCTTGTTCGGCTTCGGCTTCTCCCCGAAGTATCACCTGGAGCATGCGCTTCAGGTCGGTGAGGCCCGTTTCGCTGGAAACCTCGATTTCGCGGAGTTCCGTGCGGCGCGTGCGAAGCTCCTTGCGCGCCTCGGCGGCATGGTCGCCCTTCGAGGCGTCCGCGCGCCGCTCGAGCTTGCCGGCCTCGCGCTCCAGGGATTGCAGGCGTTCCACAGTGCTGCGGATCTTTTCGATCAGGCGCTTCTTCTCGAACAGGTGGTACTCGAGCGAGCGCGCCAGTTGCGACATTTCGATGCGCAGCCGCGCAACGTGGTATTTCAAGTGGATGTAGGGAGCCTTCTTCGACTTCGTCATCCGCTCGAGCTTCGCGGCTTCCCTCAAACATTCGAGGTAGAGCTTGGCAATCTTGTCGAGAACCTTGAGTGTTTTCTTGGTCTTGTTTTCAATTTTCTCTTCGGTGAGCTCTTCGTCGTCGAACTGGACGATTTCTTTGATGGACCGCGTACCCTTGCGGAGATCCTCGCCAATCGTCAGCAGCTCCTTCAGGATGATGGGGGAGCGTGTGATCGTCTTGAGCACGAGCATTTGCCCGCGCTCGATGCGTTTGGCGATAGCGACTTCGCCCTCGCGGGTCAGCAGCGGTACCGTGCCCATCTCACGCAGGTACATGCGAACCGGATCGTTCGTCTTTTCGAGCATCCCCGGCGTGAGGTCGAGGTCGCTCTCCTCGGCGACGGGAAGTTCGTCCTTGGATTCGACTTCGGGAGCTTCTGCTACTGCCGGATCGGCGGTGGCGCGGGCTGCTTTAGCGGCGGAGAGGTCTTCGTAGATATCGATGCCGTAACGCTCGAAGGTGGAGAGCAGGTCGTCAATCTCCTCCGACGAGTGCACTTCGGCAGGAAGGATGTCGTTTACTTCGTCATAGAGCAGGTATCCCCGCTCCTTGCCCATGGCAATGAGCTGGCGTACCTGGTCATATTTCTCTTCAATGGCCAACGCCAAGAGATCCTCCCCAAATCAGACGCGAGCCGTTACGCCCGCGGGTGCGCAAAGTGCCGCACTCCCCAGATCACTTGCCTACGGAGACTGAAGACACCGAGGCACAAGTTTCGGGATTCGCGCTGAAATTGAGAATGACACCACCGGTGAGATAACCCTATGCCTCGCAGCTCTCGATTCATTCGGCTCCGCCTGCCCTCGAATTCCCGAGGCTCGCGCCCTACAAAAACTTTGATGCAAGCCGCCAATCATTCGTTACACCGCATAGTTGGTGAAACCCGAACAAGTTACACAGGGCCGCCTAAATGCGTCAACTACTTTGTTTCCCAAAATTTGAAACAGATACCAGGTAATCACCCTATCCCAGTAGGGTCTAATTCAAGCCCCATCAAACAAGTTTACTCTTCTAGCTTGCCATTTGTTACAGGACTAATGCCGCTGCACAGCCAGGTCATGCCGGAGAGTCCAGTCGCCTTCGTAGCTCCTGCTTGCGTTCCAAAAGCCGGCGCAACTCACCGCCCGATCCGGCCACCGCGGCTTGCGTCTCGATCTGCTTCTGCACAGTTGCTAACTCCTCTTCAGCGCGGCGGCGGCGCAGAACAGCCAGGCAGCTTTCGGCTTCTTCCCAACTCGGCTGGCCACCGGCTTCAAACGCGATTTCGAATAGCAGACGGCGGTCGCGGTCGTCGAGCGTCGTTGCGAGAGAGGCGGCGTCAGGCGTTTCGCCCGATTCGCAGGCTCCGACCAGCACCTCGAGAATGCGCTCTGTTTCAAGCCCCCGGTGCAATTCCCCGGCGCGAAGCTCTTGCGCAAGCTGGGAACGGAACTCTTCAGCCTCGATCAACATCTGTACCAGCCGCCGCTCGGCGGGCTTTCCAGCGCGCCCCACCAACTCCGGCCGGGCCTTCACTTCGCTGCGGCGCTCGTTCGCCGCCTTACGCATGGATTCGCGGAGCACCGGCTCCTCGATGCGAAGCTGCTGCGCGATGCGTGTGGCCCATTCCGAGCGCAGGATGCGGTCGGGAATGCGTTGGACATAGGGCATCAGAAAATTCACCGCGCGTAGCTTTCCTTCTGCAGAAGTCAGATCCATCTTGCTGGCGCGAGAGATCAAGTAATCGACGTACGGCGGCGCTTCGTTCAGCAGTTTTGTGTACGCCGCTGCACCTTCGGCGCGGATGAAGCTGTCCGGGTCCTTGCCGCCGGGCAAGGCGAGTACCCGCACCTCGACACCTTGTTCGAGCAGAATCGAAAGCGAGCGCTCGGTGGCGGCTTGTCCCGCCGTGTCGGGGTCATAGTTGACGATGATGCGGCGCGTGAAGCGATTCAAGAGCTTCACTTGCGGTTCGGTGAGACTCGTGCCACAGCTTGCGACGACGTTTGAGACCCCCGCGAGCGCCACCGCGATCGCGTCCATGTAACCTTCCACCAGCACCGCGAAGTCGCGCTGGCGCAGAGATTCCTTCGCTCGGTCCAGGTGATAGAGGACGTTGCTCTTTGAATAGATCGGCGTCTCGGGCGAGTTCAAGTATTTCGGCAGATCATCGCCCAACGCCCGCCCGCCGAACGCCACAATCTTTCCCGATTCGTTGGCGATGGGAAACATGACGCGCCGGCGGAACCGGTCGTAGAGACGTCCGCTCTGGTCGCGGCTGAATAAACCGGAAACTTCGAGCACCTTCTCGGGATGCTTTTGCTTCATCACGCGCAGCAACCCGTCGCCGCCCGACGGCGCGAAGCCAATGCCGAACCGCGCCACGGCTTCGGAGTCGAGCCCGCGGTCGAGCAGATACGCTTTCGCGGCTCTGCCTTCCGGCGTGCCGTTCAACTGCTGCGCAAAAAACGCCGCTGCTTCGCGGTGCATTTCGACAAGCGACGTGCGCTGCTGGTTTTCGCGGCGTTCTTCCGGCGAGCGCTCCCGCGCCTGCGGCACCGCGATACCACACTTTTCCGCCACTGCCCGTATCGCTTCCGGAAACGAAATTTTTTCCATTTCCATCACGAACTTAAAAATATCGCCGCCCACGCCGCAGCCAAAGCAGTGATAAATCTGCTTTACCGGATGCACGGCAAACGAGGGCGTCTTTTCGGAATGAAATGGACACAGGCCGCTGAAATTCTGCCCGGACTTTTTCAGACGAACGTATTCCCCCACCACGCGGACAATATCCGCCTGCTGCTTCACGCGATCCGCAAATGAGCCCGCTTCAGCCATGCGTACAAGATTGAGATGCTGGAATCCGTATTGTACACGGCACGGCGCTTGAGAGTCGCGCGCACAACCGGGGGTAAGAAGATCGCGGCTATTCTTTTAGTTCAACGACAGTAATCGCGGAGCCCCCACGATCCTCGGCTTCAGCGCGGACGGCCTCAACCAACGGATGTGTCTTCAGAAATTCGGCGAGAC
>Ga0210400_10005913_pt1 | contig 10334 bp, 8 predicted proteins | sample IncBWH26MmetaG_FD_155456 | JGI IMG/M metagenome (GOLD analysis project Ga0210400, IMG submission 155456) | Forest soil microbial communities from Barre Woods Harvard Forest LTER site, Petersham, Massachusetts, United States - Inc-BW-H-26-M | ecosystem: Environmental > Terrestrial > Soil >... | reverse complement strand
TATCTATTGTTGATCTACGACGCCGAATCAGACTGGGAAAAGTTGCGTGAGACGGAAAAACAGAAGATTTACCAGCAGTATGGAGAACTGATACAAAGCTTGAAGCAGAACGGAAACTATGTTGGCGGCCATCAATTGCAGCCCATTGCCACAGCCACAACGGTTCGGGCCAGGGGTGGCAAGCAAACAATGACGGATGGGCCCTTCGCGGAGACCAAGGAGCAGTTAGGCGGTTATATCCTGGTCGAAGCCAAGGACCTGGACGAGGCCACTGCAATCGCCGGCCGGATTCCGACCGTCCAGACCGGCTCAATCGAAGTCAGGCCGGTTGTAGTGAGATAGACCCCCTTTCGTGACGGCGGCCTGATGACACACTTTTGGCGCATCGGGTCGCCGCATGAGCATCGGGCGATGAGCCGAGCTCTGGACTCGGCATCCGGCAGTGGGTTAAGACGTAAAGGATCCACAGCCGAGAGCGGCTGTGCCACAAATTCTAAGAACCGACTTTGGAGCAGTATGCAGACAGAACCCTCCTGACATGATTACAATGATTGCCGCTCACTAAATAGGAGACCTGAGATGCGTAAACGGATTTTTCTTGCAATGGTTTTGGTATGTGCGCTGGTGCTCGCGGGAACTGCGGCAGGGCCCGTCAAGTATGAACTGAAGCATGCCTACAAGATAGGCGGAGCAGGTTCCTGGGACTATCTGACTTACGATCCGGCCAGTAAGCAGCTCTTCATTTCCCGGGACGACCGGGTCATGGTCATGGACCCCGACAAGATCAGCGCAGGCAGCGAGATGAAGGACATGAAAGACATGGGCACCATGACCGAAATAACCGGCACTGATGGCGTCCATGGCATTGCGCTGGCCAATGATCTGGGCAAGGGTTTTACCAGTAACGGCCGAGCGAATTCAGTTACGGTTTTTGATTTGAAGACGCTCAAGGAGACCAGCAATATCAAGATTGAAGGCCAGAATCCGGATGCGATTCTCTATGACGCGGCTTCCAAGCGGGTCTTCACTTTCAATGGCCGCAGCCATGATGCCACGGTAATTGACGCAGCCAAAGGTGCGGTTGTGGCCACCATTCCCCTGGACGGCAAACCGGAATTCGCGGCTGCTGACGGCAAGGGAATGGTTTACGTAAATATCGAAGACAAAAATGAGTTGACCAAGATTGACGCTCGTAATGCCAAAGTCGTTACGTCCTGGCCGCTGGCGCCCTGCGAATCGCCTTCCGGCCTCTCCATAGACGTGAAGACCCGGAGGCTTTTCGCGGGCTGCCACAATAAACTGCTGGCCGTGGTCAACGCGGACACTGGAAAAGTTGTCACCACACTTCCCATTGGCGAAGGCGTGGATGCAACCGCCTTTGATCCCGGTACCAAGCTGGTGTTCAGCTCGAATGGCAGGGACGGCACCTTAACGGTGATCCAGGAAGAATCTGCCGATAAATTCTCCGTGGTGCAAAACGCGGAGACCCAGAAGAATGCGCGCACCATGGCGGTGAACCCAAACAATCACGAGGTATACCTGGTGACCGCAGAAATTGAGCAATCTCCAGGAAGCGCCGGACAGCCGCCCCGCCGCCGGTTGGTAGGCGGATCTTTTGCAGTGTTAATTATGGAGAAGAAGTAGCTGGTAGCTGCTAGCTACTGGCTGCTAGCTTCTGGCCAAACCAGATCGAACCCAGCATGTGCAATTTCGCCATGCTGGGTTTTTTCATTCCGTCAGTCCGGCGTCAGCCGGACGCATGAAAATAGCCCGCCGTTTCAACGGCGGAAAGATAGGCAAAACAAGCTAAGTCCCCCTTCAGGGGGACGACTGAAAATCTTCGAGATTCAAGCACGTCATCAGCGTTGAGGTTTTTGGTTGCATCTCCGCGCTGTGTTCTCCACCGCAAAGCCGGTGTCGGTTTTTCCGGCTAGAAGCCAGCAGCTAGAAGCCAGCAGCTGGCGCCCGCGCTAGCGCAACTGAAACTCCGGCGATCCCAGAGTCAGACCAATGATCGTAGCCAGGGGCTTGGCTGGATCATCCAGCAGATGTCCGGCAACCAGAGGATCCTCCAGGGATTTGCGGATGGCGGCATCGCTGTTCGGGGAAAGCGTTCCGCCGACCAGGGCATCTTCCACCAGCGTGACCGCCGCGTTGGTTCCTCCGTTGGTGTTCACCGGAACGACGTCTTCTTTAGGGGCACGGGCCAGCAGACCTAACGCCAGTACCCGCAAAGGATCGAAGTTAATTCCTCCCATGCTTCCTCCGGTTAGGGACACGGAGAAATTCAGGCGTTCCAGTAATGCGTCTGAATTCATCCAGGTTTCGGCCTTGGTGGAGTAGCCGGTGGGGGGCTGCATCTGGTAGAGCGGCATGCCCATCTTATTCAGGGCTTGCACAATCGGCATGGGATTTTGCACCTGGGTCCCGGTGGCGCGAATGGCAGAGGCCACAAACTCCAGCGGAGTTTTCACCTTCTTGCGATAGACCGCTACGGACCAGAATTCCTTGGCGCGGAACATGGTGCGGAGTACCTCTTTGATATCGCCGTCGCTATCCAGGAACTTCTTGGCCATTTGATTTACCAGCGCGGGGGGAGGATCGTCCGCCACAAACCGGCGGGCCAGTTTGGTGGAGATGAACTTGGCTGTGGCTGGGTTCTTGCATAGCATATCCAGCACCTGCATTCCTTCATTGATACCGTTTTCCGGAATGCTTTTTCCCAGCACCACCTTAGGGCCGGGATCATGTCTCTTTGGATCAAACATGAATCCCCAGCCCTGGTCCAGAGGTTGGATCGTCCAGCCGGTAAAGACGCGCGCGACCTGGGTCACATCATTCTGGGTATAGCCGCCGTCTACGCCCAGGGTGTGCAACTCCATCAACTCGCGGCCGTAGTTTTCGTTGAGTCCTCTGGCTCCGGGTTTTGGAGGCTGCCCGGGCTTCACTCCGGATGCCTGGGAGTTAGGTCCAATACTGAGCCAATTGTCCAGATAGAAGAGCATGGCCGGATTCTTGGCGACCGCCCCCAATAAGTCGCGGAACTTACCCAGCGCATTGGGCCGGATCACGTCCCGCTCGTAGGTAGTAACAAAGTATTGGTCCTGGTCTTTATTCAGGAAGACATTGAAGTGATTGAACCAGAAATCAGTCATCACCTCTTCCATCTGGCGTTCGCTGTAGACCGCCCGCAAGACTTTGGCTTGCTGAAGTTCGGAGACGACTACTCCTGTTGGGTTGTTCATCGAGTAGTAAGTCTCTCTCTCAGCCGGAGAGAAATCCGAAATCAGCCTGCCCACCAGATCGCCTGGCACATATTGCACCAGGGCGCGACGGTCGCTCATGGGCATTCTCATCAGCGTAGGCATGCGCTCCGCTTTCGGCAGCGAAAGCAGCATGTTAGCAACATTCCTGGCCGTGTCTTTGGCTGTTTGTTCGGCGGCCTTCTGAGCGGCATCATCCGGAGTAGGAGTCGGCTTGGCAGCAGCGGCATTTGCTTGTTGCTGCTCGTTGTATTTGGTGACTAGCACTTCCCAGAGTCCGTACTGCACAGGATCGGAGGGCAGCGTGCGCTTCTTGTCAGCCGCCTCGCGAATCAACTGTCCATTGGGAAAGGTCTGCACCAACTCCTTCGGTTGCATGCGCAGTGTCCTATAGGGGGCGAGTCTGGCGTCCAGATTTGTATTAGGAAGCTGCACGGGATTCAACTGCTGCTCAACCCAATTGTCCACGCCCAGCGAAAGCACCTTTTCAATGTCCCCGGGACGTGGCCCAAAGGTCAGGCGCTCGAGCGCGTGAAGCGCGCGATCGTGTTCAGTGAGGACCTGGGGCTTAGCGGGGTTCTTAGGCTTCTTGCCATCGGAGGCAAAGGCGGCAGGAAAGGAAAATAGGAACAACAAGATCAAAGCGCTCAATTGTCTGAACACACATTCCCCCTGGTCGGTATGCAGATACTCTAACCCGTTTGGGGCAAAAATGTTGTCATATTTAGCCCAAGTCCAAAGCCCCGCATGGGGCTGACAAGGCGAGCAGTCTATTCAAGGGCTGAATGCTGATTGCTGAGTGCTGACTGCTACTTGCTCAGATATTTCTCCGGCAAGGGATGGCCTTCTTCTTCGCTTTCCCAATAGACGGTCAATATCCACCAGCGATTTCCATCGTGCAGCAACTGAATGCTGTTGATGCCGCGTGCGAATGGCTTTTCGCCCTTGGCATGGCGCGATTCGTAGGTGCTCCAGACGTGGGCAATGTGGTCCCAGGACTCGATGCGGTTCGCAACGGGAGCTTCAACGAAGCCTTCTTTGTCGAAGAAAGGTCTGGACCTCGCGATATAGTCGTCCACACTCAAATTAAAGGCGGTAACTTTGCCACTCTTATCGCGGCGGCTGGGAATGAGCCTGGCGCCGGCATAAAAAAGCGAGTGCATCCGGTCCCAATCGCGCGGGCCAGCGGGTCCGGAGATGACATCATAAAGAGCGGCAATGATGTGCTCAATGCTGTCCACATCATTTTCTTTGGCCTGTGGAGCGGCCTCAGTTTTCTGGGCCGGCGCAGTTTGCGTTTGCGCAACGGCGGTAAATGGCATAATTGCCAGCATCACGCAGAAGATCAGAAAAAGACAAAAGACGAAAGGAGCGGTTCATAGAAGACATTAATGTAACAGAAGATGGCAATTAGCAATTAGCAAATGGCAATTGGCAATTAGCCAATAGAAATTTGAGCGCCGATCTTGCCGCTTCGGCAGCGCTTTCCGGTTCATTCGGCGTTGATCATTTGAGATCCAAACACCCTCCAATAGCCGGTAGAATTCTCTTCATATGGGCGACAACATCAAGCGAACGGAACGTGAACTGAAACTGGATCAAATGCGGGCCTGCATAGCCCTGGGCGAAAAGGCTTACGACGATATGTACGAATCTTCAGGATCAACGACCGGGCTCTATAGCGATGCAAAAGAGTCGTTCCGTGAAGCCATTCGTCTGGCCAATGAACTGGGACTGACGGAGGAATCAGCTGCTTTGTCAGCGCGACTGGAACACATAAAAGCGGTGTTTCGGAGCCAGTTCAGTTGATCGGGGAAGCAGAGGCAGCAATCAGCACTCAGCATTCAGCACTCAGCATTCAGCCCTTATGCTCTAACGTTTCAAGTTCTTGGTAAAACTACAAACCACCAAAACCACTCCAGCAAATCGTTATTACCTGGTGCGCTTTGGATCAGCGGTCATCAGCGGTTGGAACATCATTGCTTTCCGATCAGTGGCCTCAGTGGAAATCAGTGGTATGACTCTGGAGTCCGATGATGAATCATCGGTTTGGCTGACTGCTGAGTGCTGACTGCTGAATGCTCCCTTGTTATAAAATCAGCCCACATGGATGATAAGCTTCTCCGATCGGTCTCAGACACTGCGCTTTGGGTAGCTCATTATCGAACCATGGAGAGTGAGCGTCCTGATGCTCACTTTCATGATCCTTATGCCCGCCGCCTGGCGGGGGAGCGCGGCGAACGAATCGCGAAGAATTTGCGCCGGGGCCGGACCATGGCCTGGCCGATGGTTGTCCGTACGGTCTGCTTTGATGAACTGATTTCCAGGCTGATTTCCGAGGGCGCCGACACGGTCATCAATCTTGCCGCGGGTCTGGACGCGCGCCCTTACCGGATGAATCTCCCGGCCTCACTGCGCTGGATTGAAGTTGATTTTCCTGAGATGATTTCCTATAAGCAGGGTCTCTTGGAAAAAGATGTCCCCCGTTGCCGCCTGGAGCGAGTCCCCCTCGATTTAGCTGATCTCGACGGCCGGCGGCGTTTGTTGGCCAGGGTGAACGCTTCCGCCTCCAAGTCTGTTGTCCTGACCGAAGGTCTCCTGGCCTATCTCCATCCGGAGGAGGTTTTGTCACTGGCCCAGGATTTGCATGATCAGCCACGCTGCCAGTATTGGATTGCCGATATCGCATCCCCGGCGATCTTAGAGCGCACACTGAAATACTGGGGCAAAGAATTGGCTTCCGCCAATGCTCCCATGCGTTTTGCGCCAGCGGAAGGCCCGGAATTTTTTCGTCCTCAGGGCTGGAGGCTGGTGGAATTTCGCGAGTTTCTGGATGAGAGCCGCCGGCTGAAACGGGAGATGCCAGGGGCGTGGATGGTGCATCTAATAGGGAATCTTTTTCCCAGGCGCTTTGCCATGATGCGACAAAAGTGGCGCGCAGGAGTGATCCTGATGCAGCGCGACTGAGATTTTATGTGGTCCCAGGAACCAAGGAGAATGTTGATGAGCGAGGTTACGTCGCTTCCTGCAGGCATGGACCAGGAGAACCGGGACTTAGGTTTCGGCTCGGTCCTATCGCAAGAGCAGAGGCTGCGGCTGCTGAATCGAGATGGCACGTTCAATGTTTACCGCAAGCGCAAGAGCCCGTTGCGCTCGCTGTTTACCTATCATGGCCTTCTGAGCATGCCCACACCGGCGTTTTTCGCCCTTGTGGTGGCCGTTTACCTGGTCCTGAATATGGCCTTTGCCGTCGCGTACCTTTCGTGCGGCCCTGGCGCTCTCCAGGGAATTTCCGTCCCGGGTAGTCTCTGGCAGGCTTTTTTCTTCAGCGTCCATACCTTCGCCACCATCGGTTACGGGAACGTGGTGCCGGCGGGAATGCCGGCCAACCTTGTCGTAACGCTGGAGTCGATTGTCGGGCTCCTGTGTTTTGCGCTGGCTACGGGCCTGGTCTACGCACGTTTTGCCAGACCCACAGCCCATATTATTTATAGCGAGAAGGCGATCATCGCGCCCTACCGGGGCATTACCGCGTTTGAATTCCGCATCATCAATGGCCGTCAGAACCAGTTGATCAACCTGGAGGCGACCATCATGTTTACCCGGTTTGAGGACAAGAACGGGATCCTGCAGCGGCAATATTACCGGCTTCCACTGGAGCGTCCGGGTGTTACTTTCTTTCCTCTGGCCTGGACCCTTGTCCACCCTATCAATGAGTCCAGCCCTTTGTTCGGCTGGGACCAGAAGGCGTTACTGCAATCGCATGCTGAATTCCTGATCCTTCTGGCCGGAACAGATGAGGTCTTTGCTCAGGTTGTTCACAGCCGCTCGTCTTACGCAGCCGAAGAAGTGCTGTGGGGATTCAAGTTTGCCACGCTCTTCCAGGATGGCGATGGTGTTCCCACGATTGACATGAGGAAATTCCATGCGGTCGAGCGGGCGGCGCTTCCAGTGGCGGCGGGATAGTACAAGTCTGTTGATACTGCCGGCTTGTGATGTTGCTCGTAACTGGTGGTGGGTTACGCGTTGCGCCGGATTCGTGTGCCCTGGCTTTCCTCCTCCACAGGAAAGAGAAGTTCGAACCTGACCTGGATTCCACATTGCCTGCACGGCGGAAATGTCTGCTCTGAGCGCAAGCTCGTCTCGTGCGGGCCACGATGGTCCTTGTGCAGGACTCTATAAATCCCCGCCTTTGGGACCACTTCGCCAGGTCGATACAACGTCTTGCCAGAACCGAAAGCCATGGGCTATCCCAAGTTGAAGGGGGAACGTATTGTTTGGAGTTGTCATCTTTAGGGGCGGGTTGTCCGTTTCCGTAAAGTCTTCAAAGTCTTCCAGGAAATCAGGATCTTCCGAAATGTGGGGTGCGGCCTGGACCAGCTTGTAACGGACCGAATCGCCGCAGCGGCGGCAATAGGGGAAGATCGTATGCCGGATCAACAGCACAGAGACTCTGGGCTCATCTACATGGCAAATTTCGTAAATGCCGGATTGCTCCACCAGCTCTCCAACGGAAAACGGACAGTCAGACTTGTCCATTTTATTTAATATTTGATTATTCGGGATGATGCAAGCTCCGCAAGTTGTGATGGCGCGTTTTCAAAATTCGTTGTTTCAACTCACACCCAAAGAGCCTGCGCGCCTGCTCTGCCCCTCCCCGGTTGGATTTGTGGCCGCTTGCCAAAAGCAACCTGAGCAGGCCTTAAATCCATCGAACATTGTTGTAAAAAAAATCCACGCTGTGGAGCTTGCAGCGAAAGATGAGTCAAGAAAAGAAGGATCAGTTACCTGATGTTCCTGTCAACGGCGCAGCCGGACAGGCGAAGAATTCCGAGAGAGTTCGTAGCTCCCGCTATGAATGGGAAAAACGGCCTGAGGAGCTGAGAAAAGAAGTCGCCAAGGGCGCCGGACAAAGTTGGATGGCTTCGCTCAGAAGCTGGCTTCGAAGATTCCTGGACGCCAATAACCGCTTCTTCGATAACGACGATGATCGCACGGCCAGTGCCGCTTGATTTGCAAAAGAACGAGTTGGGTTTAGAGCGGTTTAGGAATTAATGTAGCCGAACCTCTTTGCCAGAAACTCGCTGCTTTCCTTAGTGCGCTTCGCTCCGCTACGCGCAGGCCTACCGGTCGATCAAGGAGCGAAGAATCCAGAGAGATCCAACACCAGGTGCGACGGGTTCGATACGAACGAACTGATGGCGCCATTGGTTGTGAGAACGATTGCCATGTTGGAGCTGATGGCGCCATCCCCGGCGTTCAGCGTGGAAACCAGTGGTTGAGCGGCTCCCTGCGGCCAAAGAGTCAGGAAGCCGAGCGGGCCCGGTGGAACCACGGTGGCGTTCAGGACATAGGATTGAGCGGATAGGGGAACGCCGCAACTGCTTCCCGTGACAACCTCCGCCGCAGCCGATGCAAAGCAGCACAGCAAACGCGCCAGTCGCAAAGACCTAGCGTGGAATGTGCCTCCTGGCTCTGTCCCGATGAGCAAGCAGAACCATTACCAGCAGGCAGATGGCCCACAGCGCAAAGGAAGTGATGGCCGGCGTAACCGCCGGTGGCAGAGTGAATACTAACTTCCCGTTCTGGAGCGTCGCCGCCTTAAAGGCACGGTTCCCGAACTGTACCGCTGCAGCGACCGGCTCACCTTCGGTAAAGTTAAATGTCATCACGTTGCTTCAAGGCAAACCAGCGAAATATCCGGAGATGTCGAGCACCAAGTGCGTCGCGCTCGAGGCGAAAGCGCTGATATTGCCGTTGTTCGCCGGGACAATCGCCATGTTCGAGGTGACCGCGCCATCCACTGCATTCAACGTCGACACCAACGGCTGTGGGCTTCCCTGGGACGACAACGTGAGGAAGCCGAGCGTGCCTTGTGGAACGACCGTGGCATTCAAGAGATACGATTGTGCTGACGCGGGAGCGTTGCATCCGGCGGCTGCAACGTTCAAATCGATCCCTGTGATCGGCGGAGCGCCGGCTGGGTTTCGGGTATCAAGCACGCGACAGGGTTTGATAGTGAAGAGCGAGAGTCCGTTGGCCGTGGGAGGAGCAAAGTAGCCGTTGACGTCGATCACCAGGTCCGAAGAGTTGGTGACAAACACATCGATACTTCCATTTGCGCCGGCGGGGACAATGGCAGCGTTAGCGGTCACCGTTCCCGTTGGTGCGTTCAACGTGGACACCAGGGGTTGTGATTGACCGGTTGGGAAAGTGGTGAGGAATCCGAGCGGTCCGTTGGGCACCGAAGTGTAGTTCAGCGAATAGGCCTGTGCCGTCGAGGGCAGGTTGCAGGGGCTCGACAGAAGCGGGAAGGTCCGCGAGACATTCCCGCCCAGAAAGGGCCCGCCCAATGGGCCTGTTGCATTGCGGGTATCCACCAGGCGGCAAGGAGCCACCGGGAAGAAGGCAAGGCCCTTCGGGTCCGTCGTTGGGGTGAAGTATCCATTGATGTCGAGCACCAGCTCGGTGTCATTGGTAACGAAAGCACAAACGTCTCCATTCGTTCCGGCCGGCACGATGGCTGCTTCCGCCTTGATGCGGCCATCGGGTGAGTTCAACGTGGAGGCCAGAGGCAATGTCCCACCGCACGGGAACATCGTAAGGAATCCCAGCGGGCCGTGAGGCACAACTGTTACATTCAGCGAGAAGGCCTGGGCCGTGGCAGGTATGTTACAGGCGCTGTTGGAAACGACAAATCCGCGAGTTGTGCCGCCGAGCAGGAACGGTCCGCCGAAGGGGCCGTTGGCATTGCGAGTATCGGCGACGCGACAGGGCGTGACGGGCACGAAACTGAGCGCAGCGGTGAAGGTCGCAGATACGGTTTGCGCAGAATTCATGGTGACCACGCATGCCGCAGTGCCGGAACACGCCCCGCCCCATCCGCCAAACCTGGAGCCAGCCGCCGGAGTTGCCGTCATCGTTACCATGGTTCCGCTGTTGAAGCTGGCTGAGCAAGTGCTGCCGCAATTGATGGATCCGTCGTTGCTGCTCACGGTTCCGCTGCCCGTGCCCTGCTTGGTGACCTGCAACGTAAAAGAGCTAACCGTAAAACTGGCAGCGCTGGTTGCG